>ERZ650311.1369-NODE-1369-length-12197-cov-5.515895_pt1 | contig 12197 bp, 10 predicted proteins | sample MGYA00376247_ERZ650311 | MGnify/ENA primary metagenome ERZ650311 (study PRJEB26733, sample SAMN07839324) | wastewater metagenome | biome: small river; feature: stream; material: water | place: USA: North Carolina | collected 2016-07-28 ... | reverse complement strand
CGGTGGGTTTGAGCGAGGGCGCGCATGTGGGCGTGCTGTCAGAAAACCGCATCGAATGGGTGTTGAGCCAACTCGGCGCAGGGTTGGTGGGCGGTGTGACGGTGGGCGTGTACCCCACGAGTCCGACGAATGAAATTGCCTATGTGCTCTCGCATGCCGATGCCGAGGTGGTGGTGTGTGAAGACCAAGAGCAAACCGACAAGGTGTTGCAAGCGCTGGACCAATTGCCCCGTTTGAAAAAAATTGTCGTGATGGAAAAGAAAGGCCTCATCGACACGCGAGAACAAGCGGGCGACATGGTCATCAGCTTTGACGATCTTGAAGCGCTGGGCGTGCAATCGGCAGACACGGCGCTTGTGGAGCGCGTACTGGCACACCAACAGCTCGACGACACAGCCTTGGTGATTTACACCTCGGGCTCTACAGGCAAACCCAAGGGCGCCATGATCAGCTACCGCAACATTGCGGCCATGGCGCGCAGCACGGTAGACCGCTTGCAGCTCACGCCCCAGACCACACATTTGTCTTATCTGCCTTTGTGCCACGTGGCTGAACAAATGTTGACCTCGTTTGTGCCGGTGTACCTGGGCTCGCGAGTCGACTTTGGCGAATCCATTCGTACCGTGCAAGAAGACTTGCGCGAAGTCGCACCATCGATGTTCTTGGGTGTGCCGCGCATTTGGGAAAAATTGCATTCGGCCATCAACATCAAAATGCATGAGGCAGGTCCGTTGCGACGTCGCTTCTTTGAGTGGGGCCTGGCCGAGTGCGGCAAATTTGCGCACAAAGACGCAGCTGATCGCACACTCACTGAGCGCTGGGTGTTTGGCTTTTTTTATGTGTTGATGTTCCGTGCTTTGCAAAACTTCATTGGCTTGCGCAAGGTCACTGTGGCGTTGACGGGGGCGGCGCCGATTTCGCCAGCCATCGTGCATTTCTTCCGCACCTTGGGCGTGCCTTTGATTGAGGTGTACGGCATGACCGAGTCCAGTGGCATGGTCTTGGGCCAACGCTTGGGCACGGTGGTGCGTGGCACGGTGGGCGTGCCCGTGCTGGGTGTGGCGCACCGTTTGTCAGAGGTGGGTGAGTTGCAGATCCGTGGCGATGTGGTGTTCAAGGGCTATTACAAAAACCCAGAAGCCACCGCTGCCACCTTGATCGATGGCTGGCTGCACACTGGAGACGTGGTGCAAGAGGTGCAGGGCGAATTGAAAATTGTTGACCGCCTCAAAGACATCATGATCACGGCAGGCGGTAAGAACCTCACCCCATCTGAAATTGAAAACACGATGAAGACCAGTCACTTCATCAAAGAATGCGTGGTGGTAGCCGATGCGCGCAAGTTTGTCAGCGCCTTGATTCAAATTGATTTTGAAGCTGTGTCGCAATGGGCCGAATCGCGCAACCTCGCGTTCACCCACTTCCGCTCGCTGACCGAAACCCCCGAGGTGCGCGCTTTAATTGACGAACAAGTGCGCGAGGGCAACGCCAAATTGGCCGAGGTCAGCCACATTCGACGCTTCCATTTGCTGACCAAAGAGCTCGACCATGACGATGGCGAAGTCACCGCCACCATGAAGGTGCGTCGCGCCAGCATCTACAAGACGTACGCTACAGAGATTGAGGCCATGTACCGCTGAGCGGGGGCTTCTTGCGCATGGCCAGCTCTGCCGTTACATCTCCTTGGACGCCGGTGCAAGACCGGGCGCAGGTGCGCATCAAAGCCCGGATCAATAAACGCGAAGCGGTGCTGCGTACCGCCGCTCAAGTGTTCAACGAAAAAGGCTATTTGGCCAGCACGCTCGATGAAGTGGCAGAACGCTTGAATGTCACCAAACCCACGCTCTATTACTACGTCAAAAACAAAGAAGAAATTTTGTTTGAGTGCGTGCGCATTGGCTTAACCATGTTGCAAGAGGCGATTCATGACGTTGGCGCGTCGGGCGGTTCGGCCGCCGACAAGTTGACGGCCGCCATGCGCAAGTACACCGAAATTGTCACCATGGACTTTGGCATGTGTGTGATTCGTGTGGGTGAAGATCCGCTGCCGGCGGAGAGTCAACAAAAGCTGCGCCGCATCAAAGCGGCAATTGATTTGGAGTTTCGTGAACTCATCGCCCAAGGCATTGCCGAAGGATCGGTCAAACCTTGCGATCCCAAGATTGCAGCCTTCACGATTGCCGGTGCCATCAGCTGGGTGGCGCGCTGGTACCAGCCCAATGGCGATCTGTCGGTCGACACCATCGCCGATCAATGCATCCATTTTTTAAGCACGGGCCTGTATCAGCCTGTGACCCCATGACCCTTGCACGAAAGACTTCGCCATGATTTCCGCCCCCAATAATTCTGTTGTATTGACCCGTGAAGGCGGCATTGCCACGTTGACATTGAACCGTCCCGATGCCTTGAACGCGATTAACGTGGCGGTGGCCGAAGCATTTCTGGCGCATTGTCAAACCTTGGCCAACGACGACAGCGTGCGGGTGGTGGTGATCCGTGGCGAAGGCAAGGCCTTTGGCGTGGGCGGCGACTTGGCCACTTTGCAAACTGATTCGGTCAACAGCGCCAACGCCTTGATCAGTCGGTTGCACGAAGCCGTGTTGATTTTGGCCAAGCTCAACGCGCCGGTGATCGCGAGTTTGCACGGCGTGGTGGCGGGTGGCTCCTTGAGTTTGTCCAGCGCTTGTGACTTGGCCATTGCAGCCGAAGGCACACGCTTTAATTTGGCCTATGCCAATGTGGCCGCCAGTTGTGATGTATCGGGTTCGTGGAGCTTGCCGCGCTTGGTCGGCTTGCGCAACGCCATGCAGATTGCGTTGTTGGCCGACACCTTTGATGCGCAAGAGGCTTTGCGCTTGGGGCTGGTCAATCGCGTGGTCCCTGCTGAACAACTGGATGCCGAGGTGCACGCCTTGGCGCAACGCCTGGCTCAGGGACCAACCTTGGCCTATGGCCGACTCAAGCGTTTGATGCGTCAATCGTTCGAGACCAGCTTGGCCGATCAACTCGATGCGGAGCGCACCAATTTCATGGCCAGTGCGCAAACGCAAGATTTCAAGGAAGCCTTGGGCGCGTTCTTTGACAAACGCAAACCCGTTTTTCAAGGCCGCTGAACTTCAGTCTTGCTTATGCTTCAGGTCCCGCCCACATAAGGGTTGCTGACACGTTCGCGGCCAAAGGTGCTCTCAGGGCCGTGGCCTGGAATGAACACCGTGTCGTCACCCATAGGCCACAAGCGCTGGGTGATGCTGTCGATCAAGTCTTGGTGGTTGCCACGCGGAAAATCGGTGCGACCAATGCTGCCTGCAAACAGCACATCGCCTACAAACGCACGTTTGATCTCGGGGGAATAAAACACCACATGGCCTGGCGTGTGGCCAGGGCAATGACGTACTTGCAAGGTGTGCTGGCCGAGGGTGACGGTGTCACCATCGTGCAACCAACGTGTAGGCGTGAACGCGCGCGAGGGCGGGAAACCATAGCTCGCAGCGGCTTGCGCTAGACCGTCGATCCAAAACTGATCGCCCTCGTGCGGGCCAATGATGGGCAAGTGCAAGCGCTCGGCCAATTCAGCGGTGCCGCCAGCATGGTCGATGTGGGCGTGGGTGATCCAGATTTGTTCGAGCGTGACGCCCAGTTGTTTGCAAGCATCTTGCAACACATCCAAATCGCCACCGGGGTCGATGATGGCGGCTTTTAGAGTTTCATCGCACCAGACGATGGAACAGTTTTGTTGGAAGGGGGTGACGGGGACGGTTTCGTAATGAAGCATCGCCAAATGTTAGCTTCAAACAGCGCTAAAACAGATAACGCAGGCCGACGCCAGTGGTGGTTGCTGTTGTTGTCTCGCCTGGGATACTTCGGCTCTTCAAGTGCTCTGCCGCCACACTCCAGCGGGGTGTGAGGTTGTATGACAGACCTAAGCCATACGTGGTGCGCGCGTACGTGGTGTGCGTGGTCCGCTGGATCGTAGGTGTACGGGTCACAACATCTTGTGAACCATACTGTCTGCCCAGCTTCGCGTAGGCACCCCAGCCGTTGCCCAGCTTTGCATAAGGGCGAAGACTGAACCCGTAACCATTTTGTATTTCCACTGTGGCAGTGGTGTTGGGGGCGATGGTGTTGGTGGCGTTGCTGAGCCCGTCAAACACATAGCCTTCAAGTGCCAAGTTTGGGATGAGGATGACGCCAACACCCAGGCTCATAACAGCAGGCTGAAACGCTGCCACGCTGCTGGGGGCTTTGTTTTGAATATGTGTTTGTGAGTAAGTGATGCCGCCCAGAATGTCGCCGCTATTTTGAGCCAGCACCATTCCTGGCAGCAGCGTAAGCGGTAGAAGGAGCAGGGGTTTCACGAAATGTCTCACACAACAGGGTATGTGCTAATTATTCATAAAAAAACGCACAACGGTTAGATTGTGCGTTGAAGAAAACAGTCAACCAAGATTCACTGTTGGGTGTTGTTTTATCAATTCGTAGGGTAGGGGTAAGCCGTCTTTCCTTTTTGTTTCAACACACTGTCTAACAAAATAGGTGATACGGCTTGTGGCCCCATGTCTGGATCGCCTGTGAATTGAATAGCTTGTTTGAAATTAGCAGGTTTGAATTCGCCATTCCAAATGCCGCTTTTGGTCGTGCCCTTGTGGTAACCAAATATCGTATAAGCACGGTTGTCATGGTTATTTGAACGGAACAGGTTAGCCGTTTCAATTTTCACCAGTTCTTTACCACCCACTGTCACGATTTCAAAATTGGTGGTTTCTGTATAGCTTGCAACTTTTGCATCTGTACAACCATTTTTGGATGTGTTGGTGCCCCATTTGATCGTACCTTTGGTGGCTTTAGGCGTGGCTTTGTCGTCATAACTTGCCACCATGAAGCCAGTGTTGCAACCTCCACCCATCCATTGAGGATATTGCTTTGTTGCTGCAATGAAACCATAAATGTCGTTTGTGCCGACAGTGTTATAGCCACTCCAAGTGCTGTCGTCAATGCTTGGCCACAACGTGTAGTTGTCTTGTTTACTGGTTACTGTGAAGTCGTAGGCGATAGAGCCGCTTGGGAATATTGCAGTCGCATCGCAGCCTGTAATGGTGTTCGTGCCGTCTTTACAGAGGTTAGGAATGAAATCGGCAATTTTCTTTCCGCTCAGGTCTTTGGCAGTCGCACAGGCTACCTCAGACAGCGTACCCGTTTTGGTTTGGGGAAGTTCAATGCAATTGCCATTCACGCTAGGTTTGCCTTGATTGCTACCTCCGCTGAGTACCCAGTTGCTTCCATCGAAGGATACGTTCTCACTCCCTTCATATTTTTTATACCACTTGTTATTGACCAACACGCGTTGGGTGTCAATGCCGGGGCCGGTTGCTGTTGCCAAATCAAATTTGATCCATTCGATGGTCAAAGCATCAACGAACGCACGCCATGTGCCATCGACACGTTTGCCGAGCTCGTTGATGTAATCGCCGGTTTCGGTGTAGGCTAATACCAAGCCTGTTGTTTTGAAAATGTTGGCCAGATCAACGACTGAGCTATCACCCGACTTAGTTGAAGCCACAATGTTTTGAATTTGGCCGCTCACTGTATTTGTGACTTGTGTCGAAATTTGTGCAATCACTTTATCTTGCGACGACGAATCGCTCACGGTCACTTTGCCTGTGGAGCTGATCACTTGTGGCAGAACACGGTCTTTCACCTGTTCGGCTGCTTTTTTTGCAATATCGCCAGAGCTCAAACCTGCGGCTACTACCGTTGGATCGGCTTTCAAGGTGGACGTGGCGCTTGCAATCGCTGCAGCAGCAACCTGCGCAACAGCTGTGGTGTTGGCGTCGCCTGCTTTTTTGAAGTCGTAACCAACCAATGGGGTGGACAAGTTCAAATTGGCTTTGACGGAGGCTTCTGCATCGCTTGCAGAAGTTTTAGTCGTCAGCATTTCTGAAGAGACCAACGTGGTCAAAGGTGTGATCACAGAGGGAGTTGATTTAGATTCAGCTTCCGCAGGCGCTAACAAACTGTATGGTTGGGTAATTGCGCCCAGATCGGAGTCGATCGCTCCAACGGGAACTTCCGCAATAACGTGCATACCTGCAATATTGCCGGTATATGTGAAGCTGTAAGAGCCGTCTGCGGCTGTCGTAGCCTGTGGGTCGATCGAAGGACCATCGCATTTTTGGTTGCTGTTGGTATCTAGGCAAACAATCGCGCCTTTGATATAGCCGTCAATCACAGTGCCAGACAGCGTGGTGGGCGTGCCCGCGACACCGCCGCCGCCGCCTCCGCAAGCCGCTAAGGCCCCAACTAACGCTGCGACTGCAGACAGTTTCATCACATTCATATCGATACTCCTTTTGACAATGTATTTATCATAATTTGTCCATAACAAAAAACGACACTTTCATCAAAAATAGATCAAATATTGTTGCAATCAGAATAAAGAAGAAAGATTTTATTAATTCAATAGAACACGATAAATACATTAAATAAGAATTTAATATTTATTTAAATGGAAATCTCTATCTAAGTTATTCATCGCAATTACCTAGACACAGTTGCAGACAGAAGGATTCCCCTAGGTTGTCGCTCAAGGGACCACTGGCTGGAAAAGCCCTGTGCAATAGTGAAACGCGACATGAGGCGGTTTTGTTCACTATGCCAAATAGGAGTTATCTGCATGCATTTCAAAAGACAAGCCATTCGACGCGTCCTTGCAGTGTCGATCAGCGCACTCTGTGTTTGGGCCATGCCAAGCACTGGATTTTCTCAAGCCTATCCCTCTAAACCAATCAAGATGGTTGTCCCGTTCCCTGCGGGTGGAACGACAGACATCGTGGCGCGGATCGTGGCGCAACGCATGAGCGAATCGATGGGACAGCCCGTGGTGGTCGATAACCGAGGTGGCGCGGGTGGCGCGATCGGTGCCGACTTGGTGGCCAAGGCCGCACCCGATGGCTACACCATCTTGATGCACAACATCACCTTCCCGCTGTCGTCAGTTGCGCAAATGCTCAACAACCGTTCGCCATTCAATGCCGAGACTGATTTTGCGGGCGTGTCTATTGCTGTCTATGTGCCTTTTGTGTTGACGGCCAATCCCAGTGTGCCTGCCAAGGATTTGCGCGAACTCGCGACGCTTTTGCGCAATAACAAAAACCTGCAATACAACTATGGCTCCACAGGTCCGGGCTCTGCCGTGCATGTGTTGGGTGAGTCGTTCAAACGTGACGCCAAAATTGACATGGAGCACGTGCCTTTCAAAGGTGCCGCACCGCTCAAGCAAGAGCTTTTGTCTGGACGTATTCAAGTCGGCGGTGATCAGTTGTCTTCCTCGTTTGCTGAGATCAAGGCGGGCACCTTGAAGGCGCTTGCTACCACAGCGACCAAGCGCATTGCGGCATTGCCCGACGTCCCCACGGTGAAAGAACTCGGTTTTCCAGGGCTTGAGCTGGAAGGCTGGAATGGCGTGTTCGTGCCTGCCAAGACCCCCAAAGACATTGTGGAGCGCTTGCACCGCGAGATCGTCGCAGCAGTTCGTAACCCTGATGTGGTGAAACGCTTGAACGAATTGGGCGCCGATGCTGCGGGTTCATCCCCGGCCGAACAAGACGCAATTTTGAAGCGACAGATGGACCAATTCCGTGCCGTCATTCGCGACATGAAACTGGAGTGATCAACACATGAAGATTGGTATTGCTGGGACAGGAAAAATGGGCACTGCGATTGCAGGGCGGTTGCAGTCGCTAGGCCATGAGGTATTTGTTTGGAACCGCACCGCAGCAAAGGCAGACGCAGCCATTCAAGCCGGGGCCACATGGGCAGCCACGCCCAAGGCGTTGCTCCATCAATCGGACATCGTCATTTGCTTGCTGACCAATGAACAAGCGTTGGACGATGTGTATGGTGCGCCTGAAGGTCTATTGGCCGGTGCGGGGCAAGGCAAGCTCATCATCGAGATGAGCACGGTCTCACCCGACAAGCAAACCGAGATGGCGAAGCGGGTGGCCAGCACGGGTGCTAAATATTTGGAGTGCCCGGTGGGCGGCAGCATCGGACCGGCCAAAGAAGGCAAGTTGCTTGGATTTGTTGGAGGCCATGCACAAGACTTGGCGCTTGCTCAACCCGTGCTTGAGCAACTGTGTCGACGCATCGAGCATATCGGCGGCTACGGCGCTGGCTCCATGATGAAGCTGGCAATCAATTTGCCCCTGATGGTCTATTGGCAAACGTTGGCAGAAGCTTTGTCACTGATTGAGCCCCTTGGCCTTGACCCCAAGCGGGCCATCGACATCTTTGCCGATTCCTCAGGGGGTAACAATTTGTTAAAGAACCGTGGTCCCTTGATTGCACAGACGTTGATCGACGGCAAGACCGATAGCGTAAACGTCCCCGTCAACACCTTGATCAAAGATATGCAAGCCATGTGCTTGCACGCCCAAACGTTGAAGCGGCATTTGCCTTTGACCGAACTCGCAATGGCGAATTTTCAAAAATCCGCAGGGGCCGGTTTAGGACCGGCAGACAGTTCCGAGCATTTGGTCTGGTGGTTAAAGCACCAGTGATCCACCAAAGAAAAAGCCCTCTTAGCGAGGGCTTTTCATTGTTAGACCAAGGTCAATTCAACCTCAATATTGCCGCGCGTTGCGTTCGAGTAGGGGCACACTTGATTCGCGGCGTCGATGCTGTCATGGAAAACTCCTTCGGTTGGTTTGGTTGATAGCGTTAATCAACGGCTGTTAATTTCTGAATCGCAAGTGCTACCTCTTGGAAGCTCACAGGCTTGTGCAAAACTTGCACATTCAGATTGGCAAATAAACTGAAGTGGGAGGGCGATGTGTCCGCTGTCACGATCAACGCAGGGATTTCTTGGTTGTAGCTTTCCCTGATTTTTTGTATCAGAACGTCACCTGTTGTTCGGCTCAAACGGTAGTCGCTCAAAATCAAATCAATGTTGTTGATGCTTTCAAGCTGAACCTCAAGTTCAGCTTCTGATTCTGACAGCACGTGAACATAGGCACCTTCGTTGGCCAACGTTTGTTTATAAGCGTCCACAATGACGGGGTTATCTTCAATGACCGCAATGCATTTACCTTGAAGAATTCGCTGGGTATGAATCGGTTTGACTGACCGGCGAATTGCATTTTCTGTCTCTTCACTCGCCAAGGTGACGTAAGGCGTAAGAACCACAAACTTCGAACCCTCATTGGGTTGCGAAGAGATGGTGACTTCGGCGCCAATTAAATCGCACAACCGTCGAACGATCGACAAGCCCAACCCAAGTCCATCATGCAAAGATCGCGTGCTGTCGGCACGATAAAACTCACCAAAGATGTATTGCTGATCTGATGCTTCTACACCGCAGCCTGTGTCAATCACTTCGATCGATAAGTATCCTTCGTGGGTTGTCAGTACGACTTGAATGGTTCCAGACGTTGTGTATTGAATGGCATTTGAAATGAGGTTGCCAACGATTTGCTGCAAAACCAATTTGTCGCCACACACATTCAGATCAAGGCATGAGGTTGAAAAGCGGAGTCCTTTTTTTGTCGCGTGCGTTTCATACAGGTCGCGAAGCGTGTTTGCAAACTCCTGAAGTCTAAACATACGGTTATTGATAGGCGTGACATGCGCATCTAATTTGCTAATGTTTAACAAAGAGTCAAACATTGCATTGAGCGAGGTGACGCTGCTTTTAATCTTCGTCAATAACAACTTGTCTTGTTCTGGGAAATTGTCTGCGTTGACGATGTCTAAATAGACGTTCACTGCATGCATGGGTTGACGCAAATCGTGACTGGCGACAGCAATAAATTTAGACTTGGCAACATTCGCTGCAATAGACTGATCCCGCTCATTGGCTAGTTCTTGATACAGGCGTTCATTACGAAATCTAAGTCGAACAGAGTCCTCGAATGTTTGTGAAAAGCTTTTAGAAATACCCAGCACCACGATGTATACAGTGGCCATGCCGACAGAGAAGGTCCAGGGAAAAATATCGACCGACCATAAAGCCGTCGTGAGCGAGGGGACCATGATGGGAATGGTGAACGCATAAAAGGTCGGTTTGTGCACGCTGTAAGCAAACATGCTTCCCATCAAGGCAACGGTGATCATGTACACGTAGATCACCCGATTGATCAGCAGCAAGTCTGGCGCCATCAACACCCAACCCATGCCCCAACCCAACCCCATACTGCCCAGTGCAAACGTCATCAGTTTGAGGTTGTGTTGAGGATCGAGGATTTCTTTGGATTCAAATTTCAGTTTGAAAACAATCCATGTTCGTGCAACCACCACCACAAACATATAAGTCAGCCAGATACCCAAATGCATGGGCTTGACTTCGTCTTTAAAAGCAGGAATACAAAGCAGTGGTGCTAAGACGTTAGCAATGGTTGCGGAACGCGCGGCCTTCGTGATATGGCTTGCTTTCTCACGCAACAAGTAAAAATTATTAGATTGAACTTCATCCACACGTGCATACTTGCTGTCGTCGGCCATAGATATATTTACAAATTATGCTGACTTAGCCTTGAGAACCAAGTTGTGCTTTTGGGCTTTGATCATGGCTTGCGTTCTATTAAAAACACGCAACTCTTTGAAGATCTGATTGATGTGTATCTTGACAGTCTGCTCGCTGATGTCGAGGTAGTCTGCAATGACTTTGTTGGGATGTCCTTGTGAGATCAAATCCAGAACTTCTAACTGCCTCTGTGTGAGTCGGAACTCTTTAGGCTCAGCGTTTTGATTGGCGACCACATAGTGTGCTTGGTGAAACATCAGCGGTCTGAGCTTGCGAACAATAAAATCGGCAGTGCTGTTTTTTGAGAGAAACATGGAGGCACCGGCAGAAACCGTTTTGGGTTCCCATGAGTGCTCGTCTAATCCGGAAATTGCCACAACCTGTTCGACGTTGTGCAGTTCTTTGAAAATCTTAATGCCAGCAAGGCCGCTGAGTCCGGGCATCAGGATGTCAAGCAAGACAACCCACACGTGATTCGATTGCGCAATGACATCCAAGCCCTCGCTGGCACTACCCGCCACAGCGACACGAATTCCATCTGCAGCAAATTCATTGGCGAGCTTTTCACTCAGTGCATCCCGGTAAACCGGATGGTCATCGATGATGAGGAGTGATTTTTTGAGATGTGCATCCATGGATGCGCCATGCTACTTACTCGTCTAATGCACCACAACTAAACTTTGGTTATAGAGGCAAAGTTTGTTGAAATGAAATTTATACAAAGTAACTATAAACAGTTGCTTAGTGCGCTTGCGCTGGTAGATTTGAGTTTCTTTTTAATACAGAGATACATTGCTCCACACGATATTTAATGAGCTCTACCTGTTGTTCTAAATCAACTTGAGTTTGTGACACTGCCACTAAAAACTCAAGCGCCTGAGGCGTCAACTCAGCGCCCTTGCTAGTGCGATTCCCAATAATTAGCGCTGATGATTTCCGCTGCTTTGCGACACACTCTGACAGCCATGACTTTGGGCTGCGTTTCAGATTGAACCGTTCCAGCGCCGGCAGGGCCGCTGTAGTCATAGTACGAATGCGCAGAACCGGACTTGATTTTTTGATACGAAACTATTCGATACGGTTCGCCGTTTGCGCATTTACCTGCAAACACGTAGGTTTCTTCGGCTTGGGTTGACTCAGCACGAGTCAGGGTGGCGTTCGCCTGCTCTGGGACCCCAGCTTCGGAGCCTTCCCCCCATTTCATCTCTATGGTGGGCTGTGGCGCCGAGCGTTGGCTGGATACGTGTGACGGCGCATCTAGGAAAAGGATGGATGCGGTGCTGATACTTGCAACAGATGCCAGTAGCGCGATGATCAAACGAGGATTCATGTTTACCTGCCTTGAGCCCATGAGTTGTTGAATAAAAAACAACTGAAATCGTATGGGCGGACACGAATTGGCTCAATAACAAATACGCTCTAGAACCAATGTGCCATACCGTGTCCTGCGCAGGCTGTATCGGCACACATAGACTACACCCTCAACACTCATCCGTCCCATGCCCTGGCGCAGCCTGCGTCGGCACATGGTGGCGCAAGCCCACTTGCTGGTTCTTCTCATCCACAAACACCAACTGAGGTTCATGCGTGGCCACTTGGTCTTCATGCACTTGCGCGAATGAGGCAATGATCAACAAGTCGCCCACGCTGGCGCGGCGTGCGGCTGAGCCGTTGACCGAAA
>ERZ650311.1367-NODE-1367-length-12206-cov-3.453049_pt1 | contig 12206 bp, 12 predicted proteins | sample MGYA00376247_ERZ650311 | MGnify/ENA primary metagenome ERZ650311 (study PRJEB26733, sample SAMN07839324) | wastewater metagenome | biome: small river; feature: stream; material: water | place: USA: North Carolina | collected 2016-07-28 ... | reverse complement strand
GGTGTCGATTCCGCTGCGACGGCAACCGGACTTGCAATAGTAAAAAACTAGAGAAAGTAGAAAACATGTGTCAGAAAGTAACGTGCCGAAAATGCGGCAAAGCAACATGGTCTGGATGCGGTCAGCACGTCTCTGACGTGATGCGCGGAATTCCAAAGTCTCAGCAGTGTGCGGGTCATGCCAACGACCCGAAAGAGCCAGGCTTCTTTGCTCGACTATTCGGGGGTAAAAAATAGTGTGTAGCCCGATCACATGTGAAACATGCGGCAAAGTAACTTGGGCCGGGTGCGGAAACCACATTGACGAAGCCCTCGAGGGTGTCCCGCAAGACCAACTTTGTACCTGCGAAAACTAGCGCTGATAACCCAGGGTTACCGACAACGTTTCGGCACCCCTCACCGTTGTAATGATTAATGACACCTTGATTGGCGTTATGCCTTCGTTGGTGAACTGGGTTTGAATCTTGGTGGCTCGAGCCTTGAGAAGAGCTACGGCTGCTCGCGCTGACATTCCGGCAGGGTTCTGCATCTTGATTGTTAGAACCTGTTTACTGGCCCCCGCTGCGGCCGCGCTAAGAGCCGAAAGTTGATTGCGAGCCTTGACACTGATCACCGAACTCTTCTTAGCAAAGACAATGCTGGCGCTCTTGCTCAGTGAAGCCATTCGATAGACCTTGACGGGTGTTTCTTGCGAAACCTTTGAGGTGTTGTGGGTGACTTTAATGTTCACCGTGTTCAAGCCGACCTTCAGCGGAGCCAGGGCGGGAGTCGCTGCCGTCGCGCCACCAGAGTAGGCGGAGCCGTAGAGCTGGATCACGGTCGTTTCGTAAGGCACCGTCAAAGTATCGTTTGCGCTGATGTTTGGGTAGCCGGTCGCGGTGAAGGTTTTCAGGCTTGCGTCGTAGCCGGCGACCATCGATAGGCCGTTTGAGATCTGGCTCGAAACGAACTGCCTGGCAGGCGCCTGGTTGCCGGGGATCTCCCAGTTGCCGAACTCCTTTTTGGGATCAGCCAAAAGGTGCGGGTTGATTGCGGCGGCGGTATCACGCGAAAGCTGCGGGAGGTCGAGGTCCTTGGCCGTGTGGATTACCTTCACCAGAGCCTCTTTGTATAGCGCCATGCAACGGGTGTCATTGAGGCACTGGCTGAACAGAGCCGAGCCGCTCCAGTAGTCCAAGCCGCCGTTCCAGGTTTGGTCCATGCCCCACGGCAACATGATGAACTTGCCGTCTTGTCGTTTGACCAAATAGAAGTTGTTGTGGTTGTTGACGTAGCCGTCCCAGTGGCCAGTGAACTTTTCGGCTGCCCAGTCGAGAGTCATTTCGCGTAAGTCGGCTATCGCAGACATGTCGTTGAACCAGTTCGCCCCATTGCCTCGACCAACGACTGCTAGCAGAGCAGTCAGGTCTGAGGTGTCGGTTAGCGAACCCTGATCGATCGCGAAGTTTGACTCCTGGCCAGGCCAGAAGTCTGGGAACAGCGGAACACCGCCCTTGTAGATGTGTGACGGGGTGATGCCCCAGCGCTTTAGCAGCTTGGTGTCAACGGTTTCGAGGTTTAGGTGGAGCCCGTAGTTCACGCCGTTGACGTAAACGTTCGCGTAGCCAGTTCTCGCGGTTGGTACACCGACGTTGCGAAACAGGCGGTAAGCCATGGTTTCGTGCAGCGAGCTGTGGTCTTGAACCATGTTGTTCAAGGTGAGTTTGGTGACACCCAGAAGGTTTTGGGTCTTGTTGGTGAAGTCGATCTTTACCTTGAACCCGGCTTTGCCATAGATGTTGCGCCAAGAACCCCAAGCGCCTTTGAGGTGCACGCCGACATCCATCGGGCCGTAGGTTATGCCGTTGATTTCGGCAGAAAGTTGGGCGGGCAGGTATGGCCCCTCATTGCCCCAGTAGTTGGTTGTTCCGTCAAGACCGTTGATTGTTGACTGCGGCATCGAGAGGTTGATGCGGTTCACCACAAGGGGGTTGAACATCGCTGCAGCAGGGTCTGTGCCTTCAACGTAGCGGTTGTCGACCGAACCTGCGGCTTGGGTTGGCAAGGCGACGAAGCTGAGTGCGAGTGCGCTCAGGATCGCAACTGTGCGCCTAATGAATGCCATTCTTTGACTTTATCTTGCTCGGGTTCGCTTATTCGCAAGGGCGAATGTTTTCGCAGAAAACCTTAGAGATTGAGACCCATCGAAACCGTGACTATATCGCCAAGTTGCAGGTTTTCTGGTTTGCGAGCGGCAATCTTGAGTGGCAGAAGGTAGGTGCCGTTTTTAGGGAAAAGCGATGTTGTGAAGGTGGTTCTCCCAATTGTGGCTCTCACCGGGATCACGCCCCAGCCGTAGGAGAGTTGTGTCGCCATCGCTGCAATCTCACTCGAGATATCACCGGGGACCTCAACAAAGAAGAACGGAGCTGGGCCTCGCCACTCGATGATCGGATTGCTGTATTCGAACTCCATTAGACGAACATACTTTAAAAAAGTTTTGGGCCCCGAGCGAACCCGGAGCCCAAAACCTGCCAAACGGGACTAGCCGTTTAGCGGAGTGACGGTGAAGTCGCCGGCAGTAGGGGTCTGCTCGTCGTCATCGCCGTCTTTGTCACCGTCGTGGTGCCCGTGGCCGCCTTTGCCGTGGTGATCGCCGTCACCGCGTGGACCAGCGAATGCCGGGCCGGCCTCGGTTGAGGTGATCTTCTTGTCAGCGTCAAACTTCACGGTTACGTGAGAGCCGTCGGCGAGCGTCAAGTGAACCTCATACACGTCGCCGTCGGTGTCGTTTTCGACACGGTCAACGGTTGCACCAGGGTTGGCAGCTAGGGCAAGGTTGCTTAGCTCGGTTGCAAGGTCACCCGTGACTGGTGTCTCTTGTTCGTGTGCTTTAGGGGCAACCGGGGTTGTCGGGGTGGTTGGGGTTACAGGCGCGGTCGGGTCGACCACTGGAGTGGTTGTTTCAGCGGTGACGGGGTAAACGTTGCTGTTGGTCTCAGCGTTTGCGCCAGCGATCGAAAAGAAGCTACCGGCGACTAGGCCTGCGGCTAGGAGCGAGGATGCTCCGATGATTTTCTTGTTCATCATGTTCCTTTGGTTGGGGGCTCTCGCCCGGTAAACCAAGATTGCAAAAGTTACCTGAGCGAAATCCCTAAGGAGCCTGAATGCCGGCTGGCAGATGTTTGTGGTTTCTTTGTGTTTCAATGGGCTCTGAAGGAGCGCTAATGTCACGTTTATTGGTTGTTGTTGATGTTCAAAAGGCCATGGTCACCGGCGAATACGCCGTTCCGAAAGCCGAGGACTTCTTGGCCAAGTGGGGTGCTCGCATCGAAGAAGCCCGCGAAGAGGGCACGCCGGTGCTGTTCGTTCAGAACGACGGCGAAGAACCCTGGGACGACGCACCTGGGCACCCTGGTTGGGAACTGTACTTCACACCGCGAGGTGACGAACGAACCGTTCGCAAAACCGCTTTTAACGTCTTTGAATCAAACCCCCAGCTTGCCGAGGAGTTGAAGGCTGCCGGTTTCGATGAACTTGAGATGATTGGCTTGCAGTCTGAGCTCTGCGTTTTCGAAAGCAGCAAGGGTGCCTTGGCTAACGGATTCAAGGTTGTGCTCCCTGTTGGCATGCACGCCACAAATGATGCCGAATATGGCAAAGCCGAAAACATTTCGGCAAGCATTCAGCAGCAGCTAGAAGAGTTGGGTGCTTCGAGCAACTAACGCCCGACGGTGTTGACCAAGAAGTGCCAACCGACCCACCACCAGGCAATCATTATTGCCACTCTGGTTGCTCGGTGATGCATCACGCGGTCAAACAGTTTGCCTATAGAGGCGACCTTTGAGTCTTTGCGCTTGGTGACCAACCAGGCTACGAGGCCAGCTATCACAAAGCTAAGGTAACCGGCAATCGTGATCCAGCGGTTCATCGGCGAATCCCCAGACGCAAGAAACCCCAGCCAGCAGCCAACCAAAGCACTACGAAGACACCCTGGCCGAGTGTTGTGTCGAGGCTTGGGTCAACCAAGACCGAGATGGTCGGAAACTCGGTAAGCGTCTTGTTGAGCTGGCCCAGAATGTTTGCGCCAAGCTCCCAGATGCAAATGCCAACGCATAGCGCGGCCCACAGTGTGAGTGCCTTGCGTTCGGCGACGGTCGGCTTCATCTTTTCGCCCGCGTCCTTGTGCCAAACCAGCGCTAGCACAAGCGGCAGAAGGGCTATGAATATCGCCGCGTGGCTAGCGGAGTGCCTCGGCAGAAGCGTGAGCCCGAGAGCGATTCCGGTTGCCACGGGCAGGCTCGCGGCAAGTTTCACCTGCTCGCGACTCAAGAAGTTTCGGTTCAATGCGGGGCTTGCGGCGATTGCCACCAGCAGGCCGCCCAAACCAAAGATGATGGTGTCTCCAAAAGATCCGCGAAAAATCTGAAATGCGGCCGTGATGGCGAAAAACCAAACCCACGGGTTTCTGATGATTCTTTTCGAGATCATCTTTAGAGGGTAAAGCTCGAGGCGTCGGTTGGAACCTTTGCATTCCAGCCGGCTGCCTTGAAGCGATCGCCTAGGGCGTCTGCAGCTCCGGCTTCGCCGTGAACAACAAACACGGTGCCGGGCTTCTCGGTCGCCTTGGTAACCCACTCGAACATTTCGTCGCCGTCGGCATGCACCGAGAACGCTTGGATGTTGGCAATCTTTGCGCGCACCGGAACCATTTCGCCGTGCATCTTCACTTCTTCGGCACCGTCAACCAGTGAGCGCCCGCGGGTTCCAACGGCTTGGTAGCCGACCATGATCACTGTGTTTTTCGCAACTGGCAACATGAACCGCAGGTGGTGAACCACGCGTCCGCCGGTTCCCATGCCACTTGCCGAAATGATGATGCAAGGAGTCTGCGGGTCGTTGATGGTCATAGATTCTTCGACCGTTAGAAGCTCGACCAGGGTGCCGGCGTCGAACGGGTCGCGACCCTTCCACTCGGTGGCAACATCTTGTCGAATCTCTTGCGAGTCGTGATTGATGGCGTCGCGATAAAAGCTGAGCGCCTTCAGCGCCATCGGCGAATCGGCATAGATCGGAATGTTTGGGATCTTGCCAGCCTCGGCGAGTTCACGCAGGCGAACGAGAATCACCTCGGTGCGGTCAACTGCGAAGGCCGGAATCAGAATCGAGCCGCCGCGAGCCACTGTTTCGTTGATCACGGTTTCGAGGTCATCGCCGGAGTCTTGGTGCTTGCGGTCGCCGTAGGTTGACTCGGTGATGATTGCGTCGAAGTGGCCGGCCGGAATCTGACCCGGGTTCACCAGGAGCGGGTGGTTCGGGCGACCCATGTCTCCGGTGAACAGGAGTCGCTTGCCGAAGAACTCGAGTTCGACGAACGCCGAACCGAGAATGTGACCAGCCGGGTGGAACGTTGCAAAGGTTTGCTCGGCAACCTGCACGCGCTGACCGAATTCGTGAGTCTCGAATTGGCTCATTGCCTTGATGGCGTCTTGCTCCTCATAGAGGGCTTTCGGCGGGTTGTGTTTCGAGAACCCCTTCTTTAGGGCCCACTTGGCGTCTTCGGTTTGAATGCGTGCAGAGTCTCGCAAAATAACGTCAGCCAACTTTGCGGTGTTCTCGGTCGAATGAATTGCGCCCTCAAAGCCGTCTTTCACAAGCTTCGGAATGTAGCCACAGTGATCGAGGTGCGCGTGGGTAAGCACCATTGCATCCAATTCACGCGGGTCGATGGCAAATGGGTCCCAGTTTTTTAGTCTTAGCTCTTTGAGGCCCTGAAAAATTCCGGCATCAACCATCACCTTCGTGTCGCCACAGCTCAGCAAAAAGCGGCTGCCTGTAACTGTGCCAGCTGCGCCCAGAAAAGTGATGGTTGGTTCGAATTGCCTACTCATGAGAGCAGTTTAGGCCTGCGTCGCGAAGCGCTCGAAAAGGGTGCCCTTGCCGTGCTCGCGGTTGCCCGGCTTGTATGTCAGTTTTTGGATTGGTCGAGCCTGAAGGGCCTTGCGAACCTCCACGTCGTCGAATGGCTTCCAGAGCAGGTTGTGCAGCACGAGGCTCGGCCTTGCGTGCAACTTGGTTGCCGCGTCAAACTCGAGTTTGAATCGCTCGTCGAGGTGGTAAAGCACCTCGAAGAAGTCGTGAAACAAGAAGTAGTTTTTTAGCTTTCGGTTTCGCGACCAATAGTCGAGCATCGCGGCATACAAGAGCCGAGCCTGGTAGCTGCCGGGTTTGGCCGACATAAACCACGACGCGATTCGGGGCCCGTTGTAGTTGAACACGAAGAGATCCGAGTCAAGGTGGCGCCCGATGCTGTTCTCGGTGGTGAAGATCGTGGCGTCGAGCCAAACGCCTCCGTGCCGAGCGAGCAGGCCCACCCTGATGGCGTCTGAGTAGTTTGCTGGCCAGAGCTTCGCTACGCGCTTCAGTTGTGGTTCGGCTGGCAGGGCGGCGCTGAGCGACTTTCGATCTAGTTCGACCAAGTCTTCGCCGTAGATTTTGCGGGCCTGTTGCAGGCAGTTTTTGACCAGCTGCGGTGCCTTGTTGAAACCCGTGTCCCAGTAGATGAAGGCCTTGTTGGTTTGCTCTTGGTCAATCGTGAGGCTTTGAGCTTTCGCTCTGATGGCTTCGATGTTCGGCTGGGTCATCCAAAGCAGCTCGAGTCGCGAGGTGATGTTGACCACCTGGTCTTCGTTGTTGATCAGCGAAATCTCGGCAGGCGTTGGGTTTTCTAGCCAGGCAATCGCTCGGCTGCGCGACGCTTCAACGCCGGCTGAATCTTTCAGGCGCCAGAGCGCCTCGGTGCGCGCTAGCTCGAGACGAATGCTGCCTCGGCCAACCTTGGTTGCAAACTCGACGAGGTTTGCGGCGTCTTGCCAGCGAAGGTTTCGGAGCAAGCTCATCGCCATCAGGTGAAGGTCTTCGGGGTTCAAGTTGTTTAGCCGCACGCGGTCCCAGTGCTGGCCCGCCAGTTGCCAGCGAAATAGTCTGGCAGCAGCCTTGGCAACCGTGATGTGTCGGTTTAGCCGAAAACCCTTCGATGCGAACGCGCAAATCACTCGGTCGGCGATGATTCGCAAGGAGCCCCAGCCGTGACGGCGAAGACTTCGCAGGATTCTTGAAGGATTTTGCATCTCGCAAACTATCAAACCACGCCATTTAGGGGGCACAATCGAGTTATGCGCTTTCTTAGGGTTTTCACAGTCACCCTTGTTGCGCTACTCGCGCTCTCTGGCGCAACGGTTTCGCAGGCTGCGCCGACACATACCTACATTTATCTGGTTCGTCACGGGCAATCGGTGGATAACGCCAACGGCTTGCAGAGCGGTTGGTCGAGCACTCCGCTAACCGCACTCGGTGAACGCCAGGCAACCGCGATGGGCAAGAAACTCAAAACCGTTGTGTTCGGTTCGGCTTATTCTTCTGGCTCGGTGCGAGCGGTCAAAACCTTGGACGCGATCTTGGCCGTTCGTGCGACGCCAATAGTTGGTCAGGTCGACCCGCGCTTTCGTGAGTGGGGTGTTGGCTCTTTCGATCAGAAACCCGTCTCGGTGTTGCAGGCCGCCCAGGCCAAGAAGCTAAAGGCGTCGGTTGCCGACCTTTGGAAGTTCACCGATACCGCAAAATTCGACGCCATCGCGGCGGTTGACCCTGCCAAGCAGGCCGAGAATTGGTCGACCTTTCGAAATCGTATTCTCGCGGGTGCCAGCGCTGTCGCGAAGAAGGGTGCCGGTTCAAACGTGATCGTTGTGAGTCACGGTTACGTGATCAAGCACCTGATCAAGCAACTCACGGGCAAGTGGGCTACAGGTTCAATCTCAAACACCTCGGTGACCGTGCTCGACTTCACCGGCGGCAAGTGGGTGTTGGTTCAGCAGCCAACGCTGACCCCCAAGGTGCCTGCAGTTTTATCGGGCCAATAGGCCTTTTGCGGCTTCGAGAATAAGCAACGCACCGAGTCGAATTGTTCGCTGATCTGGCGCATCCATGGTGGCGTCAATCTCGGTGATGTCGATGCTGCGCACGCTCGAGCTGCGCGTCACAAGGTTCGCAAAGGTTCTAAGTTCAAAGGCGCTGATTCCGCCAGGCGCGCTCGCCGGGCAGGCTGGCACGAACGCGCGGTCGCAAACGTCCACGTCGAAGTCGACATGTGTGTCGTCTCCCGAAATGTCTCGGGCCTGTGCAATCACGTCTTCGGGGGTTCGTCGAGCGAGTTCTTCGCGAGTGATCACGGTTATGCCCAACGCCTTTGCGCGGCGGCTGTATTCGGGCGAGTTAGAAAAGTCGTTGATGCCGATCTGAACAATGCGCTTCGGGTCAAAGCCGGCCTCATCGATGAGTCGCCTGACCGGCGAGCCGTTCGAAACGCCTTCGCGAATATCGTGGTGGGCGTCAAACGTGATCAAACCTCCCCGCAGGTGCTTGGCGACCGCGAAGGTGATGGAGTTGTCGCCACCGAGCGCGACGGTTAGTTTGCTTTCGGCGGTGAGTCGGGCTGCCAACTCGCTGGTTGCACCTTCGTTGCTGTCGGGGTCTGCGATGTCGCCGAAGTCTCGAGCCACCAGGTTACCTAGGTCGCCAGTTGAACTTTGCAGGCTGTAACGCAGCAGGGCTTCACGAATCGCGGCCGGGGTTTTGTCGGCTCCGGTTGGTGAAATGCTCGTGGAGTTTGCGGGCACACCGAAGACCGCGATGTCGGCGGCGATGCCATCGGCCGGCTTCAACCAGGCGGCGGCTCGAGGCCAGTTGGCATCTTCTTTGAGGCTCATAGAAAGTAGTCTGCCAGAAGCCTAGGATGGTTTTCATGAGCAATGACGCACATTACCCACTGCACGCGGCAACCGGTTCGACCATCACGGCCCAGGGTTGGCAGCAAGAAGCGGCTATTCGCATGCTGCACAACAACCTTGACCCGGCGGTTGCAGAGCACCCCAAGGAGCTCGTGGTTTACGGCGGCACGGGTAAGGCGGCTCGCAACTGGGATTCGTTTGACGCAATGGTCAAGACCCTCACCCACCTCAAAAACGACGAAACCATGCTGGTGCAGTCGGGCAAGCCGGTTGGTGTGTTTCAAACACACGAGTGGGCACCGCGCGTCCTGCTAGCCAATTCGAACCTCGTCGGTGACTGGGCAACCTGGCCGGAGTTTCGCCGACTAGAGCAGCTGGGCTTGACCATGTACGGTCAGATGACCGCTGGTTCTTGGATCTACATCGGCACCCAGGGCATTCTGCAGGGCACCTACGAGACCTTCGCTGCAGTGGCGGCCAAGCACTTTGGCGGTTCGCTCGCCGGCACACTGACCCTCACCGGTGGTTGCGGCGGCATGGGTGGCGCTCAGCCACTCGCGGTGACCATGAACGAGGGCACCTGCCTGATCGTTGACATCGACGAGACGCGCTTGCGCCGACGCATGCACGACCGTTACCTCGACGAGATTGCCGACAACATCGACGACGCGATTGACCGTGCGGTTGCCGCCAAGAATGCTCGTAAGGCGATATCGATCGGTCTGGTTGGCAACGCGGCAACGATCTTTGCCGAGCTGCTGAAACGTGACGTGCCAATCGACATCGTGACCGACCAGACCTCGGCCCACGACCCGATGTACTACATCCCGGAGGGTGTTGAGCTGGCCGACGCTCGCGCTTACGCACAGCGCAATCCAGAGGAATTCACCGAGCGCGCCCAGGCTTCGATGGCCAAGCAGGTAGCCGCGATGGTGGGCTTCATGGCAAAGGGTGCCGAGGTATTCGACTACGGCAACTCGATTCGCGACGAGGCTCGCAAGGGTGGCTTCAACGACAGCTTCAAGTTCCCTGGCTTTATCCCCGCTTACATCCGCCCACTGTTCTGCGAGGGCAAGGGTCCTTTCCGCTGGGTTGCCCTGAGCGGCGACAAGAAGGACATCTACCGCACCGACCAGGCCGTGCTCGAGCTGTTCCCAGACAACCAGCACCTGCACCGCTGGATCAAGATGGCGCAGGATCGCGTTGAGTTCCAGGGTCTGCCTGCCCGTATCTGCTGGCTCGGCTACGGCGAACGCGACAAGGCCGGCGAGGTGTTCAACAACCTGGTCGCCAAGGGTGAGGTCAGTGCACCGATTGTTATCGGTCGCGACCACCTCGACTGCGGTTCGGTGGCATCGCCTTACCGCGAGTCAGAGGCAATGCTCGATGGCTCGGATGCGATTGCCGATTGGCCGCTGCTGAACGCGATGCTCAACATCGCCTCGGGCGCATCCTGGGTGTCGCTGCACCACGGCGGTGGCGTCGGAATCGGTCGTTCGATGCACGCGGGTCAGGTTTCGGTTGCCGACGGCACCGCGCTGGCCGGAGAGAAGCTGCGTCGCGTGCTGACCAACGACCCGGGCATGGGTGTGATTCGTCACGTTGATGCGGGATACGACGAGGCCAAGGCCGTCGCTCGCGAAAAGCACGTCCACGTGCCGATGCTCGACGTCGAGTAGGGCGCTCTCGGCTAGGGTTCAATCGTGCCAACCACCGCGATTGTCAATATCGGCAGCCTGATCACAAACGATCAGACGCTTGACGCTGGCCTGCTCGGCGAGCTTCGGGATGCCGCGCTCGTAATCGAAAACGGTCGCGTTGCATGGGTTGGTTCTGGCGCGCAGGTTCCCGCTACTGACCGAGTGATCGATGCAGGCGGTCGCACGGTGCTGCCGGGCTTCGTTGATTCGCACGCGCACATGCTGTTCGCGGGTGACCGCGCGGCCGAGTTCTCGGCGCGAATGAGCGGTCAGGCCTATGCTGCCGGTGGCATCAACACCACGGTTGAGGCGACTCGCTCAGCTTCTTCGGCTGATTTGGAGCGCAATTTGGTGCGCTTGGCGACCGAAATGAAATCCTCGGGAATTACAACTTTCGAAACCAAGAGCGGCTACGGCCTCTCGGTCGAAGATGAGTTCCGCGCGCTCGAGATTGCCCGCAAGCACACAAGCGAAACCACCTACCTAGGCGCACATGTCGTGCCGGCGGATTACAAGAATCGCGGCGAGGCCGGCATCGACGCATACGTCGAGCTGGTCAAGGGCGAGATGCTCGCGGTTGCCGTCAAGGCGGGGGCCAAGTGGATCGACGTGTTCTGCGATCGCGGTGCTTTCGAAGCCGACCAGGCCCGCGAGATTCTCGAGGCTGGCCGCAAGGCTGGGCTGGCGCCGCGCATCCACGCCAATCAATTGCAACCCGGACAGGGAGTTCAACTTGCCGTCGAGCTGGATTGCGCATCGGCAGATCACTGCACGCACCTGAGTGTGGCCGACATCGAGGCGCTCGCCTCGAGCAACACCGTGGCGACCCTGCTGCCGGGTGCCGAGTTTTCGACGCGCTCGCCGTACCCCGACGCTCGTCAACTCTGGAGCGCGGGAGCAACCGTCGCGATTGCGACCGACTGCAACCCCGGCTCGAGCTACACGACCTCGATGCCGTTCTGTATCGCGGTGGCCGTGCGTGACATGCACTTCACGGTCGACCAAGCGCTGGCAGCTGCAACGCCCGGCGGAGCGCAGGCCCTACGTCGAGATGATGTTGGTGCGCTCAAGATTGGTAGCCGTGCTGACTTGGTTGTCCTCGATGCTCCGAGTTACGTTCACCTGGCGTACCGACCAGGCGTTAATCTGATTCACCAAACGTGGCGCGAAGGCGTACGCATCTTCTCGAAGGACAGCGAATGAACAATCCAGCCGTAGTCATTCACACTTCTGGCGTCACTCGCGCAGATGTCGTGGCTGTCGCTCGTCATGGTGCACGCGTCGAGATTGGCGAGGATGCACTCGCCGCCATGGCCGTGAGCCGTGCACACATCGACGCGATGGCTCAGTCCGACATTCCCGTCTACGGTGTCTCGACCGGTTTTGGTGCGCTCGCCAACCGACACATCTCGCCTGCAGATCGCACGCAGTTGCAGCGTTCGCTCATTCGCTCTCATGCGGCGGGCACCGGACAGCCAGTGGAACGCGAGGTTGTTCGCGCCTTGATGTTCTTGCGTTTGAAGACTTTGTGCAGCGGCCGTACTGGCATTCGCCCAGTGGTCGCACAGACGATGGCTGCACTGTTGAACGCTGGCATTACTCCGCTAGTTCGTGAGTTCGGATCGCTTGGATGCAGTGGTGACTTAGCGCCGCTGTCTGCGTGTGCGCTCGTGTTGATGGGGGAGGGCGAAGCGGTAGACAGCGCTGGTGTGCAGCGTTCCGTCGCTGAACTGCTCGGTGCC
>ERZ650311.1366-NODE-1366-length-12208-cov-4.816095_pt1 | contig 12208 bp, 4 predicted proteins | sample MGYA00376247_ERZ650311 | MGnify/ENA primary metagenome ERZ650311 (study PRJEB26733, sample SAMN07839324) | wastewater metagenome | biome: small river; feature: stream; material: water | place: USA: North Carolina | collected 2016-07-28 ... | reverse complement strand
GCATCTGACTACGGATCAGAAGGTTGGGGGTTCGAGTCCCTCCAAGCGCACGAAACACCCTCGGGCTTCTACCGGGGGTTTTTCTTTTCTCGGGAGGATTGCTGCGTGAGTGAAAAAGACTGGCACGACTTCCTCAGCGCCGAGGGCCTCGACGACTGGGTTGTCCTGCACGGCGGACCAACCGCGGTGTTCCAAACCAGCGACATCCAGCACGCAGCCAAACTTGCCGGTGCGATTGCAGAGCTGCCAGGCATGGACGGGGAATGGGCTCACATTTCAATCGTGGCCAAGCGTCTCACCGTGCGACTGACGCGCGAAATCTGGAACATCGACGCCAGCCACATCGAGCTGGCCCGCGAGATTTCCAGGGTTGCGGCAGCCCACGGCGCCGCGGCCGACACCAGACAGGTGCAGGAGGTTCAGATAGCGATTGCCGCCAAGCCGGACGCAATCGATCTGCCTTTCTGGCGCGCGGTTTTGGGCTACGACCCGATGCTGGAAGACAACGCGGTGGACCCGCTCGGCAACGGTTCCACGGTTTGGATGCAAGACCTCGATGCCGAGAAGCCACTCAAGCACGCCATGCACATCGACGTCTCAGTCGCGCGCGAACACATCGAGGCGAGGCTGGCTGCCGCGGTCGAGGCCGGCGGCGTGGTGGTGGACGAGTCGCACGCCCCGTCCTGGTGGATTTTGGCTGACCGTTCGGGCAACAAAGTTTGCATCGTGGCTTGGCCCGATGGCGCCAAATCGGCAATGGCCGCAGAATAACCATGCGACTTTACGAAGGCGAAAACCAAGGGGCGGATGCCCTGCAACTGAGCGATGCGGCAGCAGTGGCAGCGCAGATTCGCGCGACCGCATCCGGATTCACTGTGATTGCCGTGGATGGACGATCGGGCGGCGGCAAGACCACGCTGGCGAGCGAACTGGCAAAACACCTGGGTGCCTCGATCCTGCACACCGACGACTTTGCCTGGTGGCACAGCCTGTTCGACTGGGCGCCGATGCTCATCGAGAACGGCATCGAACCGCTTCGTCGAGGTGAGGCGATTTCTTACCGCCCAGAAGCCTGGATCGAGCGAGGCCGCGAGGGGTCTATCGAGGCGCAGCCTTCAGGCTTCCTGATCGTTGAGGGTGTTGGTGCCGGCCAAACGGCGATGCGCGAACACCTCGACCTCATCGTCTGGGTTCAGACGGATGCCGATTTCGCAAAGCAGCGCGGACTCGTGCGCGATTTGGCCGAACGACCGGACCCGGCGGAGGCGGAACGCTTTTGGGACGAGTGGCAGGCATCGGAAGACCCGTTCCAGGCAGCGCAAAAAACCTGGCTGGTAGCCGACTTCGTGTTCAGCGGCGAGCCTCGAAACTAGCTAAGCCACCCGCAGAATCTTGGCCATCGGCCGCCCCTTGGCAAGTTCATCCACCAGCTTGTCCATGTAGCGAATCTTCTTCATTAGCGGCTCTTCGATCTCTTGAATTTTGACCCCGCAGATGGTTCCCGTGATGAGTTCGGCATTCGGATGCAGTCGTGCGACATCGAACAGTTCGGTGAACGTGATGTCATCGGCGATGGCTGCCCGAAGCTCGTCGGGTCTGAATCCGGTCAGCCAAAGCAGCACCTCGTCGAGCTCGGCTTGGGTGCGACCCTTGCGTTCTACCTTGGTGACGTACAGCGGGTAAACCTTGCTGAACGCCATCGAATAGATGCGGTGCATGGCAAGCCTTTCTCCCGGTGGCGGATACCCATCAACTCTTACACGCCGCGCTGGCCGCGCAACATACGGCTAACCCCACATTCGCCGAACCCTTGCTCCGCCCGAAAAGGATAATTTAAGCAAACTTTCTTCACTCGAACGGGGCATCCAAGTGCGGTCGATCATCAACCTAAAGCAACGCGCAATTGCGCTCGTTGCCGCGGTTTTGATGCTGACCGCCGGGCTCGTTGCCGTTCCTCAAGAAGCGAAAGCCGCGACCGTCACAGCGGGCAAGTGTGTCGTGAATGTCGACAACACCACAGGTGTCTCTGCGTATGACGGCGGCACTCACTGTTACGTGGCCTTCAAATCGACGGGCATCACATACAACTGGACGCGCCCGAGCGCGCTCACCTCGTTCGACCTTCTCGTCGTTGCCGGTGGCGGTGGCGGTGCAGCTCGTCACGCCGGTGGTGGTGGTGGCGGTGGCCTGATCCAAGAAGAAGGCGCTTCGCTCAACACCAACACGCTTTCCATCGTCGTCGGCGCGGGTGGTGCTGGCGCCGGAGCGCAGGGCGCGGGGGCCGGTGCCGATGGCGCGAACGGCGGAAACTCACAGATTTCGGGTGCATCATTCACGACCCGCACGGCAATCGGTGGTGGTGGAGGCACATTCGGTGCTACCCCACTTGCCGGTGGTTCGGGCGGCGGTGGCGGCACGAGTTCGACGGTTGGTGGCACCCCGACCTCGGGTCAGGGCTCGTGGGGTGGTCGTGGTTTTAACAGCGGCGCCACTTGGTATGCCGGTGGTGGCGGTGGTGGCGCAGGTGGCAACGGTGGCGACGCAACGGACGCTACCCAAACCAAGGGCGGCTATGGCGGCCCAGGCCGAGGCATCACGTGGATCCCGACTGCGGCTCAGTCGTTCATCGGCGGCGGTCAGGCATACAACGGATTCGTTTACTTCGCCGCGGGTGGCGGTGGCTCGGTAGCCACAACCGGAACGGGTGGCACTGGCGGTATCGGTGGCGGTGGCAACGGCGGAAGTGTCGGCGCGGCAGGCATCGCGGGCACTGTAAATACCGGTGGTGGCGGTGGCGCTGGCGCGATGAACGCCTCGGGCAACACCTCTCAGGCAGGTGGCGCTGGTGGTTCGGGCGTTGTCATCATCCGCTACGCCAAGCCGGCTGCCGCGTTGAGCTACAACGCAAGCGACGCGAACTCATACGACACGACGACGAGCAGCACTTTCGTAAACGACCTTTCCGCCAGCAACGTCGACGGCACTCTCTCATCGCAGAGCAACGGCCAGCTTCCTGGCTTCAATGCAAGCAACGGAGCTTGGACTTTCAGCGGTGGCGCAACTGGCGTTGGCCCATACATCGATGTAGCGAACATGTCATCGACAAGCTTTGCCACCTACGGCATGACCTTTGACTTCGAAGCGGATTTCGGATCTCAACAAAATGGCTGGGAACGCATCGCCGACTTTTCCGAGGCAGGTGCGGCCAACGACGGCTTCCTAATTTCGCGTCAGTGGACAACCAACGATCTCGTTATCGAGATTTGGAACAACGGTGTTAGCGCGGGGCAATGTAACGCCGCCGGCGCCATTCCGACAACCTCACAGATGATCCGATGGACCATCAGCATCGACGGCGCGACCTGCAATGTTTACAAGGACGGAACTCGCATCCACAACATTGCGTACTTGGGAAAGCCGGCCTCTGGAATCACCTGGAACGACAACTATCTCGGTCGCAGCAACTGGGCCGACGCATCCTTCGAAGGCTCGATTCGCTCATTCAATATGTACGCGGGCGCTTTCAGCACAGCGGAGCTGAACGACTACACGTTCAAGACCGTGACCAATGATTCGTTCGTGGGCGGTGCAGCCACGGTCATTCAAACGAAATACACCTCTGGAGCAGTGCGCCTGCCGACCCCGGCGAACCGCCCAGGCTATGTCTTCACAGGTTGGTTCACCAGCACCGCGTTCAGCACGCGAGTTGGTGGAGCCGCTGAGATGTACACGCCCACCGCCACGACCACTCTTTATGGAGGTTGGCGCACGGTCGATAGCTCCGTAACTGGCAACCTCATCATGAACTTCGATGCCACAAATATCTCGAGCTTGCCGAGTGCTGCGACCTCGGCCAACAGCATTTATCCGGCTGTGACACCAGCGGCAGCGACATCGGTGACAGGCACCAGAGATACGGCAAATAGTCCTGGTTCGTTGTTCATCGATTCGACGACCAATCTGCAAGTGGTCAACTTCGGTGCTGGTGGTCAGTACAACATCACCGGAGCTTTGACCTACGAGACGTGGGTAAAGTTTGCGCAGATCAAGTCGGGTTGGAACGTGATTGCCAGCCACTGGTTTACGGCGGCAACCGGAACCTCCAGCCCCGACTGGCACTTTGCTGTAAACAACGGAAAACTTCAGGTCAACGCTGGCGCCAGCGCAATCGGTTACGGCGCTAAGACCTGGACGTCCGCTGATGCCAACGTTTGGTATCACTTGGCTTTTTCGTTCGACGCTTCTAACAATCTCCAGATCTATGTGAATGGCCAGCCTGACGGTGCCGCGACTCCGAACATGGCCCACACCGCGAACTCATCGGCACTGTTCTGGATCTCGGATGGTCGAACTGCCAACACAACCAAGATGAACGGCTATGTCAGCCGTGCGCGTCTTTACAACACCAATCTGTCGGCAACTCAACTGCGCGGCAACTACAACATTGAGGCGACCACATACGGTCTGACCAACGTGCAGACGCTGACCTACAAGCCCGGCCCAAATGGGACCGGTTCTGACGTGGTTGAGTACTACAGCGCTGGTTCAGCTGCGACTCTGAAAAACGCCACCGCCGGATTCACTCGCAACGGCTACGTGATTTCGGGCTGGACGACCTCGTCGACTTCGGGCGCATCAGCAACCAACTCGCTGAGTTCGTCGCTGACGATGAACTCAGATGTGACGCTCTATCCGGTCTGGGCGGCGGCCACCAACGTAATTACCTATGACTACAACGGTGCGACTGGTGGCAACGGCACCACATCAAGCAGCTACACCTCTGGCGGAACCGCCATCACGCTGCCGACGCCGACCAAGACTGGCTACACGTTCGCGGGTTGGTTCTCCGATGCCGGTCTGACGACTCAGGTGACCGGCACCCAGACGCCGTCGAGCAGCTACACGCTTTATGCGAAGTGGACCGCTGCGACGTTCACACTGACGTACACATATAACGGCGCAACCGGCGGCAACTCAACCGCGTCGGATTCGTTCACCACCGGCGGCACAGCCATCACTCTGCCGACTCCGACTAAGACCGGTTACACCTTTGCGGGTTGGTACGCCGAAGCCGGACTCACCACGCTCGTATCGGGTGCCCAGTCGCCTACGGCTAGCGCCACGCTCTATGCCAAGTGGACTGCCGGCACTTTCACGCTGACTTACACATATAACGGTGCGACTGGCGGCAACGGCACTGCGTCGAGCGCGTACACCACTGGTGGCACCGCGATCACTTTGCCGACGCCGACCAAGACGGGCTACACCTTCGCCGGCTGGTTCGCCGAGTCGACTTTCGCAACCGCGGTCACCGGAACCCAGACGCCTAGCCTCGATGCCACGCTGTACGCAAAGTGGACCGCGATCCAGTACTCGCTCACCTACAACGCGAATGGCGCCACCGGCGGATCGGTTCCGACCGACGCCAACAACTACATCATCGGCAACGACGCCTCGGTCGCTGCCAACAGTCTCGGTCTCGTGCGCACCGGCTACACCTGGGCGGGTTGGACCCTGGCCGCTAACGGCACAGGCACCGTCTACAACTCGGGCGATGCCCTACCGTTCTCGGCAGCCTCGCAGATCCTCTACGCCAAGTGGACCGCCAACACCTACACGATCAACTACAACGTGAACGGCGCGACCGGCACGCAGGCTAACGCGAGCGACAGCTACACCACCGGTGGCAGCGCAGTGACTCTGTCGGCCGTCGGAACCATGGCCAAGACCGGCCACACCTTCGCTGGTTGGTCAACCACCGCAAACGGCTCGGCCGTTTCGAACAGCTACACCACCGCAGCCAACGTCACCCTCTATGCCGTGTGGAACGTCAACGTGATTGCGGTCACCTACGCAAAGGGCACCGCGAGCAGTGCATCCTTCATGAGCTTTCCAAGCAACACCTCGGGCAACTACGCGACCCGAATCGTGTTGAGCAACAACGTCGACAGCGCCGTCACCTACAGCAGTTCGACGTTCTCGTTCGTCGGCTGGAGCGATGGCACTTCGGTGTACGCTCCTGGTCAGCAGTACCTGCTCGGCGACAGCGCGGTCACCTTCACCGCCATCTGGGTTCAAGCCTTCGGCGTTCGCTACGTCTTCAACGGCGGCACCCCTGCCAACGGCACCTCGACCATCGACGCCGAGTGCCTCGTGGTCGGCAACCTCTGCACCGACCAGCAGGTGGTCACCGCGAACGCAGCCCCGACCCGAGCCGGCTACACCTTCGCTGGTTGGCAGGATCAGTCGAGCAACGCAATCGCTGCCGGCTCGACCTTCACGGTGACCATCAACAGCTATCTGCTTTACGCAACCTGGCAGCCCATCAACTACAACATCACGTATGCGGTTGCCGGCGGCACCCCGACTCCAACCCAGGCTGCTCTGCACATGGGCGACACGTTCACGCTCGCCGCTGCGCCTACTCGCACCGGCTACACCTTTGCCGGTTGGAGTGACGGCTCGAACACCTTTGGTCCAGCCGCAACCTATACGGTCGGCACCTCGGCGATCATTCTTACCGCCCTGTGGACCCCGCGCACCTACGTGCTGACTTATGACTGGAACGGCGGCACCGGCACCGCGGTCGCTAACGGCAGTTACACCGTCGGCAACGCGGGCACAGCTCTGCCAGGCGTGGGCGACCACGTCAAGGATGGTTATAACTTTGGCGGTTGGGCTGCGACAATCGGCGGCGACGCCGTGACCACCCCATTCGTCGCAACCGGTGACACAGTTCTATATGCAATCTGGGGCGCCGGCTCATACACCGTCACCTTCACGCCAAACTATGGCGTAGGTGCGAACAGCGTCACCACGGTTGCCAACGGCAACTCGACCACGTTGCCTACTCCGACCCGCAACAACTTCGTGTTTGACGGTTGGTGGACCACGGCCTCGACCGGCGGCACCAAGGTCGGCAACGGCGGCGCCACATACACCCCGTCGGCCAGCCGCCAGCTCTACGCCCGCTGGATTCAGTCATCCCTATATGGCGTCGTCGGAAACCTCAACCGCGTATCGACCATCACCGCATCGAACAGCGTGGCCTCGACCTACACCGGCACCAACGGTGGAAGCGGTGTCTCGGTGAACGTGCCTGCGGGCGCGCTGCCAGCCGGCACCCTGATCAACCTCGACCTCATCACCGACAACACGTATGCCCAGTCGGTGCTGGCCGGCAGCAACAACTACATCCTGTCGCTGGCGGTCAGCTGGCTCGCGCTTGACGAAACAGTGCCAGACACCGCTTCGGGCAGTTCTATTTCGTTGACCATTACCAACTCGAGCATTCGTGCCGGTGCACTGATTTACAGCGTGCAGAACGGCACCGCTGTTTTGCTTGGCACCGCGTCGACGAACGGCACCATTACTGTTGAGCTGACCGCCGACCCGAGCATCTATGTGGTTCAGACGGTGCCTGGTGCACCGACAGCCGTCGTGGCAACCACCACGAGCACGACCGCGACCTTCACCTGGACAGCACCGGCAACCGACGGCGGCGCGGCGATCACCTCATACCTGGTCACGCTAAGCAACGGCGACACCTGCACCACCTCGACGCTCACTTGCACGTTCAGCAACCTGACCGCGGGCACGACTTACACCGCGACCGTCGAGGCCATCAACTCGGTGGGTTCGAGCATCGCGGCCACCCAGACGGCCATGCCTTCGATCCCTGTCGTGAACCCACCAGTCGTGAACCCACCAGTCGTAGACCCTCCGGTGGTCAATCCCCCGGTCGACCCCGAGCCCGAAGAGCCGGTTCAGCCGACCAGGCCAGTGGTGTTTCCTGCCCCTGTCGTGACGGCTGTCGTCAAGGTGCTGGGCGATAACGTTCCTGTGCTAGCCGGCATCAAGTTTGCCGCACCGGTTCTCTTCAACGCCAACTCCTCAAAGCTGGATGCCGCCGACCTAGCCCAGATTCGTCAGGCAGCCAGGGCTCTCGCAGGCAAGTCGGGCACGCTGCTCGTCACGGGCTTCGTGAAGTACGTCGGCAAGGTCACTCCTGCAATCAAGGCGCTGGCCACCGCCCGCGCAAAGACAGTTTCGTCTGCTCTCGCCAAGCTCGGCGTCAAGGTCAAGATCGGCTACCTGGGTTACGGCCCAAGCAACACCGCTAGCCCGAAAAACAGCGACCGCAAGGTGGAGCTGCGCTGGGTCGCGGCAGTCGGTTCGAACGCCTAGCGCAACACGCAACTCGGGCCGCGAACCGCGTAACCGGGCCAAAATGTGGGGCTAACCCCATGTTGAACCACGTTCATAACGCGCTTAGGCAACCTTTACTATCTGGGCCACCGTTGTTTGCCTAAACTGGAAAAGTTGGGGGTTCCTTGATGAACTACGCCCCCGGAAATGCAGGTTGATCGTGCTCAAGCCAATCAAGTTCCTAACCTCGGCCATCGCGACCGTTGCCCTAGCCTTCGCAGGCTTGACGGCTGCCTCGGTGCCAGCAAACGCGGCAGTGATTCTGAACGCAAACGGTGTTGCCCTCAAGTTCAATGAGAACAACCAGGTGGTCGACGTGATCGCGGGCACGACCGGCTCGAACCGCGGCACTGCAGTTGGCGACATCGTTGCATACCGCACCGTCGCGAACATCGGTGGCACGAACATCGACGCGGCGATTGAGACCATCGCTAAGAATGGCGCGACCATCGGCACCTACGATGGCACCAGCGCTGTTAGCGGCGCCAACGATTACTTCCAGACCAACGTCAACACCTCCGGCGCTGGCGATGTCGTGTTCAAGTTTTCGTTCTACGTGGGCGGCACCTACACCGGTGGCGGCTCAGGCACCCCGGTAATCCTGCAAAACGTCTACATCAACTCGTACGACCTCGACCGCTCGAGCCCGGGCGACAGCCAGCAGTTCACTCAGTTCACCGGTGTGCAGGCTTATACCCTCGCCAACAACAACGCACTCGCAGTTTCGGCTACCGGCAACCTGCTTCAATTCGTTAGCACCGCGCCAAGCGGCACCAACTACAGCGCTACCAGCGGTTCGTACACCAAGGGTCGTGTTCAAGTTCGTTATGACAACTTGACCTCGATCAGCATCAAGATCGGTACCGACGCGACCGGCAGCGGTGGCCTTAGCTACTACGCCCTCGACTTCAGCGTTGGCCTGCCGTGGACCGAAGGCTCGACCACGATCCAGACCACCACCACTACCAACGGCTTCAACTCGCCACCAACTTCGACCAACGACACCAAGTCAGCCACTGCCTCGGTTCCTGAGTTGCTCACCAGCTCGGACTTCGGTACCTACGCCGACCCAGACCTCAACCCAGAGGTTTCGGTCAAGATCGTGACCCTTCCTGCCGGTGGAACCCTGCAGTACTACAACGGCAGCGCTTGGGTTGCCGTCACCGCCGGCCAGGTCGTGACCATCGCCGACATCGACGCCAACAAGCTGCGCTACACGGCTAACGCGAACACCACTTCTGACTCGTTCACCTTCAAGGTCAGCGACGGTCTGCTCGACAGCACCGCTGCGTACACGCAGACCATCACCGTGACTCCTGGTGCTCAGGTCTTCACCGCTCAGACCATCACCTACAACCAGCCGCTAAACCAGATGCTGTCGACCGGTTCGCTGACCGTGGCGCCGACCGCAACTTCGGGTCTCACCGTCACTCTGACTTCGTCGACCCCTTCGGTCTGTACCGTCTCGGGTTTCGTAATCACCTTCGTTTCGACCGGTACATGTACGACGACCGCCAGCCAGCCTGGTGACTCGACCTACTCGGCGGCCACCGACGTGACTCGCAGTTTCAACATCAGCACGTTGACCCCGCAGAACATCACCTACAACCAGCCGCTGGATCAGCTGCTGTCGACCGGTTCGCTGACCGTTTCACCCACCGCCAGCTCGGGTCTGACCGTCACCCTGACTTCGTCGACCCCGTCGGTTTGTACTGTCTCTGGTTTCGTGATCACCTTCGTGGGTAACGGAACCTGTACGACGACTGCCAGCCAGCCTGGTGACTCGACCTATGCGGCTGCGACCAACGTGACTCGCAGCTTCAACATCACGACTCCTGCTCCGGTTCAGCCGGTTCTGCCTGCCGCACCTGCGCTCAGCCCCGTCAGCGGCAAGACCATCACCACCACTCCAATCACCCTGCCTGCCCCAGCAAACTCGGGAACCGCTGGCGGCGCCTGCCTGATTGACCCGGTCGACTCGGGCTGCAAGGGAGTCGTCGTCATCGCCGGCAAGGGCACCTTCACCCTCGGCTCAAACGGCCAGACCACCTTCCAGGCTGTCGCAGGTTTCTACGGCACCGTGGTCGTTGACTACCGCGTGACCGATGGCTACGCTCGCTCGGCCACCACGACCGTGACCGTTGAGGTGCTGCGTCCGCAGCCGCTGGTCCTGCCACCATCGGGTGGCACCACGACCATCAACAAGTCGATCACCGTCAACCCGTTTGCCAACCTGCCAGGCAGCAATGTCCCAGGCGCTAACGGCAAGGGCAACATTTGCCTCGTTGACCCAGCCGACAACGTTTGCAAGGGTGCAGTAGACCTGCCTGGCAAGGGCCGCTTCGTGCTCAACCCAGACGGCTCGGTCACCTTCACGCCTGTGCCTGGATTCATCGGCGAAGCCAAGGTCCAGCTCCGTGTGACTGACGAGTATGGCCAGTCGGCTGAGGCACCGGTAATCGTTGTCATCACCGACACCCCTGGCGCCCAGAATGGCCAGACCAAGGGAAGCACCCCGGTTATCCTCCCGCAGGTCGCGCCACCAGCACCGGGTGACAGCCTCTGCCTGATCGACCCAACCGACGGTGTTTGCAAGAACAAGGTCAGCCTCCCTGGTGTTGGCACCTGGACTCAGAACACCAACGGCACCGTCGCGTTCGTCGCGTCGCCTGGCTACATCGGCAGCACTACCGTTATGCAGCGCTTCACCCGCGCGGCTCTCGGCGCAAAGCTGTCGCCGTACACGGTGACCGTCGCCAAGAAGCGCGGCCCAGTAACGATCACGATCAGCGGCTTCGCCGACGGCTCGCCAGTTCTGACCGCAGCCATCAAGGCAAAGATCAACGCATTCATGCGAGCTCACGCCGACTACAAGAACCTGTACTGCATCGGCTACACCGAAGGCCCGACGGTTCTCGCAACCGACAAGGCTCTCTCGAAGCAGCGCGCAGTCAATGCTTGTGGCTTCGTCAAGGCGGGCCTAGGCAAGAAGCTCGTAGTTCGCAAGATGTCTGACGGCCAGGGTGTGATTGAGGCCGACAAGTTCCGCCGCATCACCATCACCCTCACCGACTAATCATCAAGATTGATTGCATAGGGCCCGTTCTTCGGAGCGGGCCTTTTGCTAGGCTGTGCGACAGGAGAGGGGCGTGCATGTCGAGGATTCTGAAGGCGATGCTAGCTGCGGTCATCGCGGTATCTACCTTGCAAGCACCGACGGCTGCTTTGGCGGCGGTTCCTGCGTGCACCACTGCAACCATCACCGGAAGCGCGCGAATCGGTGCGACGCTCACGGCTTCAACCTCGTGCACTAACGCGCCGACCTCGTACACATACCAATGGTCTAGTTCGACGTCCTCGGGCGGCACGTACACGAACATTTCAGGCGCAACTTCGGCAACCTACACGGTCCCTGCGGCTCTCGCCGGTCAGTTCGTCAAGGTGGTCGTGACCGGAGTTAATTCATCCGGTTCGGGATCCACCACGCAGGTTACTTCCGCCGGCCCCATGGTTTTCACGGCAGACCCATTCGTTGGTTCAGCAACTCTGGGAGATCTTGACGGAGTTGGGACAGCTGCCCAATTCACCTACATAACCTCTGTTGTAAGTGATGGCAGTTTTCTGTATGTGAGTGATAGCGGTGCTCGAAAAATCAAGAAGATCGATTCGAATGGCACCGTTACCACGATTGTTGGAAGCGGTAGCGCCACACCTGTAGATGGCATCGGTACAGCAGCAGCTTTGGCAAGCCCAATGGCAATGGCATACGACAGCGCGCGAAATTCGCTGCTTATTAAAGATGCCTCCGTGATTCGCGAAGTCAATTTGTCGACCATGCAGGTAACTACGCTGAAGAATCGCCAGACGATTCTTTCAGTTGCCAAATCAGGCACGACGGTTACTGTCACATTTGCAACGCCTCACGGCCTAGGAAACCAGTCAGTTGTAATTGCAGGTGTTGGTGCCCCATACGACGGCACTTTTACAGCGGGATCTGTGT
>ERZ650311.1365-NODE-1365-length-12214-cov-3.777038_pt1 | contig 12214 bp, 6 predicted proteins | sample MGYA00376247_ERZ650311 | MGnify/ENA primary metagenome ERZ650311 (study PRJEB26733, sample SAMN07839324) | wastewater metagenome | biome: small river; feature: stream; material: water | place: USA: North Carolina | collected 2016-07-28 ... | reverse complement strand
GAACGCGGTTGCTCCTCGTTCGCCCCATTCACGGCCCCTGCATCACCCTGCATCGTCGGCTGTCCCTCCACGCGGAGGATAGCACAGTTTCCGAATGGAATTCACATCCGAATTGACGCGCTTGAAATTCGGATTTAGGCCGCCCGCCGCTTCTCCCGCGACAGCGCCGCCTGCACCGAAATGATGTCGGCTGGCTGCAGCTTCCCGTTTCCGAGGAACATCGCGGCTTCCGGGTGCGCCTTCTTCCACTTCTCGCGCGCTCCCGTGTCCTGCAGCGTGCCATAAATCCGTGCCGCCACTCCGCGCCGCACCTTCGGGTCGATGTCCATCCGTCGTAGCGCCCGCATCATGCCCGCCCGGTCCTTCGCCGACTGCACCGTATTCCGCACCTCGACATAGACCGCGTCGATCGCATACGCCTCGTCATCCGAGTAGCCGCGGTACTTCGGCAGCCCGTAGTACGCCTTCGTCGTCTTCCGGTAGAGCCGCACAAGATCGGTGTTCCCGAGCCCGCTGTTACGGTCGATGTACTCCTGTGCCGACGCACTCTGGCTCCCGAGCCACTGGTCCACCGCGCCCCAGTCCGTCTGCCCGGTATCCGGGTCGGTCGCCTCCTGGATCGCGAAGTAGTAGCCGTCGAGCGGGGTCTTCACGTCGCCCTGTGTCATCGGCTTGTCGCCGTAAATCTCCTTGCGCCGCGCCGCCAGCTCCGCACGCCGGTCCTTCATCGCCGAGATCCAGTCCTCTCGCGTCATCTCACCCGCGAGGAACTGCGCGTCACTGGCCGCCTGCTGCGCTTCGAGCTCGGTCTTCACCGCCTCCGAGCGCTTTCCCGCTTCCCGTCCGTTGTTCACGTACCGGTTCCAGAGCTCGGGATTCTCCTCGCGCACGCGCTGCTTCACCACGGGCTCGGAGTCGAAGTAGCTCGTCGCCGTGTTCCGTTCGCCCGTCGCGGGGTTGAGAGTGTTGGCCGCGGCCTCATCCAGCCGCTCGCGCGGGGTCATCTCGGCGCTCTTCACCCCGAGCAGCGTCGCCGGGCCCGCCAGCCCGAGCGCGGCGATTGCGCTCGGGTCACTGTAATCCGTCGAGGCCGTGATACTGGCCACTTCGCGCAGCCCGAACGGCGCCGGCAGAACGTTCCCCGGAGACAGCGCGGGCTCGCCCACCGGGTTCTTGCCCCCGCCCGCCGACACGTCATAGCCGATGCCGGGCAGCGGTGAGAGCTTGGAGCGCCCGAACGAACCGATGTTCGAAAGCCCTTCACCCACATCCCCGGTGGCCACCTGCTCCGATCCCCTCCCTACCCGCACGAACCCGCGCACGAGCGAGTCCCACGAGCCGAAGAGGGTGTAGTCACGGTCGCAGACGCGAATCCGAAGGAAGTTCGGACTGAGGATGTCGAAGTCGGTGTCGTTCCCGAGCGCCGCATTGAGCGCCACCGTCAGCGCCACGCCTCCCGCCACCATGCGCATGAGCGAAGCCCGCGCCTCGGTTCCCTCGATACCCCCGCTCAGGATCGCGTTGGCCACGACCTCGAACTGCGACTCCACCCAACGGCCGGCGAACGCCACGCGCGCGCTTGCCTGCTCGCCCATGATCGGCGCCAGCACGCCACGACTTGCGCGCCCGGAGATGAGGTTGGCGGCGTTCGCCGCGGCCGCGCGCGCCTGCGGGCTCGACCAGTCCTTCCCGTCGGCCTTCAGCCTCTGCAGCGTCGCGTAGAACCGGTCCACGCGTTCGAAGTTGCCGGGGGCGCTGTAGAGCGCGTCCGCCTGACGAATGCCGGGCAGCCTGCTCAGCCGCTCCTGGAACGAGCCCTTGCGCGCCGTGCCCGCGAGCGACTGTTCGCTCAACGCCACCTGCAGCCCGTCCTTCGCGATGGCGTCCTCGATCGGGATATCGATACCCTTCGCGCGGTACTCGCGTTCCAGCTTCGCGAGGTCATCCCAGATGGCGAGCTCGTTCCCGATCGTCACGCCCGTCTTCGGAATGTGCGTCTCGGCGCTGCGAAGGCCCGCGCCAATGCCGCGCAGCCCCCGCCGCGGGTTGTCCGCCAGCCCGAGCAGGCCAATCGTCATCGTCCGCGAGGCGTCGGCCGTCGCCCCGATCGACCGGAACGCATTGTTCGCGAGGTCGAAGAGCGCGCCGCCGGTGCTCTGACCCGGCTCGCTCAGGTACTTGTTGAACGCGTTCACGAACGGCGCCGGCGCCTTCAGCCCGCGCAGCGGCTCGATGTTGAACTCACCCGCGTAGCGGAGGTTGTTGGCCCTGCCGAGCGCGCGCGCCTGGGCAACCTGCTTCAGGAGCTCCTTCCGCCGGTCCACCAGCGGCTCCAGCTTCGCCCCCAGTTCCGCGATCTTCTCGCCCAGCTCGGTCTGACGCCCCACGAGCTCCAGTGCACGGTCCGTCCGCCGCCGCCACTCCCGCCGTAGCTCCCGCGACGCACCCTCCGCCATCGCCCCCCGGATGTTCGAGGCCGCTCGCGCTTCGTCCCGTGCCGCCTCGGCCATCTCGATCGCCGATGCCCGCACGCTCCCGTTCCCACCGCGCAGCGACTGCCCGAACTTCTCGCGCGCCTCGGCCACCGCCTGCCGCGCCTCGGCGACGCGCGCGTCGGCATCGTCGAAGGGCAGCGCCGCCAGCTTCCGCTCGATGCGGCCCGTCTCGCGTGCGGCGCGCTGCATGATCGTGTCCGCTTCGAGCCGCGCCTTCTCGGCCTCCTTGAGCAGCGCGTTCATGGGCAGCGGCATCCCCGCGTTCATCATCTCGGTGGCCGCATCGACGTTCGCGCCCGCCGCGTCCTGGCGCGTCGCGTTCGTGTCCAGCTTCGCGCGCATCTCATCCTCGATCGCGTCCATCCGCTTCGAAAGCTGCTGCGCACGCTGCACCACACCGCGAAGGTCGCCGCGCGCGAGGTCGCGTTCCGAGGTGGCCACGGCCGTCTTCTGCGCGTACTCGCCCACCGCGCTCACCGCGTCGTTCAGCTGCTGGCGGGCGCCCGTGAACGCCTCACGCGCAGCCGCGGCGCGTTCGTCCGCCGTGCGCGTCGAGTCGGCCACAATGTCCCGCAGTTCGAGCCACCGTTCGTGGGCGCGCTGCTGCTCCTTCGCCGTCAGCCGGACGTCACGATCGATGCGCTGCTTCTCGGCCTTCATCGTCCGGTAGACGCGCTGCCCGGGCTTGATCTCCTTGCGGAGCGCGCCCAGCTCGACCACCGTCGCGTCCGGCACGGTCGCGTCGCCCAGCGTCTTCCCATCGACCTCGATGCGCTTCAGCAGGTTGCCCGCGTGCGTCGCGTTCTGCTGCGTCAGGTTTTCGGTCACGAACTGGTGAATCGCCTCGAGGGGCGCGGGGTACGCCCGGCCCTTCGCGATCGCCGCTGCCTGCGAGTCGAACAACCGTTCCTTCGTCGAGCCCGCCCGCCGCCCTTCGCGACCGGTCCCGCGGAACTCCGGCGTCTCCAGCTCCTGCGAGGCGGAAATCGGCCGACCGCGAGGAACGTACATGCCCCCCGGGCCGACCTCCGCCTGTCCCTCGATGCGAATGCCCATTCCCCGGCTTGCGTCGACGATGCGGCTCAGCTTCGAGCTCAGCTCCGCAAACGCCGCCTGCCGCTCCGGCGTGAAGATCGCCTGCAGTTCCGGGTAGCGCGCCGGGTTCTCCAGGATGTCCGACCAGCCCGCGTACCAGTCCGGGATGGGGACACCGTTCGCGTTGACGAACCGCACGAGCTCGCCATTCACGAGCGCGCGCCCGCGGTCATCCCATTCCAGCCCCTCGAACGCCTTGCGCCCGGCCGTGTTCGCGATGATGTCCGCCACCGAGCCGATTCGTTCCGCGTTGTGGCGGTAGGCAACCGCAATCTGCCGCACGCGCGCATCGTCGAGCTTCCCCGCGAACTTCGGGTTCACCGCCGAAAGCGTCTTCCAGAAGCGGTTGGACACGCGTGCCGAGGCCGGGAGCTTCGCGTCCGTCGTGATGTCGCGAAGCGCGAGAATCGAATCGGCCGTATAGGCGTCCGGAGCATCGACCAGCCACGCCGGGTCCTGCCCGATGCCGCGCTCGCGCAGAAACGGCAGCTGCCCGTACGCCGTGGCGATGAGTCGCGTCGGTTCGAGCTTCGAGAGGTCGAAGCCACCATTGGTCGTGGCCGGCTCTGGCGTGGGCACGCTGTTCTTGCCGCGCTCAGCCATCTTGCGGGCCACGCGTTCGCGCAGCGTCCCCACGCCCATATCCGCCCGCACCGCGCCTGTCTCAGTGTTCAGAGTGCTGTTCTCGACTGCCCGTGTCACCGGGGCCCATGCCTGGGCGCCGCCGAGCTGCCGCATCCCTGCCGCACGCACGCCCGCGAAAGCGCCGCCTTTCAGTGCGCCTTCGAGGCGAGATTCCCCTTCATCGGGATTCAGAGCGCCGAACCCCGCGCCCGCCGCTACCTGCATCCCCACTCGAAGAGGTGTCGAAGCGCCGTACGCGCTACTGACTGCCTGTCGAACTGCATCCCCGCCCGTATCCCCCTGCAGCGCGTATGCGGTGATATCGGCCTTCTTGTCCCAGCGCGGCTTGCCCGTTAGTTCCCACGGAAGTGGATCCCCGTCGTAATAGAGCCAGTCCGTTGCTTCCAGACGGCTCCCCATCATTGGGCTCTCCATGAGCCTCGGCCTCGAACCCGTTCCGCTTCGCCACGCCCACCACTGCCGCCCGTTGGTTGCAACGTGACCGATCGACTCTCCGTCGAGCCGAACGTCGTATGCACTTCCATCGCGGCTGGCGACGTACTTCACCGCTGGCTTTTTCCCGCGGGCCTTGATATCGGACCACGAGGCCCCCGTCCTCACGGCGTCGGGAGCATTCTTCACGTCTCCCAGGACCCGCGCCTTCTCCCCATTCAGCACGATAAGCACGTCACCGTCGGCTTGGGGACTGTGGTGAAAAACAGCATCGACGCCGTTGTCCGCCAGGAGATTGGCCACGATGCCCTGCCCTACCTGGCGCTCATCTTTCCGCCCCGCCAGTCCAGAGAAGCGACCTGTAAGCTCCTTTTCCATGCGCCCCAAGAGATTTGAGAGCGCGAAACGATCGGTGGTTTGCCCGGACTGCTGCATCCGCTCCAGCACATCCCGCTGCGCGACCCGCGCGCGCTTCACGATGTACTCCGCCAGCTCTTCGAGCGCCTGGCGGTAGGCGTACCCATTATCGGGCTTCGCCAGTGTCCCCACCGCACGCTGCGCCGCCATGTCCAGTACGCGTTCGCTGAAGTCATGCTGCGGCGTAATGCCGATCGCGCTGACATAGGCGCGCAATCGGTTTTCCAGGTCCGTCGCAACCTCCACCCACGACGGGCCGTTGGGAACAATGGGTTCCTCCGGACGCACCGGCTTCGTCAGATCCAACACATTCCCGTCGAACTCCGTGACGAACGTCCGGTTCCCGTAATTGCCCGCGCTCCTTTCGGGGTCCGCCGCGAGGTAGACCCCGGGTCCCTGCGTGATCCCAGTTTGTGTTCCCACCGCCATGTCCGGGTCGGGGAGCGAATAGGACATGTCCCGCGTGCTGTGAAACCAGAGACGTTCGTTAGCCAGCGGTTGAGGCCCCTTACCCTCTTCGAGAGTGCTCGGAATGACCTTGCGTCCCTCGTACGGCTTCTTCGCCAGATACCCCTCCGGAGCCCCCGTGCGCATCGACAGTGCGGCCACTGGCGCATCCTGTGCCAGCGCATCGGCCACGCCCCCCCGCGTCGGCATCCGCGCCGCGCCGATGCCCGCGCCTCCCGCGAACCCGCCAGCGATGGGCAGCAACGTCCGCTCCGCCCCTTCGCTCAGCAGCGGAACGTCCGTGCTCTCGGCAATCTGCGCACCGGCGCCCGCGCCCAGCGCGATGCCAACCGCGGTCTTCCCCGGCGCGCCTTCGAGGATGGCGCCGATGGGCGAACGCGAGGCCGTCAGCGCCGTGCGCGCCGCCCGCCCCGCCCTGGTAGCCGTCGGAATGCGCGAGGCCACGCCTCCGACCGCGCCCGGCGCCACGTACAGCGTCGGGTCCGTCGCGGTTTGCACGGCCGTGGTCACGAAGGGGTTGTTCTCGGGCGCGGCGATGGACTCATCCCACGCCCGCCGCCCTTCCTGGTACTGCCCGGCGGGGTCCTTTGCGAAGTCCTTCACGCTCTGCGCAGTGCGCTGAAACGAGCCGACATCGATCGGCCCCCACTTCTTCGAACCCTCATGCACCGGCCGGTAGTAGCGCCCCGTCGGCTTTCCATTGGCGTCGAGGATGGGCACGCGCTCGACGCTCGTCTGGCCACTGAGCACGCCCAGCACCGGGTCAACGCCGTATTCCTTCGCCGCGCCCAGCGCGTCCATCGTCTTGCCGCCGACGTCTTCCGCGACGTCCTTCACCTTGCCGAGAAAGCCGCCCCCACCGTCGTCCTTCTTCTCGGCCGGCGAAGGCACGGCCTGCTGCTGCGTCTGCTGTTGCAGCCGCTGTCCAGCCTCCCGGCGCAACCGCGCGCTGTAGCTGGCCATCCGCTCGGCGGTCTGCGGTGCACGCGCGAGCGCGTCGGCGCGGGCAAGCGATTCCGCGCTGCCCTCCTGCACGAGCGGCGCGGCCATCTCGCCGAACCGGCCGAAGTTCTCACGCTCCCGCCGCCGGCGTGTGGACCGGGACTCGTACCGCCACGGCTGCACGCGCGTGCTCGTCATCGGGTCAGTCCCAGTCGCCGTAGATGATGACGCCCGTGAACGCTGAAATCGTCCAGCGCTTCGCGTCATCGATCTCGTAGCGCTTCGCGACCTCGCCCCAGAACCGGCTCAGCGCTATCTCGTTTTGCTCGATCTCCTGCGCCGAGTACCCGTCGGGCTTGACGCGATAGCCCTCCTTCTTCGCGTCCATCGACCGGAACCGCGCGAGGTCCTCATCGGTCAGCTTCGCCGCTACCAGTGCCATCGCCTACCCCCAGCTCGGCGCACCGAAGCGCGCCCCGAACGGCGCCGCTCGACGGCTCCGCTCCAGAATGTCCCGGCTGTCCACCGCCAGCCCCGCGTCGTACAGGTTCGACGTTGCGTCCTTCTCGCTCGGCGCGAGGTCCCGGTACGTCTGCAGGTTCAGCAGCGATGGCGCGTTCGTGATCCCGATGCTCGGGTTCGTCAGCTGCCCGTAATGCCCCGTCCACTCCTTCGAAGCCGACCGGCCGAAGAGCTTCTGGATGAACGGCTGGCTGCCCAGGTCGACCGGCGCGTACCGGTTGAAGATGTAAAACGGGTCCGTGTTCGCCGCCGGGTTGAACACCCCACCCGAGGCCGCTCGCTTCGAGCCCTTCTTCTTCTGCGCCTTCAGCCCCGCCTCGTTCAGCGGCTGAATCACGAGCTGCGTGTCCGGGCCCGGGTTCACGACAGCCGCGAGCTCCTCATTCCCCGTCGGCTTCCCGCTGGGCGAGTCACCCGTGACCACCGCCTCGGTCGCCGGGACCACCGCCCCCGCGGCTGCCTTCGTCCGGCGGCGCAGCCAGATGGGCGTGCTCGCGCCGATCTCGTAGCCGGGGTCAGTGAGCGGCTTGTTGTCCTTGTCGAACACGTCCCAGCCCACGTAGTCGCCGACCCTCGAAGGCCCCGCGCTGCCCGTCGTTCCGAGGTAGTACCCGCCCACCGGGACCTTCGCCACGTCCTCGTTGCGAATGCCGGAGAACGACATCCCATTCCCGTCGCCGGCCGCGGCCGCGGGGCCCAGGAGAGAGCTTGCGCCGAGGCCGTAGCCGCCCTTGCCCAGTCCGTACGGGTTCGGCGTCTTGTTCCCCCACGGGTTCGCCGCACCCATGCTCCACGACGGCGCGGTCGGCGCCTGCGGCTTCTGCCCCACGCCTCCGCTGTACTCCTGGATGATGCTCTTCGGATTCGAGGGCGCGCCCTGTGCCCACGACGGGATCTCCAGTTTCGCCTCCCGCACGAGCCCTTCGAGAATCTGGAACGGGTCAATCTGCGCCGAACCCGACGGCTCCGGCGGCGCGAGCATGTTCAACACGGAGTTGTAGCCGACCCAGTCGCTCGGCCCCTGCCGCTTCGACAGCATGTCGATGATGCCGAGCTTGCGGTCCGCCAGCCCCGAACGCTGCTGGTAGTTGAACTGGTCGACGCCCAGCTGCGCGTTCGCCTGGTCGATGCCGAGCGCCTTCTGCTGCAGTTCGAGCTGCGCCGCGTCGTGACGCTGCTGGTAGTTGAACTGCGCCACGTCGAGGCCGTACCGCCGCACGTCCGAATCGTAGGCAAGGTCAGCCTCGTACTGCCGCATGTAGAAGTTCATGAGGTTGTTGAGGTAATCGAGGTCCTGCCCGCGCGTGTTCGACGCGAAATCGAGGTCCTGCCCACGCGTGTTCGTCTGGTAGCTCAGGTCCTGCCCGCGGAGATTCGCGTCATAGTTTCCGAGCGATTGCAGCCACGCGAGGAAGTCGTTATTGACCCCGGAGCCGGTGAGAACGTCCGTGCCAGCCATCTACTTCTCCTTCGTCGGCACGCCGCTCACGAGGGAGCGGAGCGCCAGCCCGAGCGGTTGCCACTGCGTGCCCTTCCTGGCCGTGAACCGCTGCGCCGCTAGCGTCGCGGCCGCCTTCGCGGGGTTGCGAATGAACTGCGCGCTGGGCGTCGGTGGCACGGCGAGCGGAGTCACCGGCGTCATCTGCGGTGTGACGGGGGAACGCCCCGCCGCCGCCATCGACACGAGGGAACCCGTGTTCGTGGGCGGCGTCAGTGACGGGATCGCCGGGCGATCGGGCAGTCCGGGAACCATGCTCGCGTTCGTGTTGAGTTCCGGCAGATCGGGAATCCCGCCCACCAGCCCGAGCAGGGAGCCTTGATTGGCGAGCTGCCCTTCCGGGTCGATGTTCACCGTGCCGGTGTAGTTGAGCAGCGACGCACCGGGGTCCAGCCCCATGCGCGAGGCCCACGCACTCGCCATCCCGCCGACGTCATTCGCGCTGAAAGACGTCTTCCCGCCGCTCGTCGCATACGGCGCGGCCGCCATCTGCGTGTTCGTGATGTACTCCGCCCGGCCTCGCGCTTCCTGCAGCCCCTGAATGTGCCGCGAGATCTTCTGCTCCGCCTGCCGCTGCGTGACGTTGTCCACGCCGATCGAGGACTGAAGCTGCGCCACCTTGTCGTTGAAGCTCTGTGTCGCGCGGTCGTTCTGCAGGTCGTAGCTCGACACCTGGTAGTCGTTCATCAGCTTCGCGAACAGGTTCGAGTTCGCGGCCTGGACCGCCGCCAGTTGCTCCGGCGGCAACGACGTGAGCGGTACGGCCGTGCCGTCGGGCAACGTGTAGAACCCCGAATTCATGTCCTGCAGCGCCGTGGAGACGTCCGCCACCTCGGTCAGCATCCCCATCCACTCGCCCAGCGCCTCGGTGTACGTCAGCCCGTCGGCGTTCACCATCGCCCCCGTGGTCGGGTCCTTGTTCACAAACGACTTCATGTCCGGGCGCATGCCCGAGATCGTCGCCATGAGGTCGCTGAGCAGCGACGCCTGTGCGTTCCAGTCCTGCTGAGGCGCCCTCGAAACCGAGCCCACCCCCGCCGCCGAGGACGTCGCCGTGTCTTCCGGTACCATTACGCGCCTCCTCGCCCACATGTCCCCGTACATCGACAGCGCCGCGCCCCCGGCGCGAGCCCCTCCGTGATCACGTGAACGACCGGCGCGGGCACCTCGGCCTCGGGCGCGGGCGCCAGCGACACCCCCTCGCCCGTCAGCAGGCACCGCACCTGGTACAGCACCTCCTCGACGCCTTTCGCCACCAACGCGGGCACCTCGGCATTGTTCGCGTCATCCACGACGTAGCCGTTGCCCAGCTGCAGCACGACGATCTTCTGCGGACTGCTCATCCCGGCCCTCCTGGATTGAACGGTGAGGCGAACGGCGCCGGCGGTGGCCCGTACTTCATCGCCAGCTGCGCCAGCCGCCGCGGCGCTTCCGGGTCACTCCAATACGCGGACCCCGGCAACATCCGCATCGTCACGAGCTGCTCGTACTCCCGCCGCTCGTCATTCCAGTCGGTGAACGGCGGATGCCCATCCACCATCAGCTCACGCAGGAAGAACTCCTTCAGCTCGCGAAAGTCGCGAAGAAGCCCGTCCTCGAACTGGTTCCAGAAACTCGCCCCGAGGCTTGTCGTCGACGAGACCATCTCATTGCCCCCGTCCGCCCGAGATCGCCGCCGGCGGTGGCGTGTACCCGTTCGCCTGTCCCGTCATCGACCGCGAGGGCGGCATCATCCGCCCCGTCTGGCCGTTCGCCTCACCCTGGCTCGCCGACGCGGCCATCGCGCCGACCGTCGGCTTCCCCACCGGCGCGGGCATCGCCCCGGGCGAGCTCCCCGCGTTCGACGAAGGCAGCGGCGAGCCGCTCGCGTCCACCAGCCCCGAATCCATCGGCGCCGGGACGGGCATCGCTTCCTGCATCGCCTGGTCCAGCGCCAGCGCGGCGAGCTTGTCGAAGCCCAGCTCCCGCAGGATCTGCATGTCTTCGAGCTTCGTGTCCTGGATGCCGAAGCCCTCGGTCTGCACGCGCTTCCGGCTGATGATGTGCGATGTCCAGCCTTCCATCAGGCTCGCTCGCATGGCCACGCGCTGGGCATCGCTCAGCGGGTCAATCTTCACCTTGCACGGCGTCTCGTCGACGTCATCGGGCCCGAGCCCGAGCCACTCCGTCCCGCCGCCCTCGTTGTCCTTCATCGGCACGCTGAGGTACCAGCGCTCGCGCAGTGTGTCCCGCACCAGGAGCCGGCAGAAGTCGACCACATAGCCCCACGTGCGCGCCTCGTTCTCCAGCAGCACGCCGTACATCGACAGCGCCGCCCCCTGCAGCGAGTTCACTGTGTACCCCGCGACGTCCGCGCCCGGCGCCATCCCCTGCGCAATCGGGTTCTGCCCCGACCGGCCCCAGAGGTTGAACAGCATCTCGGTCACGGCCTCGGGCAGCTTCGGCTGGAAACCCGCGAAGGCGTCGACCACGCGCTGCCCGGGGTTCAGCTGGGGCGTGCGCTTCGGGTCCGAGAAGTCGATCGCGACGGGGTTCTTCGAGCCGTCGAGGATCAGCTTGCCATCCGTGTCCGTCTCGATTGCCGGGTGCGGCCGCGAGTACGTGTATGCCACGTCCAGCGCCAGCGTGAGGATGTCATTGAGCGCCGATTCGAGGCCCAGCATCCCCCACGTGATGCCCTGGAACCGCTCCGAGATGTTCGGCGAGCTCGTCACCATCCCCGCGCACGGGAACACCGGCACGCCCGGCATGCCGTGCTCCTCGCAATCGATGAGCTTCCCGCCCACGACGTAGACATACCAGCGTCGGTTGTAGAACCGGATCGTCTCGACCTCACCGCTCGCATCGTTGCTGCCCGCCCGCGCGAACGCGCTCCGGGCCGGCCACCCGCGGGTCCCCGGTTGCGGCAGCCGCGCTTCCTCGATCTTGTCCGTCGAGCGCTTCGCGATGGCGTCGTAGACGCTGTCGTAGTTCTTCCGTTCGTGGATGAGCACCCACGAAAGCCCCTCGTTGTCTTCGTCCCAGTAGAGGCTGTCACCGAGGACCATGCGCAGTCCGACCGGCATGCCCGCGCAAATGATCTCTTCCTCGGTTCGCGCCAGGTACTCCCGCTTCGACTCCCTTCGAGGCGCCGGCATCCCGTCTTCGCCCGGCTCGTCATACTCCCGGTACTCGAAATCGACCTTCTCGTCGTACGAACCGGTGAGGAACACTTCCCAGGCGACAATTCCGTCGCCGTTCTGGGCATCGCAGAACGGGCGTCGAAGCCCCTCCGTCTTCTTCGAGGCCCGCTCGAACGCCGCCATGAGCTCGTTCGCCCAGCGCTGCTGCTTCTCGGCCCGCTCGGTCGCCTTCGCCGATGAACCCGCCGCCTGGATCTCGACCTTGTACGGGTTTCGCGTCTGCGAGGCGACCACACGAAGGATCTCATTGTGCGAAAGCCGCGTGTGAACGCGCGTGTCGCCTTCGAGGAATCGCCGCCACTTCTCCGGGGTCATGTCCCGCATGTAGCGGTAATCCCGGTTCGCCTCGATCTGCGCGTGCAGCGATTCGAAGTCCCGCCGCCCCGTCGTCAACCGGGTCTGCACATCGCCTAGCGTCGGCTTCGGATAACGGATGTTCAGCTTCCGTCGCTGCTCACCGTCCAGCGAACTCAGAACCTCCGGAGCTTGATCGTCCAGCTCCTTGCGATCAGCAGCGG
>ERZ650311.1364-NODE-1364-length-12214-cov-6.766510_pt1 | contig 12214 bp, 27 predicted proteins | sample MGYA00376247_ERZ650311 | MGnify/ENA primary metagenome ERZ650311 (study PRJEB26733, sample SAMN07839324) | wastewater metagenome | biome: small river; feature: stream; material: water | place: USA: North Carolina | collected 2016-07-28 ... | reverse complement strand
TTCTCCCATCCAGCAGGAACGTTTGTAACGTCGCCGACAGGGCGATCGTCGAATGGCTCGGGCTCGCGTTTGAACGCGCCGACGACAAAGCCGATCGGGCCAGCGAAAAAGCAGCCGACGAAAAATGCGACAAGCGCGATATAATCGGAACGGTTCATGCGGCGACCTTGAGCGTCGCGATGTTCGATCCGCTCTTCGCAGCCTCCATGATGCCGACGAAGTTATCGAGTTCGACAACCATTTGCGCGTGAAGTGAGCGCATGTTTGCGACGACGGCGGCCAAGCCGTCCATCCGGTCGACGCCGTCTTGATGCTGCTCGCGATACATTTTCGCGTGCCGGATCGTCTCTTCAATATCATTGTCGAAAGCCATGATGTCTTGGATATTCATGCGTCCCTCCGAACTACAGAGCCGTCGATCTTCTTTTTCCATGGTGAGTTGCGCGAACAAGGAAATCTAGACACGCGCTTGAATGCGCCGATATTCTTGTCGCGTTGACGATCAGCTTTGCGAATGCGCTGGATAAACGCTTTCGTCTTCGGCTTGTGACAAGAATCGCACAGAACGCGGCAGTTTTCGAATGAATTGTCGCCTTCGTCCGCTGCTTCTTTGTCGTGGTCGTACTCAAATTTCCCCGGCATAAGACGGACGCCACAGCCTTCGCAAAGCCCTTTGCAATGCTGAAAGCGTAGCGCTTTCGTCTTGCGCGTGAATTCGAGGCGGGTGGTCATGCTGGCACCTGCATCCAAGTGTCGAATTCCGAGAGGAGGCGAGCCCACCGCGTTGCGGCCGCCGGCTTGTCGTTCAGTTCCGATCGCGAGGCGACGCCGCAAATGTCGCGCACCGCATCAACCGCCATTGGCTCCGTGACCGCGCCGGATTCGTGCTGTTCATGCAAAAAGCGCTGGAACGCAGTCTCTTTGCATTTAAGCGCGGCTTGTTGCGCCGGCGGGAGGTCGTGAAAGCGGCGGCGGTCTTTCACTCCGCCTTCCGTTTGCGCGTCGGGCTTTGCGCTCGGGTTGAGCCGCGCCAGCGCGACCCACGTTTCGGCCGCCGGGTTTGGCGTTCCGAACAGAGCGATCACTTGCTCCGCCTGTTCAAGCGGAACTTCGATCGTCACTTGAGCGACCTTGCGCGACTTAACGAAGCGCAAATCGCTGTACGTCCCCTTGATGGCTGCTGGCGCGCTCATGATCAGATGCCGTCATCCATGTCGCCACGCGCTCTGGCGCGCGCGGCTTTAGGCTTGACCGACAGTGACATGAATTTTCCCTTCTTGCTGTCTTTGATCCAGGCGCTTAGCCAGAATTCGGCGCCATTGATGTTGATGCTGCCGGTATAGTTGGCGTCGCGATCGTCCTGCTTGCGATCATTCTTGAAGAGGACGCCGCGATTGGTGTTGTCATAATCTCGGCTCATGATCACGCGGCCTTGCGCGGCGCGATCCTGTCGCGCGTCTTAGCGTAGTGGGCGCGCACCCGGTTCAGATGCTTTTCTGGCAACCGTTCGGTTTCGGCCTTGCGCTGCGACGAGATAACGTTGAGCTGCTCAATTGTCTTCGCAGACGACAGATCGTCCATGATCGACACGGCAAGATCGTCATAGCGATTCAGATCGCCGCCGCTGTCGTCTTGGCGGTTCGCCGCGTCGCGGGCCTCTTCCCTCAGTTCGCTGACGTATTTGCTGTCATCGTACCGGCCCATGAAAATGTCACCGGCAAAGCCGAGCATCGACAACGCTTTCACCAGCGCATCGGTGACGGACTTTTTCGGCGCATCCTCGTCTGTGAACGGCGTCCCGTTTTTGCGCTTGCCCGAGAAAACGGTGCCGCCGATGTGTTCGACTTCGCCGCGCTGGTCGCCTAACTTGTACCAAAGCTTGACTTTTGCGATGTGCATCTTCTCGAAAAATCCCGGCTCTATCATGGCGCCATCTTCGATGCGCTCTTCCACGACGAAGCCCCAACCGATACCGCAAGGCCCGAACGTTCCAGTCGCCTTATGGATCAAATAATGCGGCTTCGGCGATGTACCTTGATACGCTTTGCCGGTGATCGGCTTGACGTGGTCCGGATCGGTCCTCTCAACCGACGCCCACAGCGCGAGGTTGTTCGACATCACTTGCTCCTGATCGTAAGGCTGGGCGCGCCGTTCGAAAGCGCTGCGCCGGCAACCCTTAGGCCGGCTATCAGGGCCTCTTTGATCGCTTTGCGATCCGGCTCTTTCTTGACGCGGATAAAATCGCCGGGGATGGCGCCCTCATCGGTCAAGACAACGCTGGGCTGGCCGCCCCGAACCGAAAGCGTCGCCTGGGGCAATTCGAATTTGCGCAGGTCGGCGGCGTCCATCACGTTGAGCATGGCCGCGCGATATGCCTTGCCGCGCAAAGCGAACCGGTCGCGTCGGATCGTCAATTCCTGCGCTTGCGTTTCGCATGCGCCGGCCATTGCGGCGGCTTCACGCTCAGAGCGAACAAGTCGGGCGAGAACCCGATCTATCTCAAGCTCGCCCTCCAGCATGTCGGCGCGCAATTGGTCATCGTCGGCCAATTCAGGATTGGCGTCGATGAAATCACGGATGGTGCGTTCAAGCGTCGCGAGTTCGATGCGGTTCATGGCAGCATGACCCGAGGGCAGTCGTGGGCGAGGCGCAGGTAAAACCGCGCCATATCGATGCAGCGCGCCTTATCGGCGTGCGGTATCGCGGCTGTTGCGCGATAGAGCGCAGCGAGTTCGAGGAAATGAAATGGCGACGTCATGCTGATTTCCTCGTCTCTGCCTGAACGATGATGCGGGGCTTGATGCCCTTGCCGTTGGCGAGGGCGATCAGTTTTGCGATCCGCTCGCGCTCGGCGACGCGCCAGCGCGGCGTGACGTAGTGCTGCATGCGAAAGCGCATCAGCGTTTCGTGATGGATGGCGGGAACGGCGCTCATGAATGCGCCTCGGCCTCAACGCGCGAGATATAGAAATGCACGCCGGTCGAGCATTCTTCGCGCCAGTCTTCGTCAAAGCCGTCAGGCGTTACGCGCTGACCGGCGACGTATTCCGTCTTTCCGTCATGGATAGAGACGCCGCGCTCTGCACCAATAACTTCAAGCACGTCGGCGAATTCGGCGCGGCATTTGCGACCGAACGCATGTGAGCGTTTTGCGCCGGTGGGGATGCGCAATTTGACGATGACGTTATCGCGGCATTTCTTCCAGCCGACGATATCGCCCTCGGCCAGGATGCGGGTGCGCGCGATTGCGAGACCTGCATTCTTCGCGCCGGCGAGGTCCGCGCCGGCGAGGTCCGCGCCGGCGAGGTCCGCGCTGCGGAGGTTCGCGCTGCGGAGGTCCGCGCTGCGGAGGTCCGCGCCGCCGAGGTCCGCGCCGGCGAGGTCCGCGCCGGCGAGGTCCGCGCCGCCGAGGTCCGCGCTGCGGAGGTTCGCGCTGCGGAGGTCCGCGCCGCCGAGGTTCGCGCCGCCGAGGTCCGCGCCGCCGAGGTCCGCGCTGCGGAGGTTCGCGCTGCGGAGGTTCGCGCCGCCGAGGTCCGCGCTGCCGAGGTCCGCGCTGCGGAGGTTCGCGCCGCCGAGGTCCGCGCTGCGGAGGTTCGCGCTGCGGAGGTCCGCGCCGGCGAGGTCCGCGCTGCGGAGGTTCGCGCTGCGGAGGTTCGCGCTGCGGAGGTTCGCGCTATTCTTAATCGCCCACCGAACGGCGAGGCCGACCTTAATCGAATAAGGAGCGTCGTCGGCGCAATCGATCTCTGCCGTGAATTTAACTTTGCCAAACCAGCGATCAAGAACGTCAAATTTCATGCGTCACCTTTCAGCGATGGGAGAAGGGGAAAACGAATTATTCGGCGGCGAGAGGCATCTGTTCGTATTGCGCAACGCGCTTGCGAAGCAGGTCACTGATCTCGAAATTCAAGATCGCGCCGGTGGCGTCCAAATCCGCTTTTCGCTCTGGCGTGGCGCCGTTGTAGAGTTTGGCGAGACGGGTCTCGGCCTCGTCGAACAGCCAGCGGATTTCGTTCAACTCGGCCACGTAGTCGTCGATGTGCATCGCGATCACTCCGCAGCCTGTGAGAGCCCGCGCTCAATGCGCTCGCGGACCTCTTCCATGGTCGCGCACTCGCGCAGATCGCTAATGAGATCATCGACCGCGTATCTGCGACGCCGGTCCAAATTCTCGGCTGCAGTCTTTGTCGCGTCGGAAAGTTGGTAGTCCTTTATTTCAAGCGAGCGGTTGTACTGCGTCGCAACCCAGTCGGTTTTCTTATTCGCTTCGGCCGCCTTATGCTCAGCGGCTTCCATAGCTTCGTCTTTCGAAGCGAAGAGATCGGCTTCGCTGTATACGTTTCCAGAACCAACGCCTGTTTCGCGACACATGTAGCGGACGCGATCGTCCTCATCTGGCAGGGCTGACGTTCTCGCCTCGATACTGCCGATGGTTCTCCGGACAGCATGCGCGGCAAACACCGTGTAGTTGAGCGACAGTTCCCGATTGCCCAAATACCCCGCGTTGCAGCGCGGGCAGTCGAACGTGTATTCTGCTCCTGCCGGAGAAGTGGCTTTCCACAAGCGCGCGCCGTTGCAGTCAGGGCACGGATGACAGCGTACTTCAGTTTCGATATGGGCAAACCACACTTCGTCGCCGATGTTGAATTTGGTCGACAAGACGGCCATCTCGCTTACTCCGTATCGAAGTTGGCGGTTGAAACTTCGCGGATCGTCCAAAGCTCGGAGGCATCCCCGCGACGAAGCACAAACCGCAGAGCGTCTTGGTAGGTGTTAAATTCGACGCCGCGGCCGCTGTGGTGCTCGCAGATGAACTTCGAGGACGGAGTCATCTCGCTTACTCCGCAGCCATGAGCCGACGATCGGCGGCCTCATCCCATCGATCAGCGCGCGAGCGTGGCGCGGTGTAGTGATCGACGCGATATTCGTCGCAGAGGCCGGCAAGCTCGTAATGAAGCGGCTGGAATTGCTCGAAGCTCTCGGCGGCGACTGCTTTGAGCACGTCGACGGTTGCGTCACATGATGTGCCGTTCTGAACGTCGACCTTCACGACTGTGAAAGCGGTGCCGAATTCCTTGGCGAACTCGACCGCGGCGGCCAGCGACGGCGAAACCGTCTGCTCGCGGACCAGGATCGACGCCGGCCCCTGGGGACGATCACCGGCCCGCAGCGGCATCGGCGCGAAGCGTTCAGCGAAGATGTAGAAGGCGGGGAGTTGCATGGCGGCTCCGATCTGATGGAGCCACAATAACGAAAGTTATCGCCTCGTCAATAAGAAAAGTTATCGCCCAAATCTATTTTCATCGCATTGAAGGGGGCTTCCCGCACATTTTATAAAGCGTAACCCATATCGTCACGACCGCGGGCTGCGGATAAAGGGCGGGGTCGGCATTAACGACTGATCTGACCGCATCCATGATCTGACCATTGTTTGGTGCCTGCGGCCCGGAGATGCATTCGGCAAAGTGGTTCACGTCTTCGCGGGAAGAATAACTGGTGTGAGAGAAGTTATTGTCAAAAAATGCTCCGATAAATCCGGCCTGATATGTAATGCCTTGTTGTAAGAAAAACGCCGTAGTTCGAGGCTTCACCGTGGATTGAGAGAACGCCGGTGTCGTCAATATTAATAGTGACAGCGCAATTACACGCATAAGATTCGCCTCTATTGGCTACTGCCGGCTATATTTTCCGATAACCCTGTGGGCTATTCGCCAATACGATCTATCGAGGTTGAAGTCTCGCGGCTGGTCTTCAGGGGGGTTCCATTGGGTCACGCGCCAGGCTGACGGCGCTTCTGTTCGTAGATGCTTTATGGTGGCGCGCGCGGTTCCGTCGCGTTCGCCGTAAAAGACATAAACTTCGTTGCCTATGATCGGCAGATTGGGATTAACAAGCGCCGTGTCGCCGTTTCTATATTCCGGGAACATCGAAGTGCCCGTTATATACAATCCGTATGCCCCCTTTACCTTTTCGAGGTTGCTGGGACGGGGCTGAAAATCAACCGGCTCGGTTGTTATTAATATTTCACCGTGCCCGCCTTCGGCTGAAGCAAAGATCGGGAAATCCTTATTGCCGTAAACTAGGTGCTCCTGCGGGATCGCCAGAGAAGGGTCCGGCTCCGTCTGTGGCGCGCCGCGCAGCGATGGGTCTAGCTCAGCCAAATCCAGGCCCAGCTCAAGCGCTACGCGCGGCAGGAACTTCGATTTATCTGTCTCGCCGCTTTCAATTTTTTTGATCGCGGGCTGGCTAATGCCAACTCTGCGCGCCAAGTCAGCCTGCGAAAGGTTTAGTTCCTCGCGCCTTTGCTTGATCAATTCGCCTGGTTCCATGGCCACAAAGCTATAACTACGGTTATCAACTGTCTCGATAACTTTAGTGCTTGACGGCGGATAACTTTTGTTATCAACGTAGCGCATGCGCACTCGTGAACTGCTCGAATCCGAGATCAAGAAGGCCGGCTCTGAGGCCAAACTGGCTGCGGCCATCGGCTGCTCGCAGGTCGCAGTCAATAAGGCGAAGCAGGCCGGGCGCGTTTCGGCCGACATGGCCGTTCGGCTGGAGGGCGCTACTGGCGTTCATCGGTCCGCTTGGCGTCCCGATCTTTGGCCGCCCGCCGACACTAAGCAGGTGGCGGCATGAACGAGGAAGCAAAATCCTGCTGCTCGTTCTGCGGAAAGATGCCTTCGCAGGTGAAAAAGCTCATCGCCAACAAGAACGTGATGATCTGCAACGAGTGCGTCCTGCTTTGCGTTGACATTCTCATCTGCGACGCCCCGACGTTTCAGTTTCGGTCACCGGCGCATGGTCATGCGTCGGTAGCTTCCGGCGCTCGCCCTTCATTCCTCCAGGCCGCCGGTGAGAACTTGGTCGCCGCCCCTCCCGGCAATCGGGGGCCGGCATGACTTTGCTCAGTTGGGCTTTTTCGCTGCTTCGATATGGGCGAGGCCGTCAAGCATGCTCTTCGCCAGAGCCGCGACGCCGCGATGGGGAATCGCAATGCGCAGCGTGTCTCCATCTATCTCAAAGACTAAATGCAGCTCAGAACTTGCTGCGCCAACGATATATTCGCAACCGACCCGCGACGGCCGAAGAGCTTCAGGTTCTTGGCGTTGCATATTATTCCTCCACTGATCTTTGGCCTGACAAGGCTGACGCGAGTCCTGCGGCTGGTCAAAGCGGGGCCGCCGCATGACCGCGACAGCCGAACCAATTGCGCGCGTCGATCGTCTGCGCAGCCTGATCGCCGCCGGGCATTTTGATTCATCGATCCGAATGGCGTGGCGCCGCGGTCGAGACACGCTCGAAATTGCAGGCGCATGGAATGGCCTCAATTCAATCGAGGTCAGCCAGATCGAGCCGGCGATCTATAATCGTCTTGCGGCAATCCGAGACGCCGAACGCCCCCGCACGCTTGCGGAGGCTTCATGATCGATTTCCTCGAATCCGTTCGCCAACCTTCATTGCGACCGGTGCGGCCCGTACGCCCGCTGCGCATAATGGGCGCCGTCGCCATTGTTCCGCTGACACGCGGATACGAAGCAGTGATTGACTCCTGTGACATTGATCTGGTGGGTCAGTTCAATTGGCGAGTGCGCGTCGCAAAGGCTCATATTCTCTACGGCGTTCGATACGTTTGGCCCAACACTACGCAACACCTGCACCAGTTGATCATTCCGGCGCCGCCGGACTTTATGGTGGATCATATAAACGGCGACGGTCTGGACAATCGCCGAGCGAACCTGCGAATTGCAAGCCGCGCGCAGAATAGAGCTAATAGCCGCCTTCCCGTTTCAAACACATCCGGTTTCAAGGGCGCATTCATCGATAGCTCCACGGGGCGATGGAAGTCGGTGATTAAGTGCGGCGGCCAATATCGGCACCTCGGCTGCTTCGCCACAAAGGAAGAGGCTCATGAGGCATATGCGCAGGCGCTGAAACAGTACTACGGCGAATTCGCGAGGGTCGCATGATCGACGCTCGCGAATCTATCCGGCTAATTTGGCGCAGTGGTCACGACGGCGCTGATCTCGCGCGTCGGCTCGGCGTCGATCGCCATTCGTTTCCTCCCCCGCCGGTTGAGGGTACCGGCGGCTCCTTGGTCGTCGCTTCGGCGCGGCCTTTTTCTTTCGTGCGAAGCTTTGCGCGCAGTTTGGCGACGATGCGCAAGGCTTCCATCCCAAGCAGAGTAACGACCATTTCCGTCTGCGCTCCTGTCGAAAGCGATAGGAGCCCAAGAGCGTGGAACGAAACGTCCCTTTTGACGGTACAAAACGTCCCCGGAGCGAAATCGTGAGTAGTGTCGCTGTCATGGAGGAAGCGCGCGGCATCGCGCGGCGCTTGGAGCGTCGCGAAATGTCACGCGGTCATAAACTGCCGGAGGCTCGCAAGAGAATTGCGGAAGCCGCTGGCGTTGCGCCCGGCACGCTCGTCAATCTCGCCAAGGGCAGGTTGAAGCGAAATTTTCAGGAACTGAGGGACCGCGTTCGCGCTGTGCTCATCCGCGAACTCGAACAGGAAATCGGACGCCTGGCCCATGAAATCGCAATCCATCGTCGCGTTGGCGCGGCAGATCATAATCCTGCTGTGGCACAGGCTGAAACTCATCTTCAAGCGGCCAAGCAGCTTCTAAATCCTGCCGAGTGAACGTCGCCCCAAACCGAATAGAGCGCCGCATCCGGGCCGGCGCTCTGCTGGTCGCGCCCGGACTGGAGAGGAAAATGGATCAAGCAGATAAGGCTTATGACCTTGATACCGAAACATTGAGCGGCGACGTTCGCGACGCGCTCCTGACGCATGTGCGCGACATGAAGGTCGGATGGCAATTTCTCTCTGAGCGCGAACAGGGCGAGCGCATCGCCGCGATTGAACGCTGCTCGGAAACGCTTGTTCGCCAAGCCGTCAGCCTCGTCGCAAATTTTCAGTTTCCGAACCTGTCCGTCGAGGTCGGCGTCGTGAAAATCGACAAGGGATTGGAAATCAAGCTGGGCGCCATCAGCACAATCGCCAACATCACGCACCTTGCAGAGCATGGCAAAGCTCGCGCGGTGCTGGTCCTTTGCGATCCCGACATCTTTTTCGGTGAAAAAGCCGAGGCCAAGCCCGATCCCGATCAGACAAATCTGCTGGATAAAGCGGCGCGAGCAATGAATGGTCGCCCGCTGATCAGCGGCCCGGTGCGGATGGACTGCGAATTCATCTATGCGGTTCCGCAATCATGGTCGAAGCGTAAAGCCGCAGCGGCAGGCTGGAAAACCACCAAGCCGGACAAAGACAATCTTGAGAAGATCATCAAGGACGCCCTGAACAAAGTCGCGTTCCACGATGATGCTCAAGTTTGCGCCGGCGGATCGCAAAAGCGCTACGGCGATCGCCCTTGCACAACAATTACAATTGAGGCGCTGACATGAACGACGCGCGCAACACAGCGATCATCGAACGCGCCGCCATGGGCTGGCATGAGACCGATATCGCCGCCGATCTCGGCTTATCGCCGAGCGTTGTGCATGGCGTGCTCTCGCGTTGGCGCGCCGCGCCACGTCGGCTCAAGCAAAAGGTTCGCGCGCGCGATCTTCCTGTGAAGCGCTCCGCTGCTCGAACTGTGGAGGTCGTCGAATGCCAAGCGTGGTGATGGCTCGCAAAGGTCCGATCGTTCGCAATCGTCAATTGAACTTTGCCGTTCCCGAACTGCTTTATGAGAGGCTGGCTGCAGCTGCGAAAGCGTTGAGGCTGCCGCCCAGCCGATACGCGATGATGCTCTTTCAGGCCGCATGGACAGCGCGCCAGGGCGAAACTGGCGATCGTGATCTCGATATGTCCGTCGCGCGCGTCGCGCTCCTGTCGTCGATGGAAATCGATACCTACGAAATCGCCCGCTACACCGGCATTCCAGAGTCGACTGTCGTTCGCGTGCTTGATGCATGGCGTAAGGAGATCGGCTTGCCGGCGAGGGCGCGCGCGTGAGCTTGTCCGCCATCATCAAAGCTCTTGCCGATGCCGGCGCCACGCCACAAATGATTGTGGCGGCGGTCGAAGCCCACGAGGCTGGGGCCGAAAAGGAAGCGGCGCGCAAGCGTGCGATCGATGCGGCGCGCACCGCTCGATATCGTGCGCGAGGCGGCGGGCAAATCTCCGAAGAGCTGCGCGCCGCTGTATATGAGCGCGACAACAGCCGGTGCGTCTATTGCGGCTCCGAAGAGGATTTGCAGTGCGACCATGTTGTGCCGTTGGCGAAGGGTGGCCAGACCACTTTTGAAAATCTGGCGACAGCCTGTCGGCCTTGTAACGCTCGGAAAAAGGACCGAGATCGCAAAGCATTTGAGCGGATGTCCAAGGATGTCCAAGGACAAACCAGGACAAATGACGGACATCCTCGGACAGAGCGGAATTCCAAGGAACCGGCTCAACAAAAAGAATGTCCCCACACCCCTAAAGAAAAACTACCCTCTTCCTCACTTCGTTCGGAAGAGGCCGCGGCGCCGGAATATCCGATCGATCCGGTTGAGCGCCTTTGGGCCGAAGGGCTCGACCAGCTCGCCGCGATGGGCGTCCCGGAACGCCAGCGGCGACCGATGATCGGGAAATGGCTGCGCGACGTCCGAAACGACGCCGGTCGACTGCTCGACGCAATCCGCCGCGCTCGCGAGTTCGGCACGAAAGACCCGATTTCGCTGATCAGCCGCCTGCTCAACCCGGTTTCCCGCAATGACGTTCGAAAAAACACCAACCTTGTCGAAGCTGCAGACGCCCTCCACCAGTGGACGCTCGGAGCCGACGCGCGAGAAGCGTCAGCTGGTGACGGAGCGGGTGCGCCTGCTCTTCGGCTCCTTCCGAGCACAGGGCGCGGTTGACGCGGCGACGTTCACGGTCGCGGTCGCATCGGTGCTGCTGGAGTATCCGGAAGACATCATCGTCGACGTCACCGATCCGGCGCGCGGACTGCCGGCGAAAATCGAGTGGCTGTCCGTCAAGGCTGTTCGTGACGAATGCGAGCGGCTAAAAGCGGTGCGTTATCCGCCGGCTCCGCGTCCGCGCCAGATCGAGCGCGAGATCAGCGACGAAGAGCGCGAGCGCGTCGCGCGCAAGTTTCGCGAGTTGGCCAACAGCCTGGGCGCGCCGGAGCCGGTGATAATCGAGGACCCGGAGAAAGCCGCGGAAGCGCGGCTTGAGGCTGCGAAAATCAACGGCTGGTCCGGCAAGCTTTCTGACGAAGCGCTCTCGAAATTCCACCGCGACGCGCAAGACAGGGGATGGGCGGCATGACCACCCTCGGCCACTCCTGGGATGATCAGACCGAATTCTGCACAAGGTGCGGGATGGGATTCGATCGCGCTTTGAACCACGGCAAGTTCGATTGCGACGGCGGCGGCAATCTGATCGCCGTCTCTCACATCATCGCCCGGCGACAAAACAAGCCACTGATCGACGCCTGCATTCGCGCATTCCAGCGCCCGACCGATGAACCGCCGCAACCGCCGAGGGCTGCTTGAATGCCGAGCATGGCCGAGAAGAAGAAAGCAGAGCGCAAGCAGCGCAAGGTCGAGAAAAACAAGATGGCCCAGATTGCATCCGAGCTCGCCGACGCGACGCCGGAGCGCTTGGCCCAAGCCGGCCACGATCATGCGAAAGGCGAGGGCGACAGCATCCGCCGGATCAGCGATTGGCCGCTTGCCCGGCTATTCGCCCGCAATCATCTCGCGCCATATGATCCCGAACTGAACAAGGCGCTTTATGATGCTGGCGAGGCGTTGGCGCAGACATGGCGCGGCGCGGGGCTGTCGGGCTTGGCCGGCGTCGATCTCAACGGCGTCGGCGGCGGCGCCAGCGATCCCGCCTATATGATGCCGACCAGTGAACATGCTGCGCGCTGTCGTGGTGAGATTCGCCGTGCGCAGGATGTCGTCGGCGACCGCATGTGGGGCGTGCTGACGGACGTTTGCGTTGAGGGGCTGACGCCTGAGGTTTCGGGGAAACGTCGGACGCCATATAATTCAAAGGTTGTTGCTCGGGCAGTTGCGATGGATCGCTTGCGCGAAGGGCTTTTGCGCCTTGCTGAATTGTGGGGTCATCTCACGCCGGCGCCGCGCACAGCCATTCGCGCGATGGCCGCATAATGGAGTTGACGGTTATCGCTGAAGAGCGCATATCAGGCACAGTGATGATTTGCGCCTGGGGCGCAGGGGTTAAGGCGATTTGATAGTTATCTCTCGCCTTATTTC
>ERZ650311.1363-NODE-1363-length-12217-cov-5.717645_pt1 | contig 12217 bp, 10 predicted proteins | sample MGYA00376247_ERZ650311 | MGnify/ENA primary metagenome ERZ650311 (study PRJEB26733, sample SAMN07839324) | wastewater metagenome | biome: small river; feature: stream; material: water | place: USA: North Carolina | collected 2016-07-28 ... | reverse complement strand
AAATGGGATAAAACTGTGCATTTGTGCATGGCAAAAATAGCTATAAATATAAAAAATTAGAGACTAAGAACTATGAATCATCCAAAGCCTTCTGGAGAAGTCAGAGCGGTTGCTATAGCAACAGCAGATGATTTGAGAGAAACCATTCGTCGCAAGAGTAAGTTAAAAGGTCGTCAAGCTGACGATGTCTCGATTGCAGAAGTGCGTAAGTTAATTGGTAACGCACCGCATCGTCGCGATCTACTGATTGAAAATCTCCACAAGCTCAATGATGAATATCGTGCATTGCATGATCGTCACCTAGTGGCCTTAGCTAAAGAAATGAATCTGCCCATGGCAGAGGTATATGAAGTGGCTACTTTCTATCACCACTTTGAAGTAGTGCGTGGCAATGATCCCGTTGCCGATATTTTGATTCGCGTTTGTGATGGTATCGCTTGTGAATTAGCAGGCGCACAAAATCTCTTGGCTAAATTGCCAGCGATTCTTGGTAATCCCAATATCAAAGTCGCTGCAGCCCCATGCGTAGGCCGTTGCGAGCAGGCGCCCGTGGCAGTGGTGCATCAGTACCCCGTACTGTTTGCTACAGAAGAAAAAGTCTCTGCCGCAGTAAAAAACAACTTAACTACACATCCAATGGCTAAGGATGATGCCGTCTTTGAACCAGCGGCTTTAGCAGAGCAGGGCGTTTCTCCTCAAGGTGAAATGCAGACAGTGTCACCTGACTATGTTGGTTATGAGTCTTATCGTAAGCAAGGTGGCTACGCTTTAGCAAAAGAAATTGCTGAAGGTAAGCGAGATGCTGAGAGCATTATTAAGGCGATGGAGAGTTCTGGCTTGCGTGGTTTGGGTGGGGCAGGATTCCCGGCAGGACGCAAATGGCGGATCGTTAAAGATCAAGTTGCTCCCAAGTTGATGGCTGTCAATATTGACGAAGGCGAACCAGGAACATTCAAAGATCGTACGTATTTAGAGCGTGATCCACATCGCTTCTTGGAAGGCCTGCTGATTGCTGCAAGCGTGGTCGGGATTGATGCTTGCTATATCTATTTACGCGATGAGTACCATGGTTGCCGTGAGTTGCTCGAGGCCGAGTTGGCAAAGCTAAAAGCCAACCCGCCATTCAAGTTACCTAATATTGAATTGCGTCGTGGTGCTGGTGCTTATATTTGCGGTGAAGAATCCGCAATGATTGAAAGTATTGAGGGAAAGCGTGGCGAACCACGTATGCGTCCTCCATATATCGCTCAAGTTGGTTTGTTTGGACGTCCAACCCTAGAGCACAACTTCGAGACTCTGTACTGGGTGCGCGATATTGTGCAGCGTGGGCCTGAGTGGTTTAGTTCCTACGGTCGTCACGATCGCAAAGGCTTGCGCAGCTTCAGCGTCAGTGGGCGCGTGAAAAAGCCTGGTGTGAAGTTGGCGCCAGCGGGCATCACTATTCAAGAGTTAATTGATGAGTACTGTGGCGGTATGCAAGATGGTCACCAGTTCTATGGCTATCTACCTGGCGGCGCATCCGGCGGTATCTTGCCAGCCACTATGAATGACATCCCGCTCGACTTTGATACTTTGCAACCTTATGGTTGTTTCATTGGTTCTGCCGCTGTCATGGTGTTCAGCGATAAAGATAAAGCCCGCGATATGGCTTTGAATGTGATGCATTTCTTTGAGCATGAGAGCTGCGGCCAATGTACGCCTTGCCGCGTTGGTACTGGTAAGGCTGCCAAACTCATGCAAGCCAAAACCTGGGATCAAGAAACCTTAGAAGACTTAGCAACCGTGATGGTCGATGCTTCTATTTGCGGTCTTGGTCAAGCTGCGCCAAATCCTATTCGTTGTATTCATAAATATTTCCCGCAAGAAGTGCAATAAGGAAGTTCAATAAAAAAGGGAATGACGAGACAAACATGAACGCACCAACAAATCCTAAAGAACTCGAATTACAAACCGTTGAGTTCAAGCTCGATGGCAAGACGATTGTTTCCTATGAAGGTGAAACAATTCTCAAGGCTGCCAAACGCCATGGTATTGATATTCCACACCTGTGTTTTAAAGATGGCTATCGCCCAGACGGCAACTGCCGTGCTTGCGTAGTAGAAATCAATGGTGAACGCACCTTGGCGCCAAGTTGCTGCCGCAGTGCAACGCCGGGCATGGAAGTCAAAGCTAATAGCGAGCGCGCAATCAAGAGTCAGAAGCTAGTGTTAGAGATGTTGCTCTCTGATATGCCTGATGAGGGCTTTAAATGGGTTGGCGACAGCAAGGAAGAAGAGCAAAAACACCAACATGGTGAGCTCAGTGCCTGGGCTGCTCGAATGGATGTCACTGTTCGCCCAGAACTTAAGGCTCTGCGTCGTGAGAAGGTGGGTAGTGACATTTCTCATCCAGCGATGGCAGTGAATTTAGATGCGTGTATTCAATGTAATCGTTGTGTACGCGCTTGTCGTGAAGAGCAAGTAAATGATGTGATCGGCTACGCCATGCGTGGCGCTCACAGTGAGATCGTGTTTGACTTGAATGATCCGATGGGTGAGAGCACTTGTGTGGCCTGTGGCGAGTGTGTACAAGCTTGCCCTACTGGCGCATTGATGCCTAAGGGTTTAATCGGTTCGCAGATTGTGGATCGTAAGGTAGATTCTGTTTGCCCATTCTGTGGAGTGGGTTGTCAAATTACTTATAACGTTAAAGATGAAAAGATCGTTAGCGTTGAGGGTCGTAATGGTCCGGCTAACCATAACCGCCTGTGTGTTAAGGGCCGCTTTGGTATGGATTACATCCACAATCCACAGCGTCTCACCAAGCCGCTAATTCGTAAAGCAGGAGTGGCAAAAGACGAAGCTTTGTTAGAAGGCAATCAAGATTGGTCCAATATCTTCCGTGAGGCAACTTGGGAAGAGGCGCTTGACGTTGCTGCCGGCGGACTCAAAAAATTAAAAGATCAACATGGCTTGAAAGTATTGGCGGGTTTTGGTTCTGCTAAGGGCAGTAATGAAGAGGCTTACTTATTCCAGAAGCTAGTTCGCACAGGTTTTGGTAGCAATAACGTAGACCATTGCACTCGTCTTTGCCATGCATCATCTGTAGCTGCATTACTAGAGGGTGTAGGTTCAGGCGCTGTAAGTAATCAAGTGAATGATGTTGAGCACTCCAGCTTAATTTTCTTGATTGGTTCAAATCCAACAGCGAACCATCCAGTAGCAGCAACCTGGTTTAAGAATGCCGCTAAGCGTGGTGCAAAGATCGTTTTATGTGATCCTCGCTCAACCGAAATCAGCAAGCATGCTTGGCGCACTATGCAATTTAAGCCAGATACTGATGTGGCGATGCTTAACGCCATGATTTATACGATCATTGAAGAAGGTCTGGCTGATCAAGATTTCATCAAGAATCGTGCCAGCAACTACGAAGCCTTAAAAGAAAACATCAAAGGCTACAGTCCTGAAGCAATGGCACCAATCTGCGGTATTCCCGCTGAAACCTTGCGTGAAGTTGCGCGAGAATTTGCTACTACGAAATCTGCCATGATTTTGTGGGGCATGGGTGTAAGCCAACACGTGCACGGAACGGATAATGCGCGCTGCTTAATTGCCTTAGTGAGCATCACTGGACAAATTGGTAAACCAGGCTCAGGATTGCATCCATTGCGTGGACAGAATAACGTGCAGGGTGCTAGTGATGCCGGTCTGATCCCAATGATGTTCCCGAACTATCAGCGTGTTGATAACCCAGAAGCACATGCCTGGTTTGAGAAATTCTGGGGCACCCCATTAGACAAGAAGCCTGGTTATACAGTTGTTGAAATCATGCATAAGATCACTGCACCTGATAGTGATCCAGATAAGATTCGCGGTATGTATGTCGAAGGTGAAAACCCAGCGATGAGTGATCCCGATCTCAATCATGCTCGTCATGCTTTGGCTTCTTTAGAGCATTTGGTTGTGCAAGATATCTTCATGACTGAAACTGCGCTTTTAGCGGACGTGGTCTTGCCTGCCAGTGCCTGGCCTGAAAAGGTGGGTACTGCCAGCAACACCGACCGCATGGTGCAAATGGGTAAGAAGGCAGTGGAGCCTCCAGGCGATGCAAAACCTGACTTGTGGATCATTCAGGAGATTGCCAAGCGCATGGGTCTCAACTGGAATTACCAAGGACCCGATGCTGGTGTTGCCGAAGTCTATGACGAGATGCGTCAGGCTATGCATGGCGCTATTAAGGGTATTACTTGGGATCGCTTGGAAAAAGAATCCAGCGTGACCTATCCATGTTTGTCTCTTGAAGATCCAGGTCGCCCAATCGTATTTGATGATCAGTTTGCGACACCGGATGGCAAGGTCAAACTTGTGCCTGCAGATATTATTCCGGCAAATGAGCGACCAGATACCGAGTATCCATTTGTATTAATTACTGGGCGTCAGTTGGAGCATTGGCATACCGGCAGTATGACGCGCCGCGCAACAGTGCTCGATGCGATTGAGCCTATGGCTACCGTATCGATGAATGGTGAAGATATGACACAGTTGGGCGTTTCTGCGGGTGATGTCATTACTGTTCAGTCACGTCGTGGTGAAGTAGGCATTCATGTGAGAAGGGATGACGGCACTCCAAGAGGTGTTGTCTTTATTCCATTTGCTTACTTTGAGGCTGCCGCTAACTTAATCACTAATCCAGCCTTAGATCCAGTTGGCAAGATTCCAGAATTTAAGTACTGCGCAGTCAAACTTGCCAAGGGTGGTCAGGTATCGAAGTTCATGGGATATGGAACCAATGATCCCGCCATAAACAAGGCTGCGATTACCCGGTAACTCAGCTGGTAGGACTATAAAAAGGCTCCAGTAATGGGGCCTTTTTGTATTTTGAGCCCACTTTTTAACTTGCTACTTTTGTAGTAAAATCTGAAAAAAAGGAGTTCCAATGGGTATGCCTGTGAGGATTGATGATGATCTTTATGAGTTAGCTAAGTTAGAAGCTAAGGTAGAGCATCGAACTATTGCAGGGCAAATCGAGTTTTGGGCAAAAGTAGGGCGAGCTGCAATAGATAACCCGGACTTGCCGGTTGCTTTCATCATAGAGTCGCTTGCTTCATTGGCTGAACCCAGAGAGCAATCCACCCCATTCATTCCTCGCTCTAGGAAGCTTTGATGGCGTATGACGTCTTGCAATCACGCCGATTCCTCAGACAATACAAAAAATTAAATGACAAAACCGCCAAGGATGTCGATGAGGCTGTAGTACAAGTAGCCAAAAAACCTTCGATTGGGGAAAAAAAGAAGGGCGACTTGTCTGATTTATGGGTATTTAAGTTCAGAAGCAGCAATCAACTGTATTTACTAGGTTATTCAATGAATGATGGGTTGCGGCTCATATATTTGGAATCAATAGGGTCCCACGAAAATTTCTATCGAGACATTAAGCGATAAATAAGCGAATATCTCTACTGACCTTTAGAATGAAACCTCTATGGCAAGCCCTAAATCTTCCCCAAATACCAATTCAAAGCCTGAACTTCCTGTCCTGATTATTGGGGCGGGCTTGGCTGGTTTGACGGTAGCACTGCATATGGCCGAATCCCAACCGGTGATTTTGATGGCAAAACGTGGTTTGGGCGAGGCGGCAACTGCTTGGGCCCAAGGCGGCATAGTTGGCGTTGTCGACAAAGAGCATGACAGTATTGATTCCCATGTTGCTGACACATTAGATGCAGGCGCAGGTTTGGTGGTTGAATCTACCGCTCGTTACATCGCCGAAGAAAGTGCCGAAGCTATTCGTTGGTTAGTAGAGCAGGGCGTTCCATTTACCACTGATGAAACTGGGCCTATGGGTTTGCATTTAACGCGCGAAGGTGGTCATAGTCATCGTCGTATTGCTCATGCAGCGGATGCCACAGGTAAAGCGATTCATGAAGTGCTCTTGGATAAAGCAAGAGCCCATCAAAATATTCAGATCTTGGAGCATTGGATTGCACTTGATCTGATTACCAATCGCCAGCTCGACGCTAAGACCCAGCGCACCAAACAGAATCGCTGTTATGGTGTGTATGCCCTCGATATTAAAAATAATCGTGTGGAAACAATTCAAGCGAAGTCTGTGGTTCTCGCTACGGGCGGTGTCGGGAAGGTCTATCGCTATACCAGTAACCCAGATACTGCGACGGGCGATGGCATCGCTATGGCTTGGCGTGCAGGTTGCCGTGTAGGCAATATGGAATTCATTCAATTTCATCCGACATGCTTGTATCACCCAAGTGATCGTACCTTCTTGATCACGGAGGCGATGCGCGGCGAGGGCGGTCTATTGAAATTGCCGGATGGCACACGCTTCATGCCAGAGCATGATGATCGTCACGAACTTGCTCCACGCGATATCGTCGCGCGTGCAATTGACTTTGAGATGAAAAAGCATGGCTTGGACTACGTGCATCTCGATGCTACCCACTTGGGTGAAGCATTTGTTAAAGAACATTTTCCAATGATTTATGCGCGTTGCTTGAGTCTTGGTTTGGATATCACCAAAGATCCGATTCCAGTTGTGCCTGCTGCGCATTACACCTGTGGTGGAGTAGTAACAGATCTCAAGGGCCGCACCGATTTACCAGGTCTATACGCCGTGGGTGAGGCTACCTATACCGGTCTGCATGGTGCCAATCGTTTGGCCAGTAACTCCCTTTTGGAGTGCGTGGTGATAGGTAAAGCAGCTGCAGAAGATATCTCCAGTCTTAAGACGCCAGCAATGCCGGACCTTCCCTTATGGGATGAGAGTCAAGTAGAAGACGCTGACGAGCAGGTGGTCATTGCCCATAACTGGGATGAGCTACGCTCTCTCATGTGGAACTACGTAGGCATTGTGAGAACCAATCGTCGCCTTGAGAGAGCTTTACATCGCATTAAGTTACTGCGTTATGAGGTGCAAGAGTATTACGCCAACTTTAAAGTGACGCGAGACCTGATCGAGCTTCGTAATTTGCTCGAGTGCGCTGAACTCATTGTGCGCTCGGCGCTAATGCGCCGAGAGAGTCGGGGGCTGCATTACAGCCGCGACTACCCAGGGACATGGGCAGTGTCTTACCCAACCATTTTGACTCCTCAAGCAGAGGGTGCAGAGAGCGACTCAGCTGCATAGGGTCATCGCTCTATATAAAACTAGTTTTTTGGTGATAAGCTAGCCTAATCACACAGGATACGACATGGCAAGCATCAAGGAAGACATTAACGAACATCTCTCAGCCGTATACCAAACGGTTGCAGATGAATTCAAAAAAGGATTTGATGTTCTCAAAGAGATTTGGCCGCTGATCGTCATGTTGCTGCTTGCGTTGACTGTCCTTATCTGGTTTGCAAAACCTGCCCCTCCAAATAAAGTCATCATGGCTACTGGTACAGGGGGTTCATACAAGATACTGGGCGAAAAATACCGAGAGTACTTTGCCAGAAAAGGCATTAACCTCAAGCTGGTTGAGACGCACGGCTCCAAAGAAAATCTTCAGCATCTCATTGATCGCAAAGACCCTATCCAAGCAGCATTTGTTCAGGGTGGAATGATTAGTGCTCATAGCGTGTCTGGTGTTGAATCCCTGGGCAGTATTGACTATGAGCCCGTTTGGATTTTTTATCGCAAGAATACTTTTAATGAAAGTATGCATCTTTCCGATCGTGATATTGCTAAGCTGAAAATCAATATTGGACCAGTGGGTAGTGGCACACGTATGCAGGCCCTTAATATATTTAAATTAAATGGCCTCAATAGCAATGCTCCTAATTTACTGGGACTCAGTAATGCAGACGGCGTAGAGGCCTTGGAGCGCGGTGCAATTGATGCCATCATTTTGGTCGATGGTTTTGATTCGTTAAATGTGCAAAAGCTAATTAAAAATCCGGACATCAAGCTGGCATCTTTTGTGAGGGCCGATGCTTACACCCGCCTCATGCCATTTTTTGAAGAATTAACAGTGCCAATGGGGGGCTTTGATCTAGGTAAAAATATTCCAGATCGTCCAATACAACTCATATCCACCACAACCAATCTTTTAATTGATAGTCGACTACATCCGGCAATTCAGGTGCTATTTTTAGAGGCAGCCAAGGAAATTAATGGCAACAAAACCTATTTCTCAAAGGCCGGTGAGTTTCCGGTTTACATGAATACTGAGGCCCCATTAAGCGACGAGGCTAAGTTCTTTTATGAAAAAGGCACTCCAACCCTCATGAAGTACTTGCCATTCTGGTTGGCCGAGTTCTTGGAGAGAATGTTCTTCTTGCTTCTGCCGTTTGCGGCCTTTGCCTATCCAGTGATTAAGTCCATTCCTTCCTATAGAACGAACTTGGCAAAGAAACAAATCAACTCTATCTATAAAGAATTGGATAAGTTTGAACAAAACACGATCAATACTTTTGATCCCGCTCGTCGCGGCGAATACATTGAAGTGCTCAACGAGATGGAGCGCAGGGTGTTGAGCTCAAAGGCTGCTAAGTTAGCTACAGCAGAATGCTATAGCTTGCGAAACAATATTGAATTTATTCGCAATGCCCTTGAAAAGCAGGTAATTTATAAGGGCAGGGAAGGCTAGGGGATTAAACGCGAGCCTTTGTTATTGGTTTTGTATGTAGACTTAAACCAAGCGCTGTGATTACCTTTAATACCGTATCGAAGCCCGGTATTCGATCACCTGATAAAGCTTTGTATAGGCTTTCTCTTGAGAGTCCCGATTCTTTGGCTACCTGGGCCATCCCTTTTGCTCTTGCTATATCCCCAAGCGCCTTTGCTATAAATGCCGCATCTCCATTTGATTCATCTATACATGCTTGTAGATAAAGAGCCATTTCTTTCGGGGTGCGTAAATGCTCTGCTACATCATAGGGGCTAGTGGTCGTTTTTTTCATGTCATTACTATAGATTTTTTATCAAAAGTTTTGCCGCTTGTATATCTTTAGCTTGAGTTCTTTTGTTGCCTCCGATAAGTAAAAGATAAATCATGCTTTCTTCTTGTGTGTAATAAATTCTATAGCCAGGACCAAAATCAATTTTCATTTCAGAAACTTTGTTTCCAACATATTTAGTATTGCCTGGGTTTCCTTCGGCCAAGCGCTTAATTCTTGCTTGGATTATTGCTCTGCCCACTAAATCTTTCAGGGAGTCCAGCCAATCTTTAAATTCTTCCGTTTTCCTTATTTCGAGCATTCATTAATGTAGCCTATAGGATACATTAAGTCTGTAGGAATATGGGTACTATGTTTGAGAATTTACTGAAAAGACTAAAGAATGCGCATCGAGAAATCTACTGCAGATACATCTTTAGTGAGCTTGCCAAGGGAGATGCGATCAACGCCAGTAGCTGCAATAGCGCGCATCTGATCTAGGTTGATTCCTCCAGAGGCCTCAAGCAAGGCTCTGCCTGCAGTCATGGTTACCGCTTGCTTCATTTGTTCGGTATTGAAGTTGTCAATCAAAATGCTCTTCGCTCCAGCGGCTAATGCTTCCTCAAGCTCGGCAAAGTTTTCTACCTCAATCTGAATATCTACTCCAGCATGGAGAGCTTGAGCATTTTTCAAGGCAGCAGTAACGCTGCCCGCAGCAGCAATATGATTTTCTTTGATCAAAATGCCGTGCCATAAGGCAAGCCGTTGGTTCTTGCCGCCACCTACTAATACTGCATATTTTTGCGCTTGGCGTAAACCAGGAATAGTCTTACGCGTATCCAATACGGCGCAACCTTTGGGATTCGGGCTAGCACCCGCAATCGCATCAACATGCTGACGTGTAATACTCGCTGTCCAAGAAAGTGTTTGTAGAAAGTTGATGCAAGTGCGTTCAGCAGAGAGCAGGGCCTGAGAGTCAGCTGCTATATCGCAAACCTTGGTATCGGGCTTCATCAGATCGCCCTCGCGATAATGCCAAGTCACGCTGGCATTAGGATCGAGTTTCTTCAATGTTCCTTCAAACCAATCTACACCACACAGAACCGCCTCTTGGCGAACAATTAACTGAGCTTTGACGGACTTGCTAGGAACAAGCTTTGCAGTCCAATCCCCAGTACCGATATCCTCCATCAGGGCATCGCGAATATTGCGTTGTCGGGCTTGCTCTAGTGTTTCGTTGTACTCAAACATGAGGTAATCAATCTAAATAAGAAATCAAAATGAATTAATGAAAGCAAGACTTAAGCGACACCAATATTTTTTACAAAGCCATGCTGAGCTTTAGCCAAAAGGTCGGGGTGGTTCTTAGTGAAGTCGAGCATACGCTCAATGCATCCTAGTGCTTTAGCGCGCACTGGCTCATCAATGAAGATTTCACCGGAGTTCTTTTCTAAACAATCTAAGATTCCCTTTAGGCCATTCATAGCCATCCAAGGGCAGTGTGCGCAGCTCTTACAAGTGGCGCTATTACCAGCAGTGGGTGCTTCAATGAGTTTCTTGTTGGGCGCTAATTGACGCATGCGATGCAAAATACCGTTATCTGTCGCCACAATGTATTCAGATGCACTTCCTTCCACAACCGCTTTAATCATGGCTGAGGTAGAGCCAACTACATCAGCAAGATCTACAACAGCCTGTGGAGATTCAGGATGAACCAAAATCATCGCGTTTGGATGGGCGGCCTTGAGCATCTCTAGCTCTACAGCCTTAAACTCGTCATGGACAATGCAGGCACCGTTCCATAACAACATGTCTGCGCCAGTTTGCTCTTGAATGTAGCGGCCCAAATGACGATCTGGTGCCCACAATATTTTCTTACCTTCAACCTTGAGCTGATGCACGATTGCTAATGCGCATGAGCTAGTTACCATCCAATCTGCTTGCGCTTTTACAGCTGCGGAAGTATTTGCATACACCACCACAACACGATCGGGATGTGCAGCTCTAAATGCAGCAAAGTCTGCAGCATTACAACCCAGATCCAAAGAGCAGGTTGCATCCAGGTCTGGCATGAATACGCGTTTTTCAGGGCTGAGAATCTTGGCAGACTCACCCATGAAGCGAACACCAGCAACGATGAGATTCTTGGCGGGATGATTCTTGCCAAAGCGTGCCATTTCCAGAGAGTCGGCAACGTAACCACCAGTCTCCAGCGCTAAGTCTTGAATATCGCCATCCACATAGTAGTGGGCGACCAAAGCAGCATCTTTTTCGACCAGAAGTTGTTTGATGCGAGCGATTACGGCGGCTTTTTCAGCGCCATGCAGTTGAGGTGGTGTCTTAGCCCAAGCCTGGGCGGTACAGGTAACGCCAGCAGAATCTTGCTGGGGGTAGTCAAAAGCAATGGGTGTGCTAATAGTTGAATTCATATGAAATCTTAATCCACACTAATATTTTGTACTGAATTCTTAAAACGGCAACTTCGCATCAGGCTTTGCAGCAAGCAATACCGCTTTAAATTCACCCTGAATGCGTGCAATCGCCGCTTCACTGTCTGCCTCAAAGCGCATCACCACTACTGGAGTGGTATTGGAAGGTCTGGCTAAACCAAAGCCATCGGCATATTCCACGCGTACACCATCAATCGTATTGATAGACTCAGAAGTAGGGAACTTAGCATTGGCTTTAATAGTTTCTAGCAAAGCAAATGGCTCACCTTCAACGCAAGCAAGTTGTAGCTCAGGAGTGCAAATCGCATTTGGTAATTCATTGAGCGTTGCATTAGGATCTTTTTCTTTGGAAAGAATCTCCAAAAGACGAGCACCGGTGTATAGACCATCATCAAAACCAAACCAACGGTCTTTAAAGAAGATATGACCACTCATTTCGCCGGCTAGCGGAGCGCCGGTCTCTTTGAGCTTGGCTTTGACCAAGGAGTGACCGGTTTTCCACATCAATGGCTCGCCACCATGTTGCTTCACATAGGTGGCAAGATTACGCGTACACTTAACGTCGTAAATAATCTGGCCACCAGGGTTTCTCGAGAGAACATCTTTGGCAAACAGCATCATTTGACGATCTGGGAATATCACTTGACCATCCTTGGTTACAACGCCTAAGCGATCGGCATCGCCATCAAACGCTAAACCAAGTTCATTGTCAGTGGTTTGTAAGTTCTTAATGAGATCTTGTAAGTTCTCAATGTGCGCAGGATCAGGATGGTGATTCGGAAAATGGCCATCGACCTCACAAAATAGCTCTTGAACTTCGCAACCCAAGGCTCTAAAAAGCTTGCCAGCAAAAGCACCCCCAACGCCATTGCCGCAATCAACCACAATCTTCATGGGGCGGGCTAATTTCACATC
>ERZ650311.1362-NODE-1362-length-12225-cov-8.009285_pt1 | contig 12225 bp, 11 predicted proteins | sample MGYA00376247_ERZ650311 | MGnify/ENA primary metagenome ERZ650311 (study PRJEB26733, sample SAMN07839324) | wastewater metagenome | biome: small river; feature: stream; material: water | place: USA: North Carolina | collected 2016-07-28 ... | reverse complement strand
AAAGTGATCAAAGATAACATCTCACTTCAGGCCTTTAAAACTTGGTTTGAGCCAATCGTACCCGTCAAATTAGAGGGTCATGTGCTCACTATCCAAGTGCCGTCGCATTTTTTCTATGAGTGGCTCGAACAACACTACATCACACTTCTGCGCAAAGTGATCAAGAAAGAACTCGGCCAAGAAGGTACGCTAGAATACAGCATCGTGATGGAAAACAACACCCAATCACGCAGCCCTTACACCGTCAAACTCCCGACCAACAATTCAAGCAATTTAAAAAATGCACCCGTCAACATGCCTATCAATGTCGACGAAAAGCAAATTCGCAATCCTTTTGTTATTCCAGGTCTCAAAAAAGTAAACATAGAATCTAACCTGATTCCGAACTTTACCTTTGAGAACTTTGTAGAAGGCGAATGCAACCGTTTGGCCAGAGCTTCAGGTTTTGCCGTAGCAAACAAGCCGGGTGGCACAGCATTCAACCCTTTATTATTATATGGCGGTGTTGGTCTCGGAAAAACACACCTTGCGCATTCCATCGGAATTGCCATCAAAGAAAATTTCCCCAGCTGTTGGATCAAGCAAACGCAAGATCAAACGGGCTGTAGTTGATTTACCGCAACCAGATTCTCCAACAAGTCCAAGAGTTTCCCCCTGTGCAATTTCAAATGAAATTCCATCGACAGCGTGAATCTGTCCAACTGTGCGCTTTAGAAGTCCACGTTGAATAGGGAACTTCTTCTCAAGGTTTGAAACTCTTAATAGTGGCTCTGTCATTTGAGCACCTTCACAAAGTTAGGTTCATTAACGCGGTGGCAACGAACTAAGCGGCCAGCTGCATAAGTTTCTAGTTCAGGAACTTCAGTTTGGCACCTATCAATCGCGAACTCGCAACGAGCGGCAAATGCACAGCCCTTTGGAGGGCGTGACATCACTGGAGGTGAACCAGGAATTGTGTACAGGCGCTCAGTTGAAAACTCATCCATCTGCGGGATCGACTTCATCAAGCCCCATGTGTAAGGCATCAATGGTCGCTCGAAGAGATCATCTACTGGTGCCTCTTCAACGATACGTCCGCCATACATAACAGCTACGCGATCACAGATACCGGCGACAACACCTAAATCGTGGGTAATTAGAAGTACCGCAACATTTAATTCGCGAGCAGATTTCTCAAGGATCTCAAGAATCTGTGCCTGAATAGTTACATCAAGAGCCGTAGTTGGTTCATCTGCAATGAGAAGTTCAGGATTACATGACAAAGCCATTGCAATCATTGCTCTTTGGCGCATTCCGCCTGAGAACTGGTGAGGGTAATCATCTACACGCTGTTGGGGATTTGGAACTCCCACAAGGTTCAACATTTCAATTGAACGTTCCTTGGCAGCTTTAGCTGAAATGCGTTCATGCACACGGATCATTTCGGAGATCTGATGACCGATTGTGTACACAGGATTGAGCGAAGTCATTGGATCTTGGAAGATCATGGAAATTTCGCCACCACGAATTTCGCGAAGTTCACGATCTGGTGTTGTTAGCAGATCAATGCCCTTCCAAAGAATTCGACCCTTTGGATAAACAGCAGGTGGCTTTGGAACCAATCCCAAAATACTCATAGCGGTTACAGATTTACCTGAACCTGATTCGCCAACAAGGCCAACAATTTCCCCAGGATTTAAAGTAAGAGATGCGCCATTGATAGCTTGAACTACACCATCGCTGGTGTTGAAGTGCACATGCAAATCATCAATATGCAATAAAGGTTGCTGGCTCACTTAACACCTCGCAACTTTGGATCTAGTGCATCGCGAAGTCCATCACCGATCAAAACAATTGAAAGAGTAAGTAGTACTAGAACTGAACCTGGAATAAAGAATACAAATGGCTTATCTGTCAGGTAGTTTCGAGAACTAGAAATCATCACACCAAGTGATGGTGTTGGTTCGCGGAAGCCCACTCCTAAGAATGCGTAAACAGATTCGCTAAGGATCGCACCAGCTACAGAGAATGCGAGAACCACGATGATTGGCGGAATCGCATTTGGTCCGATGTGGCGCAGGATGATGCGCTTAGTTGTGGCACCTGTTGCTCGGGCAGCTTCAATATATTCCAGTGATTTCACCTGCATCACAGAAGCACGGAATAGACGGGTTGTTGAGTACCAACCTGTAAATACCAATGCCGCAACGATCACCCAGAAAGATGAGCCAAATACAGTGATAATTGCAAAGCCGATCAATACAAAGGGAATAACCTGCCAGGTATCAATAAAGCGGCTAATGAGTGTGTCTACCCAACCTCCGAAGTAACCAGCGATACCACCAAGAGTTACTCCAACTAAAACAGAGATTGTTGTTACAACAATCGCCACAGTCAGCGACAAACGAATACCAAAGGTGACACGTGTAAATACATCGCGACCTAGATCATCGGTACCAAACCAGTGACCCTTGCTGCCAGGACCTACCAAAATATCTGGCCCGAGTTCGTCATACTTCCAGCCACTGATAAAGGGACCAATAATTCCTACCAAAATTAAAGTAACCAGAATTACTAGTCCAACAATGGAAATCTTGTTTCCAAAGAAGCGCTTGCGCACATCTTGCCAATATGAAAGCGATACTGGAACTTGCTCCTCCATAGACATTAGTGCACCGCCTTTGCATCAATCTTGATACGCGGATCAATCAGCGCATAACTAAGGTCAACGATTAAGTTCACAAATGCTCCAAATGCAATAACTACGATTGCAAGTCCAAGTACAACCGGTGAGTCTTGTGAAAGTGCAGAGTCGGCAATTGTCGAGCCCATACCAGGCAATGAGAAAACTTTTTCGGTTTGTACTGCAACACCAAAGATTGCAATTAAAGAGGTTCCATAAACGGTAACAACGGGAATCATGGCGTTACGCAGAGCGTGGTGGAACCACACGCGACGAGCAGAAAGTCCTTTAGCAAAAGCTGTTCTAATGTAATCTGCACGCAGTACTTCAAGTAGTGATGAGCGAAGCATTCGGGCAATAAATGCAGCATCAACAACCGCAACAACTAATGCAGGCAGGATGATTCCCTTCCATCCATCGGCAGGAATCACGCCCAGATGCCAACTTTGAGGCCACGGTTTGAAGAAGTTGAGCCAGTCCCAGCCAAGTTGGAAGGGAAGTACGCCAAATAAGTATTGAGCCAAAAGACCTGAAACGAAGACTGGGATTCCCTGAATACCAACGGAAAACACTGTTCCGATGCGATCACCGAGGGAGCCGCGCTTAATCGCGCTCGTTAAACCTACGGTTAAAGCAATAATCAATTGGAATAGTGCGCCCCAGAATAAGAGTCGAGCACTTGTTGAAAGTCCATCGTGCAAAATTGTGTTTACAGATTTGTCATTCTTATATGAATAACCAAGGTCTCCATGAAGCAGGTTTCCCCAAAAACGTAGGTACTGAACATAAACAGGCTTATCGAGACCGTATTTTCTCTCGATATTGTCCAAGATCTCTTGCGGCAATGCCTTTTCGCCGCTCTTCAGTGAGATTGGATCACCGGGAATAATGAAGAAAAGTGCAAACATCAGTGTGACAGCGGCCCAGATAACCACAAGGCTCTGAAGCAATCGCTTAATTGTGTATGTAAACATTTCTCACAATCCTACTGAATTTGTATGTATTACTGAAATTAACTAGGTCGTAAATCGAAGTGAGGGGCCCTCTTTCGAGAGCCCCTCACTCCTTAAGAACTTAAATTAGTTCTTTACGATTTGATCGAAAACAATCATTCCGAGTGGAGTGATTGGGAATACTGATGTGCTTGATGCAAGCACTGCAGCGATTCCACGGTTTACGGTCTGTGTGATAACAACATCATTACGTAGAGCTTGTACCTCAGCACGACGGTACTGGCTCTGAGCAAATGACTTGTTAGTTGATGAACGAGCTGAGTTAATCAGTGAGTCAAATGTCGCACTGCTATAACGCTCGAGGTTGTCTCCACCGATTGAGTTTGAGTGAAGTAGTGGATACAAGAAGTTGTCAGCGATTGGATAGTCAGCGAACCAACCAGCACGAATCATCTGTCCTTGTCCCTTACGCATCTTAGAGAAGTAAGTTCCATCAGCTGGGAATGGATCTAGCTTTGCTGGAATTCCTACATCCTTAAGGTTTGCAATGATGATTGAAGCAACCTTGTCCCAACCAGCACCATCGTTGTATGAAAGACGGATTGGAGCAGGAGTCTTGTTTCCAAGAGCTAGCCACTTCTTGTAATCAGCCTTTGCGCCTTCAAGGTCGCGTGAGTTAGTTAGGCCTTGACCTGCCTTGTAGCCAGGTAGTCCTGGTGGAAGTAGACCTGATGCAGGCTTACGTACACCCTGGTAGATAACTGATGAGATCTGATCGCGATCGATCGCCTTTGAAATTGCAGAACGTAGGTACTTGTTCTTTGTTCCACCGACTGTTGGATCTTCCCAGTTAAAGCCCCAGTAGTCAGTACCAAGAGTTGTCTTAACACCCTTAGTTCCCCACTTGCCTAGAAGCTCTGAGTAACGACCCGCTGGAATTGGACCGTTGTCGCACTGACCTGATGCAAATGCGTTGTATGCAGCGTTTACATCAGATGAAATCTTGAATGTAACCTTTGAAAGAAGTGAAGCCTTTCCACCGTAGTTAGGGTTTGGCACGATTACAACTTCGCCACCTGCACGCTTTGTAATTGCCTTGTCCAACATGAATGGACCGTTTCCAACTAGCTTTGTTCCATCTTCTTCAACCTTGTCAGATGCTCCGACCATTGAAGTAGGAATTGGTGAGAATACTGAGTGACCTACGATTGATGGCCAGTCTGCAGTTGGGTTTTCCATCTTCACTGTAAGTGTCATTGCCTTGTCATCTGCAACTACAGATGAAGCTGGCCATGCGCCCTTACCAGTTGAGTATGCATTCATACCCAAGATGAAGTCACCGTGGTAGGCAACCTCTGAAGCCAACTTGGAATCCATTGAGCGCTTCCAACCGTTGACGAATGATGAAGGTAGAACTGCTTCTCCGTTAGAGAACTTCAGGCCCTTCTTTAGTGTGAAGACCCAAGTCTTCGCACCATCTGTTGTCTTCCACTTTGATGCAACTTCACCGTAAAGGTTTCCGTTTGCATCTGTGTCTGTAAGACCATCAAATAGCATTGTTGCAACGTTGGCGCCTACAAGTGTTGATGTTAGAGCTGGATCGATGTGATCAGGCTCGCCAGCACCAAATAGCTGGCAATCAATGTATGTAACTGATGCTGCTTCTGCTGCAACAACATTGCCACCGACTGCAAGGGCAAGAGCAGCAAGAACTGCAGCGCTGCGCTTTCCTAGTGTCTGTACCTTCATGTAAACCATCCTTTAAATTAACTGCATTGACGAGGGTCATTGCATGGTTGGAGGGCTATTTGCTCTCCGAGGGTGGGCTTACTCTAGGCGAAATGTCCGTTTTCCCCAAGATTCAGGCGTAACGATCGCATTACAAATGCCTATTTATTAGTGCAGATGCGCCTGTTCATTGAGGGTACGTAATGCACGTAGACCATCGCTAGGCCAGATGCTCACCGTTGTGATGGAACAGGGTGAAACATCGATGTGAAAGATGCTTTCAGCAGGTCCCCCGATTACAACCTTTGCCGCTGTTTTAATCGTTCCGTTATGAGTTACAACTGCAACACGTTGACCCGGATACTCGGCGGCGATTTGGCTTAATGCGGCATCAATGCGAATCGCAACATTGTCATAGGACTCACCTTCTGGTGGTGCAAAACCAGTTGATGAAAGCCACGAGTGATAATCAGCGGGATACTTTTCTTTAACCTCTTCGATTGAAAGTCCATCCCAGATACCAAAAGAGCACTCGATCCAGGCCTCTTCAAAGGTGATTGGCAAGCCAGTTGCACGCGAAACAGCCTCTGCGGTTTGTGTTGTGCGCTTTAAAGGCGAGGCGATGATTACCTCTGGATTTAACTTTGCTACAGCTGCTGCAACCTTTTCAGCTTGCTCTAAACCAATGCTTGTTAACTCTGGGTTTAATGGACCATCACCGGAAAACTTCTTAAATGGGGTTAACACCGTCTCACCGTGACGAATAAGGAAGATCGTTGTTGCCTTCTCTGATGACAAAAGGCGCTCCGTTAAATAATTCTTTTGAATTTGAACTACTTCCCCGCCACCTGCTTCTTGATCAAGTGCTTTATTGGCAAGGCGATCCGCATGTGAGTTTTCATCGCGTGGAATCCAGGTGTAGGTAACTAAAGATGGATTGTGAGCAGATCGAGCAGATTGAGCTAGTACACGCATATCTGCATGTTTGATCTGCCAACGACCTGACATTTGTTCAACAACTAACTTGCTATCCATCTTCACATCAACAGTTGCAGTTGGATCAATCTCGTTAATTGCAGTTAATCCCGCGATTAATCCACTGTATTCAGCCACGTTATTAGTTGCTACACCAATAAAGTCATATAGCTCAGCGATTATTGTGCCGTTTTCGGTGATGACAGATCCATAACCTGCAGGACCTGGATTTCCCCGTGATCCACCGTCGGCAGTTAATAAGAAATGGCGAGCCATTTAAACTCCACGCACCAAGATGCAGCGGCACTCTTCACAACGAACCACTTCATCATCCGCTAATTCTGCAATTCGCTTTAGCTCAACAGTGTTAATGGAAAGGTTGCACCCAGTACAAGCACCCGCAACTAGCGCTGCAGCGCCTGCACCACCTGTGGTTTCACGGATTTTTTCGTAGAGATCTACCAATGCCTTTTCAATGCTTTGCAATGTTTCGCTGCGATCCTTTGCAATTGCATCAAGATCATTGTTGATGGTTGCCATGGCATTTTCTTTACGGATTTCTAAATCGGCAATCACCGCAGCATGCTCGGCCTCTTCTGCTTTCAAGGTAGCAATGCGTGAGTTAATTTCATCAACCCGCATCATGATCTCTAACTCGACCTCTTCAAGTTCTGCGCGGCGCGCACCCAGAGTTCCAACTTCATGTTGAAGTTGTTCTAGCTCCTTAGGCGTTGCGCTTCCGCCATTTAAGCGAGCTTCATCGCGGGTAATTCGAGTAACGATTTGCTCAACATCCCCTTCGGCGCGAGCAAGTTCACGCTTCACATCATTTAATTCAGTCTCTGCTGCAATTCGTAAATCGCGGGCATTGTTTGACTTGATAGTGGTGCTTGCTAGTTCTGCCAGCTCAGGAAGATTTGCAGCCTTGTGACGAAGAGATGTTGTCTGCTGGTCAAAGCGTTGAATATCTAAAATTGAGCGCTGGTCGCTTGGAGATGCCTTCATCGTTTTTCCCCTGACCGCTTATGTAAGTGTGGGTTAAGTTTAGGTCAGCAGGTAGTGAAAGCCAAATAACTCTGTAATACAGTAAAACTATGAGTAATCCATTGGTAGAACGATCCTTTAAGCACATGGCATGGGCAAATCAGCAGATGCTTCAGATTCTCAAGGAACTACCTGATGAAGCAATTAACTTTTCTGCATGGAACCCTGACTGGACCGTTGGAAAGATTGCACATCACATTGTTATCGCCGAAGGTCGATTGATCTCTCGAATCATTCAGCAACCCGCACCAGAAGAGTTGGAACCACCTGTGACATCTGCAGGGATTGAGCAGTTAATCACGATCTGTGCTGAACGTGATGCGCAACTGCTCGCCCTGATAAATACTCCCGATGAAATGCGCAAGTTTGTTCGCTATGGCACAGAAGTGGAGTTCTTAACCTCAACAATTCTTGTTCAGGCGGTTCATCACGCCTCTGAGCATCGTGCTCAAATTTCAGACATTTTGGCCGCAAATAAAATGGATGTACTCAATCTCGATGACATTGATTTGTGGTCATTCGAGAAATACTCGAGAGCCCAACAGAATTAAGCTTCCAAAATTAAACTGGTAACGTTTTCGCATGCCTACCCTGCAAGAGCTTTTAAGCTCTCCTGATCAATCAGCTCGATTGAAGGCAGCACTTGCTGCAGGTACATATCCAAGTCCCGATCACATTGAAACTCTTATCCGTCAATGTGGGATCGAGTCAGATTTTTTTGTACGAGACACTCTTTCGTGGGCGCTCATGAGGCAAGATCGCGAGACAGTTGTGCAACGACTAATTCCCGAATTAAGTTCTGCAAACAAGCAAGCGAAGATTCAAGCGATTCATACATTTTCCAAAATTGGCGACCAGCAGAATTACTCTCTTATATCTAAAGAGATGCTCCTCGATCCTGACGATGCTGTTGCTTCAACAGCCTGGAGAGCGGCGTCGGTCTTGGTTCCCGAGAGTGAAAAATCAGCACTTATTGAAGTTTTACTCACTCAATTAGGGCGTGGAGATTCAGATACTCAATTTGGATTAACTAGATTTTTATGTGCGCTCGGCCAGCCGATTGTTGAGCCACTAACTGAAGTTGCTAAAACTACAGATGAGAAGGTTAGAACCCATGCCGAGTTCACATTGATTCGTTTTCAGGAAATGGAGTTAGAGAAGGTTAAAAAGAGCTAAACGTGGGCGGTGAGGGTTTCGAACCCCCGACATTCTCGGTGTAAACGAGACGCTCTACCACTGAGCTAACCACCCGGTATTGCAGACCCAAATCTTAACTTACGAGCCCACAAATTCCTAAATCGCGCTTAAAGCGCTGCAATTGCCGCCTTGTAATCAGCGTTTTCACGTGCAGCCCAGCCATTCTTTACTTCCCAGCGAAGGATGCCCTCTTTATCAATCAAGAAACTGCCGCGAAGTGCGCAGCCCTTTGACTCTTCAAATACCCCATATGCCTTTGCAACTTCACCATGTGGCCAGAAATCTGAAAGTACTGGGAACTGATAATTCTCTTGCTCTGCAAATACTCGTTGCACATAAGGAGAGTCGCATGAGATTGCAAGCAACTGAACATCATCATTTTGAAATGATGAAAGATCATCGCGCAATGCACACAATTCACCGGTACAAGTTCCAGTAAATGAAAATGGATAAAACATCAGCAAAACATTTTTCTGTCCCTTGAATGAGGACAGGGATACTTTTTCGCCGTGCTGATTTGTAATTTCAAAATCTGGTGCAGCATTTCCAATTGTTAATGTCATGCACGAAACTTATCGTTTGCCTGCTTTACGCGCCACTAATCGAGTTGCAGCCCAATCCCCTGCGAGCGCAATTGTTGAAGTCTGGCTCAATCCGGCAATTGGTGCGGCATCTTGAATATCGCTGGGTTCAACATGTCCATCGCGTCCTGCTTTGGGAGTTAATACCCAGATCGGTCCAGTCTCAGAGAGATATGTAAGCCCATCCATTAACTCATCAACTAAATCACCATCGCCATCTCTCCACCACAACAAGACAGCATCTACTACTTCAGTTGTTGAGCCTTCAAGAAAATCGGTTCCGGTAATGGCCATGATCTGATCTCGAATTGTGGAATCACAATCCGAGTCAAAGCCGACCTCTAGAACCAGGTCATCCTTGGCAAATCCCATCCGTGTAGGCACGGGATAAGTCCACACAATTCCCCGCCTGCGCGCAAGGGGTGGACTGGCTCTATTTCACACCGTTTCAATTTCCACTTACGGGGTAGTAAGGACAAGAATAGGCTCATGAGCGAAAACTTCGAGGCGCCCGATCTCAACATCGAACAGCTAGTAGATACCGACCCAACTGAATCTGCTGAATGGAGAGCCTCCTTTGATGCGGCGCTCAAAGCTGCAGGTCCCGTTCGCGCTCGCTACTTGATGCTCAATCTCCTGCAACATGCACGAGAGCAAAATGTTGGAATCTCAGCGCTTCGAACAACTGATTACATCAACACCATCGCTCCAGAGCATGAAGCGCCATTTCCTGGTGATGAAGATTTAGAGCGCAAGATCCGTCGCATCAACCGTTGGAACGCCGCGATGTTGGTACACCGCGCACAGCGCCCAGGTGTTGGAGTTGGTGGACACATTTCGACGTATGCATCATCTGCAGCTTTGTATGAAGTTGGTTTCAACCACTTCTTCCGCGGACAGGATCACCCAGGTGGCGGAGATCAGATTTTCTTCCAGGGTCACGCAAGTCCTGGAATGTATGCACGCGCATTTTTAGAAGGTCGTCTATCTGAAAATGAATTAGATGGTTTCCGTCAGGAGCTTTCACATCCAGGTGGCGGACTTTCTTCTTATCCTCACCCACGATTGATGCCAGATTTCTGGCAGTTCCCAACAGTGTCAATGGGTATCGGACCGTTGAATGCGATTTACCAAGCCCGTTACAACCGTTACTTACATAACCGTGGAATCAAAGATACAAGCGATCAAAATGTGTGGGCATTCCTGGGTGATGGTGAGGTTGATGAGGTCGACACATTAGGTGCGATTGGTCTTGCAACTCGTGAAAAGTTAGACAACTTAACCTTTGTTATTAACTGTAACTTGCAGCGTCTCGATGGACCTGTGCGCGGTAACGGAAAGATTATTCAAGAGCTTGAAGCGATCTTTGGTGGCGCTGGCTGGAATGTTATTAAGGTTGTTTGGGGTCGCGGTTGGGATCCACTTCTTGCACAAGATCGCGAAGGCGCACTTGTTAAGTTGATGAATGAAACCCTTGATGGCGATTACCAAACATTCAAGGCTGAATCAGGCAAGTTTGTTCGCGATAACTTCTTTGGCCGCGATCCACGCACAGCTGCAATGGTCGCCAACTGGTCTGATGATCAGATCTGGAACCTCAAGCGCGGTGGCCACGATTACACAAAGCTATTTGCTGCATATACAGCTGCAACTCAAAAGAATGGCCGCCCAACAGTAATTTTGGCTAAAACTGTTAAGGGTTGGACTCTTGGTTCACACTTCGAAGGTCGTAACTCAACTCACCAGATGAAGAAGATGACGCTGGAAGATATTCAGAAGTTCCGCGACACCTTGCACCTTGATATTCCAGATGAGAAGTTGGATAAGTATCTACCTCCTTATTACAAGCCAGCTCCTGATTCTCCAGAAGCTAAGTACGTTGCAGAACGTCGCGCAGAGCTTGGTGGATCAATTCCACGTCGTCGCGCGAAGTCTCGTCCATTAACAATGCCAGCAGAGTCAGTGTATGAATCTGTAAAGCGTGGATCAGGACAGCAAGAGATCGCAACAACCATGGCCTTTGTTCGTATGTTGAAGGATCTTGTTAAGGATCCAGGACTTGGCGCACGAATTGTTCCGATCATTCCTGATGAAGCACGCACCTTTGGTATGGACTCTTTGTTCCCAACAATGAAGATCTACTCACCACATGGTCAGCAGTACACAGCTGTAGACCGCGAGTTAATGCTTTCTTATAAGGAATCTACTTCAGGTGTAATTCTTCACGAGGGTATTAATGAAGCCGGCTCTGTAGCCTCATTTACTGCAGTTGGTTCTTCATACTCAACACATGATGAGCCAATGATTCCTATTTACATTTTCTACTCAATGTTTGGTTTCCAACGCACCGGAGATGCATTCTGGGCAGCGGCAGATCAAATGGTTCGTGGATTTGTAGTTGGTGCAACGGCTGGTCGTACAACTCTTAATGGCGAAGGTTTGCAACATGAAGATGGACATTCACAACTTCTTGCCTCTACAAATCCGGCAGTTGTGGCATACGACCCCGCATATGCATTTGAACTCGGACATATTGTTCGCGATGGCTTGAAGAGAATGTATGGCGAAAATAGCGAGAACATCTTCTATTACTTAACGGTCTATAACGAGCCATATGTTCAGCCCGAAGAGCCAGCAAACCTTGATGTAGAAGGCTTATTGAAGGGTCTCTACCTCTTCTCCAAGAGCGCTAAATCCGGTCGCAAGAAACGTCGCGCCAACATTTTGGCCTCTGGAGTTGCCCTCAATTGGGCTCTGAAGGCCCAGAAGCTTCTGGCTGAGGATTGGAAGATCCAAGCAAATGTCTGGAGCGTTACTTCATGGAATGAATTGCGTCGTGACGGTCTAGAAGTTGACCGACACAATTTGTTGAATCCACTTTCCAAGAAGAAGGCTTTCTTAACTCAAAAACTTGAAGCTTATGATGGCAGCGTTTTGGCGGTAAGTGATTTTATGCGCACTGTTCAAGATCAAATTGCTCCTTGGGTGGAGCAGAACTTTGCCTCCCTTGGGACCGATGGCTTTGGTCTATCAGATACTCGTGGAGCACTCCGTCGCCACTTCAAGGTGGATGCAGAGTCAATCG
>ERZ650311.1361-NODE-1361-length-12247-cov-12.492290_pt1 | contig 12247 bp, 14 predicted proteins | sample MGYA00376247_ERZ650311 | MGnify/ENA primary metagenome ERZ650311 (study PRJEB26733, sample SAMN07839324) | wastewater metagenome | biome: small river; feature: stream; material: water | place: USA: North Carolina | collected 2016-07-28 ... | reverse complement strand
CGACGCTCTTCCGATCTAGACAGTCACCTTTCGGTTGGGCCACACCTCATTGCAATTAGATATTGCAGCTCGAACTCGATCTCGAGATTCTTGCAGCGCAGCATCCGGTAACCCCAACAGTGAATACATGGGAATTCCATCAGAGATATCAACTTCGATTTCAACAACGCTGCCGGTGAGCCCAAGCAGAGCGACGCTCTGAGTCTGACCGATACTCACAATAGATTCCCTCGGTATTCCAGGGAGTGTGTTCCATCGGCTGCAATCAGAATTGCGACTACATCAATGGTGTATTCGCATCCTAAACATCCGTGTGTTGCGAGCCAGCCCATCGCCAGACGTTGCATGCGATGGGCTTTCTCGCGGTTGATTGCTTCGAAAGGGTGACCAAATGCCAATGAGCTACGCGTCTTCACTTCAATAAAATGGAAGACGCCATCGCTTCCGAGTGAAACTACATCAATCTCGCCTTCGCGAATGCGCCAATTGCGATCGAGGATTTCATCTCCGCGAGCAATCAGATATCGAGCTGTAACCTCTTCGCCGAATGCACCTGTGCGTTGTTTCTGACCTGGACGTTTTACCTTCATCACCATGCGCGGGAGGGTAAGTCCCCGGGCTATTCAGATCAGAAGAAAAAGTTGTTGCTGTGGAAATTAATGAAGCAGCGCTGCGATATTTGAGAACGATTTACGATGTTCTATACACGGGCCATGTTCTGTCAACGCTTTCGTGTGAGCTGCCGTGATATAGCCCTTGTGTTTGGCAAAGCCATACTGCGGATATTTCTTATCTAATTCGATCATCATGCGATCTCGAGTTACCTTGGCGATTATCGATGCAGCGCTAATTGCAGTCACAACTTGATCGCCCTTCCACACTGCCACATTGGGAATCGCTAACCCTTCGATGGCATATCCATCAGTCAAAACATATGCGGGTTCGATTGATAAACCTTTTACAGCCCGCCGCATTCCATCCAAGTTAGCGGCATGCACGCCGCGTTCATCGATTTCTGATGGAGGAACAACAATGACGCTGACACTTTCGGCGATATTCATAATGACATCAAAAAGTGCTTCACGTTTACTTTCAGAGACCTCTTTGGAATCACGAACGTCAGACAACTCGGGCGCATTGGGGTCTTTGAGAATGACGGCGGCTATTACTAGCGGCCCGGCACAAGGGCCGCGTCCAGCTTCATCAACTCCTGCAATGGGAGAGATACCAGCGTTATGAAGAAGTTCTTCAATCGCTTTCATGGATGCGCTACTACTTAATGGGATTGTGGTTTGGAACTAAACCAATATGTTTGAAGGGCCAGATAATGGCAAAGACGCGTCCAGTAACTTTCTCAACGGGCACAAAGCCATGGTTGACATCATCTTGGTGATAGCGAGAATCCGCTGAAGACCCACGATGATCTCCCATAACCCAAATCTTTCCTTCGGGAACGGTGACATTGAAATCCATCTCGCTCGGCTTGTTGCCCGCGAAGATGTAAGGCTCGTTTGTCTCTTTGCCGTTGATGGTGAGTTTTCCATTGCTACAGCAGATGATGTGATCGCCTGCGACGCCGATGACGCGCTTTACTAGGTATTGCTTCGCTGGATTTGGAAGAACTCCGACGGTGACAAGACCTTCTTTAATCTTGGCGATAACTTTATTTTCAGTTGCTTCATAAGGTTCAGGTAGCCAATTAGCTGGATCGCGGAAGACAACGACATCGCCACGGTTAATTGCCTTAGAGATAAATGGAATCTTGTTGACTGCAACGCGATCACTAATCTGGAGCGTGTTCTCCATTGACCCAGATGGGATGAAGAAGAATTGAACAAGGAAAGTCTTGATCAGAAGTGAGACGGCGAGCGCGACGATTATGAGAATCGGGAACTCACGAAGAGCCGAGCCCTTGCGTGACATGTGAAGAGAGTGAGTTACTCGGCAGGCTTTTCTTCAGTTGCTGGTGCTTCTGCAACTGGAGCTTCTTCTGCAACTGCTTCAACTGCTGGTGCCTCAACGACTGCTTCTACTGGAGCCTCAACGACGGCCTCAGCAACAGGTGCCTCCGCAACAACTTCTTCTACAACTGCAACTGGAGTTGAAAGGATTCCATCACCGTAGCCGACAATGCCATCGCGCTTTTCGCGAATCTTTGCAGCCTTACCGCGGAGATCGCGGAGGTAGTAGAGCTTTGCACGACGAACATCGCCCTTAGTGACGAGTTCGATCTTTTCAATAACTGGTGTGTGAACTGGGAATGTGCGCTCTACGCCAACGCCGTAAGAGACCTTACGGATTGTGAAAGTTTCGCGGACTCCGTCGCCCTGGCGACCGATAACGATTCCCTGGAATACCTGAAGACGTGACTTGTTACCTTCGATAACACGGACGTGAATCTTGAGCTCATCGCCTGCGCGGAACTGTGGGATGTCCTTGCGGAGGGATGCTGCGTCTACGACGTCGAGAATGTTCATGATCGGATCCTTTGAGTTACCTTTTAATGAGTACGGATTGCCGTACAGACTGCGTATCTTGCCACAGGTGAGGCTCAAGGCGAAAATCGAGGCCTGGGGGCTACTTCGAGCTAAAGGCCCAGAAAGAGCTCAAGCTCGGGAAAGAGGGTCGGTCCAGCAGCCAGAGTCATCATGTAAGGCGCCTGGCCATAGAGCCCGAAGCGAGCGCCAGCCTCAGTCGCAATCAGCCCTGCCGCTGCCCAATCCCACTCCTTGAGGCCATGTTCGTAATACGCATCGAGGCGCCCCATCGCCACATGGCAGAGGTCGACCGCCGCTGCCCCATTGCGGCGAATATCGCGCACGATGGGAAGCATCTTTGAAACGTGGGTAATTTGTAGATCGCGGTGGGCGACGTCATATTGAAATCCGGTGCCGATGAGGGCGCGGTCAAGGGCAATCGGATCGTTGCAGTAAATCTGGCGGCTATTAAAGAAGGCTCCTTCATCGCGAACTGCCCACCACGTTGAATTAATCGATGGCGCTGTCACGACTCCAATTAATTGACCTTGCTCATCCTTTGCCGCAATTGAGACATTCCACCCAGGAAGGTCGTAGAGATAATTAACGGTTCCATCTAAAGGATCAATGACCCAGGTAATTCCAGATGTGCTCTCTCGCGCAGCACCTTCTTCGCCGATTAACCCATCATTCGGACGGGCAGCAAGAATTTCCTGAACGATAAATGCCTCGACCTTAATGTCCATTTGAGTCACAACATCAATTGCCGTGCTCTTGGTTGCAACCTGAAGGTCTGCGGGACGATCCATCAACATTGCTGCAGCTTCGCGCCCGATTCGTTGGGCGAGAGATAGAAGTTCTGCTGTGTTGTGACCGCTCATAGCCGCGATTCTACGCCCCTCATCAGTTATTCTCACCCCCATGAGTGAGCTCCGTTTACATGGCAAGAACAATGAAGGTACCCATCTCACATTGGTTGATAACGATGGCACCGAATTTTCTCTCCGTATCAGCGACACTCTCCGCGCAACAGTCAATCAACCTCGTTTAAGCGCAGTTCCCTCAGACGATGCTGATCAAACAATTAGCGTGAAAGAGATTCAGCGACGCCTTCGTGCAGGTGATGCTCCTGAGGTCATCGCACGTGAAGGCAATACAACCGTCGACAAGGTGGCACGCTTTTCTGGTCCGATCTTGCAAGAGCGCGAATACATTCTCTCTCAGGCACGTTCTGCCTCACTGCGCAAAGATTCAACTCGACTAGATATTTCATTTCTTGAAGCTGTCATCAACAAGCTCGTACCACGCGGCGTTGATGCAGATGATCTCTCATGGAATACCTGGCGTCTTCCTGATGCAACGTGGCATATTGAGTTGCACTATCCCAACCGAGATGGCAACGGAATCGCTACTTGGAACTTTGATACCTCACGTCGCACCATCAATCCAACAGATGACAACGGTGCATGGTTGATCGGCGAAGAAGCGCCTGCTCGCGTCATCGAGCCAGGTTTTATCAACTCTGAACCAACTCACCCGTCACGAGTCGAGCCAGTTGCACCTGTCGAGCTTCCTGGTGCAAGTTCACTCTTCTCCCCTGTTGTTGTTGAAGAAGATAAGCCTGAGACTCCACGTCTTGTTGCTATTCGCGATACACCAACTGCTGCTGATTCAGAGGATGGCGTTGTAGCTCGCGCAAAGATCCCTTCATGGGATGAAATCATGTTTGGTTCAAAGGCTCCCGTTGCCGATGCAGATGAGACGCAAGAAGATTACGACAACAATTAGTCTTAGAGAGCAACTAGAAAATAGTTGCTAACTTCTCTGCAATTTCAAGATAGAGCGGGATTCCCACAAGTAAGTTAAAGGGAAAAGTAATTCCAATACTTGCAAAGAGCGCAAGCGAACCATTGGCTGTCGGCAATCCCAGTGAAACTGCTGCGGGTGCAGCAATGTACGAAGCGCTCGCGGCAAGGATTCCAAGAATGGCAGCTCCCCCAACTGATAGACCTGCAAGTGTTCCGGCCATTACGCCGAGCGCTCCAGCGACTATCGGAAATACGATGCTGAAAATTGCAATAGATACACCGGCAGATTTCAACTGACCCATCTGGCCTCCAGCGATAAAGCCGAGGTGAAGCAAAAAGAGGGTGAGGGCGCCGGATTGAAGATCAATAAAGAATGGCGTGACTTTTGCATATCCAATTTCTGAGGTGAAATAGCCTACGAATAGTCCACCTACGAGCAAGATGATTGTCTTTCCGGTCAGAGTCTCAATGAGAGTTTCTCTCCACTTCACACTCTCCTTTAATCCTCGAGACCCAAGATAGATTCCAACAACAATCCCTGGAATCTCCATCAAAGTAAGAAGCGCAGTTGCATAAGGCTCTACCGATATTGCGCGATTTTCTAGAAAGAGAAGTCCTGCCGTAAAAGTCACTAGCGATGTAGATCCATAGTGCGCCGCAAAGGCGCCTCGATCTGCACTACTCAAATTCCGGACGAGGCGAAGCGAGAAGAATGCAATCGCTGGAATCAGAGATCCCACTACGAGTACAGCTAAAGCTGGCGAAATAAAATCTGAGAAGGCAATTGACTTAAGTGAGTGTCCGCCTTTGAGGCCGATTCCAAAGAGGAGGAAGATTGAAATCGCCTGGTAAACCGGATCCGGCAAACGCGCATCGCTACGAAAGAGCGCAGCTAGGACGCCTAAGGTGAATACAAGTACCGGGACAGATAACAAATTACTCATGAGCAGAGATTGCGACGTCATAAAGCCTCCTCAAGATTTAGCTGAATATAACAGAAATCCATTTCAGGTATCAAATTTCTGGTAAATTAGCGCTATGGCTCAAAATCAGAATCATGAAGGCAGGTGGACCTTTCTCTCCAACCATGGTCACGTGCTGGTTCACCTCAGTCGCCATCCCGAATCTAAGATTCGAGAGATTGCTGATGCGGTCGGAATTACCGAAAGGCGCGCTCAATCGATTTTGGCCGAACTTGAAGAGGCTGGCTATGTGCTGATTACACGTGAAGGTCGCAGGAATAAATACACCGTCAATTCAAAGAAGAAATTCCGACATCCCGCTGAAGCAAATAGACCTATCAGCGAACTTCTCTCAATCTTCAGTTAGGAATTTCGGTGGGCTCAATCAATTCGCATCCTTACTCTGGAAAGCGAGCACTCCTGACCAGCAAGCATCAGAAGCTCAAGCTCTTTCAAGAAACATTCATGGATCACCTCAACCTCGCCATTGATGAACTTCCACTTGATACAGACATCCTTGGCACTTTCTCCGGTGAGATAGAACGCACAGCTACTCCACTTCACACTGCAATTAAGAAAGCTGAGCTTGGTCTTGATGCCACTGGTTTGACGTTAGGTATTGCATCAGAGGGATCCATAGGTGCTGATCCTCACATTCCATGGATTCAATGCGACTATGAGTTGGCCGTCTTTGTCGATCGTGAGCGTGAGCTTGTTATTTCTGAGAGTTACAAGTCGAATGAAATAGTTGCCGCAACAATTACAGCCAGGAGAGATGACGACCTCTCTGCGTTCTTAGAGAAAGCTGACTTCCCACACCACGGACTCATTGTTCGAACTTTCTCAAGCGAGCTATCTCAATTCCGTAAAGGCATCCACGACATTTCGACTTTGAGAGAAGCGATTGAATTGCTAGCTGAATTTTCGCCCACTCATCAAGTCGTCATTGAATCTGACTTCAGAGCGATGCACTCCCCTAGTCGACAGAGAAATATCTCAGCTGTTGCTTCCCGCCTGGCTTTAAGAATTGCAGCGCGATGTCCGGAATGCAATACACCAGGGTGGGGCAGAATCGATTATCTCAAAGGCGTTGAATGTCGTGAATGTGGTGATGTGAATCCTGATGCAATCAAGGGAGAAATATTGGGTTGTTACCGGTGTGACTTCAAAGCACCTGGAAATGTGATTCGCACACTCCTGGAAGCAGCTCAATGCAACTTCTGTAATCCTTAATAAATCTTATCGAGTTGAAGTCAGTAACGGCACAGTTGATTCTGTAGCGCTATCGCCACCGTGGTGACCCACCATTGCACCTTCTTTATCTGCGCGCTCTGGATCTAGTAAAACTAAGTTTCCTTGGGCAATCGCAATGACATCACCGATGCGCTCTGATGCATCGAGCGATACTTCGCTACCGAATAGTCCCGCTTCAATCGCACTCTCTCGAGTAAACATTGTGACTTTCTCGCCGAGCGTTTCTTGCCAGCGAGATATCAGATCCACCCGAGGTGATAAATCCGCATCTTGCGGAAGATAGAGGTGACGTGCACGCGGCTCGCCAGCGATTGTGGCAATTCCCTCCAGGAGATTGTTATCTAATCCCATCACAATCTTCTCATCAACATTAATCATGCCGTGATCGGCTGTAATCCAAAGGCGAGTGCCCTTCGGTAGCTTCTCAAGAAGTTGAGCAACCATCGCATCAATACTAGAAAGCGCGGCGAGCCATTTATCAGAACCCACTCCATCAGAGTGCCCTGCAGAATCAAGATCGTTGACGTAGAGATAGACAAACGCGGGAGAATTTTGAAGTGCACTAACCGTCTCTCCTACCAAATCACTGGTGATATTTGCACCGCGATAGTGCGCTCCGCGAAATACTGCACGAGTAAAGCCAGTATCTTCATAACGCTTTGCAGCAACATGTGTAACGGTTACCCCCGCTGCGGCAGCGCGCTGAAAGAGCGTTGGAATTGGTTGCCAGATTTCAGGATCAACTCGCTCATCCCACTTCAATGAATTAAGAACTCGACCACTGCTTCGTGGTACGCGAACTGTGTAACCCATCATTCCGTGAGCACCGGGCATTGCACCTGTCGTCAAAGTTGCAAGACTGGTCGATGTGGTTGAAGGAAAAGAAGTCTCGACGAGATGCGATTGCACCAACGATGAAATTGCGGGTGCATGTTCTGCATACTTTGCCAATAAATCAGCACCGAAGCCATCTATCAGAAAGAGGAGCTCGCGACCGGTAGGACTTTCGCCACATCCAGCGAAATCCTGGGTATCTGCAACGCGCAACCCGGCCATGATGGAAGGCATGATTTGCGATAGGTGCACGGAGTCAATCATCCCACGAGTATTGTTCTGCTCATGTCACAGTTAAATTTCCACACATCTCCAGAGGTCGCCGAAGCACTCAAGAGCGGCAAGCCAATCGTTGCGCTTGAATCTACGATCATCAGCCACGGATTGCCGCGTCCATCTAACTTAACTGTTGCGCGCGAAGTCGAAGAGATTGTCCGCTCGCGTGGCGCGGTTCCTGCAACTATCGCAATCCTCGATGGCGTTGTGCATATCGGTCTCACAGATGATCAGCTCGTTGATATCGCAAACCGCGATGACATCGCAAAGGCTTCTAGCCGTGACCTCGCAATCATTGCCGCCTCCGGAAAGTCTGCAGCAACTACAGTTGCAGCAACCGCACATTTGGCTGTCCTTGCAGGCATTCATATCTTTGCAACTGGCGGTCTTGGTGGAGTCCACCGGGGCGCCAATGAAACTTTCGATGAATCGGCAGACCTCACAGCGCTTTCACAACTAGACATCACCATCGTCTGTGCTGGCGTGAAATCAATTCTCGATGTTGCAGCAACACTTGAACGTCTAGAAACTTTGGCAATCGGCGTTGTTGGATTTAAGACGACCCACTTCCCTGGCTTCTACCTCACTGACTCTGGCTTCACGATTGAGCACCAAGTAAATAGCGCGGAAGAAATCGCAGCTGTCATTGCTCAGCGTGTTGCACTCAAGACCAATAACGGACTCGTTGTAGCAAATCCTGTTGAGAAAGAGATGGATCGCACTCGCCACGATGCGATTCTCAAGAGCGGACTTGAAGGTGCCGAGAAAGCTGGCATTCACGGCAAGTACGTCACACCATTCTTGCTAGAGCATTTCCATACTGCCTCTGAGGGAGAATCGCTCAAGGTCAACATCGACATCATTAAATCAAACTCAGCCCTTGCAGCTGATATCGCTGTTGCCTCAAAGAAGTAAGTACTCATGACTGCGCGCGTGCTCTGTATTGGTGATGTGATGCTCGATGTCATCACCAAGATTGCGGTCATGCCCGACAAGATTAATTACGGCAGCGATACCCCTTCCAAAATTTCCACTCACGGCGGCGGAGCTGCAGGAAATGTCGCTTCCTGGCTTACTCGCACCGATGCACGCGCAACGATCGTGGGACATGTTGGTGATGATGCTGCAGGTTCTGCTCTGATGAGCGAATTCGATGCGCTAGGCGTGCGTCACAACAATTTGATGGTCGATAAAGGTTCTTCGGGAGTTGTCGTCGTCTTAGTAGATCCCACCGGCGAGCGCACCATGTTTCCCGACAACGGGGCAAACTCTGGACTTCATATCGGCGACTTACCAGAGCTCGATGAATATAACGCTGTCTATCTCTCCGGCTACTCACCATTGGATCCGCTCTCACGACCGGGCGTAATGGAGATGATTACGAAAATTAAAGAGGCAGGACTTCCGCTCTACTTTGATCCGGCATCAGTCGGCGGCATGATGGAAGTTTCGCTCGAAGAGGTGAAGTCATGGATTCGATTGATGGATGTCATCCTTCTTAATGAAGAAGAAGCTATCTATCTCACCGGCGAAACCAACCCAGAGAAGGCGCTCGAGCTTCTGCTCGACGATTGCGAGACAGTTGTCATCAAGAGAGGCTCCCTCGGTGCTATTGGAAAAACTCGTGGATCAATTCTCGTCTCAGTACCTGCGCTCTCTGCAGATGTTGTCGACACCACAGGTGCCGGAGATTCATTTGCTGCAGGTTTTATCGCTCACTACGCGACCACAAAGAATATGCAGCACGGACTTGAGGCTGGAGCCAAGGTTGCTGCCCGATGTGTTGCAATCGTTGGTGCCCGCCCGCGTGTAGGTACCGTCATTTAGCCAATTCCCACGGCAGAATACGCGCCATGGCAACGAAGAAGGCCGCGGCACCTAAGACCGCAAAGGGCAAAGCAGCAGGCCCTAAGCCGGGAGAATTCCCAGGCAAGATTGTTGATATCGACGTCTCATCAGAGATGTCCGAGTCATTCCTTGAATATGCGTACTCCGTTATTTATTCACGCGCACTTCCTGATGCACGCGATGGCTTAAAGCCCGTCCACCGACGCATCCTCCACCAGATGGCAGATATGGGACTTCGCCCAGATCGTGGCCATGTGAAGTCAGCTCGTGTAGTCGGTGAAGTAATGGGTAAGTTGCACCCGCACGGCGATAGTGCAATTTATGACGCACTTGTTCGTATGGCTCAATCATTCTCAATGCAACTTCCTTTGATCGATGGCCACGGAAACTTTGGTTCACTCGATGCAGGCCCTGCTGCGATGCGTTACACAGAGGCGCGCCTTGCAGCTGCTGCAATGACAATGGTTGCTGAATCTGATGAGAACACGGTTGACTTCGGACCTAACTATGACGGACAGCTCCAAGAGCCACTCGTTCTCCCTGCTGCTTTTCCAAACCTTCTCGTTAATGGTTCATCAGGAATCGCTGTTGGCATGGCAACAAATATGGCCCCCCACAACTTGGGTGAAGTCATCGCTGCGACCAAGTTCTTGATCGACAATCCAAAGGCAACACTGAATCAATTGATGAAGCATGTGCCTGGCCCAGATTTCCCAACCGGCGGCGAGCTCGTTGGCGCTGAAGGAATCCGGGAAGCCTATGCAACAGGTAAGGGCTCATTTAAGGTCCGCGCTACTGTTGAAATCAGCAAAGTGACTTCTCGCAAGATGGGAATCGTCATCAAAGAGCTTCCATTTAATATTGGACCTGAAAAAGTTGTCGAGCGCATTGCAGATCTGGCAAAGGCGAAGAAGATTCAAGGAATCTCTGACATCGTCGACCTTACAGATGGTCAGACAGGCACCAACGTTGTTATCGAGCTGAAGAATGGTTTCGAGCCAGAAGCTGTTCTCGAGCAGTTGTACAAGCTCACTCCAATGGAAGATGGCTTTGCAATCAACGCTGTGGCACTCGTCAAGGGTCGCCCACAGACACTCGGCCTTAAGGAACTTCTTCAAGTCTTTATCGATCACCGCATCGAAGTTGTGCGTCGTCGCTCTGAATTCCGTAAGGCAAAGGCTGAAGATCGTCTCTCATTGGTCGATGGTCTTCTCAAGGCAATTATCGATATTGATAAGGTCATCAAGATCATTCGTGGCTCTGATGATGCATCTGCTGCAAAGGAAGCGCTCATTAAGGGCTTCAAACTCAATGAAGAGCAGGCTACTTACATTCTCGATATGCCACTTCGCCGTCTGACAAAGATGAGCAAACTTGAACTTGAAACAGAGTCAAAAGAGCTCAAGGCAATCATCGCCGCCCTTACTACTTTGCTCAAGAATGAGGATGCAATCCGCAAGCAGGTTTCAGATGAACTTACCGAAGTAGGTAAATCATTCGCAGTTCCTCGCCGTACTCGCATCGGCAAGGAATAACTACTTCGGCAGCAATACCGCTGTTCCCTTTTCATGACTCAAGAATTCAAGGCTGTGGTTTGGTAGCGCCTTAGCAAATTCCTGGGCCATATCTTTCTCACCGTCTCGCCCTGCATCATCAATAACAATAATTGCCCGTTGGCTTAACTTCGATAGACATTCAGTAAGTGCTGGATGACGAGCGCGATCGTTCTTTGATCCTGGTGGCCCATCGACAAAGAGGAGATCAATATCTGAAATATCTGCCAATTGAGAGACGTCATACCAATCCACTCCTGATGCATGAGTCTTCAATGGTGCGACTCTGACTTCTGCATTCACGATTCCATGAACTGCCAGCATCTCTCGAGTTTTTTGAGCAAACTCTGCAGAGTTATCGATGCTGATGACCTTGGCAGCGGGAGCACTCTTCGCTAGAACCAATGTAGACATTCCCGAACCTAAATCAAGAATCGTCTTTGGGTTCGATTGCTTGGCATGATGAAGGAGAGTAAGGAGAACATCAGGAGATGCTGCCCAACTGCGAGTAGATGGAATTGGGGCTTGGAGATCTAGCAATCGAAGCAATTGAGAGTAAAACTCGCCCTGCCGATAATTCTCTCGCGAGGCAGCTTCAATCTCTTTGGCGATGCGACGGACATCTCTTTCAGGTGATACCAATTTGATTAGCTTTGCATTGATGCGCTTGAGAATTCGAATCTGATAGAGAGAAAGTGCAAGCAAAAAGAGAGTAATCACGAGAACGAGGGCGCTGAACATTTCTCGATTCTAGGCTGATTACAAGGTAATCGGAATACTGTGGGAAGATACGCCAAATGATTGCAACGACCGCTCTTGAACTCCGTGCCGGAGCGCGCCTCTTAGTATCTGGCGTCAATGTGCGCATCAATCATGGCGACCGCATCGGATTCGTTGGCCGAAATGGCGCTGGAAAATCAACTCTCGCCAAAGTTCTCGCAGGTGAAAACCTTCCCGCCGGCGGTGGCGTTCAGCGCACCGGAAAGATTGGTTACCTCCCCCAGGATCCACGTACTGGTGAAGATCAAGGAACTGCCTTAGATCGCATCTTGTCTGCTCGCGATCTCGATCAAATTGCAGCGCGTATGACACAAGTTGAACAAGAGATGGCGACTACAGAAGGTGCCGAACTCGAAAAAGCTCTCGAGCGCTACACCCGCGTTGATGCTGAATTCTCAGCAGCAGGTGGTTATGCAGCAACAGCTGAAGCTGAGGCAATCGCGACATCTCTTGGA
>ERZ650311.1360-NODE-1360-length-12249-cov-3.918977_pt1 | contig 12249 bp, 7 predicted proteins | sample MGYA00376247_ERZ650311 | MGnify/ENA primary metagenome ERZ650311 (study PRJEB26733, sample SAMN07839324) | wastewater metagenome | biome: small river; feature: stream; material: water | place: USA: North Carolina | collected 2016-07-28 ... | reverse complement strand
CCGATGCCGGCGATGACGCCCTGTTTGGCGATGACGGTGCCGACAGCTTGGTGGGTGGCGCAGGCTCCGATGCGATTGAAACAGGGGATGGACAGGACACCGTCTCCGGTGGCGACGGCAATGACAGCATCAATGGGCGCATTGTCAATGCACAGGAAGGGACGTACACGTTCTCAACGGTCACGGGCTCCAAGCGCGTAGACGCAGGCGCGGGAGATGACTTTGTCTATGGCGGCAAGGATAACGACAGCTTGGCCGGTGGAGAGGGGCAAGACAGCTTGTATGGCGGCGCAGGCGACGACACGCTTCAAGGGGATGCAGGTGACGACACGTTGTTTGGCGAAGCCGGCGCAGACAGTCTCGTCGGTGGCGAAGGCGCCGATGACATTGACACTGGCGATGGCCAAGACACGGTGCAGGGCGGCAACGGCAATGACAACATCAATGGACGATTGCTAAACGCCACGACAGGAGCCTATTCATTTAAAACCTATGTGGGCGCCAAGATGCTTGCTGGCGGTGGGGGTAACGACTTTCTGTATGGTGGCGCAGACAACGACACCTTGCTGGGAGAGTCGGGCAATGACTCCTTGTACGGCAGCACAGGGAACGACAGTTTGGATGGCGGCTTGGGCAATGATGATTTGTTGGCGGGGGCCGGCAACGATACCTTGAGCGCCTCTTATGGCCAGGATACGCTGAATGGCGGCGCCGGAGACGATCGCTACCTCATCGGTGCCAAGCGCTTTACGTTGAACGATGAATCGGGCTCAGATGTGGCCGTCGTGTCGGTTGACTTTGTGAAAATTCCGAGCTTCATTGAGAAAGTGGAATACACCCAGGGGGCGCAAGCCCTGCCGTATTGGGTCAGTGCCTTGTTGCCTGATGAAGCGGCGGGATATGGTTTTTTAAGCACTCTGGGCACATCGCGAACTTACCAATATGCTTTTCCTCAAACGGCTCCCGCATACCTCAAAGCAGGTTCCGACTACCTGAAAGGATGGACGGCATTCACTGCGGCAGAGCAAGCTGCTGCCAAGCAGTCTTTGAACTACATTGCCGGCTTGTTGAACCTGAGTTTTGTGCAAAGCACCCTGACGGATGCGCCCAACACGCTCACTTTTGCCAACAACACCCAGACTGGCAGTGCCGGCTACGCCTTGAATCCGTCCAATTCGTCGATTGGCAGCGATGTCTTTTTAAACGACACCACAGAAAACCGAGAGGCGAAAGACGGCACCTATGCGGCTTTGACGCTGATTCATGAAATTGGCCATGCCTTGGGTCTCAAACACCCCTTCAGCGCCGCTGACAGCACCGGAGATTCCGCGCCGCCACCTTACCTTTCATCCAGCGAAGACGTGACCGCCTGGACGGTGATGAGCTACACCAGCAGCGCTGCTGAATATGCTTTCCAGTACAGCCCGCTTGACATTGCTGCCTTGCAGTATTTGTATGGCCCGAGCTTGACAAGCCGCACAGGCAACGACACTTACTCGGTGTCCAACGCTGCCGCGAATTTTGTGTGGGACGGCGCGGGCACAGACCTGCTGGATGGCAGCGCCTTGACGCAGCCAGCAACACTCTACTTGACGCCAGGCTACTGGGGATATGTGGGCACAGCCGCGGCAACGACCATCACGGCGCCTGGGCAAGTCACTGTGAATTTTGGGTCATCTATCGAAAACCTCAAGGGGGGGAGCCAAGCCGACCGTTTGTATGGCAATGCAGGCGCCAACCGAATGGAGGGGGCTGCGGGGAATGACGTTCTGCAAGGTTGGGATGGCAGCGACACCTTGGTGGGTGGCTTGGGCAATGACACGCTTTACGGTGGGGCCAGTTCAGACATTGGTGCGCGCAATAGCGGCACGGATGTGGCGGTATTTTCAGGACAGCGAAGCAGTTATCAAATTGCTTGGTCTGCCACAACCGATGCATTGACGGTCAGCTCCACCACCGAAGGAAGCGACACCTTGTGGGACATTGAGCTATTGCAATTTGCTGACACAAGCTTGCAAGTGGCAGCATTGCGAGACAGCGTAGCGCCCACGCTGCTGACCACTTCGCCGGTGAATGGCGCATTGCGCGTTCCTTACGATGCGCCCATTGTTCTTAAATTCAGCGAGCCAGTCCAAGCGGGCAGTGGATCTTTGTCCCTCAAGTCTGGCGGTGTCACGGTCGCCAGCGTGGACGTGACGGACAGTCGTTACGTGCAAATTCAAGGATCCACGGTCACCGTCACAGTGCCCGAAAATGTGGCTGTTGCCGGCACCACCTACACGGCAGTGACAAGTGCGGGCGCAATCAAAGATTTGGCAGGCAACAACTGGGTGCCAGGGAGTACGGCCTACACCTTCACGATCACCAGCGCAAGTTCCGCCACGGCGGATATTGTTGCCCCGGTGATTGATGGCACAACATCGCGCGCGACGGTTAGCCCTTCTGCATCCATCCAAATTCCTTTCTCGGAAGCCATTGTTCGCGGCGCCGGCGCCATTGCATTGGTTGAATACAACCCGGCCACTTTGCAAATCGTCGCTACCCTTCCTGTGACTGCGAGTGTGTCTGGCAATATTCTCTCGCTTGAGCCTTCGCAAAGCCTCAGTGCGGCCAAGAGCTACGCCGTGAGTTTTTCAGCCGGAGCCATCAAGGATTTGGCTGACAACGACTTTAACCTCACGGACAACAGCACCACTGCAGCTGCCAAACTTTATTACTTCATCACGGTTGACAGTACAGCGCCCGTCGCGCCTAAATTTGTCACGACAAGCAAGGTCATTTCATCGGTAGATCCCCAAGTCACGTTCACCACAACGCTGGGGTCCATTGTGATGGAGCTGGATTCAGACCTGGCGCCGATCTCAACGGCGAACATGATCGCCTACGTAAACGCCGGGCTTTACGATGGGACGCTGTTTCACCGCGTCATTCCCAATTTCATGGCCCAGGGGGGCGGCTTTACCACCGGCATGGTTCCCATCAGCGCCGGCTATGCCCCCATTTTGAACGAGTCCAGCAACGGGCTGACCAATCTGCGTGGCACAGTGGCCATGGCCCGAACGTCTGACTTGAACTCGGCGACGAGCCAGTTTTACATCAACTACGTTCACAACGTTAACCTGGATGGCGCTTATGCTGTCTTTGGCAAAGTGACCTCGGGCATGTCTGTGGTGGATCAGATGGCGCAGGCGCCAACACAGACTCTCAGCTCTGGATACCAAAACGTTCCGGTGACCGACATCAGCACCATCAAAGCCACACAAACACAGCTGGGCCAGTGGTCCAGTACGACGGGTTTGTTGGCCCTCAGCGATTTGGAAGCCAGCGCCACTTGGCAGTATTCATTGAACAGTGGCGTCAGTTGGCAGCTTGGCAGCGGCAACTACCTGCGCGTGCCCGATGGTTTTTATGCGGCCGGTAGCTTGCAAGTACGCCAGACGGATACCCAAGGCTTGGTCAGCAGTGCCTACACATTTCCTGGGAGTTTGCAGGTCAACAAGACATCCGCATACCAACTGACGGGGACGGCTTTTTATTGGAAAGACTTGAGTGCCAATGCCAAAGCCTTGGCCGGCGTTCAAATGTCGTCCGACTTGCCAGAAAAAACAGATACCCTTGGCGTGGTGGATTTGAGTGGGGTGGACAGCTTGCCCTCGGCAAGCTCGGGCACAGTCATCTTAACTCCGACATTGGACAGCCCCAGCAATGCGAAATCCGCCATCACGTTGACGGACGTGCTGGCCGCCTTGAAAATTTACCTTGGAAAATCAGTGCCTGATGCTTATGCATCACCCCTGAATTTTGTGGCGGCTGACTTTGACGCTTCTGGCAGCGTGACCTTGACGGATGTTTTGCAAATGTTGAAATACTATTTAGGCAAAAGCACCGACAACAACCTCAAGCCAGAATGGGCCTTTATGGACCTGGCCGATCTTGGCCTCAGCGGGGGTTCGGCCACGGCCTTAGGGGCAAACGGAGAAGCCATGTCAAAGTCCAATGCAACGCCTCATGCCATCGACATTGATGTGTCGACGGGCATCGACTCGGTCCAGGTCGTGGGTGTCCTGCGCGGGGATGTCGACGGCTCATGGACGGCCCCCGCGAACTAAGGGAGGGCGCTGTTGAAGTCACCCCTTGCCATTGTCGACGTTGATCGCCCCGAAACCTGGACCAAGTACCGCAGTGGCTTGTGCGATGGCTGTGCCGCCAATTGCTGCACCATGCCCGTCGAAGTGAAATTACCCGACTTGGTTCGGCTGGGCCTGGTAGACGACTTTGAAGCGCAACACGAGCCCGCCAAGCACATTGCCAAGCGACTGGCCAAGGCGGGGTTGATTGAACATTTCAATTTTAAAAACAGCATCTTCACGCTCGCCAGGCGTGCCAGTGGCGACTGCCACTATTTGGATGCTGTGACCCGGCGCTGCACGGTGTACGAGAAACGCCCCAACACCTGTCGGCTTCATCCTCAAGTTGGGCCACGTCCAGGGCATTGCCCTTATGGCGCGGCAGCGAGAAGCAAATGAGTGATTACAAAGGCTTGCTGTGCACCCACTGGGGACATTGGAGTGAATTGACTTATCAAACACTCGCTCGACAGCCTTTGACAGACGGGCAGGTGCGCATTCGGGTGCGGCATGCCGGTGTGGGCTTTGCGGTCAGCTTGTTTGTGGCGGGGAAATACCAACGCAAGCCGCCTTTGCCGTTCACGCCGGGGACGGAGGTTTCTGGTGAAGTTTTGGAGGTGGGCGCTGGCGTTTCCCATGTGGCGGTGGGTGACCGTGTGATGGCTGCGCTCGATTGGGGTGGCTTTGCCGAAGAGGTGGTCACCACAGCGTCGACCGTGTACCCCGTGCCTGAGGGTGTTCCCCTGACAGCGGCAGCAGCTTTGCCCGTGACCTACGGCACGGTCGGGGCCGCCTTGCTATGGCGTGCCAAGCTGCAACCCGGCGAGACCCTTCTCATTCATGGCGCGGCTGGGTCTTTGGGCATGGCCGCGGTTCATGTGGCCAGGTTGCTGGGCGCGCGCGTCATCGCCACCGCCAGCACCGAGGCCAAGCGTGCCGCGCTCTTGAAAAATGGCGCTCACCATGCGTTGCCGGCCGATGCGCAAGCCTTGCCTTCACTGGTGAAGGCCTTGTGCCCCCGCGGCGGCGTCGATGTGGTGTTTGACCCCGTGGGCGGCGATCTTTTCGACGCCTCTTTGCGTTGTGCCGCCTTGCATGCACGTTTGCTGGTGATTGGGTTCGCTGCGGGTCGCATCCCGCAAGTGCCCACCAATTTGGTGTTGGTGAAAAATTTGGCCATCCTGGGCTTCAATTACGGGCAGTACATCGGATGGGGCCTGACCGATGAGCGCGCGATCCACGAAGAAGACGTGCGCGAGGTTCTGTCGACCCTGACCGCGGCCATGGCCGCAACGGACATGCCCTTGCCAGTGACGCAACACTTCCCCGCGTCTCAATGGCTGCAGGCCATCGACACCACCATGAGCCGTCGCTCGGTGGGCAAAGTCATTCTGGACTTTGAGGACATCCCAACAAAAGGAGACACCACATGACATTGGCAATGACTTGGGACGAATGGGCGCAGCACGATGGTCTTGCTTTGGCGCAGCGCGTGCGCCAAGGCGAGGTCACGCCCGCAGAGTTGGCCAGGCAAGTGGCGGCAGGCATTGAAAAAACCAATGGCGCTTTGAGTGCCGTGGTCGAGGTCTTTGACGATGTGGTGCAAGACCCGTTGAAAGACGGCATGAACCCCGAGGGTCCGTTCGCGGGCCTGCCCTACCTGATGAAAGATTTGGGCCCGACCTTGAAAGGGCGTTTGCAGGAAATGGGGTCTGCGCTGATGCAAGGCCACCGCGCCAGCGCGGACAGCTTTTTGACGGGAAAAATTCGCCAGGCCGGCTTGAACATCGTGGGGCGCACCACCACGCCCGAGTTTGGCGTTTGCAGCTCGGCCGAAAACCCGGCCATGTATGTCACGCGCAACCCCTGGGACCTGAGTTACACCACCTGTGGTTCGTCTGCGGGCACAGCGGCAGCGGTGGCTGCAGGTGTCTTGCCTTTGTCGCACGCCACCGATGGCGGTGGCTCGATTCGCATTCCCGCAGGCGTGAACGGCAACATCGGCTTGAAGCCCTCGCGTGGCGTGTTTTCCATCGCGCCAGCCGCCTCTGACCTGACCGGCCTGGTGTCCACCCAAGGCTGTCACAGCCGCACGGTGCGGGATACAGCGGCGTTTGTCGATCACTGCCGTGGCGGCGCACCGGGTGAATTCATGCCTTACTGGTCTGCACCCGAGTCCTACAGCCAGCTGATTCAACGGGACCCGCAACCCTTGCGCATTGCCCTGTCGCATGAATGGGGCGACTACCGAGCGACGCCTCATTTTGTGGCCGAGCTGGAGCGCGTGGGCCGTTTCCTCGAAAGCTTGGGCCATCAGGTGGAATGGGCCTTGCCCGCGGTGGATTTTCGGGCTGCCTTTGCAGCACAAACCACTTGCTACATCAGCAATTTCGCGCAGACCATCACCAACCTGCTGGCACCCTTGGGCTTGGCGCGTCCGCCGGCCGACAAGGTGGAGCCCATCAACATCAAAATTTGGGAAGAAGGACTGCGCACCACCTATGCCGAGCGTGCCAAGATGCAAGCGGTTTTCAACACCACGTCGCGTGCTTTTGGGCAGTTCTTTGAAACCTGGGACATCATCCTCACGCCCATCACTGCTTTGCCCACGCCCAAGCTGGGTACGACCGCGTATTTGACAATCAGCGACAACCCCTCGGTGTACGACTGGTTCGAAAACCTATGGCAAAACTTTGCCTACACGCCGCTGTCCAATTTGTGTGGCATTCCTGGCATTTCCTTGCCCATGGCGACGCAGGACAACGGCTTGCCTTTGGGCATTCACGCCCAAGCCCGACAAGCCAACGATGGCCTGTTATTGCAACTGGCCGCCCAGATCGAGCGTGCCTTGCAGGGGCGTTGGAACCAGGGGCAACGCCCTGGTGTACACGTGAGCGCGGACCGCTGAGTCAGGCGCGCTCTTTGCGCAACCAGACTGCCGTGTCGTGGTAGGCGACACCGGCCGCTGGAAAGCCTGGGCTGGCATCGACCAGGGCATTGATGCCAATGCCTTCGATGAAAGCATCGTTGGGCCACTGGCTTTCCACCACGATGGTAGAAGGCAGCATGCCCGCGAAAGGCTTGGCATGCAACAACACACTGCCCAGCGCATTGCCCAGGCGCACCAGGTCACCCTCTTCGATGGACAGTGTGGCGCAGGCCTGCGGGTGAATCAGCGCCGTGGGGCGCTTTTGGCTGCGCACCGAGCTGGGGGTTTCGGTGAAGGTGGTGTTGAGGAAATGTCGGGCGGGCGCAGCCACCAGTTTGAACGGACAGGCCTCGGTGGGCTCGTCGATCACGGTCATGTGATCGGGCATGCGCGGCATGACCGCATGCCCGGAGCCAATCTTGGACCAATCGGGCGAAAAGTGAAAGCGTTTGTCAGCGTGGCCAAAACCGTTCAAGAAGTGCGCATCGTCAAAGGCTGGCGCGCAATCCAGCCATTTTTCTGCATGCAGGCGTTCGGCATCGGGCTTGTTCGAGGCTTGCAAAATTTGCTGAATCAGCGCTTCTTCTGCCATCGCAAAAGCGGGATGCGACATGCCCAGGCGTTGGGCCAGCTGACCGATGAACACATGGTTGGAGCGCGCTTCGCCAATCGGCGCAATCAAGGCTTTGGAGGCTTGTAAAAACGTGTGGCCCGAGGCTTGGTAGAGGTCGTTGTGCTCCAAAAAGGTGGTGGCGGGCAGCACCAAGTCGGCGAGCTTGGCGGTGTCGGTCATGAATTGCTCATGCACACACACAAACACATCCTCGCGCAGCAAACCTTGCCGCACCGCCAGGCTGTCGGGGGCGACCACGGCGGGGTTGGTGCTTTGGATCAGCATGGCGGTGACGGGCGGGCCCCCTTGCAAATCCTCAGGGTTGCGTGCCAGCACTGCGCCAATGCGGCCCATGTCCAGTTGTCGGGCCAGGCGAGGCGTGGTGTCCAGGCCAAACAAGAACTGCGTGTTCAGCGCATACAAGCCACCGTTGCTGTACAGCGCCCCCCCGCCCAGGGTTTGCCAAGCGCCCGTCATCGCCGGCAGGCAAGTGACCGCGTGCATGGCAGCCGCGCCATTGCGCTGTCGCGTGAAGCCATAGCCTGCGCGCAAATAGCTTTTTTTCGTTTGACCGTAAAGCCGGGCAAAGCGAAGGATCTCGTCAACCGACAAGCCTGTGATGTCGGCCGCCCATGCGGGGGTGCGCGTTGCCAGATGCGCTTCGACTTCCGGCGAAAAATCGGTGTGCTGGGCCAGGTAGTCGCGATCGACCCAGCCTTCCTTCAACAGCACATGCATGACCGCACAAGCCAGCGCCGCGTCGGTGCCAGGCTTCAAGGCCAGGTGCAAGTCGGCTTTTTCTGCCGTGGCCGTGCGGTAGGGGTCGACCACGATCAAGGGCACCTTGCGGTCGCGGCGCGCGGCTTGCACCCAGTGCATGAAATTGATTTGCGTGTGAACCGGGTTGCCGCCCCAGATCACAATCAGATCAGAGTGCATCATCTCGCGCGGGTCGATGCCGGTTTTTTTGCCGACACCGGCCATCCAGCCCGCATCGGACAAGGCAATGCAAAAAGTTTCAATTTGCCGCGACCAACCGGCCTGATGGCCCAAGCGGCGAATGGCGCCGCGCTGAACCAGCCCCATGGTGCCAGCATAGTGATAGGGCCAGACGGTTTCGGGGCCGTGCTGCGCCATCGCGTGCTTGAATTTCTCGGCCAAAAGGTCCAGTGCTGCGTCCCATGACAGAGGCTCAAACTGGCCACTGCCTTTGGGGCCGACGCGTTGCAGCGGTTGCGTCAAGCGGGCGGGATGGTGCACCCGCTCGGCATAGCGGGCCACCTTGGCGCAAATCACGCCATCGGTGTAAGGTTGCGCGGCACCTCGCACGCGCCCCACGGTGCCATTGGCATGACGTTCCACTTCCAGCGCGCAAACGCTGGGGCAGTCATGGGGGCAAACGCTGTGAAGGTGCTCAGAGGTCATTTGGGCCTTTCGCTGCGCATGAAGACGCACGACAGAATGTACCTGAGTTGAGGCAGATGCTTGTCGCCTGAGGGGCTAACATGCGCGTTTTGTGCCTCTTGGATTTGCCATGCCGCTCCGTCCTTTTCAGCAAGTCGATGTGTTCACGCAGGTTGCCTTCAAAGGCAACCCTTTGGCCGTAGTGCTGGACGCGCAAGGCCTGAGCGATGCTGCAATGCAGCAGTTTGCGCAGTGGACGCAACTCAGCGAAACCACCTTTGTGCTGCCACCCACGCCACAGGGCTTGGCGGCAGGCGCGGATTACCGCGTGCGCATTTTCACGCCGGGCATGGAACTGCCATTTGCCGGGCACCCCACCTTGGGGACCGCCGATGCCTGGTTGCGGCATGGTGGGCAACCCCGCAAGCCAGGGGGCTTGGTGCAGGAGTGTGGTGTGGGCTTGGTCACGCTGTCGCAGCAGTCGGGGCACTGGGCCTTTGCGGCACCTGCACTTCAGCGACAGGCGCCGATGCCGCAAGAATTGCAGCCTCTAGTCGAGGCCTTGGGCTTGCCCTTGACGCGTGTGCTGGCGGCCCAACACCTGGACAATGGCCCGCACTGGTTGGGGCTGCTCATCGACGATGTGCAGACCTTGCGGGCTTTGAACCCCGACCATGCACGTCTCAAAGCCTTGGGCGTGAAAGTGGGCGTGGCGGCCAGACAAGACGCCACACAGCTGGAAGTGCGCGCCTTTGCGGCGCCAGCGGGCATTCAGGAAGACCCCGTCACGGGCAGCCTGAATGCGTCCTTGGCGCAATGGTTGATGGCCGAAGGCTGGATGCCGTCTTCCTACCAGGCCCACCAAGGCGCCGCTTTGGGCCGAGACGGTCGGGTGTTTTTGTCACGCGATGCGCAAGACCAGGTGTGGGTGGGCGGCCATGTGGTGCCGTGCATCCAGGGGACAGTCGACCTTTGAGCAGACGCCACGCACAACCGACCTGGCCCTCAATCGCCCCGAATATTGCGAGACCGGATCAGCGCGCCGAAGCGGTCACTGTCCAATTTGGCGCGTGCGCCGAAATCAGCGGCTGACATGGGCGCGGAGATGCCGCCAAGGGCTTGAATGCGTTCGCGCACGGCGGGCGTGCCCAAGGCCTTGTTGATTTCCTGGTTGAGTCGGGCCACCACGTCGGCCGGCGTGCCGGTCGGCGCATAAAAGCCAAACCAGCTGTCGGCGTCAAAGCCTTTCAAGCCGGCTTCGTCCAGCGTGGGGACATCGGGAAACAAAGGCGAACGTTTGGGGCTGCCCACGGCCAGCATGCGCAATTTGCCGTTGCGCACTTGCTGCAAGCCAATGCCGGGATCGAACATGAAGTCGAGCTGGTGCCCCAACAAATCTTGCATCGCAGGTGCCGCCCCGCGGTAGGGCACGTGGACCGCAAAAGTGTCGGTTTGGGCCTTCATCATTTCGGCGGCCAAATGGGGCGAACTGCCGTTGCCAGGTGAGCCAAAGCTCAGTTTGCCGGGGTTGGCTTTCAGGTAAGCCAAAAATTCTTGGATGTTCTTCACGGGGACCGATGGGTGAACTTCCAAGAACACCAGCACACGGGCCGCCGCGGCCACGGGCACCAGATCGCGCACCGGGTCAAACGGCATCTTGGCGTAGAGGTGCGGGTTGATGGAGACCATGCCCCCTGAGCTCATCAGCAGGGTGTAGCCATCGGCAGGGCTTTTGGCGACCACCTCGCCGCCAATGTTGCCATTGGCGCCGGCACGGTTTTCAATCACCACGGGCTGACCCAGCGCTTCGCTCAAGGGCTGGCCAATGGCACGCGCCAGTTGATCGGCGGCGCCGCCCGGCGGGAAATTCACCACGACACGCAGTGGCTTGGTGGGCCAGGCGGAAGGGGCTTGTGCCAGCGCTGTGCCCGTCCAGCAGGACAACAAAGCCAGGGCGAGCCCGGCAGCACGACGTGTCAGATGGGATGAGTGTTTCATGGCGTCTCCTTTGGTGCGCATCTTATCGGTTTGTCGGCGGGCAAGGCCAGCGATGCGCTGCGCAGCGATGTCCTGGCTGGGACGCAAACTCTGGAAAACCGCAATAGCCAGCGGGGAGGCTGCCTGCTAAGGTGGGGTTTTGCACTTTTGTGGAGACATCATCATGCGAGCATGGCACCGTTGTGGTTTGGCGTTGGTTCTTTCGCTGAGTGGCTTGTGGGGCGCGGCCCAGGCCCAAAACTTGTCCATCGCCACGGGTGGCACGGGCGGGGTTTATTACCCCTATGGTGGCGGCTTGGCCTCGGTGCTGTCTAAAAACATCCCCGGCATGGCGGCCACCGCCGAGGTGACCGGTGGCTCAGTCGACAACCTCAAGTTGGTCGGCTCGGGCAAACCCTACATCGCATTCGTGATGTCGGATGCAGCCCAAGATGCCTTCAAAGGCGAAGATAAATTCAAAAGCGGCAAAGTGCCCCTGCGCACCCTGGCGGTGCTCTACCCCAACCGCATGCACGTGGTCAGCGTCGATGGCCGTGGCGTGACCAAAATGTCCGACCTCAAGGGCAAGCGGGTCTCCACCGGTTCGCCCGGTAGCGCGACCGAGGTCATGGCCTTTCGCTTGATCGAAGCCGCTGGTCTGGACAAAGACAAAGACCTCAAGCGTGAGCGTCTGGGCGTGGCCGAGTCGGTCAACGCCATCAAAGACGGCAAGATCGACGCCTTCTTCTGGGTCGGTGGCTTGCCCACCGCCGCCGTGACCGATCTGGCCAACACCCCGGGTGTCAAGATCAAAATGATTGACCATGCCGAGGCCGTCGCAGCCATGAACCGAAAGTACGGCAACCTGTATGTCGAAGACACCATCCCCAAGGACATGTACAAAGGCATGGACCATGACAACAAGCAGGCCACCGTCATGAACATTTTGGTGGTGCACGAAAACATGGACGAAAAGACCGCCTACAGCATCGTCAAGACCATGTTTGAAAAGCGTGACGACCTGATTGCTGCGCACAAAGAAGCCACCAACCTGCGTCTGGACGGCCAAAAGCAAGCCGCCACCCCGATCCCCTATCACCCGGGGGCTGCCCGCTACTTCGCTGAAAAAGGCGTTAAGCTGAACTGATGAGCGCAAATTCCACCCAGCAGTCCCAGGCCGGTTCTGCTGGTACCGAGGT
>ERZ650311.1359-NODE-1359-length-12255-cov-8.911311_pt1 | contig 12255 bp, 12 predicted proteins | sample MGYA00376247_ERZ650311 | MGnify/ENA primary metagenome ERZ650311 (study PRJEB26733, sample SAMN07839324) | wastewater metagenome | biome: small river; feature: stream; material: water | place: USA: North Carolina | collected 2016-07-28 ... | reverse complement strand
CCCTGTTCGCGCGGCACTTCAAGATCGTCGGCGCCGAGGACGACGGCGTGAACGCGCTGGCTACCGCGCTGGCCGACCGGCTCAACGCCGCCAAGCGCCGGCTCGACGGCAGCGACCTCCCGATGGCCGATGAGGTGCACCCGCCGCGACCCGTGATCGACTCGTCGATGCCGGAGGACGCGCGTATCATCGGGGAGGCGCAGCCTATCCAGGCCGAACCCCCAGGCGACGAGTTCGCCAGCCCCGAACAGGAGAGCGACGATGAAATCTGGTGACACCTCCACCCACCGCCCGCAAGCCGTCAACCCCGCCGACTTCAAGGCGCAAGCCACCGGCATCGGTCAGACCCTGGCCGCATCGCGCACCACCGGCCAGGCGCGAGCACAGCGCGTTGCCAGCGGCGCGCCGGCGCCGGGCAACCCCGTCTACCAGACCAGGGTCAACGGCGGCTGCTGAGAGCCGCCCCCACCCGACGACATGACTGGACCCGGCCCGAACAACCACAAGCAGGGGTGGCACGGGCCGCGGCCGAAGGGGTTCAAGACCCTGAACCGGTGGTCGTCAGGGATGTGGAAGAAGTTCTACGAACCGGTGCAGCCCACCGAGTTCATGCAGCGGCTCGCGCTGGCGCCGATCAGCTGCGAACCGGTGCTCAAGCAACTCACCCGCAGCGGCCCGCTCGACGACCCGCACAACACGCGGATCAAGCCGCCCGACCCCCTTCTTCGAATCGAGGTGCCCGTGGACATGACGCGCCGCTCCGCTGACCTGTACGCCGGCTCGGAGGTCGGCGAGTTGCTCGACAAGCTGGCCAGCTTCCACGACGACTTCGTGGGGTTCGTGCGCTGGGCCTTCCCGTGGGGCGAGAAGGGCACGATGCTGGAAGGCATGACCGGCCCTGAGCAGTGGCAGCTGGAGCAGCAGGAGCGCATCAGCAAGGCGATCCGCGAGGGTGGCGCCGAGGGCTGCGTCATCGAGGAAGACGTGGCCTCCGGCCACGGCATCGGCAAGAGCGCCGAGGTGTCCTGGGCCATCCTGTGGGCGATCAGCACGAGCGCCGACACGCGCGGCGTCGTGACGGCGAACACGGACACGCAGCTGCGCACGAAGACGTGGGCGGAGTTGGGCAAGTGGTACCAGCTGTTCATCGCGCGCCAGCTGTTCACGCTCACCGCCACGGCTATCTTCATCGCCGGTGATCCCGACCGGCAGAAGACGTGGCGCATCGACCAGATCCCATGGTCGAAGGAACGCTCGGAAGCCTTCGCCGGCCTGCACAACCAGGGCAAGCGCATCGTCGTGATCTTCGACGAGGCCTCGGCCATCGACGACCTGATCTGGGACGTGACCGAGGGCGCGCTGACTGACGCGAAGACGCAGATCCTGTGGCTGCGCTACGGCAACCCGACCAAGACCAGCGGCCGATTCTTTAAGAACTGCACGCAGGGCAAGCGCAACACCTACGTGCGTGTCGACTCGCGCACCGTCAGCTTCACCAACAAGGCCCAGATCCGGGCCTGGGTGGAGGAGTACGGCGAGGACAGCGACTTCGTGCGGGTGCGCGTGCGCGGCGAGTTCCCGCGCGCCGGCTACGCCAACTTCATCAGCCCCGAGCTCGTCAACCAGGCGCGCCGGCGCCGCCTCGCGCTGCCGATGTACCAGGCGCACCCGAAGATTCTCGCCGTCGACCCGGCGCGCTTTGGCGACGACTTCTCGGTCATCACGCTGCGCCAAGGCCTGCAAGTGCACTTCCAAGTGGCGCTGTCGGGCTTCGACGGCGTGGATCTGGCCAGCCGGATCTTCGAAATCGTGCGCAAGGAAGGACCGATCTCCTGCATCGCGTACGACGCGATCGGCAACGGCGCCGACCTCGACTCGGCGCTGCGCCGCATGCAGGGCCTGCCGGCACTGATCCCGGTGCAGTGGGGCCAGCCGGCCAAGGACGACAAGCAATACTTCAACCAGCGCTCCGAGTGCTGGGGCAAGATGCGCGACTTCTTGGAGCATGGGCGCATCCCGGACGACGACGACTTGGCTGAGCAGATGATCAGCCTCGACTACGGCTACGACGCCAAGTTCCGGATCCAGCTGCAGAGCAAACGCGATCTGAAAAAAGCAGGCGTCAAATCACCGGACAAGGCCGATTCGCTTGCGCTCAGCTTTGTGCCTGATCTCATCGACAGGAAGGTCACCATCGCTCGCGTCAAACCGGTACCGCGTAGAACGGTCGTATGGACGCGGTAGGCTGTACCGCATCGCGGAACCTGTGCATAATCGGGCCTCATGGCTGTCCCACGCCTTGGCCCCACCGCACCCCCGGCTCCGCAACCTCGCGGACTGTCTTCGGCCCTGGCGCCGAAGACGGCCAGCGGCGTCAACCCGCTGATCCGCCAACTGGGGCTGGCCGAGGTGCAGAAGCGCGACACGACGGTGCCCGACGAGGGCACCGACCTCTTCAACGAGGATGACCACTGGCAGGCAGCCTCCGCACTCGCCGGCCACGTGCGCCAGGCGTGGATGCGCAACAAGCTGGCCAAGGTCAAGATCGACCTCAAGCTGCTGGCCGACCTCCGCGCCCGCCGTGGTGTCTACAGCGCCGCGCAGCAGGCGCAGATGCAGGAAGTGCTGGGCGGCATGAACATGGTGTGGGCGCCGCTCACCGAGGTGAAGTGCCGCGCCGCGTCGGCATGGATCCGCGAGATCCTGCTGCCCGCCGGCGAGCAGCCGTGGGGCGTCGCGCCGACGCCGATCGCCGACTTGCCGCTGCCGATCAAGAAGGGCATCGTCGGCAAGGCCATCTCGCAAGCCCAGCAGATCATGCAGCAGTCGGCGCAGGCCGGCGGCGGCGTGATGGCGCCGGAGGAGTTCCGCACCCTGGTGGCCGACCTGGGTGAGAAGCTGCGCGACGACGCCGAGAAGGAAGTGGCCAAGGCCGCCGAGCGCCGCGCCAAGCGCATGGAGCGGCAGATCGCCGACCGGCTCGCGCAGGGCGGCTACGAGAAGGCGATGGATGCCTTCATCGAGGACTTCGTGACCTACCCGGCCGCGATCCTCAAGGGCCCGATCTACACCCGCCACAAGACGCTGGAGTGGGGCGACGGTTTCAAGCCTATCGTCCGCAACGACCCAGCCCCGACATGGGACCGCGTGAGCCCGTTCGACGCCTACCCGGCGCCGCAGTCGCGCTCGCCGCAGCAGGGCGACTTCATTGAGCGCGTGCGCTTCCGCCGCGAGGAACTCCACGACCTCAAGGGCGTGCCCGGCTACCAGGACAGCCAGATCGACCAGGCCCTGATGGACTACAGCAACGGCCACCTGGAAGGCTGGCTGTGGACCGAGGCCGAGCGTCAGCGTCTGGAGCAAGAGACGCTGTACATGTGGCTCTCGCCCCCGGGTGTCATCGACGCGCTGAACTACTGGGGCAGCGTGCCCGGGTGGAAGCTGATGTCCTGGGGCGTCGCCGAGAATCTGGAAGAGACGCGCGACTACGAGGTCAACGTGCTGCTGTGCGGCCGCTACGTGCTGTACGCCCGCCTGAACCCCGATCCGCTGGGCATGCGCCCGTACTTCAAGGCGTGCTACGACGAGATCCCCGGCTCGTTCTGGGGCCGCAGCATCCCGGACCTGGCCAGTACCCCGCAGCAGATGTGCAATGCCATCGCGTGCGCGCAGGCGAACAACATGAGCATGGCCTCGGGGCCCATGGTCTGGGTGCACGCCGACCGCTTGGCGGATGGCGAGCAGACCATGGAAATCTTCCCGTGGAAGCTGTGGCAACTCAAGAGCGATCCCACTCAGGGCGTGAACCCCGGCATCGGCTTCTTCCAGCCGAACGACAACACGAACAACCTGATGCTGCTCTACGAGAAGTGGGAGATGCGCGCTGACGACGCCACCGGCGTGCCGCGCTACACCTACGGCAACGGGGTGGCCGCCGGCGCGGGCGACACCGCGCAAGGCCTCAGCATGCTGATGAACAACGCGGCCAAGGGCCTGCGGCGCGCCATCAGCAACGTGGACATGAACGTGATCGCGCCGACGATCAACGTGACGTTCAACAACGAGATGCTCTACAACCCCGACGAGAGCATCAAGGGCGACAACATCGTCATCCCGCGCGGCGCCGCAGCGATCCTCATCCGCGAGTCGGCTCAGCAGCGCCGCATGCAGTTCCTGGGCATGACGGCCAACCCGATCGACAGCCAGATCATCACGTCGAAGTACCGCGCCGCGCTGCTGCGCGAGGTGGCCAGCGCGATGGAACTGCCGGTCGACGATGTGGTGCCGTCCGACGAGGTGCTCACGCAGATGCAGCAGGCCGCCGCGGATCAGCAACAGCAGGCCCTGCAGCAACAGCAGGACTTCGAACGCGAGAAGATCCAGTTCCAAGCCGAGCTCGACGCCAGCAAGGAACAAGCCATCGCGCAGCGCGAGGACAGCAACAAGCAGGGCGACTTCATCCGTGAGATCGTCAAGCAGGCCGTTGCCGGCGCCATGGCGGAAGCCAAGAGCCGGCCCACCAAGATCAAGTACCAGAAGGATGAGCAGGGGCTCATCACCGGTGCAGAGACGGAGTAACCGTGCAGCAGATCAAGAGCGTCAACATGCGCCTCGGCATCAGCGGGGAACTGGTCTACCACGATGCCAAAGACAACGTGATCGGCACCTGTGCCTTCAACGGTTCGGTCCCGCTGACCGACGAGTCACCCGAGTCTTCCACTTCCGACGCCCAAGCGTCGCAATCGCCCCAGGAGCAACCCCATGGCACTGACCATCGCTAACTCGGCGCGCAAAGCTGCGCTCGACGGCATCACCGCGCTGCTCAACGGCGGCGACTTCCAACTGCTGGCCACCTCGACGGAACTGGCGGCCCTGCCGTTCCAGACCTCGGGCGGTGCGTTCGCGGCCGCCTCGACGGCCAGCCCGTCCACCGCGGTGTCGAACGCGATCGGCACGGACAGCACGCCCGTCGCCGGCACGATCAACACGTTCAAGCTGCGCGATGCCGGCGGTACGGCCATCATCACCGGCACGGTGGGCACATCGGGCGCGGACCTGAACGTGACCGACAACGTGGTGCCCTCGGGCGCGACCTCGGTGTCCTGCCCGGGCGGCCTCACGCTGAGCCTGCAGCTGTCGTGAGATGGTTCAGTTGCGTCTCCTGGCCCGTCACCGGGTTCCCTCGGTGTCGGGCGCGCTCGCCGCGTCAGGGGACGTAACCTCTTCGACCGTCAGCACACCGCCCAGCTGGACCGATCCCAGCGCGGTGCAGCCGGGGTGGGTCTACCAGGCATCCTACGCTGTCGGCGTGCCGATGACCTTGGATGTCGGGCAGGCTGCGAACAGCCCCAACCCGAACGGCTACTCGTACAAGCTGTTTCGGGGCAGCACGCAGATCCAGACCGGCAGCAACGTGTCCGGCCTCACCTACACACCGGTGAGTGCCGATCAGTACCAGCAGCTTTCGGTGGAGCTGACCGCAACCAACGCCGCCGGCTCAGCCACCACGCAGACCGCTTCCGTCACGATCACCTGAGGACACCATGAAGCGCATCCTGGCGATCTTCCTGCTCCTGTGCTCGCTGCCTGCAGCGGCCGTCACCGCGACGTTCACCGCCGACACCAGCGACTTCCCGAACCCTGGCCGCGGCTTTCACTTCCAGTCGGGTTCGCTGGACGACTGCAGCGGCATCGACATCCCGAATTGGGATGCCGACGCTGCAGGGCTCCCGACGCCGATCAGCCCGACACCGACACTCGCCAACCTCGTGACGGACCTCGGGACCGGGGTGCCGTCAGGCGGCACGCTCTCCACGTGGGCGTCGTGCTTCTCCACGATCCGCTCGTATGGGGTGATGGCGGGCCTGCGCTTCACCTCCACCGGCACCGCTGCGCAGATGGTTGCCCAGGCCAACGCGATCGCCGCAACGCTGTGGTCGAACCGCGATGTCATCGCCTACGTTCAGGTCGGGTTCCGCTGCAACTATGGCGAGTGGGCCGATGGCTGCACCGACAACAACGACGTGACCGACAAGACGGCGGTCTTCAACGCGGTGGCCGCAATGACGCCCACCGACATCCCGCTGGAGTTCACTCAGGTCTTCCCGCGCGAAACGTGGTTCAACGGCACCACGCCGCCGACCAAAGCCGACATGCTCAAGGGCTCGGTGTTCGGGCGCACCGGCGCGCACTCCGACTGCTTCCTGACCGGCAACGGCGATTCGAGCTTCTATACCTACGTCGGCACGATCACCGGCTTCACCAGCACGATGACGGCCGCGCAGCAGGCCGCCTATGTGCAGGAGGCCTCGAAGCACGTGATGTTCGGCGGCGAGACGTGCAACAACTCTGGCGGCGCCGGTGTGCAGATGCGGACTGCGTGCAGTGGCGCGACCGATGCGCAGGGGCTGACCGGGGGCATCCAGAACGAGGGCCCGCGATACCACGTCTCGCACTTGAACATCAGCTATGCCCCCAACTTCCTTGCGGCGTGGTCTTCGGGCGGCTGCCTGGCGACCGTCAGCAAGATGATGGGCTACCGCTTTCAGTACGACAGCATCACGCACCCCGCCAGCGCGGCCCGAGGGTCAACCGTGGCGTTCGATGTGCAGATGCGCAACATCGGATGGAGCCGCCTGTTCATGCAGCATCGGCTGCACGTGCTCGTCGGCAACGGGGGCACGCCGCTTGACTGCGCGGCGTCCACGCAGCTGCGCGAGCTCGACCCGCAGGCATCTACCAGCACGCTGGTGCGCGTGAACTGCGCGATCCCCGCCGACATGCCGGTGGGCAGCTACCCGCTCTACCTGCGGATCGCAAGCCCGTTCGGCTCCAACACCTACGCCATCCGCCCGGCGAACACCGGATGGGACGGCGCGAACAAGAAGACCTCGACCGGCACCACGCTCACGGTGAACTGACATGCCGACGTGGGCCGAGCTCGACACCCCAGTAACCGCCGGCAGCGGTTCGGGTAGCGGCACGACCATCAGCGTCTCGCGCACTTACGCGGGCGGTGAGCGCGCTGTCGTGTGGGTCACGGCCGGTGGCGCCACTACAATTACCGTCACGGACGGCACGAACACGTACAGTGCTGTCGGGTCTCAAGTCGTCGCAAACAGCGGGGACGTGCAGCAGCAGTTCGAATGTCTCAGCTGCGTTGCGGGCACGTACACCGTTCAGGCCAACTTGGGGACGACGCAGCCTTACCGTGGCATCGCGGTTCACCGCTTCTCCAACTTGACCGGAGCAGGGCAAACGGTCGGCCAAGCGCAGACGGCACCAGGCACTGGCGCCGATGGGCTTTCGTCGACGAACCTTACGCCAGCGTCGCAACCGGGTCTGCTGCTAGGCATCAGCACGGACTACAACGGGGGCACGATCAGTGCAGGCACCGGCTTCGCATCGGGTGGTGGTTACACGACGCTTGATGCCGCCAACGGCAGCTACACGTTCTACGAAACCAAGCGGTTGACTTCGACATCCGCGGTGCCGGCGACTTTCACCGCTTCTGTCAGCCCGAGCAATTTCGTCACGATGGCCTATTGGGCTGCTGAGGCAACGGCGGCAATCGTGCCGCAGGCAATGCATCAACTCCGACAACAGGGGATCTCATGATTCCGCTCAAGCAATCGACAGCCTCGCAAGAAATCCCTCTCGGGTACTTCGTCGACTCAGCGGACGGGAACACCGAGAAGACTGCACTGACCATCGCCAACACGGACATCAAGCTGTGGAAGGCGGGGGCGACCACGCTGGCCAACAAGAACAGCGGCGGTGCGACGCACATCAGCAACGGCATCTACTACGCCGTGCTTGACGCGACCGACACTAACACGCTCGGCCCGCTCGTGATCTTCGTGCACGTGACCGGCGCGCTGCCGGTGCGTCTGGAGTGCCGAGTGATGCCGGCGAACGTGTACGAATCGCTGGTGACCGCTACCGAGTGGCTGGAGGCAACGACGCTGCGCAACGACGTGGTGATCAGTGGCACGATAATCACCGTGCGCAAGCCGGACGGCACGACCACGCAGTACACCAAGACCGGCACCTTCACCACCGGCGCGGACACGCTCACGCAACTGGACTGACCTATGGCCGACACCAAGATCAGCGGGTTGACCGCCGCTACCCAGGTCAACGGCACCGATCAGTTCCCTGTCAACCAGGGCGGAACGTCCAAGCGCGTGACGGCTTCGCAACTGCGCAAGTCCGCCGGTACCCTGCCGACCATCAACTCAATCGGCACCGAGTTCAGCAGCACGGCAGCGCCGACCGCGACGCTGCCGGCCGTCGTCGCTCAGGACGACATCCTGATCCTCGTGCTGCAGTCGAGCCAGCAGAACCTGGCTACGCCGGCGAGCTACACCCAGCTTGGCCCGCAGAACGGCATCGGCGCTGCCGCGGCAGCCGGCTCGACCCGCCTCGGCATCTTCTGGAAGCGCGCCGGCGCGAGCGAGAGCGCACCGACGATTACGGACAGCGGCGACCACACCTATGGCGTGATGTTCACGGTGCGCGGGTGCCCGACCACGGGCGATCCGTTCCGCATGATCGGCCAGGCGTGGAAGTTCACCGCGAGCACCACCGGTACGGCCGCCGCGGGGCGCACGACGGTGCCGAACTCGCTGGTGGTCAGCATCTTCGCGCAGGCGATCGACGCTGCAAGCGCACAAGGCTCTTCCCCGACGAACGCTTCGCTCACGAGTGTGACCGAGGTCTTCGACAGCGGCACCGCTGACGGCACCGGCGGCGGCATCTACGTGATGAGCGGCGTTGCCGTCGACCCAACGCCGGTCACCGCAGGAACGGTCACCTGGGGCAGCAGCACGGTCGACGTGTCGACGACCATCGCCTTCATCCCCGAGGACGCGTTCGCCATAGCGCGCAACCCGGAGGTGTGGACGTTCATCGGGGGCCCTCCGAATCTCGACGATACGTGGACGAAGCCAAGCGGTGCGACGCGTGTCCTTGCGCAACTGGTTGACGGCGGTGGCGGCGGTTCTGGTGGCAACACCACCACGACGGCGGCCGGTGGCGGCGGTGGCGGCGGGGGAGGCTACGACGAAGCCTGGTTCAACGCTTCGGACCTGGGCGCCACTGTTGTGGCGCACCCAGGCACCGGTGGCGCCGCGGGGACGGCGTTGAACCAAGCCGGCAACGCAGGAACGGTGTCGTGGTTTGACAACTCCAACATCGGGCCCCTCACCACCGGCAATCGCATCGCAGGGACTGCAGCAACAGCGGCGGCCTCCGCGGACGGCGGCAACGGCGGTTGCGGCTCGGGCCGCGGTCTGGTGTCGCCCGCGGTCGCCGCGACCCGTGTCGATCTCACCGCAGCCACCGCCGGCGCCGCACTTGGTGGCGTTGGCGGGCGCGGCGGCTCGGGCACCACGGCGCCCGTTGGCGGCAGCCCGGCGGATTGGGGTGGCGGTGGCGGCGAGTCCGGCGCAGATACCGACGCCGGAATCGCCACCGCGAGCAACGGATGGTCGCTTCGCGGCGCAAGTGGCGGTTCCGGGGGACGCACGAACACCAACATCAGCCAAACCGGCAGAAGCGGGGGCGCTTTCGGGGTCACGTCGGCTCAAGGTGCAGCCGGGAACGACTCAACGCGGCTCCCCTACGGCGGTTCGGGTGGCGTGGGCGGCGGTTCAACGGTGGCTACCGGCGGGAGAGGAGGTTTCCCGGGCGGCGGTGGCGGCGGTGGCGGTGGCGTGGCTGGGGGCTTCGGCGGCGCTGGCGGGCATGGCATAGTGATGGTGACCACTTTCTTCTGACGCGGTTGTGGCCGACAAATACCTCCTCGAAGACGGTTCTGGGGGCTATCTTCTTGAGGACGGTAGCGGCTACTACCTGCTTGAACCGGATGTAGCGGGGGGCTTTCGGTCACCGGTCCTGCTGTGGCCCTACGGCTTCGGCGCCGTCGCCAGCACTGGCCCGTTCACGTTGGCGCAATCCGGTGCGATTGCGGTCAGCGGTGCACTGAGCGCCAGCGGCAACCTCGGCTACACCCTACAGATCACGCAGACCGGCAACGTCGGGGTGTCGGGTGCGCTATCCGTCAGCGGCAACATCAGCATCGACCAGGAGTTCGAATTCCTGGCGCCGCTGGACATCACGCCGATCTCCGGCGTGCTCGGTGCCAGCGGTGACCTCTCGATCTCCACCGCCGCATCGCTGACCCTGGTGCAATCCGGTGCCGTTGCGGTGTCGGGCGCGCTGACGGCCGCCGGCAACATTGGCTTCGCGTGGAAGCTGCAGCCTGGTGGCGCCATAGCCATGTCGGGCACGCTCGCACCAACCGGCAACCTCGGGTTCACGTGGGCCCTGGTGCCCAGCACGCTGGCGGTCAACGGGACGCTGGCCGCGGCCGGCAACCTGCAGTTCGTTGCCCCGTTCACGCTCGCCCCGTCCGCGCCGGTGGCTCTCAACGGCACGTTCGGAGCGGCGGGCAACCTGCAGTTCGTCGCTCCGTTCACGCTCGCCCCGTCCGCGCCGGTAGCCCTCAGCGGTGCGTTGGCCGCGCTCGGCAACATCGGGTTCACATGGGCCCTGTCGCCGAGCACGCTGGCCGTCAACGGCGCGCTCGGGGCCTCGGGCAATCTGCAGTTCGTCGCTCCGTTCACGCTTGCGCCCACCGCGCCGGTGGCGGTCAACGGCGTGGTGGCGCTGACCGGCAACCTCGGGTTTGCGTGGCAACTGCAGCAGACCGGCGCGATCGCGGTGAGTGGTGCGGCCTCGGTGTCCGGCAATCTGGCCTACGGTTCGCCCAGCGTCCTGATCCTGGCCCCGACCGGCCCGGTGGCCGTGCTCGGCAACCTCGCCGCGGCAGGCAACCTAGCGCTCACCTTCGGGGTGCAGCCAACGGCGCCGGTGGCACTGGCCGGTGCGCTTGGCGTCAGTGGCAACCTGTCGCTGGTGGTGCCGTTCACGCTGGCGCCGACTTCGGCTGTCGGCATCTCCGGCCTGTTCAGCCTGTCGGGGGACATCGCGACGGCAGGGCCGTTCGCTCTTGCGCAGACGGCTCCTGTGGCGGTGGCCGGCACGTTGGCGGCTTCGGGCGGCGACCTGGGTTTCGTCGTGCCGTTCAACGTGGTGCAGACCGCGCCGGTGGCGCTGGCTGGCGCGCTGGCTGCCTCGGGCAACCTGCTGCTCAACGGCGCGTTCGTGCTCGACATCAGCGCGCCGGTGGCGTTGGACGGCAGCATGCGCGCCGCGGCGCTGCTCGACACCGGTGGCGGCCAAGGGGTGCTGAGCCCCGAGTTTCTGGGCCGTGCACCGAAGCACAACGTGCGCATGCGCTTCCTCAAGGAAGAGCGCAAGAAGCCCAAGGCGCCCGCACCGAAACCGACTGCCAAGCCGAGCGCGCTCGTTGAGGCCCTGGTCAAGAAGGCTGCCGCGCCCAAGAGCACCGGCATTGGCGATGTCCGTGCGCTGGTTTCACCGGCGCCGGTCGCGGCGCCCGAGATCAAGCTGCCCGCCGTTCAGGTTGTCCGCGCGCCGGCTCCACCAACCCCTGCACCTGTCGCACCGGCTGCGCCGGTTGCCGCGCCCGCTTCTGTCGCGCCCGCTCCTGTCGCGCCCGCGGTCTCCGTGCCCGCTCCTGTCGCCCCCGCGCCGCCGGCACCCGCCAAGCCCTCGGGCGTCGAGGTGCCGGAACCGGTGTGGCGTGCGCTGACCGCCGCGGTGGAAGCCGCTGCGCTACGGGAGGTGGCGCTGGCCGAAGAGATCAAGGCGTTGAACGAGCGCTTGGCCAAGACCGAGAAGCAACTGATCAACGTGCAGCGCGCGGCCAACCAGGCTCACGCCGAGTTGCTGGCCCTTCGGTTGCTCGGGGATTAAGCGCTTGCGATTTCATAACCTGAGAGCATAGAATCGCCTCGCATGCGTTTGGACAACGACGACCTCGCCTTCCTGGCCCGACTTTCGAAGTCACCAGACGGCCGCCGTCTTCTCCAGATGCTTCAAGCCAAGCAGGCTGAGTGCAACGACAAGCTGCGCACCACCACCGGAGAAGAGGTTCTCCGCTGGCAAGGTCGAGCTCTCGCAGTCGACGAGATGATCGCCGACATCGCACAGGCCGAGCAGAAGCTAACCCGGAATGCGCCCTCCGCGACCTCACGGACTCGGCCCGTACCGCACACCAACGTAGGGCTCGCCTGACGCCCCCTGCGGAACCGATTCCCCGGACGCTGATTGCGCCCCGGACCTCGGAGAACCCACATGCAGCAGGCTTCACAGCCTTCGAATGAA
>ERZ650311.1358-NODE-1358-length-12265-cov-7.180016_pt1 | contig 12265 bp, 8 predicted proteins | sample MGYA00376247_ERZ650311 | MGnify/ENA primary metagenome ERZ650311 (study PRJEB26733, sample SAMN07839324) | wastewater metagenome | biome: small river; feature: stream; material: water | place: USA: North Carolina | collected 2016-07-28 ... | reverse complement strand
GCGGAGTTGGCAGTGCAATCGCAAATATCGCATCTCGTAAGCCATTTATCACTGAGTTGGTACTAGCTGATTACGACCATGCACGTGCAACCGCTGTCACTTCAAAGATCCAAGACCCACGTTTTTCTGCTTTGGGGGTGGATGCCGGCGATCTGGTTGCGCTTGAAGGATTGATTCGCAAGGTCAATCCTGATGTGGTCGTTAATGCGGTTGACCCACGTTTTGTTATGAATATCTTTAACGCTGCTAAGAACGCTGGCGTTAATTACATCGATATGGCGATGTCACTTTCTATTGCGCATCCCACTGATCCATTTAACAAAGTAGGCGTCATGTTGGGCGATGATCAATTTGCTCAGAGCACCGAGTGGGAGCAGAACGGTAAGTACGCACTCGTTGGAATGGGCATCGAACCTGGCATGAGCGATGTCTTTGCTCGCTACGCGCAGGACTATATCTTCAGCGAAATTGAAGCGGTCACGATTCTCGATGGTTCCAACCTCTCTGTCGATGGATATGAATTTGCACCATCATTCTCAATCTGGACAACTATTGAGGAATGTCTGAATCCACCACTGATTTGGGAGAACGGCGAATTCCACACCGCTCAGCCATTTACTGGTGGAGTTACATTTGATTTCCCAGATGGAATCGGGCCAGTTGAATGCGTCGATGTTGAACATGAAGAAGTTGTTTTGATACCGAAGAAAGTAAATGCCAAGAAGGTCACCTTTAAATACGGCCTCGGTAATGACTTTATAGAGAAGCTAAAAACTATTCATGCGCTTGGCCTCTCAAAGAAGGAGAAGGTCAACTATCGCGGAATGGAGATTGCGCCTCGCGATTTCCTTGCCTCGCTACTTCCTGATCCAGCAAAGATTGGTCCAATGATGCACGGCAAGACTTGTGCCGGTGCGCATGTTGAAGGACTTGATAAGGAAGGTAAGCCATACGCCTGTTATATCTACAACGTCGTTGATAACGAGTGGTCGATGAATAATTATGGCGATCAAGCAGTTGTCTGGCAGACCGCAATCAATCCGGTTATTGCTATGGAGTTAATTGCCAAAGGTACGTGGCGGCCTCAAGGCGTTGTTGGCCCAGAGTGGCTAGAACCCAAGCCATTCCTTGATCTCATTGAACAATATGGAAGTAGTTGGCACATTCGCGAAGAGAAGCCAGGAGCACTCAAGCCATGAAGAAGACAGCACTGATCACAGGCGCAACGGTAGGCATCGGCGACTGCTTCGCCCGCCTACTTGCATCCGAAGGATTCAACTTGGTCATCAATGCTCGTAATGTCGAGAAGCTCAATGAGCGCGCGGCATTCTTGCGATCTTCTTACGGAATTGAGGTTGAGGTACTGGCTGCAGATCTCGCAACAGATTGCGAGAAGGTAGAGAAGTACATTGCAGATCACGAGATCGAAGTTCTCATCAATAATGCAGGATTTGGTCTTAACCAGTCATTTCTTCAAAGTTCAATTGAAGATGAAGAGCGCGTTCTTGATGTATTGGTTCGTGCACCTATGCGCTTAATGCACGCAGTTCTTCCTCAGATGCGTAAGCGAAACTCAGGAACAGTCATCAACGTCTCCTCTACCGCTGCATTTATCGCAGGAGGCCACTACAGCGCTGCAAAGGCTTATGTGACTGTCATGTCAGAGTCATTGCACACACAGATGTTGCCTACCAATGTAAATGTCTGTTCGCTCAACCCAGGTTTCGTTCACACCGAATTTCATCAGCGCGCTGGCATGAAGATGGGAGCTATTCCAGATTTCATGTGGCTCGATGGCGATTTCTTAGTACAGAAAGCGTGGGCAGATGCGAAGAAAGGGAAGGCAATCAGTATTCCTGGGTGGCAATACAAGACACTTCGCCTCATCATCGCAATTGCGCCTCGGTCGATGGTGCGCAAGATGGGCATGACCCTACGGACCAAGCAGCGCTAAATTCACACTATTTTCACTGGTTAGCGCCAGAGAAAGCGGCGATGCGCTCGATAGCATTGCCCCATATCAACGGAGGTTTTCCATGTTTCGTAAAGTCACGCTAACACTCCTAGCAGCAGTTCTTGTTGCGGGCACAGTGACTGCAGTTCCAGCAAGTGCTGCGGGCAAGATCAGCAACGGTGTTGCTTGCTCCAAGGCAGGGGCAAAGACAAAGGTCGCTGGCTACTCATACCAGTGTGCAAAGAACACACTTATTAAGAATTCAAAGCTGACTTGGCTCTCAGTCGAATGCCTCTCAGCTATTAAGAGCTATAACGATGCAGTGAAGGCGAAGACCGACCTTGCAAATGTTGCAGCGCAGACTGCCGAACTTGATGCTCAGCTCACCTCAGCAAATGACGCGCTTGCAAAGACCTCTGCAGCTCTCGATGCAGCTAAGGCGCAGATCACTAAGTCACGTACGACCCTCAACGTCACAACCAATCCAGCTGAGAAGCAGGCACTTGCTGCTGCTATCACTAAGCTTGCAAATGCAATTTTGGTACTGACAACAAGTCGGTCAAAGCTAGATTCTCAAGTCAAGGATTTGATCTCAAAGAAGGCGCTCCTTGCAAGTGCACCAGATCAGCTCAATGCAAATGTCACAGATTCAAAGGCATCTGCAACGCTTCTCTGCGCAAAGGGTTTCTAAGACCGCAATTCTGATTCAACGAAGTAAGGCTCTCCCTATTGAATAGGTGAGGGCCTTACTTATGTAATCGTGCAATGTCACGAGCCGCGCGAATTCTTCTTGCGCTTCTACTGGCGACCGACATCACCTGGCGCATCGCCTCGCCAGAGGCAACAATTGCGCGCGACCTCATTCTCTATAACGCAATCTGGATTCTGGCGCTCTTTATTGTTGTCGCAGCACCTCTCTCCTTTGATCGCATCGCCCTTAGCGCCATTGCACTTGCCATCTTCTTCTGGGGAATCGGATCGCTGGCAACAAGTGTCGATCAATTGAGCTCGGTAGGAGCGAGATTCACTCTCCTTTCTCAGCTCTGCTACTGCATCTTCTATCCACTCTTCCTAGTCGCTATCCCCCGTATTTCAAGCACTTCATCGCGCCTACGTTCGCTCGAACTTCTCGATGCAGCGATATTTGGTCTTGGCTTCACCTCTGTCGTAGCGACAATTCTTGTGACAGTGATCTTCCCATCTGATTCACTGGTAGCGGGAGATGACTTTTTTCAGATTTTCTATCCTGTTGGAGATATCGCCTTGCTATTAGTTGCAATCACACAAGTAGTGATGAGGGGTGCAAATCGCCAGCGAATTCTCTTGCTCATTGGGGTCTCGATATTTGCAGTCACTGATATTTACTACCTGTGGCTCGCGCTTGGCCATCGGTATATCTTTGCTTCGATTGCAGATGATGGGTGGCTTTTAGCGCTCTTCTTCTTCGCCTATCTGACTTCCGTGCAGAGTTCGAAGAGCGAAAAAGTCCAACCGATCCATCCTGCGCTAATTGCGGTATCGGTCTTTATTAGTCCGATACTTTTAGCGGTTGCAGCCCTTCGCCCTGATCTCTTTCCCATCTATATTGTTGGGCTATTAATCGCTAATTTATTGCTCGCCTTTATTCGAATGAGTACCGCCCTTCGCCATGCCCGGGTATTAATCAATGAGAGAGTCTTAGCGCGCACTGATGAGCTGACTGGCTTGGCTAACCGTCGACGATTGCTTGCTGAGATTGAGAACTTCTCCGAGGTTGAAGGCGCATTGATGCTGCTTGATCTCGATGGATTCAAGCCGATCAATGACGAGTTTGGGCACGATGTCGGGGATCTCGTATTACGCGAAGTTGCTCGAAGGTTTACCCGAATCGTTCCGCATGGTGGGCTTCTTGCCCGATTGGGTGGTGATGAATTCGGTGTTCTCTTGAGAGGTAGTTACGAGGATGCGATTGAGAGCGCATTCGCCTTGCGCGCAAGCTTGAGTTACCCGTTCTCGGTCCAAGGGCGTGAAATTACAGTTGGAGTAAGTGTCGGGCTGGTTCGTAATGATGGAGCCGGAGATCTACTTAAACGAGCTGACAGCGCTATGTATAGAGCTAAGCAGATGGGAATGGGGGTAGTTCACTCTTAATCTCTTTGAGGCGCTCGAGAGATTCCACGCGTTCAATCGCGTGATCCACAATGCGCTCGACATAGCCGTGGCTATAGCCATCGAGGTAGAGCCATGGCTCATGGATATCTGAACCCGATAGATGAGCCAACTCAGGAACATACTTACGAATATAGGTTCCATCGGGATCGAACTTCTTACCTTGTTCGATTGGATTAAAGACTCGGTAATACGGTGAAGCATCTGTGCCGGTGCCGGCAGTCCATTGCCAGCCATGAGCGTTGGAAGCTACATCGAAGTCGACGAGGTGCTCCTTGAAGAAATCTGCACCATGTTGCCATTCAAGGTGAAGATCTTTTACGAGGAATGAGGCAACAACCATACGAGTACGGTTATGCATCCAGCCTTCAACCAAGAGTTGGCGCATTGCGGCATCAACAAATGGGAAACCTGTCTTACCTGACTTCCAGGCAGCTAATTGATTGCCCGGATTGTCATAACGCATCTCTTTAAATTTAGGTGCGTAATAATCAGATTCAGTATGTGGATTGTGAAAGAGAACATCGGCGTAGAACTCACGCCAGGCGATCTCTTTTCTGAAGGTGTCATGCCCCTTTGAATCTCCAAGCCCAGCGAGCAAGGTGCGTGGATGGACCTCACCAAACTTGAGATGTGCAGACATCTTTGATGTGCCATCAATGCCTGGGATATTGCGGTTCTCGTCATACTCGTCGAGGAAGTTCTTAGTGAAGTATGCAAAGCGTTCCAGCGCAGCTGCTTCACCAGCCGCTGGAATCGATGTTCCGTCAGGTAGCGCCCAATCAGGGAAGTTGCGATCTTTCGCGCCAGGTGTTGCAGTTGAGATCACCTTGGGAGTTGGTGCCGGTGCGCGCCATCCGTGGATGCACCAGTTTTTGTAAAAGGGTGTGTAGACCTTGTATGGAGTGCCATCGGTTGGCTTTACTACTCGACCCGGTGCGACCGCGTATGGGCTTCCGGTGGCAATCAAATTAATTCCCGCTGCTTTTACGCGGGCATCACGCGCTGCGCCGTACGGCTCAAACTCCTGTGAAATATGGACTTCATCGGCGTTATAGCGCTGCTGAAGCTCCTTGAGAACATCCACCACATCACCGACCATCACATGAAGTCCGCCGTTAAGCGATTGGTCTAGTAAACGTAGCGACTGACCAAGGTATGCCAAACGCTTGCTACCTGCCTGATTAATCAAAGAAGGATCGAGGATAAAGACCGGAACAATCTCATCACTATCTTTCAGCGCTTCATTGAGCGCTGGATGATCTCCGATTCTTAAGTCGCGACGAAACCAGATGATTTTTCTTCTCATTAATTTGTCGCCTTTGTAATGGGTGAGACTAGAACTTTGCCGTCAGAGTTTTTTCCGACCGCAATAATTTCAAGCGCAGCGCTCTTCTTAAAGAGTTCTGGGCGCAAGAAGACGCGATAGAGATTTCCTGCGGTGAGATTTGTTGCAAACGTTGGTCGATCGGATGTTCCCAATGCGACCCACTTCTTACCCTTTTCGCGTGCGAAGAATGCCACTGAGTTGTATCCAGCTTTATCTGCGGTGACAGAAACCTGGCGCCATAGCGGCGAATCATTACTAGAGGCAATCTTTGGTGCAGAAATCTTTGTGGTTGCGCTCTTTCCGATGACTGAGTTTGCCTTAAAGAGGCAGTAACTACTTGCCGGAATTGTGGTTGAAAGTGAACCAGTTGCGACACACCCTCCAGAAAGAGTGCTCCATGTTGTCGTTTTATTGAGTGGATTGAGCGCAACTGGTTTTGCTGAATCAGATGTATTAAAGAGAACGACATATTCAGTGCCGTTTGCGTAGCGGGTTACGGCAAAGATTTGTCCCTGGGCATAAATCGTCTGCTGCGTTCCATTGCGAAGCGCTGGGTTGGCAGCAACAATGGCATTGAGTTTGGTTATCTCATCCCGGATAGGGTTTGTAGCATCAAAACTATTTCCATCGCCAATGGGAGCACTTCCAATACGTTGCTCGTACTTCCAGCGATCTACTTGGGTTGTGAACATATCTTGGCGGGCGAGCTTGTCGCCACCCTCACCAGTCATGCCGACCTCATCGCCGTAATATGTAATGGGGCCGCCGCGAAGTAGCGCTAGAGCTGCCTGCGCCATCAGATCACGTTGTAGGGCTTCTTCTTTAGTGGTTGCATTGCGGAAAATTACGGTGCCGATACGACCCATATCGTGGTTTCCGAGGAAGGTTGCCAGACCGTAGGCGCTAGTGGTCGACGTTGTATAAAGGTCATCGAGATTAAAGAATGATGCCAACTTATCTGCTTGACCAAAGCTCGCAATATATCGAGTGACCTGATCATTAAATCCAAAATCAAGAACGGATGGAGTTTGCCCACTCACAACATAAGTAGAGAGAGTATCGGGTCCGCCTTCTGCAACTTCACCGAAGATTGGAAAACTCTTCTTCCCTGCGCTCTTTGCTACTGTTTGAATTGCTGGAATGACCTGCTTCCAGAACTCTGGATTTACATGGCGGAAGGTATCGATTCGAAGTCCATCAATTCCATATGTATTAATCCAATATGACCAGATATCGATGAATCCCTTAACTACAGCAGGCTTCTCTGTCGCCAAGTCATCAAGCCCATAGAAGTCACCGGTAAGGAGTGATTCTCCTGAAAATGTTGATGGTCCTTGATTGTGATAATTGGAGATGTCATTAAGAAATGCTGGATTCTTGATAGCAGATTTTCCGGCCGGAATATATGGCTTGCCTTCGAGATATTGGATGACATCTGCGGTGTGATTTGACACGACATCAAGAATCACCTTCATGCCAAGTGCATGTGACTTATCCACGAAATCTTTAAAATCTGCCGCGGTACCGAGATGTGGATCTACTGCGAGAAAATCGAGACCCCAATACCCGTGATAGGCACCGGACTCGCCTTGCACCGCCTGCTGCTTGATTGGTGGAGTAATCCAGATGGCGGTGAAGCCCATCTTCTTGATGTAATCGAGATGAGCAGTTAAACCTTTGAAGTCACCGCCATGCCAATAACTAAAATCGGAGGGATCGAATCCATCTTGGGAAAGACCTCCGGTTAAACCGCCTCGATCGTTGCCGGTATCCCCATTTGCAAACCGATCGGTCATGACGAAGTAAATTGATTCTGTACTGGCATCCCCACGAGCGACTGGCGTAAAGAGGTTTGCATAGTTCTCTGCAGCTGCAACTGGTTGCAGCGCTGACACTCCAACTGCTGCTGCAATAAGCCCTACTAGATAAGCCTTTTTCACTTTAGTCTCCAGATTCCAGAGGTTGCGGTCCGTGAATTAATGACGAGCCTTGCGCCTTTTTTGCTCTCGCCGTAGAGAGTCTCAGTAATCGTGTAACCAAACGGTGCGAGATTGATTGTCTCTTTCACTGAACCGCGGCTGACGTAGACCAATAATGTTTCTCGCTTTGACTCTCGGATATAGGCCATTGAATTATCGCTTGCGTGAATCCAGCGTAGGCCACCGTTTATCAGTGCATCGGCTCTCTTACGAATCCCAATTAACTCTTTAAAACCGTTAAATAACTTTTCATTCCAACGCTCGGGGTGCTCCCAATCGATGGTGCGACGTGAATCCTCGCCCCATGCGCCTTCGAGACCTAGCTCATCCCCGGCAAAGATGGATGGAACTCCAGGATAAGTGAGGAGCAATGTCGCGGCCGCTAAATGCGTTCTCTCATCATTAGCTACAACTGTTCTAAATCGCGCCGTGTCATGTGAATCAAGGAGCACCATGCTTGCAATCAAAGATCGCCATGGAATACCAGCGGCGAATGCGCGCATCATCGCCACAGTTCCAACACCGTCATAACGAGGATTTCCGCCAGGTAGACCAGAGAAATTTCCCAGTTTATGATTTGGACGATTAAACCAATTGACTAGTGGGCGAGCAAAACCGTTGTAGTTCATCGTGCCATGCCAACCAAATCCATCGAGATCTGATGGTGAGTGATCTGCATTCTCGGCCACCAACCACGCATCTGGATTGGTCTCATCCATTGCATCACGAATGCCGTTAGAGACAACCTTGTTGAGATTTTGATCCTTGTAGATGCCGGTCATATTTCCGACATCGATGCGCCAACCATCCATTGAAAATGGTGGATTAAGCCATTTACGAACTACTGAATTCTTTCCGGAGAACATCAACTCACGAAGGCGAAGCGAGTTGTAATTCAACTTTGGCAGACTTGCCAACCCCCACCAGCCTTCATACCCATGTGGAATTGATGGATCCCAGTAGAAAAACTCACGCTCTTTTGCGCGCTTGCTCTGTAAAGCTCTCTGAATCCAGCGATGGCCAGCGCCGCAATGGTTGGTAGTGAGGTCGCCCATAATGCGAAAACCCGCCTTATGAGCCGCTTCTGAGAACTCAATAAAGGCCTTATCTCCACCTAAAAGCGGATCAATCTCATCGAAACTGGTTGCGTCGTAACGGTGATTGCTTCGTGAAGGAAATGCCGGGGTGAAGTAAATCGAGTTAACTCCGAGTCCCTTCAGATATTCAAGATGACTTGTGATGCCCGGAAAATCTCCGCCATAGAACTCAACACCTGTTGTCTTATCTCGCCCCTTCGGTAGATCACTCCATTCGCGAGGAACTGCCCACTCTGGCAACTTCTTCTCTGCGCTGGACTTCGCAAAGCGATCAGGAAAGATTTGATAGAAGACTGCGCTCTGAATCCACTTTGGGTATGCAGGCTTTGCAATAATTTGGAAATCTTCGCGGTCGGTAACATCGTGCGCGAATACTCCGACACCGTTATACCAACTGTAATTTCCTTTATGAACAAGCATGAATCGGTAATGAAAAGTTGAATTACTGACTAGAACTGTGACGCTCCACCAGCTCTCAACTTTACTTCTCTTTACCTGCTTCAGCTTCTTAGTGCGTGGCTCGCCATCGCTAAAGAAGCGAAGATAAATCTCATCAACTGCAATCGACTTTGGTACGCGAATCTTTAACTCAACCTCTTCACCTACACGAGGAGCGCTATTGCTGACATAGATTTCACTACCATCGTGATGCGGTGTGATATTCAAGGTAATGACCTCCAGGACTAGCCCTTGGTCGCACCCTGCGTGAGACCACCGATGATGAAGCGTTGTAGAGAAAGGAACATGATCACGAGCGGAATTGCGGCGAGGAGTGAACCTGCAGCAAATGGTCCCCAGTTCTGACCGAACTGCTGTCCGACGAACTGCTGAAGACCAACGGCAACGGTACGGCTGTGAACATCTTGCAAGAAGAGCGATGCGAGCACGAATTCGTTAAATGTTCCGATAAATGAAAGGAGTGCAGTTACAGCGAGAACTGGCGCTGCTAATGGGAAGAAGATCAACCAGAAAACCTGGAAAGCACTGGCACCGTCGATGCGGGCAGCCTCATCAAGCTCCATTGGGATAGTGTCGATATATCCCTTGAGCAACCATGCATTCACACCCATCGATCCACCGAGGTAGATCAAGAGCAAGCCGCCGAGTGAGCCAAGGCCAATCGCTGGAAATACTGTGTAGACGCGCTCCATCATGACGTAGATCGCTGCAAGAGCAAGGAATGAAGGGAACACTTGAACGAGAAGTAGAGCCTGGAGACCCAACTTACGTCCCTTGAATCGCATACGGCTAAATGCAAAAGCTGAAGCAGTTCCAACGAAGACAGATATCAGCGCATTGGCTACCGCCAAGATGATGGAGTTCTTTACCCAGGTCAAATAAGGAACAGCTGGATTGTTAAAGAGAACCTTGTAATTTTCAAGGCTCCAAATCTTTGGAACGAGTGAAGAGGTTGCAAGTGATCCCGTTGGATTGAAGGAGCTTGTAATAACTACGTAGATTGGGAAGAGAGTAAAGAGAATCAATCCCCAGATGAAGATATGTGAGCCGATGTGCTTTGGCTTGCGAGTCTTAGTAGTCATTAGAGGTTCTCCAATACCTTAGAGCGTCGCAGAGACCACAATGAGAGGCTTCCAACAATTAAGAAGATCACCATTGAGATTGCGCAGGCGAGACCGAGATTCTGTTCTTGCGAACCGAATGCGGTCTTATATGTATAAGTAATCAAAATATCGGTAGCTCCAGCGGTCTTGCCGTGAAGTACGTCAGTAGGACCCCCGCCGGTTAAGAGGTAGATAATGTTGAAGTTGTTGAAGTTAAATGCAAATGATGCAATTAAGAGCGGTGAGAGAATCTGCAAGATAAGTGGCAGCTTTACCTTCGTCATAATCTGACGTCCGCTTGCACCATCCAATGAAGCCGCTTCTTCTAACTCTGAAGGAATCGACTGCAACGCACCAGAGCTAATCAGATAGAAGTATGGGAATCCGAGCCACAAGTTAACAATCAAGATCACTATCTTCGCCAAAGTCGGGTTGTTGAAGAAGTCGATATGGGTATGGAAGAGAGCGTTAATTGCGCCGAATTGGCGGTTGAACATTCCCTGCCAAATCAAGATACTCATAAAGCTTGGAATCGCGTACGGCAGAATCAAAATTGAGCGATAGAAGCGACGAAGCGCGATCTTTTGGTTGAGTATCACCGCAAGGAGAAGGCCCACTGCAAACATCATTAAGACTGAGATCAAGGCAAATGAGATTGTCCAGATAAATACGCCGATAAATGGTCCGCGGACATTAGCGTCGGTAAAGAGGTGTGTGTAATTCTCAAAGGCATTCCATGCTCGCCAGCCAGGAGTTAGCGTGTAGTTAGGGTCATTAGTCGCTGCATAATTTCCGCGGTTATTGTCCTTATATACAGTGCCGTCAATCAAGCTTTTGAAGGTATCGCTCTTTGCATCATATTGAAGCGACTGCATCAAGTCAGCGGCGACGTCGATTCCCTGTGGGGCAATGAATTTACCGCCACCTAATGGGAACTTAAGGTTTGTAATCTTCTCTTCATTATTCGCTGCATAATCTGGGGTGATAGCTTCAAAGCCTGAAGTTCCGCCTGCGATGCCAAGATCATTGAGAGTGAAGCTTCCCGCTGCAAGTGGCACTACTTTCTCTTCCGTTGCTAGGTAAACACTCTGATCAACTTGCGAAGTGAGGAGCGCTCCTAACTTTCCATCGACCATACCAAGGACCATGTCGTAGGAAGTTGCATTTTCATCGGTGGTGAGGCCATTAGCCTCGATTTGTACGATTGCATCTTTCTTAGAAATCTCATTACCAGTCTTGTACTGATAACCCGACATTTGTACGGTGTAAATAACTGGTACAACAACAAAGGTAACTAAGAGAATCAAACCTGGAAGTAAGAATTTAAATGGAAGTGTGAACTTCGTGAAGTAGATGAAGTTGACGACGATAAAGATAACCGCAATTACTGCTGAGAGAGTGCTGGAGTTTTCCTTCTGAGTTGAAGCAAAGAACATCCAGACCAACATCGCATCGATGACCGCCATCAGGGCGATCTTGAAGATCTGCGCCTTAAGACCAGTAAATCCTGCCAAGCGATACATCATGGGAGTTGAAACCTATTCTGCTGTGGCGCTGAAACTACGCGGTGAATAGTGCGTAATTTACTTGGTATTGGGGAAAAAGAGAACCCGCTACCGCATTGCTGCGATAGCGGGTTCTCGTAACCCTTGCTCTAATTAATTAGAGTGAGTCTGCATAAGCTGCGAAGTTCTTCTTCAAGATTGCAGCTGCTGCGTTAAGTGTTGAATCGAGGTCCTTACCCTTCGTAAAGACATCTGTGTAGACGCTGCCAAGAACGTCGTACCAGTTTGATCCACCTGTCTTGTCATCAAGAGCTGGTGAGATCTGTGGTGTACCTGTAGCAGCAGCGCGACCGACAGCAAGTGTCTGTGCATCTGTTACTGCAGATGTTGCTGAAATTGATGCTGGTGGACGCTTTGAGAGGTTGCTCATTGCGAGCTGACCTGTCTTTGATGCGAACCAGTCAACAACCAACTTACGAGCACCGAGATCTACGCCGTGTGTCTTTGCATAAGAAGTTACATAAGCACCTGAGTAGTTAACCCACTGAGCGCCGTATGTTCCCTTTGTAAGACCTGGTGTTGCACCAATGCCGTAGCTGACGCCAGCCTTTGTGATGCCGTCAAAGTTCCATGCACCTGTGATAGCGAAAGGAATCTTTCCTGCCTTGAATGCATCGCCGCAACCATCCC
>ERZ650311.1356-NODE-1356-length-12268-cov-11.447228_pt1 | contig 12268 bp, 16 predicted proteins | sample MGYA00376247_ERZ650311 | MGnify/ENA primary metagenome ERZ650311 (study PRJEB26733, sample SAMN07839324) | wastewater metagenome | biome: small river; feature: stream; material: water | place: USA: North Carolina | collected 2016-07-28 ... | reverse complement strand
CAATGAAAATAATCTAACCCCCCCCACCCATACCCCCGTGTATAATACTCCGCGCGCGAGGCGATTGCCCGCCGATTGGGTTCCAGCCCCTTTGCCAAGCCAATTGTTAGACCAAGTTTCGGCTTGGAAGGCCGGATTGCTGGAAAGCGAACTCGCAAAATTCAGGGATTGGGCGGCGTCGGCCCCTGACAAGACGGGACTGAAAAAGGATTGGAACGCCGCTTGGCGAAACTGGTTGAGACGGAAAATTGAGGAAGCCCCAAGAAATGGAAATTCAGGAAACCGACAAGATGACGGCATGGGAAGAACTGAACGGGCGGCCATGCAAGCCCTCCGAGAGCTTGGAGGAGACCCGCGCCCAGCCATGCGCTCTGCCGGAAGCCATGCGGTTACTCGGCAAGAACCTTACTCTTTGCTCGCCATCGGGCATGTCGGAGGCGGATCGGATTGAATGGCTGAAAGTTGCTGTCGAAACGATTGGAGACATTCCGCAGGACTTGCTTGAAATGGCTTGCCGAAAAGCGAAGCGCATCTGCGACCATCCAGCTAAGATTGTGCCGTTCATTTGCAAGGAAACCGAGGAGCTTGTTGTTTTCCGCAAAAGGCAGGCGGCCCACGCAAAGGCTCAAAGGGAAAATGCGGCCAACCCGCGACTAGCAAAGCAGCCAGAACAAGAACCCGACCGAACGGGGCTTGCCGCCGACATAGGCGCACTTGCGCGTGAACTGGAGCGCAAGGTGCGGATGAATGAAACCAACTAGCCCCCTAACCACCCTCATAACAGACCTAACGGTGCGCAAAATGAACAAAGCCAGATACGCAATCACTACAAGCAAGGCCGATATGCAGGAGCGAGTGATGCGCACATTTTCGGTTACGTGAAGGAGCATTTTGGTGATAACTGAATTGAAGCGCAAGCCAATCGAAGGGGCTGAATGCGCCGCTGCCAAACTGCGAGATTTGGCAGACATGCTTGAGGCTGGCGAGTGTCGTAGCGTTGTCGCTGTAGCCGACCTAACCGCCGAAAAGTGCTTTTACCAAACGGCAGATTTTGAAGACGCATGGAAACTGCTTGCCGCGCTGGAATACGCCAAGGTCGCCGTTTTGAAGGGCATGGGTAGCTGCGATGAGTAACGGTTACGTCAAACAGCATTTGGGAGAATAGGGATGGCAGCAAAGAACAAGCGCAAGCGTCGGCCAGCAATCGAAGTCGCCACACCGACCGATGAACAGCTAAACCGTGGCGAGTATCGCAGGGCAAATCACGGCCATTATCGCAAGGTGCCTGTTATAGACACCATGCTTGCCCGCGACCAGATAACACCCCAGGAACATGCCCTGCTTGGTTACTACCGCGATATGGCCAGCTTGGCAGATAAGTCACCGCTGAAAAGCTGCATCGACTTCAGCGTGAAGGGTGGAGACATAGGCCCATCGGCAGCCATTACCAGCGCGATATTGGAAACGGCGCGCATCGAACGCGACTTGGGCAGCCTTCGGGAAATAACCCGCGCTGTTGCTGTTGAGGACAAGAGCATAACGCAATGGTGCATTGAGCAATTCGGCGGCAGGGAACGCTATGATGGAAACGGAAAGTTTATTGCTATTGTGCCGGTGGGCGAAACCAAGCGGGTGCAAATGGCAACGATGGAATTGCGAATGGCCGCACGTAGGATTGTAAGATAGGAGTTTTGAAATGGCTACTCAAAGTATTACACCGCTAACAGTTTCGGCAATGCGTAAAGTTTTTGCGTTGCTTGAAGATAATTTTGATCCAGAAAAGGGCGCATACCTTCACGGATATTCTGACGAAATCATAGCCAAAGAAACCGGCATTTCGGTTGATGGCGTCAAGAAATATCGGGTTGATGGCTTCGGCAAATTAAAGCCGCCAACGGAGTTATCGCAACTGCAACAGGATTTGGCTGAATTGGAAAAGCTGGCTTTGCAATTGGATAATGATTTGCGGGCTGGTGTTAAGGACATCAAGCAACGGATTCTGACACTGCAAAGGAAGTTTGACTGATGGGCGGGCAAAGCAAAGGCGCTTCGGCAAGGCTTAGAACGTTGTTCGCAGCAGCGGCACGGGCCGAAAACATGACGCCGCTAAAATACAAAGGTTGCTTGTCAAGGTTTTGCGAACACCCGCCAACAGTCGTTTTCTTCCTAGAGTTTGAAGACGATGACGGGCAAAGCTACTATTGCGACATTGACTTGAACGATGTTCGGTCAATGAAGTCGGTGATGGCAAAAAACAAAAACGCAATGGCCATGCTTGCCATTCACGAGCATGTTGCAAACATGAGTTGAAATAAGGGTAGTGGGTCAGTTTGAAATTAGGGCTGACACTGACGGACATTCGCTCCTATATAGCCGACATGGCTAAAACACCCAAGCGACCGCGTGATCCTAACCAGCTTGCAAAGCTGATTGCTGACATAGCGACCGGCGAAGCAAGCGACGGGCCCCCGCGGCGCGAGCCTGCATCCACAGCTTGCACACGGCGGGGAGGATGCTGGCGTCATATCCGCGAACCATGCGCGTCCCGTCCAAGTAGTCTATGGGCTGGAAGGGCCCCTCGATTAAGTCACTAGTAATGAAGGGCTTTAGCTGGCTTGGTGCGGCAAACACGGGCAAATGGGCCCCAGACTCTTCGGCCAGCTTTTTCAGCCTCTTTGACGCGCCGCTGCGTTCTCCAAGAACGGCTTTGACTATTCCCGTCTCGCTCAAAACGCGCTGAACCCCTTTAGGCCCCATAACAACCGCGCACGGGATGATCGCTCCGGCAATTTCCTGGCAAATTATAGGCTTTATCTTTAGAAGGCATTGGTCTATGGAAATTGTTAATTGTTTCGTATTGCGCCTAGTGCGCTCACCCGCTTGACACGCCGCAAGGACTCTGGCGGGTTTATTTTTGGCCCACCCCGTTAGGGCCAACCCGTCCCAACAACCGGCAAAAGCTATTGCAGCCTAGACTATTGGCAAGTGTGGTTATGCCTTGCGGACGGGTGAAATTCAGCCTTCATTGAAGGGTATTCCGATATGTCGCTAACCAACGCAGCCGAAACGGCATTGCTTACGCTTTTGTTCAATAATACCGATTGGGCAAACATTGGCGATGCGGCGGGCCTTCAGAACAGCGCCACCGCTGGCAGCTTCTATGTGTCTTTGCACACTGCTGACCCCACCGAAACGGGAACGCAAACTTCAAGCGAGGCTACTTACACCGGCTATGCCCGCGTGGCTGTTGCACGTTCTGGCGCTGGCTGGACTGTATCGGGCAACAACGTATCAAATGCAGCAGCTGTGACCTTTGGCGCTTGCACTGCTGGTTCTAGCAGCGTGACGCACTTTGGCATCGGCACGGACTCAGGCGGCGCGGGTAACCTTATTCTTAAGGGCGCATTGACCGCCACACTTGCGGTATCTGCCGGTATTACTCCCTCGTTTGCCATTGGCGAACTAGATGTGAACCTGGACTAATGGCTATTACGACCCTCGACGGCGCAATAGCAGGGATGCAAGCGCCACAGCCTATTATGAAGGTTGGCGTTACGATGGCAGCCGTGGCTGCGCAGCGCGCTTATACACCTTGGTATGCAGCGGGCAACCCGGGTGCTTCTGTAGCCCCCACAATTGGCATTAACGGGGAGGCTGTAACCTATTCGCTTAACACGCCTGCGGGCGTCACTGGCGGCAAGCTAATTCGCAATAACCCTGTTTCGGGTAATGCACACCTTGCAAGGCTTGCAGCTAACGCAACATCGGCAGGGACGCTTTGGCTAATCGACCGTATGTGGCATAACAGCGGCCTTGTTGTTACGTCAACGGGTGCCCAAGCGATTACACCAGTTGCATTACCCGCCCGCAGTGGTGACGGCACTGTCAACGGCGCGAACGTCATGGCTGCGATTGAATGGTCGGCAACTGGCGGCGCGGGAACGCCGACTGTTACCCTCACATATACAGACCAAGACGGCAATACGGGTGCAACCGGAACTTTCACCGGCGTTGCATCTCCTCCTGCCGGAACATTTGAGATATTCACGCTTGCGGCAGGTGATACGGGCATCCGTGCGCCAACCAGCTTCATTCAATCGGCAACTCGCACCAGCGGCACAATGCACCTTGTTCTGTTCCGCGTGATTGCACAGATTGAGGTGACAACGGCCAACATCGGTAACGCGATTGACGCGCTGACTTCTGGCTTGCCGCGCATTTATGACAACAGCGTTTTGCAATTGGTTTGGTTTCCGACCGCCACGACCGCCACGACAATAACGGGGCAGTATATCGAGACGCAGGGGTAAGTCATGGCTGTAACGGGCAAGGGCGACTTCCCGCTCCGCTCGGCATGGCTTGGCAGGGGCAGGGGCAGGGGCAGGGGCAGGGGCGCACAGCCTCGCGCTATTGTCAACACGTCTTACGACGCGACCTATAAAACAATTTGGGTTGATTATTCATTTGAAGCTGTTGCCGCAGGGGCAATGACTGGAACGTCAAACCTAGCGTTCACGACAACGGCAATTCTAAAGGGTGCGGGTGCATTAGCTGGTAGCACAGCGCCTACATTCACAACGGCGGGCATTCTTAGGGGATCGGCTCCGTTATCGGGTTCAACATCGGTTACATTCACCACTAGCGCCAATGGCCTAGCGGTAGGTGCGTTGTCGGGTTCGGCTAGTCCGACTTTTACAACGCAAGGTATATTGAAAGGGGCAGGGGCTTTAACCGGCTCGGCAAGCCCCGCATTTACAACACAGGGCATCTTACGTGGTTCTGGTGCATTGCAAGGCAGCGCATCGGCAGCTTTTGACACACAAGGCGTATTAGCGGCGGTTGGTTCGCTTGCTGGAACGTCAACGGTTCAATTCACGGCAAGCGGCACATTGGCATCTCCTGCTGCTCCCGGCGCAATGTCGGGCAGCGCAACGATAACATTCACCGCATCACTTACATTTAGCTGGCAGCCCATTTCACCGCTTCCGGCAACATGGAGCGCACAAACACCCTCAACAGGTAGCTGGACGCCCCAATCACCAAACGCAACAACTTGGAACAACGAAACACCGACAAGCGGGACGTGGACGCCACAACCGCCTGCTTCGGGCATTTGGAACTAATAAAATAACTCAAGGAAATTTACGATGGCACGGAGCAATCTGGAACCGGGTAAACCGGGGCCGGGCCGCCCACCGGGTTCACGTAACAAGACGACAACGCTTGCAAAAGAAGCGATTGCACTTGCTGCTGAAGGCCTTGGTGGAACGGACAGGCTAATTAAGTGGGCAAAGGAATCGCCTGAGAACGAAAAGGCATTCTGGACGCAACTTTACGGTAAGCTGATGCCTTTACAGGTGGCGGGTGCTGATGACGGTTCGCCAGCCCTAACTGTTGTGATCCGCAAGCCCGAATGACTGAAATTCTACTCCCGAACAAATGGGAGCCGCGAACTTACCAGACCGCGCTTTGGCGCTACATGCACGGAGGAGGGAAAAGGGCTATTGCAATATGGCCTCGAAGGCATGGCAAGGATGATGTCGCGTTACAGTTTACGGCTTGCGCCGCACACGAAAGGATTGGCGTTTACTGGCATTTGCTGCCCCAACAAAACCAGGCCCGAAAGGCTATATGGGATGCAGTGGACGCGCACACAGGGCAAAAACGAATAGATTGGGCCTTTCCTAAGGAGTTGCGCGAAACCACTCGCGAACAAGACATGATGATAAAGTTCAAGTCTGGTTCAACTTGGCAGGTAATCGGTTCTGATAATTACGACGCACTCGTGGGAACGCCGCCGATTGGTGTCGTGTTTTCAGAGTGGGCATTAAGCAACCCGCAGGCTTGGTCTTTGATCCGTCCTATTCTCGCCGAGAATAAAGGGTGGGCAATGTTCATTACGACCCCCCGTGGGCGCAATCACGCTCACCGCATGTTTGAAATGGCAAAGAACAGCGACGAGTGGTTTGCTGAAAGGCTGGTAGCAACGGAGACTGGCGTGTTCTCGCCCGAAGTTTTGGAAACGGAGCGCAAAGAATTAATAACCGAGCGCGGCGATGAGGATGGTGAGGCGATATTCCAGCAGGAATATATGACCAGCTTTAGCGCAGGCCTTCCCGGCGCGTATTATGCAAAATTGATCGACAAGGCAGAGCAGGAAGGGCGCGTCACCTCTGTTCCCTATAACCCGCAGCGCCAAGTGCATACGGCTTGGGACTTGGGGCGCAACGACGCGACTGTTATTTGGTTTATTCAGCGCCACGGAACTGGTTGGGCCGTCATTGACTATTTGGCCAATACTAGCGTTGGCATTGATTACTACGTCAAGGAGTTGCGCGAAAAGCCATACAACTATGGCGAACACCTTTTGCCGCACGATGCGGAAAACGAGCAATTGGTTAGCACAACTGGCTCAATCAAAGACACTGTGGAAAGCATGGGCCTTCGCAATGTCCGCATTGTTGAACGAACGAAGAGCGTCGCAAACGACATAAACGAAGTGCGGCAAGTTTTGCCAATCTGCCACTTCGACAAGGAAAAGTGTGAAAAGGGTTTGGACGCGCTGCGGTCTTACCGCCGCGTTTGGGATGAAAAGTTGAGGGCATACCGCGACACGCCGCTGCACGATTGGGCAAGCGACCCTGCCGACGCCTTTAGAACTTTTGCGGTTGGCAAGCCAAACGACAAGGCCGCGCAGTCAAAGATAAACTACAACTTCAAAGGGGTTGTTTGATGGAAGAACAAAACCCCGTCATGTCAGACGACCAGCTTGCAACCTATTTGCAAGAGATGGAGCGCGAGGCCATTAGCTTTCGCTCTTCCGATCTGGCCGACGAGCAGGCGGTTGCAATCGACTTCTACGAAGGTAAGCCTTTTGGCGATGAAGAGCCGGGGCGCAGTCAAGTTGTTGTGCCTGTGGTTCAAGAGGTTGTCGATTACATGGGCGTGTCGGTATTGCGCACGTTCGTTTCTGGCGACCGCGTGGTAGAGTTTGAGCCACGCGATGAAGATACGGCTGATGTTGTTGAAGAGGCAACCGAGGGCGTCAATTATGCCTTCATGCGCGAGCAGGACGGTTACAAGGTTCTGCACGACTGGCTGAAAACCGGATTGATTGAACGCCTTTGTGCCGTTGAGACAATGTGCATTGAGGATGAAAAGCGCACCCGTCGCACGTTGACCGTAAGCGAGGATGAACTTGCGCTGATGGTTGGGGATGATGCACCAATCATTCAGGCAACCGACAATGGCGATGGCAGCTTTCTTGTGAAGCTGGAGGAAGTCCGCAGGCGCAAGCGTTATGTGGACATGCCCATCCCGAATTATGAGTTTCTATTTAGCCCGCGCACGCGCCATGAGGATGAAAGCGAGTATCTTTGCCACCGCACGCAAAAGAGCCTGTCTGACCTAATCGAGATGGGTTTTGACCGCGCGATTGTGGAAAGTCTGCCTGCATACGACAACGCCAATCTTGATGAGCGTGAAGATGCAACTTGGGATGATGAATGGAACACGGCAGCCAATGACCGCATTCCAGGCCTTCGCAAGGTAACGCTGCGCAAGGAATATGCGCGCATTGACTATGACGGCGACGGGGTTGCGGAATTGCTGCGCGTGTATCGCGTTGACCGCACCATTTTGGAAGCCGAAGAAGTCGATGAGCAGCCTTTCGTGGTGTTCACGCCTTTCCCGCGTGCGCACCGCATGGTCGGAAATTCCTTGGCCGACAAGGTGATGGACATTCAGCGCAACAAGTCTGTCATTCTGCGCCAGTCGTTTGATGCGATGTATCAGGCGAACGATCCGAAGTTGTGGCTTGATGAAACCACGATCACAGACACGACGATTGAGGACCTGTTGACCAAGGGGCCGGGGGTTATTGTTCGCGGTCGCGGCGCACCTCCCCAGCCCATGATAACGCCTGTCGATATTTCCAAATCGCTGACGATGCTGGAATATCTGTCTGGTGAGCAGGAAAGCCGCACAGGCATTACACGGCTCAACCAAGGTCTTGACGCTGACGCAATGAACAAGACCGCAACCGGCATGGCTTTACAGTCTGCTCAAGGCCAGCAGATGGAAGAGTTTGTCGCCCGCAACTTTGCTGAGGCGTTGGCGCGGTTGTTCATGAAGAAGCTACGCCTGATGATTGAGCATGGCGAACCGCTTATGATGCGCGTGGACGGGGAATTTAAACAGGCCAATCCTTCGCTGTGGACCGATGACGTAGGCGTTACCATTCGCGTAGGCTTGGGTAGCGGCAAGCGCGAAGCCCGTTTGGCAGCGCGTATGCAAGTTGCGCAAATGCAGGCACAGGCCTATGCCGAAGGAACCGGCCTTGTTGACGAAAAGCGCCTTTACAACACGGGCGCTGGCATTGTTCGCGATAGCGGCCTTGGTGATCCGAACGACTTCTTTATTGACCCTGACAGTGACGATTTCCAACCGCCTGAAAAGGGTGACCCTGAAGCTGCAAAGGCAATGGCCGAAGTTGAGAAGGCTCGCGCCAAAGGTGAGGTGGATTTGCAGATTGCCCGCGAAAAGATGGTGGGTGAGATGCAGATTGCCCGCGAGAAAATGCAGGCAGAAATCGAACTGGCTCGCGAGAAAGCATTTTGGGAAGCAGGCATTGCACAAAGCCGCGCTGAAAATGATGCGGCTATCAAGGGTATGCGCGCCGGTGGGAGTCTGGCAGCGTGACGTGGGAAAACTTCGGCCCGACGCCATTGGCTAGAACTGGCAAAGCACAATGGTATTTTTTGGGCGCACGCAGCGATGCGGGCAAACAAATAGCGCGTGCAGCTACGCCAAAGCATTTTCATAGAATGCGGGCGGAAATAGAGCGCGATAGGGCAAAACATGAACGATGAGGAAATCCTCCGCGCACGTCGCTGGCAAGCCTTTTACGACGAAGAAGGCGGCTTGAAGCATGTTCTGGAAAGCCTTTCCCGCGCTTATCTGGAGCGCATGGGACAGGTTGAACCTTGGGAGACTGACAAGCTGGTGAAGTTGTCTGTTGCATCCCGCGTGGTCAAGGCCATTGATAACGAAGTTAAAACTGTAATCGCAGCCGGTAAGGTTGCGGAACAGCACAACGAGCACCTGAAGGCGCTTGATAAGCTGCCTGCTGCCAAGCGTCGTTGGTTGGAGAAATTCCCCGGATAGGGGATTTGACTGCTGGAAAGACAGCAACCCGTCGCGAGACGGTATGTCCCTTAGATGGAGTTTTTTATTATGACGGCCCATCCGGTATCGGAAGCCTCAACCCCCGCCAATTCGGTAGACGCGGTTGAGGATTTTGCAGATTTCCTCGACGAAAGCGGCGAATTGGAAGCCCCTGAAGAGGAAGAAGAGGACGAACAGTCCGACGAGGGCGAAGAAGCCCTTGATGAAGAAGCCCAGGACGAAAGCGACGAACAGGAAGAATTGCCTGCCATCGAACCGCCTGTTTCATGGGGAACTGACGCGAAGGAATTGTTTGCGCAGCTTGATCCGGCACTGCAACAGCAGATTGTCGAACGTGAAGCCCAGCGTGAAAAGTTCATTCAGACCAAGGCGCAAGAAGCATCTGAAGCCAAGCGATCCGCAAGGATTGAGGCGGAAAGTGCTTTTGCCGAACGTCAGCGCCAGTATGCGAACGAAGTCGAGTATTTTGCAAGTCAACTCGCTCCACAGCGTCCAGACCCTGCTATTTTGCAGCAAAATCCGGTGCTATTTTACCAATTGCAGGCCGAATATGAGCAAGGCGTTGCCCAGCAACAGCAGTTGCAGCAACGTGCCATACAGGCCCGCGAAGAGGCACGTCAGCGAGAAGAATTTGCAGCTTATGAACAGTTGCAGGCCGACATGGCCGTTTTGGCGCAACAGGTTCCTGATTGGGCAGATGAAGCGAAGCGCGCAGCTTTCCTCGCCGATGTAACAAAAGTCGGAGTTGAGTTGGGCTATCCGCAAGAACTGCTCGCACAGGCGACCGCCCAAGACGTTCTGGCCTTGAAAAAGTCTCTGGATTGGAAGTCAAAAGCTGCAAAATATGACGCATTGCAAAAGACGAAGATGGAAAAGGTTCGTTCGGCAAAAACGCTGCCCAAGGTTGTAAAGCCGGGGGTTGCGCCGACGCGGGGCGAAATCAATTCCAATCGTGCGCAACGTGCGTGGGAAGGTGTAAAAACGGCGCGAAGCAAAGAAGCCCAAGCCGATGCCTTTGCCACATTCCTAGAAACATCCGGTCACATTTGACCATCCGGCGTCGCGATGACGCCTTTTCCCTTAGAAGGATAGTAAAATGGCAGTCCCTTCAAATACCATCCAGAACGTCAGCCGCGTTGGCGTTCGTGAAGACCTCGACGACAAAATTGCAGAACTGTTTCCAGACGAAACCCCGTTCCAGAACGCAATCGGTCGTGCAAAAGCATCGAATACCTATACCGAATGGCAAACGGACGGTCTTGCTGCGGCAAACCATGACAACAAAACCATTCAGGGCGATGATCTGGCGAATGAAAGCCGTGCGAACACCACTCGCGTCGGCACTCATACCCAAATCTTCAAAAAGGTTGTCGGTGCATCAACGACCGTTGAAGCCACCAGCAAGGCCGGTCGTCGTTCGGAACTTGCCCGCGAAATTATGAAAGCGGGTCGAGAATTGCGCACGGACAAGGAAAAGCGTTTCCTTGGCAACTATGCCTCAGTCGCTGCTGCGGCAGGCACGGCGGGTGAAACCGCTGGCGCGCTTGCTTGGCTTACGTCGAACGTCTCTCGCGGTGCTGGTGGCGCAAGCGGTGGCTTCTCGGCGGGTATCGTCGCAGCAGCAGCCAACGGCACGCAGCGTGCATACACTGAAACGCTCCTGAAGGGTGTTCTTCAGTCGGTGTGGGCTGCTGGCGGCACCCCGCGCATGGTTATCACTAACGGCACGCAAAAGCAGACCGCATCGGCCTTTGCTGGCATTGCACAGCAGCGTCGTGAAACCGGCAACAAGCGCGCAACCATCATCGCGGGTGCAGACATTTACGTGTCTGACTTCGGCGAGGTGCAGTTTGTTCCCGACCGCTACGCTTCGGCACGTGACGCCTTGGTAGTCGATCCCGAATATTGGGACATCGCGGTTCTTGACCCGATGAAGACCATCGACCTTGCCAAGACCGGCCTCGCAACCCGTAAGGCCCTGTATGAGGAATGCGCACTTCGCTGCCTCAATCAGGCTGGTTCGGGCGTTGTTGCCGACTTGACCTAATGAACATCGGGGCGGGGGAGACTCCGCCCCTTTGATTTGGGGGAATTATGACAAAATCCAAACAAGAAACGGTCAAGATTGAAATTCTGGCCGATGGCGTATTCGTGGCTGAAGACGAGCCGCGCAACAAGGGCGACGTGGAAACCGTGCCCACTGCGATTGCTGACGCATTGGTTAAAAACGGCCATGCCAAGCGCAAATGACTGGCAGCTAATTGACGATGGCTCGTGGAACGGGCTTCGCAAGTGGATCAGGGGCAACGAGGACGACTCCGTTCAAGTCGCCTATGAACAAGCCAACCTCAAAGAATATCTTGACGATAACAAGCGGGCGCAAAACGAGAGTTTCGACCGCAAGTCGGAAATGTGGCACGCAGCGAGCATCCCCCCGATTGTTATCATGGAATGGCTGACAAAGCATGGCGTGCGGGCATGGGACCCGAACCATGCTGAAGTGGTCAAGCGCCTGCTCAACTCTTCCGAATACGCACACCTCAAACGCGCACCAATCACGCTCTAGGAGGCACTATGGCGCTTGCAAACTACACCGATCTGGTTGCCGCCATTAATGGCTGGTTGAACCGTTCGGACATGACCAGCATTGCGCCGGATTTGATTGCGCTTGCCGAGGCTGAATTTAACCGCGTTTTGCGCACGCCTGAGATGGAAGTGCGTTCAACTGCCACCATGTCGGGGGAGGCTTTGGCTGTTCCGACTGACTTTATCGGGCTTCGCTCGATTAGTTCCGACAACGCCAGCTTTGAGCCTGCCTCGATTGACGATGTCTTGAATTTGCCCACCAGCTACACCGGAAGCCCGCGCATGGTTGCGGTGTCGGATGGGCAGTTTTTCTTCCGCCCTGTCCCGTCATCGGGAACGGTTGAGATTGTCTATTATCAGAAAATCCCTGCATTGACTGCGGGCAGCCCGACCAACTGGCTGATGACCAAATATCCCGACCTTTACTTGTTCGCGGCACTTGCACAAGCAGAGTTCTACAACTGGAACGATGCGCGGCTGCCGTTGGTCAAGGCGC
>ERZ650311.1355-NODE-1355-length-12276-cov-4.579003_pt1 | contig 12276 bp, 21 predicted proteins | sample MGYA00376247_ERZ650311 | MGnify/ENA primary metagenome ERZ650311 (study PRJEB26733, sample SAMN07839324) | wastewater metagenome | biome: small river; feature: stream; material: water | place: USA: North Carolina | collected 2016-07-28 ... | reverse complement strand
GTCGCGGCGGCTGCGATAGCGCATCAGCCCGAAGATCGACCAACCCGGATCGCCTTCGACCGACCAGGCATCGATATAGGGGCCAACCTTGCGGCCAACCATGCCGGGATGGCCGCCTTGCGCGATCAGCGCGCGGACAAAGGGATCGGAATAGCGGCGCATCGCCTCGCGGCCCACGACGAGCGTGTGGAGGTCGTCCGCCATCGGCGTGCTCACCGCGGCGCGAGGCCCCGATCGAAGGCGTCTTGGTCGCGGCGGAACAGCGCCAGCTGCTGGGTGTCGGTCAGGCGTTCCTGGGCGCCCGGGTCACCCCGGCTCGCCGCCTGGATCAGGTCGTCCAGGTTGATCATTCTCGTTGAGGTCATAGCTGCTCTCCTTTCCATTCAGGACGTCGTGGACGACCTTGGCGATTTTCTTGTCCCCGCCCGCCAGGGCATACACGGCGCGCAGGGCTTCGCACAGCGCGAGGTTGTCGTTTACGTGATCCGAATAAATCCCCTCGCACACTTGGCGCGAGGTTTCGTCGGTGGCGCACTCGCCAACATGCTTGAAAGATCGTGCCGGCGCAGCGCCATCCACCGGCTTGCCCGGCGTGGTCAGGTTCTGCCGCCCCAACATCGCCACCACGTAGTCGACCGCCTCCCGCCCCTTGATGACGATGATGGCGCTGTCGTAGTCGGCAGGCCCGGTGCCGTTGTAGAAGATGCTGGCGGCGTCGGTGTCTTTCGCGGCAGCGGCCAGAAGTTGGGGCACGGTGCGACGATCCTTGTTCAACGTCGTGCGCGTGCCGCTGATGGTGTCCATGCTCATCGCGGTTGCTCCGGTTGGGTTTGTTGGATGGCTGGCACGCCATCGGTGGCGCGCTCCAGTTCTTCGATGCGATCAAGCAGGCGCAGCACGGTGCGTGGACATGCGGCGGCGATGTAGTCAGCAAGCGGACCGCTATAGCTGCCGAAGCTGATAACCGACGCGATAGCCTGGCGGCCCATGCCTCGGAAGTCGTCCCCGTACACTGAATGCACCGTGCGGGCCTCGTAGCGTTGGCCGGTCGCGTACCACCCTGACGACTGGACATGGGCGGGGATGGCCTCGGCCAGCGCACGCAGCAGCGCACGGTCAGGCAGCGGGCACACCAGCGGCGTTGAGCCGGGGCCGGTGTCCCAGCGTTCCACCGGGAACAGCCCGGTGTCCTTCCAGCGTTGCCTCTGTTCGTCAGTCATGGGCGAAAAGTCAGCCATTGCCGTCTCCCTTCGTGACCAGCACGCCATCGGGGCCACGCAGGGCTTCGCGTGCAATGCGAGCCGCCCGGCCTAGGTCATCGGCGCGCTGTTTCGTCGGGTCCATGTCGGCAATCGCCTTCAACGCCCAGCCATAGCATGAGGCCCTGTCCTGCACGTCACGGCACGCGGCCAGGAGGAAGTAGGCGCGTTCCTGCAGTTCGCGGTTCTCGCGCAGGGTCTGCGCGTATTGCTCGTCAACGGCCATCGGTGCCTCCACCCGTTTTCACGCCAAGGGCGGGTTCCCAGCGGTCACTGACCCCGGATCGCCAGCGCACCGTGCAACCAGCGCAGGGATCGTCGCAACTGTCCTTGGCGAGGTGCGCGCAGTTCTTGCAGGAATGCACCGGGCCACGCGGCTCACCCGTTTCCACGCCATCGGTATCGGGCTTCATGACTTGGCCAGCTCGTGGTCGCGCGGCACACGGAACCCGCTGGCGTGCTTGTGACCACCTCCCCCGTATTGCTGGGCGATCTCGGCTACGTCCATGCCGTCAGGGGTCGAGCGAAGGCCAAAGCCGCGATGGCTGGCTGTGTCCCAGTAGTAGCCTGAGAACTTCTCGCCCTGCGCCATCACGTGCCCCGCATCGCTGCCCATGGTGTAGGGCAGGCTCGCCACCGGCACGTCATGCCCGCCGATCACCATGCGGCGCTGGCAAACCTTCACCAGTTCGGCCACGTCCTTGTGGTGCTTGCGCTCGATGGCGGCGCCGGCAGCGGTCATCTTCAGCAGTTCCACTTGGTCGGCGGACATCAGATTGTCCCACTGCTCGAACGTGTATTCGTGGCTGAAGATGAACGCTGAAATCTCCCGCGTTCCCTCCAGCTTGAAACGCCACAGGTCGCGGTCTTGCACGTGGCCGAGCAGACGCGGGGGCTCGTGACTACCGAAGCAGTGGCGCCACGCGAGCATCGCGCCAGACGCCTCCAGATCACAGAACCAGTTCAGGGCCTTGCGGCCTTCGGCGGCGGTGCGCAACTCCTGCAGGTCTTCGATGGCCGACTTGTGGTGGTCCACCAGCGTGATGCTCTCGGCGATCTTGAGCATGTCCTCCACCACGGCGCGCTTGTAGCTGAAGTCCACAAGGTGAACCTCGCGCCCAGTCACGTCGGGCGGCGCTTCGCTGTAGACCCCAGGATGGAAGTCGCAGTTTGCGCCGAAGCGCTTCCAGTAGACCCATGCCGCGCTGAAGCCATCGGCGCAGTTGCTGTGGTAGATCACCAGCGGGCGGCGGTGCGCCAGTTCGTGGGCGCGGTGTTCTGCGATGAGTTCGGAAGGGGGGCGGTTGGCCATGTTCATGCTCCTGTGTTGGGGGTTGCGTCCTGCACGGCCGGCTGCAGTGCCTCGATGGCGGCCACGACCTGCTCATGTGTGACGTGCGCCACGATGTTCGCGGGCACCTCGCAGCCATCCTCGGCCCGGATCGGGTTGTGAATAGAGCAAATGCGATACGTGCGCACACCGGGCAACAGAGGCAGCAAGTGCCGCTCCACCAACAGGCACAGAACGTCTTTGACCCCCACGTTCTTCCACAGGTCGTCCAAGTCGTGCTGGTCGCAATACGAGTAGAGGATGTCGCCGTCGTGGAAGCCGAACTTGCTCTTCAGGTCTTCACTGGGCAGGTTGATACCCGGGTAAGTCATCGCTGTCCTCCATCAGGTATTTTCACGCCAGGGGCGTACAGGCGCCCGCAGTGCGCCGTATCCAGTTCATCGCCGGGCAGGGTGGTGCGGAACAGGTTGGCGGCGGAGCTGTTCAGCTTGGACTCCAGCCGGGCGATGCACGCCTGGTGGTAGCGCACCACGGCGTCGGCGTAGTCACGCCCTTGCTCGGCCACGACCAGCAGACGCTGGGCCTCGTGCAGCTGCTCCTGCATCAACTGCTCCGCCGTGGTCGGGCGGTACATGCGCCAGAGTTGAGTGAACCAGTTCATTGCTCTCTCCTTGGGTTATGGACAAACGGACACGGTGTCCGTTTGTCCGACTTACACGCTTACGTCCTGCGCCTCAGACTTCTGGCCAGCGGCGTCCAGCCCGTGGTGTTCGAGCAGGCGCATGAGACGCGTCTCGGTGCGCACGGTGCGGCGGTAGATGCTGTCCATCAGCAGGCGCAGGTTGTTGAACTCGGCCCGGGTCACGGGCTCGGTGGGCGGCGGTGCCGCCGTGGGTGGGTGGTTATCGAGCATGATACGCTTCCTTACGCGTAAGTTCAAACATGCTTACCTATTAAGGCAAGTCCTTCCAGCCCATCAGGTCCATGAGCGTGTCGTTCATGGCTTGCAGCTTGCGGCACTCCACCAGCAGGCGGCCCATGGTTTCGGCCACGTCGTACGGCTCCGACTCCGCCCAGTCCACCAGCTCCTCCAGGCTCAGGCCGCTCAGCTCGTCGTAGATGCTGAGCTTCGGCGCGCTCGGCGCCGGTGCACGGGTGAGGGCGGGCGCCTTGCCCTGCTTGTTCTTCTTGCCCTTCTTCGGCATGTTCCAGCCCAGGCTGTCGCTGTCGTCCCACAGGCTGGGCGACACCCCACGGTACGCGCCGTAGCTGTTGCCGTACGAGTAGAGGTCCGCCTCGGCCGGGTCACGGTCGATGGGCAGCGAGTCCCAGTCGATGGCGCAGCAGGCGTCCAGCAGGGCGTTGAGGTGGGCGTAGTCCAGCGTCTCGTTGCGCCCGTGGTTGCTCTCGTACCCCACCGCCACGTTGACGCACTCGGCAATGATGCGCCGGTAGTTCTTGGTGTCGGTGAAAGTCCCCCCGTCGGACGGCTCGTAGCGCATGCCCTGGTCGGTGAGTCGCTTGCACAGGGCTTCGGTGAACTTCATGCTGGCGCACTTGCTGCCGCCCTGCTGGTAGACCACCTCGAACGTGTCCTTGCGGTCGAACGCAACAGCGCTCTCGTACCCACGCAGCAGGTCCTTGTGCTTCTCCGCCAGTTCCTTGCTGCCCAGGCCGCCTACCTCCTCGCCACGGTGGAAGACGTACATGCCCGGCACCTTGCGCTCGATCATGCGCAGCATGAGCCACACACCGGCGCCGTCGTCGGCGCCCAGCGAGCCGCCGATGCTGTCCTTGTCCAGGGCGATGAGCCCGAAGTTGGGGTCGTACGTCAGCTTCTTGCGCAGCAGCTGGGGCTCGCCGTCAGGCTTGGGCGCAGGCGCAGGCGCCGGGGTCTTGGCGTTCCACGTCGGCGGGGCGTGGTCGTAGCCGTCGATGGTGTCGACGTGGCAGCTGAACAGGGTGGTGCTGCGCCCCTGCGCCACCTCGATAGTCTCGTTCTTGACGATCTTGCTGGTGGGCGGGCGGGGCACGGTGACGATGATGTTGCCTGCACCCCTGATGGTCGGGGTGTAGCCGAGCGACGAGATGTGCTCGCGCAGCCACTTGCAGAACTGCATCTCCTGGAACGAGTCGTGCCGGCGGGGCCACGACAAGATGTTCACCAGCAGCGGGTCCACCGACTCGGGGATCTCGTGCGTGGGTTCGACCACGACGGCGCCCTTGGCAACCGTGGTTGCGGGGGCAGTGGTGGGTGCCGGGGTAGCGGCACGGGTGGTGGTGGGTGCCGGGGTAGCGGCACGGGTGGTGGTGGTGTTGCTCAGAGTCATGTCTATCTCCTTCAGTGACGTGGGTTAGGCAGCGATGGTGGTGTCGGTGCGCAGGGCGTCTGCGGCGGAGACGAGGGCGTCGTCCAGGGGGTCGATCTGCGTGGTGGCTTGCGGCTGGACAGCGGCTTCCACCTCCTGCGGGGTGATCGGCTGTTGCCGCTCGGCGATCTCGGCCTCGAACGCGTTGATGAAGTGCGCCGCCACAGTAGCCCAGGTGCGAGCAGCATGGGCGTACGTGCCCACCGTGTCGGCCAGTTCCTGGTCGCTCATCGCAGAGATCCTGACAGCCGCCGCCTTGATCTCGTCGAGCGTGACTTCAGACCCCCACGATGCGCCGCGCATGGGCATGTCGCCGCGCATGAAGAAGAACTGGTCGTTCACGCCGTGGCGCAGGCGCATCGTCAGGTTCTTGCGCATCTGGTATGCGAAGTCCTCGCCGTCGTAGTCCTCGGCCAGCACGTAGCCGCGCACCTCCTCACGCACCACCTCTGCGGTAGGCAGTGCGTGGGGCGCCTTGCAAGATATGTAGAACTGGGTGTCCATGAACCGCCGCGAGTGCACGTTCTGCTGGTAGTCCCAGGTGCCGTTGGCCAGCCGAACGATGGCGTGGTAGTCCTGGACGCAGCGGCGCTTGCCCAACGTCATAACCAGCCGGGGGTTGCTGCGGTGGGACATGCCCTTGACATCGCCCTTGGGTGCAACGGACACGTAGTCCTTGCTCTTGCGCGGGGGGGGCATCTCGCTGACGTGGCACCAGCGACCGTCGCCGACAGCGTCGAACAGCATGAACGTGTCCTCCCGCCGGACGTACCCACCGCTGGCCATCTTGCGGGTGGTGTTGAGCTTCGCCCAGGGGGCGTCGGGGTAGAACGTCGCATCAAGGCGCACGAATCCGTTGGCCGCACGGTTGGCGTCGTTGTCGACGTACGGCCGCATGCTCGTGCTGTAGAACGTCTGCGTGGCGTCGGGGTCGATGGCAACCTGGGCCTTCACGGCGCCCGCGTTGACGGTGTACGCACTCGACCGGAACCTGGCGCGCACCTCGTCCGTTGCCACGGCAGTCTTGACCTGGCCGTCGTGCCACACCGTGACGGTGGTCACCTCAAGTGCATTGTGCTGCCCGCCGGTGATGGGGCAGGTGAACTGCAGTGCGGCCGGGTCCACCTCGGGCACGTTGAACCGCACGCCGGTGGACTTCAGCTGCGGCGGGCTGAAGCCGAGACTGACCAGCCTCTTGCGCTGCTCGCCGGTGATGAGCCGGATGCAGTCCTCGCCCGCCAGCACGTAGCCGTAGCTGCCGTCCTCGGTGCCTTGCGCGCCGCCGGGACCGTCCAGGTAAGGCACGACGAACGGCGAGTCGGGGTAGCGGCCCAGCGCCAGCAGCGCCTGGAAGTCGACTTCGTCGCCGCCTTGCGCCTCGGCGTTGTTGATGGTGCGCAGGTCGATCTTGCGCAGCTTGGCGCCGGCCAGGTTGCCCATGGTGTAGCCCGCCGCTTCGAGCTTGCGGCGCAGCGCACCGTCACCGTAGATGCGCACCCACCGCTTGTCCTTCGGGTCGTCGGGGTTGTCGTAGATGACGCAGCGGGACTTGATGACGCCGTCGATCTCGGTGTACGCCACGGCAAGGCCAGCGTACGAGTACGCCGTCGAGGGGTGCAGGTCGTCAGGCAAGTTCCAGGTGCGCGCTGGGTAGCGCATGCAGCCGGAGTCGCCATCCATCTGGGTGTAGACGCGGCGGATCTCCTCGGGGGTGCGCGCCACCAGGAACGTCGGGTCCATCTCGCTGCGGTGGTACGCCTCCAGCTGCTGGATGTGGGTGTCCGTCGCCAGCAGCAACAGCTTGCGCAGCAGCTTGCCGAACGAGAGGCGGACCTGCTTGTCGCGCTTGCCGTCCTCATTCGACGGCGTGTATGCCACCAGCTGAGGGTCTTCGCGGCTGATGTGAATGCAGTACGCATCCAGCTTGGCGTTGGTGATGACCGCCTGCATCACCTCGGAGCGGGCGGGGTAGACGCCCAGCTCCTGGCGCCACTGCTCGCGGCGCAGCCACCAGGAGTCGGCCATGTCGTCGGTGTACATCGGGCCGCAGATGTAGCGCAGCGAGGCGTAGTGAAAGATCGGCACGTTCGAGGCGTGGACGAACGAGATCGGGTCAACGTGCGCCAGCGAGCAGACCTCGCGCCAGCGTTCGAGGGAGTCGATCTTGCCGGCGAGCAGCTCGCGGAATTTGGTCGTGTTCATGGGTGCCTCAGTTCAAGAAAGAAAAAGCCCCGCCGGGTGAGGGCGGGGCGAGGGGATGGACAAACGGACACCGTGTCCGTTTGTCCGGGATAGCACTTACGTGCTTACAGCTTGCGCCAGATGACGCCGTCAGCGTCGATGGCCAGCGTGCCGCCGCTCCCGCACAGCATCAGGTGCGGGGTGGGCAGGTCGCCGGGGGTGTCGTCCGCCGCATCGTCGACGTGGTGGTCGATGTTGAGCTTCACATCCGCCATGTCCACCATGACCCACTGCGCGGTGGCTCGGGGCGCGTCGAACACCGTGGCGCCGACGGGCATCGGCGTGAGGTTATGCGTGGGGGTGAACGCCTGCGCCACCGGGGCCGACGGGAACAGGGCATCCTTGTTCAGGAGCACGCCGTTCCACCGGCCGCTGTCATCCAGCTGGAAGGCGTTGCCGGCCTCGTCGTGCAGCACCAGGTACTGCGGCTGGTCCACGCCCGTCGTGTTGGCCTTCAGCTTGGTGGACTCGGGGATGCCGTACTTCGCCTTGACGATGGAGAACACCTCGCGCTTGATCTGCTTGCGCTCGTCAGCGCGGGGGTCATTCGCACCGGGCGCGTTGGCGCGGGCGTTGTTGATGATGGCCGCTTGCGTGGCGGTCAGAGCGGCGACGGTGAAACCGTTGATGGACTTGGTCATTTGAAACACTCCACGACTCAGGAAAGAACGCTTCCGCCAGTGAGTCAGGCCGGCGGGGCGGGTTGATTACTTGCTAACGCTTGCTCAGGCGAGCAGAGGCCAGAGGCTCCACACTGCGACGGCCAGGTACACGACGCCGGCCAGCAGTGCGAGTGCGCCCAGTGCGACGAGCACCAGTTCGAGAACTTCTTCGATGTTCATGCGTGCTCCGGGTTGTGGGTACAGGCATAGATGAACCGGGCACGGTCGAACCGGGGATTGATCTCCTGCAGCGCAGCAGCCACGGCGCGCATGGCTGCGTGGTATTCCTGGCGTGCAGTGGGGTCAGCCGGCTGGCGCTCACGCAGGTGAGCAGCGATGCACTCGAAGTGCTTGCGGGTGAGGGTGCTCATGCTCTCTCCTTGCTCGGGTCCGTGATGGTGATGCCGCCGCCGGTGCGCTTGAGGATGCGCACGACGACGCCGTGCTGGTGGTCCGTGATGACAGCCCGGCCGTAGAACTCCACGGCGCAGCGGCCGGCGCTGTTGCGGATCAGGTTGGGCAGGCTGTTGCCGTTGCCGTACGCGTCCGGGCTCTTGTTGATCGCGCCGAAAGGCGTGGTGGCGAACCGGAAGTAGGCCGTCTGGTATCGGGTCTTGCGTTTGGGTTTCATGGCATCAGGTCCTCGTTGTCAGCGGCGATGCCTGCGATGAACCCTTCCACCTTGGTGCGGAGCATCTTGTGCTCGTGCTCGACTTCTTGCAGCCGCCTTTGGTAGTAGGTCAACGCTTCGACGAAGGCGGCTGTGGGGTTCTTCGCCCTCTTGGCCAGGTTCATCCCGCGCGTCGTGTCGTAGAGCCAGAAGCCGTCTCGGCAATCCGACAGCGTGAGGGTTTCGCTCAGCTCGCTGGTCTTGATCTTCATGCTGATCCTCCATAGTTCTCCCCCCAGGGCCAGGCCGTGGGGATGGGGCGGGACTTGATGGGCTTGGCCGGCTGGGCGTCGGGGTTGCGGGTGAGGCCGTGCCAGCTCAGGGCCTGGGCGAGATTTCTCAGGTGGCGGGACAACATCTTGGCGATGTCGGGGGTGGCACACGGAGGGCACCAGTAGCTGCCAGTCCAGTAGGCATACAGCCCCCGGTCGGGGCGCTGGGGCTCGGTGCCCATCTGCGGGTAAGCGTGGCGCACCCGGTACACGCCCGGCCGGGCCGGGGTGATGTGGTACGGGAACCAGGGGGTGAGGGTGGGCTTGGGCTTCATGTGCTCACCACGAGCTGTCGCAGATCACGGCGTCGCCCTCGGCGAACGCGACACGAGCACGAGCGATGAACTCGCGCACCTCCTGCTTGTCGTCATCGGTGTACTCCTGCGGGCCGAAGAAGAACCCGGTGGTGTGGACGAGGCTGTCGATCTCCGCTTCCAGGCGGTCGATGTCCTCGGGCATCAGGCGCACGGGGGTCGTGTTGAACATGCCGGTGCCGCCCTTGCGGCGGTACAGCGCATCCATCCACCCATGCAGTGCGTCGAAATTGCGCCAGTAGGCGAAGTCGGCGTCGACCCCGGGGCGGGGCTTGCCGTCTGCGAACAGGGCCTGGGCCAGCTCGTCGCCCAGCTGCTTGTCACCGACCAGCTGCTGGCTGGCACGGCATGCGAACATGTCGAGTCCCATGGTTTCTCCTTACCTGATTACAGGGTGGTGGGCGTGACGACACGCCGCTTGTTGCGGAAGCTCACCCGCACGGGGGTGATGTCGATGTAGATGGGGGGCTGCTTGCCGCCGCACATGCAGGCGGCGCGCTTGGCCTCGAACGCGAAGAACACCCCGGCGTTGTGCTTGGGGTTGGTCGGGGCAGCGCGCTGCCCGGAGTGCTTGATTCTCATGGTGTGGTGCCTTTCAGGGAGGGAAGGAAGACGTTCGGACAGGGTGTCCGTTTGTCCAGGGTCAGGGCTTGCGCCCCACGAGGATGGCCAGGGCGTCGTCGAGGGTGACGCCACGGTTGCGGAGGTAGCCAGCGGCCCGGCGGGTGCCGAGCGTGCACTGGATGTTGATGGCTCGGGGAGCCAGGCAGAGAGCGGTCCAAGTCATGTGGTGCCTTTCAGATGCGCACCGTGCGCATCGGTGTGCACGCTCGTTCCGGTGGGCTGCGCGCTTAACCCGTGGGACAGGGCAGTTGCCGTACTGGAACGTGCACGCCGATGCGGGCACCCGCAGGTGCCCTGGCGCTTACGCGTTTACTCGCCGTCGGCCGAGCGGCGCAACTCGTTGCCGAGCACCGCTTCCATCATCTCGCCCACCACGATGCCGGCGCCCGTCGTGAACCCCGCGTCGAACGCGGCGCGCACCAGCAGTTGGAGGGCCTCGGGCGTCTCGCCCCCGGGGATCAGGCTGAACGCCAGCTTGGTGGTGGGCGCAGCCATGAAGGCTGCGAAGTTGCGGTCGGCCGCCGCCTTGCGCTCGGCTTCGCGCACGGCTAGGGTCTTGGGGGCGAATGGGTTGGGCATGGTGGTTCCTTTCAGTGAATGCGTGCGGGTGCACGTTCGACTGGGCACTGGGGTTCGGGTTAGCGTGTCGGCACCGTGTACCGGACTTGGCTCCACTGCATACGCTGACTGGCGCACCCGAGGGTGACGCGCTGCAGTTCTGACTCGGCAGCACTGGACGGAGTGGAAGGACAGGTTGCCCTACTGGCAGTGCCCATGCGAACGCTGGCTCGTGAGAACCAGCGCGACGGGACGGTCTGTGATCGGTTGATGATCTGTTTTTCATTTGTTGCTGCCCGGCATGGGTGACCGGTAGCCCCTGTCGCGGTGAGGGAGGGGCGCAGCGCCGGGGTAACGTCCCCGGCCAACGAAACCACACGCGTCCCGAGCGTGACATGCAGGCGGGCACCTGCCCTGCGCTGACCCCGCACCAGGGAAGAGCCTGGCCGGCTGAACGCAACCCGCAGCGAGCGGGTGCATGGGCGCACTTGTTGTGCGTGTGGCGACCTGGCTTTTACAGGCACTCCCGAACGTGTCGGCTGGCGTTGGTACGCGTCATCAGCACCTACAGATTGCCCAAGAAGGTGTACGGGCTCCGGCTTTTTTCAGGGTGTGCACGGTACGGCTGCATACGCGCCGCATCTGGCAGTAACTCCCGCCGATATGTAGGTGCCGACTCGGGTGGTGAACGCTACGTCATATAGACCGAGTGGCTTGCCCGCACCAGCTGTAGGGGTGTAAGCCCATGGCCGGTGCGGTACGTGCAGATTGTTAAGGAGCGGTGGATGGTGTGGTGCCGTCCGTGCGGGGCGCCGGATCTTGCCTGCGCTGGAGACATTCGGACACGGTGTCCGTTTGTCCGGGGGGCCAGTGCGATGACTGCCGCACCCCCTGTACCGCAGCCCCTGGTGCGAGGGCTTTGGTACGTTCAAGCTGACTTCTTAAGGTGTAGGGCGAATATCAACTGAACAACCTACATTGTATACGAGTTTACTGGTCTTGTCAAGGGGGTAAACCGTAAGCAGGTGGGTTTCAGGAAACAACATCCGCCGGGGTGATGGTCGTGGGGTCGGGCTGGCCCGTTGCGTCTTGGCTCGGCTGGCTGGGCGCAGTGCCCGGGGTAGGGGGCAGCACCTTGTCCAGGATCTTGCGCACCAGGGCAGCCACGGCGACCCCACGCATCTGCGCAGTGCGCATGATGGATGCGCGCCCCTCGTACGTGCACTTGATGGGCAGCAGGTGCAGCTCCTGCCCTGCCCGGTAATTCACGCGCCCCAGGAAGGGCACGATGTCCTCGTAGGCGGGGTCCACCTCGGCCTTGATGCGGGTCATGATGTCGGTGGGCTTGTAGCAGAAGTGCAGCACGATCTGCCGGGCCAGCCAGGTGGGCGAGCATGGTGCACCCGAGGGGTCCCGCATCTGCCGGGCAGCGGAGTGCAGCCGCATGGCCAGGGCCAGGGGCATTTCAACCTGGAGGGTTTCGGTCAGGGGGTCGGCGTTGGCGTCACTGGGCAGGACGTGCACGTAGGGCTCAGCGCGCTTGGGTTGGCTGGCGATAGCCACCAGGGTCTTCTGTAGGTAGCGGTGCAGCGTGTAGCCCTTGGCCTCGGCTTGCTTGCGCAGATTGTGGGCAGTCATTTCGGGGACGGCCACGGAGAGCTGGTGTAGGGGAGAGTTGGCCATAGCACTGATCCTTTTATAACAGTAGGTGGATTGGAGTTAGCAGTTTAGCAGGTTAGCCGCTGTTGGTGGGGGTGTGCATGTGGGAGATGGCGATATGGGAATCTCCGGTTCGGCGCGGTGAGGCGCACGGGGTGGTGGCGGTGGGGGTTTGGCGTGGACATTCCGACAGGCTGTCGGTTTGTCTGGTGGGGGTCGCATGCGGGCATCTGGGGGACGCCAGAGGGGTGGGGCTAGGCTGGGTGCGCGGGCAGCAAGTGGATGTTTCGTGCACGTACAGGGACGGCAGGGCTTTCTGTTCGTTCTGTTCGGCCCACGGTTTGGTTTTGGAACACC
>ERZ650311.1354-NODE-1354-length-12277-cov-5.315251_pt1 | contig 12277 bp, 11 predicted proteins | sample MGYA00376247_ERZ650311 | MGnify/ENA primary metagenome ERZ650311 (study PRJEB26733, sample SAMN07839324) | wastewater metagenome | biome: small river; feature: stream; material: water | place: USA: North Carolina | collected 2016-07-28 ... | reverse complement strand
ATGAAGTCAATAAGGAAGCTACTCGGATAGCTTCTGAAGAAGACCGTGTTCTAAAAGACGCTGAGCGTATTCTTCAATGATTTATAACGCTAGAGGCAATATCCAAGTTACGACAGATGCAGGCTACGGTCTGTATTCTGCTGATGGCTATATCCGAATAACGATAGTAGACGGTAATTCGTTAACTGGACTGTACGCAGCAGATGGTTCTTGGAACGCTGTCCTCGTTGATGACACAGACACTCCTGTCTCAATCTATCATCCTTGTGGAGCCATTCGTGTCGTAGAGACTGTAGCTCAAACTGGAAGCACCTCACCAAACGGTGCTTTGTACGTTTCTGGAGCAGGTACGCCTCTTCCTGTTATAGTTCTGACTGGAGACGAAATTCCAGAAGACGCTGGTGTTGGTGATACTGTAGGTACGCTGACTATTTCTGGAACGTACACAGGTACTCCTGTCTTTGCTTTAGACGACGATGCAAATGGATTGTTTGTCCTTGACGGGGATGACATAGAAGTCGCTGGTGCTTTAGATTATGAGACAGCAGATGAACATACAGTCACTGTTTCTGTCTCAGGTATTGATCCAGTAATTGATCCTCAAGATTTTGTCGTAACCGTTACTAACGTTACTGCGGCATCTGCTGCTGGTATTTTGCTAGACGCCAATGGTGATATTGGTTTAGCTATAGTTGCTAGTGACGACAGCATGGTCATACGGGATTTTGCGACGCCTGCAAACGATTATTCAGGCGCACCGGGGTCAAAGTGGACAACGACGAGAGCCAATAACACCGCGTCTTTTTTTAACAGTTCAAGCATCATCACAGGGATCAACGCCAATCTTTTGTGACGTGATTTCAACCCGCGTCTGGGCTCTGGTGTTCCCGGCTACCTGAGCGAGGGGGGGCGGACTAATCTTGCGGTCCGAAACGCCGACTACGCGGGCGGACTGTGGTTTGAAGGTAATTGTTCGCTTGATGAGGATATATCGGACGGACCATTTGGCTCGACTTCGATGGCGAGGTTTACTGAAACCGGCGCTTCTGCAAGCACAACCTGCGCTAACGACATTACAGTAAGCAGCGCCACCACCTATACTTATTCGGGTTTCTTCAAGAAAGGGACGTGCGACTTTATTAGAATGGTCGCCGCCAATAATAGCGCTTGGAGTAACGGTGTCCAAGCGTGGTTCAACCTCAATACGGGTGTGGTTGGGACGCTTAACACGCGAGGCAGCGGTTGGACCGCTGTATCGCATGGTATCAAAGCGATGGGTGGCGGCGTCTACCTGTGCTGGATCGTGTTCACTACTTCAGGAACCACGCTTCGTGCCGCCCTTGCAGCCGCAACAGCCGATGTAGGTGCCGCACCAAATGGAGGTCATGTTTTCTATCTTGATGGGTTGCAAGTCGAACTTGGCACATTCCCAAGCTCTGCCATTGCGACAGCCGCCGCTTCCGTTGCTCGCTCTGCCGATGTCATCACGCTCGCGACATCGGCATTCCCCTGGTCGGCCACGGTCGGTACTCTCATGTTCGAAGGACACACGGCACTTGGCTCCGGGACGCAAGTCCTGTGGCAGTGCGACGATGGCAGCGAGAGTGAGCGCTTTCGCCTGCTCCGAAATTCCTCGAATGAAATTCATTTCATTGTCACAGATGGCGGCTCAGGTGTCTGCGACTTGAACTTGGGCACAGTCGCTAATGACACCGCGTTCAAGGTTGCGGTGTCTTGGGCGGCCAATGATTTCGTCGGCAGCTTGAATGGCGGAACTGCTGTCACCGACACCAGCGGCACATTGCCGACAACGACCACCATGCGGCTGGGATCGAGCTTCACCGGGGAACAGAGCTTCGCTCATTGTAAACGGCTGATGTACCTTCCTTTAAATAAATCAGCAGCACAAATAGAGGCGTTAGCGACATGAAAGTTAATCTAATCGATATAACATCAGCAACGTCTTCTGGCAATGTCTCCATTCAGAATACGAATAACGACGCTTTAGCTGCTGCTATTGAGAAAACGCTGTCTCGCGATGGGACTTCTCCAAACGAGATGAATGCTAACCTTGATATGAACTCTAACCGTATCTTAAATCTTCCTGCTCCTATTAATCCTTCTGAACCTGTAAGACTACTTGATCTCCAGAATGCTACGTTTGTTGAAGGTGACGGTGATGGAGAGCCAGTAGAAGACGAAATAGTTGAATTAGGTGTAACTTTTCAAGATATTTCTGTTCTAGAAATTGATTCAGACATTAACATTTTTAAAACTATCGGTTATTATTCTGATGACGCTTCTGGAGCAGCATTCATGCGCAGAGTCTCCAGTCAACCGTCTACTACTGGAAGTTGGACACAAGACGCAACAGGAGCGTATTGGAATATTGATCCTGGTCAAGACATTAATATTCGTATGTTTGGTGCCAGGTCAGCTAATGCAGATAATCAAACACAGATACAAAATTGTATAAATTATTGCCAAACAAATACTAAGATTACTCATGTCCCTAAAGGTACTTATACTGTCTTGTCTAAACTCTATTACCAAGATGGTACAATTCTTCTTGGGGAAGGGTTTGGAAGTATTATACTTGCGAACTTTAGCGGTTATGTCATAGAACGTAGTGGAGGTAACCAAGGCAGAACTCCTTACGGTCCAATTGTTATTGAAAAACTTAAAATACAAAACGATCATACGTCAGGTAATGGTATTTGGTTTGTTGACCAAATTCAAGGTAATATCAATGATTGCCAAATCAGAGTTAAAAATATTGGCATTAGATTAGGTCCTAATAACTTTACTGCCTTCATTAACGGAACGACTGTTCATGGCGTAACACAAGCAGGAAGCATTGGTATTTTAGCTGAGAGTCACGTAGATATAGCTGGTTGTGATATATGCCACTGGGATACGGCAGTACGTAAATTTGGTCAGTCTGGAAAGCTTAGTGCTAGTCGTATGGAAGTAAACGTCGTCGGCGTTATGATTGGACGAGATGCAAGTGCCTCTCCTTACTGGGCTAGAGGATTTATTGTAACTGGTAACGCATTCGAGGCAAATGATTACGCAATTGTAGCAAGACAGGCTGAAGGCTGTAGTATTATTGCAAACGTCGTACAAGGGACAAGTAACGCACCTTCAGGCGGATCAATTGTTGGTTACGATTTACAACAGTTTAATGGTTGTACAGTTTCAGGAAATTCTGTTACAGGAGAATTTGCTACTGCTGTTCTTCGTGCTTTAGACGTATGGGATAGTTCAATTGTTGCTGGTAATTATTTTAATCAGTCTGGGGCAGGTGTTGTTTACTCTAGCGCGTATTCACATGTAAACTCTGGTGTTGAATATAATAGAGGTATTCTAAACAATTACGGCAATGCTCAAACAATTGCTACTGGTAGTAAACCTGCTGTCTCTGGAACTGATGGAACTGATACAACCCCGTCAACGACTGAGACTTATTTCTGTGTCATTCGCATTGACCGTCCTACTATTATAACAGGTATCCAATTACTGAATGGATCGGCTGTTGCAGGAAACGTCACTGTTGGATTAGCTGATCGTGTTGCCGCCCCTATTTCAGCGGCTAAATCTGCGAGTACAGCACAGAGCGGAACGAACCAATATCAACGAATACCTTTTGTTGCCGCGTATACAGCAGTACCAGGAGAATACTATGTCGTAGTCCAGTTCAGCAGTACAAGCGCTCGTTTCCGTACCCATGCTTTTGGCGGATTTGGTGCTGAGAAAGTAACAGGGACGACGTACGGAACATTCCCAACAGGGACAGATGCTACAACGTTTACTGCTAATGTAGGTCCTATTGCAAGTCTGTATTAATTTTGGATAGAAAGACAGAAAATAGACTTCGAGCTGAACAAGATTTAGAAGTCTTTATCAAGCTTGTTCATCCTCAGAGAGTCCTCGGAGGTGTTCACAAGAAGCTAATACGTTGGTGGACTCGTGAAGACGCTAAGAACCACCAATTACTTCTTCTTCCTCGTGATCACATGAAGTCAGCTATGGTGGCTTATCGCGTTGCTTGGATGATTACTAAGAATCCAACTATTCGTATCTTGTACATTTCAAGTACTGCTAACCTTGCTACCAAGCAGTTGAAGTTTATTAAAGATATTCTGACCTGCGATCAATACCGTTTCTATTGGCCTGAAATGGTCAATTCAGAAGAGTCCAAACGTGAAAAGTGGACGGAAACGGAAATTTCCGTAGACCATCCGGCTAGAAAAAAAGAAGCAGTTCGCGACCCTACTATTTTCACTGGTGGATTGACTACTAACCTCGTTGGTCTTCACTGTGACATTGCTGTCTTTGATGACGTCGTAGTTAATGAAAACGCGTACACAGAAGATGGAAGAGAAAAGACTAGAACTCAATATTCTCTTCTATCTAGTATTCAAGGTGCAGATGCACATACTTGGGTTGTAGGCACTCGTTACCATCCTAAAGACTTGTACAACGACCTAGCTGAGATGGTAGTTGATATGTATAATGCGGAGGGAGAGCCTATCGAATCTTATCCGTTGTACGAAGTCATGGAGGAACAAGTTGAATCAGCAGGAGACGGATCAGGAGAATTTCTCTGGCCCAGACAACAACGATATGATGGTAAGTGGTTCGGCTTCGATCAAAGAGTTCTCGCAACTAAGAGAACTCAGTATTTGGATCGTACCCAGTTCAGAGCCCAATATTACAACAACCCGAATGATGTTGATTCCGCTCCGATCTCGCCTGAATATTTCCAATATTACGACAGAGCAAGGCTTGGTAGAGTAGACGGTAAATGGACGTATGCTGGAAAGAGATTAAATGTTTTCGCTGCTGTTGATTTCGCGTACAGCGTTAGACTTAAATCTGACTATTCTTGTGTTATCGTTGTCGGTGTTGATAGTGACAACAATTATTACGTACTCGATATTGAGCGGTTTAAAACAAAGCTAATCTCAGAGTACTTTCAGAAGATATTAACACTCCATCAAAAGTGGGACTTCAGGAAAATACGTGCTGAAGTCACTAGTGCTCAAATGGCTATTGTTGAAGACTTGAAAATCAATTACATCCGTAAACACGGCTTAGCACTAGCTATTGAAGAACACAAGCCTACTCGTCACGAAGGAACTAAAGAAGAGAGAATGGAAGCTATTCTCCAACCAAGATACGCCAACCATCAAATCTGGCACTACCAGGGTGGGAATTGTCAAATCCTAGAAGACGAACTAGTTCTCCAGAATCCTCCTCACGATGACGTCAAAGATGCTCTTGCTTCGTGTATCGAAGTCTGCGTAGCACCTACAGTAGGTAAAATCCAAGGTATAAACAACTATAGGGACATGATGACAAAAGTATCAAATAGTAGATTTGGTGGAGTGTCCTTCTAATGGCTGGTTCAGTCTTAGACCTCGACCAAGTTATTGTCCCTGATCAGTTAGGGACAGCGTTAGCTGTCCAGTATACTACGTGGGATAGTCTTAAGACTGTTCGTATCAACGACTGGAATATGATCCAGAAGTACGTATACGCGACAGATACAAACAACACAGCTAACAACGCACTTCCTTGGAAGAACAAGACAACTGTTCCTAAGCTCTGCCAGATCAGAGATAATCTGTACGCTAATTACATGGCTGCTCTCTTCCCTAAGCGCCAATCAGTAACCTGGGAAGGCTCTGCTGGTAAAGATCAAACAGCTTCAAAGAAGACAGCTATCGAAGCTTATTGTCAGAACATGATGGAACAGCCTGAGTTCAAAGAAGCAGTTTCTCGTTCAATCCTTGATTACATTGACTACGGTAATCCGTTTCTGTCACTGACTTGGAAGGACGAACAAATTGCTCAAGACACTGGTTTCAAATCAGGCTATGTGGGTCCTATTCCTGTTCGCATTAGCCCCTTGGATATTGTATTCAATCCTATTGCTGCCTCCTTTTCGCAGACTCCTAAAATCGTCCGATCAGTAGTCACAATTGGAGAACTTGCTAATCAGTTAGCTTCGTTTACGTCTCCTGAATACGCAGAAGAAACTCAGAAAGCTTTCGATTATTTGAAGGACGTTCGTAAGACTGTCTCTCAATGGAATGGGGGCTATAAGACAAAGAATGAACTCTTCGCTATTGCAGGTTTCACATCTTTTGATGTCTACCTTCGTTCTAGCTATGTTGAAATCTTGACATTCCAAGGAGATTACTACGACGTCTATAATGACAAGATGTACAAGAATTATGTTATTCATGTTGCGGATCGTCACAAAATCCTAGGCATGCGTCCCAACCCTTCTTTTCTGGGTAAGAGTTCTATCTTCTCGACGTCTTGGCGTATGCGCCCAGATAACTTGTGGGGTATGGGTCCGTTAGACAATCTGGTAGGTATGCAGTACCGAATAGATCACGTAGAGAACCTAAAAGCGGATGTCTTTGACCTCGTGGCCGCACCACCATTAATGATAAAAGGCGTCGTAGATGATTTTCAATGGGGTCCGTTTAGTAAGATTTACGTTGGAGACGATGGAGACGTTAAAGCACTGGCTCCTGATGTCAACGCTCTTCAGTATAACTTGGAAATCGAGAATCTTCAAAATACTATGGAAGTCATGGCAGGTTCTCCAAAAGAAGCCGCAGGATTTAGAAGTCCTGGTGAAAAGACAATGTACGAGGTCCAAAGACTAGAAAATGCTGCTAACCGTATCTTCCTTACCAAAGTCCGCCAATACGAGGAACAGGTCCTAGAACCTCTCCTAAACGCCATGCTAGAGCTTGCAAGGCGTAAGATGGATGGAGCTACTGTCGTCCGTGTCTTCAACGATGAGACACATGCAATGGACTTTATGTCGATTACTCCAGAAGATTTATCAGGCATGGGTCGTATTCGTCCTATTGCTGCCCGTGTTTTTGCTGAGAAAGCAGAGCGTGTTCAGAACATGACTAATTTCTACGCTTCAGCTGTCGGCGCTGATCCTGAAATTCGAGCACACATGAGTACGCTCGCTCTCGCAGAGATGTTTGAAGACTTGCTTGATATTGAACCTTATAACGTCGTCAAGCCGTATATTCGTATTATCGAAGAACAAGAAGCTCAGAAGTTTGTTAACGCTGGACAAGAGCAAGTAGCTCTAGACGCTGAGACTCCTGCTGGGACTTCACCAGATGACGTATCAATTCCAACTCAACCGCAGGTGGCCTAATTGGGTATTCCAGCAGTTTGGTTGAAAGGTCTCGAAGGAAAAGAGAAACAAGACTTCGAGACGTACTTAAGAAATTCTACTGTCCTAGTAGATAAGCTCATAGAGATTCTTTCAGACCATATCGAGGCTCTTGAGCGTAAACAAATCCAGGAAGAGTTCTACAAAGACCCTGAACTATTCGCGCGTTTATGCTACTTAAATGGACAACTCGCAGCTTATAACAAGGTCATCAATCTCTTCCATTTTAGAGGAGAATAATATGACCGATCTATTTAAGGCTCCTGACCAGGAGATGATTATTGACCCCGAAAAAGACTACCTACCTGATCTCGTAGGTGAAGGTAAGAAGTTCAAGACCCCAGCAGACCTCGCAAGAGCTAAGCTAGAGTCTGATGCTTTTATCGAACGTCTAAAGCGTGAAAACGCAGAGATGAGGAGTAAAGTTGAAACTGAGCTTTCTATGAAGCAGTTTCTAGACAACCTAGACGCTAAGTTGAAAGCCAAACCTGCTGATGATACTACTCAGAGGACCACCCCTGACGAACCGAATGCAGAACAGATTAATAAAGGTATCTCCGAAGAGGATATTCTAAAGCTTCTTGATAATAGAGAAAAGACCAAGCAGCAACAGGAAAACCTCAACAAGGCAATCGAACTTTCTAAGAAGTCTTTTGGTGCTAACTATAGTCTTGTCCTTGAACAAAAGGCGCAAGAACTGGGCATCTCTAAAAACTTCCTAGAGGATATTGCTAAGTCAAATGTTTCAGCATTTGCTAGAATTGTCGGCGCTGAACCTAAGAACGATAACACTCAACTATTTCCTACTTCGTCTGTTACTACTCAGACTGCTCCTCCAGTCAATACTGGCAAGAAGTACTCTGATTTTGAAAAGATGCGGAAGGAGAATTACAAAGAGTGGATCAGTCCTCGTGTTCAGAATGAAATTCATGACCTTGCTGTCAAACATGGAGAAGCCTTTCTAACTTCATAAGAAAGGATTAACACATGAGCGGTTTTTCTACTAACAACAACGTTCATCTCATTCGGTCTAATCTTTGGTCTAATACGCTCAAAGAAGTCCTCTTGGATGAACTCATCGGCACTCGTTATGTCGATATGATTACTGACTTCCCTGACGGTGAAACTTTGAACATCCCGTCTATCGGTCAGGCTGAGTCCAACGATTACGTCGAAGGTCAGGCAGTTGTCTATACTAGCATGGACACTGGTAACTTCACGTTCACGATTGACCAGTACAAGTCTTCGGCTACTTACATCACCGAGAAGATGAAACAGGACTCGTTCTATATGTCGCGTCTTGTTGCTGGCTTCGTTCCCAAGCAGGCTCGTGCGCTTGCAAAGGCTATGGAGATCAAGATTCTTGCGGCTGGTCCCGGTATGCAGACGGCTACGTCCTCGAACACGATTAACGGTGCCAAGCATCGCTTTGTCGCTTCGGGTACGAACGAAGTAATGGCTCCGGCTGACTTTGCTAAGGCGAACTACGCTTTGGATATGGCTAACGTTCCTATGCAGGGTCGTGTCGCTATCGTCCATCCGTCGGTCGGCTATGCGCTGTCTACGTTGTCTAACTTGACGAGTGTGTCTAATAACCCGCGTTGGGAAGGTATCGTCCGTGACGGTGGCCTGACTGGCACGAAGTTCATGATGAACGTGTACGGCTTTGATGTCTACACTTCGCAGAACTTGCTGGTTAATAGCACTTCAGAACAGATTGATTCCACTGGTCCTACTGCGGCTGCTGGCGTCAACAACCTGTTCTTCTCGGCTGCGCCGGATGTCCTGCCTATCGTAGGTGCTATCCGTCAGGCCCCGAAGGTTGACAGTGAGTATAACAAAGACTACCAGCGTGAGGAATACGTCACGACTTGTCGGTATGCCTTCAAAGGCTTCCGTCCTGAGAACATGGTCGTTGTTCTTACTGACACCGATCAGGTCTAATAAGGAGGGAATGTAAATGGCTAAATGGATTAATTCTGACGGTCTTGCCGTCAAGCTTGGTGCTGACGAAGGCGATCCTGCAAAGGGTGGTGATATTCGTACTTCCAATGACATTCATGTCACGCAGTTCGATATTTCGTACACCGATGCTTTGTCTGCAACGTATGCAGTCCTTGGTTCTGCGTCAACGAGCACTGATGGTGCTTATGGCGTTATGATTCCTAAGAATGCTCGTATTAAGGCAATTGAAGTCCTAGTGACGGCTGCGTTTACGAGTTCTGGCACGATTGGTTCGAGTACTCTTGGACTTGGGTTCAAAAAGCAGTCGGACTTCTCGACCGAACTCGATCATGATGGTCTTTTGACGGCTTCGTTCGTCGGTGGTCGTCTGGACGCAGTTGGTGAAAGGACTTACGTCGAAATCGGATCAACTGGTGCTGGTGCTCTCATTGGTACTTCGTTGTCTGAAAACGGTGTAATCTGTCTTGCAAATACCGCACACGCTTCTCATCCGTATACGGCAGGTTCTGCTCGTATTCGTGTCGAGTGGTTCTTTCGGTAACTAACAAATAACTCGGAGGTAGTTAATCAATGACGGTACAGCACTCAGCACTGACAGGCACAGATTTACATGAATGTAAAGGTGCGTCTGCCGCTTCTGCGAATACTGTTCGTGTAGCGGACGGTGCTGGGAGCGGTGCCTGGCAGAAAATCTCTACTAACGAAATCAATACTTCGTCTATTTTTGCGGTAAACGAACGTATTCTACAAGCACAAATAGTGGACGTCTCAACAGCGTCCACTGTTTATGTTCCTGTTCCTTGGAACTGCACGTTGACTGCAATCTATACTACATTAGGTGCAGCCATTACTGGTGCTGATTCTACGATAACTGTCAAAGACAATGGTGGCAATACAACAGGTTCTTTTGTCGTCGCGTACAGTGGCTCTGCTGCTGGTGACGTAGATAGTACGACATTCGTTGTTAATAATACATTCCTTCAAGGACAGCGCATTAGTATTGAGACTAATGGTGGTAGCACTACGACAGCAACATTAAATATTGTTCTTGTTCTGACGAGGACCGCATAATGAAACTTACACTAGACGATCTGTCCTCACTTTCTAATCAGTCTTCTGCTATCTCGACTATGAACGAGAATAGCGAAAGAATAGAAGCTGCTATAGAGAATACTCTTTCAAGGGATGGTACTGCTCCTAACCAGATGAATGCTAATCTGGATATGAACTCAAACAGGATTATTAATCTTCCTGCTCCTGTGTCTGATTTTGAGCCTCTTCGTTTAGCGGATGCAGAACTAATTGCCCAGGGCGCTCTTCAAGGTCCTGCTGGTCCCGAAGGTCCAGAAGGTCCTCAAGGTCCTGTTGGTCCTCAAGGTCCTCCAGGTGATGATGGTGCTGACGGTGCAACAGGCGCTACAGGTGCAACAGGCGCTACAGGTGCCGCAGGTAGCAATGGTATAGACGGTATCTCGTCTGGTTTTCCATATACGTTTAGCACGACTACGAGTATGGCTGATCCTGGTGCAGGTATTTTCAGATTCAATAACGGTACTATTTCTTCTTGTACCGCTATTGCTTTCGACGCCACTAATGCTGCTACTGGCAATCCTACTATGCGTACTTGGATTAATACGTGGGACGATTCATCAAGCACGATTAAAGGTAGAATAATTATCCGTAGAATATCTGCTCCTGAAAACTATCTCATAATGAATGTCACAGGATCAGTTACAGATAATACTGGATGGCTTGAAGTTCCTGTTACGTACGTAACTGGTAATGGATCATTTCCTAATGGCGCTTTGATGTCTGTCGAGTTTTACAGGAATGGCGACCAAGGGAGCTCTGGTGCTGGTTCTGGCGATATGCTGGCGGCTAATAACTTGTCAGACGTTGCTAATGCTGCTACCGCTCGTTCTAATATCGGTGCAGGTGACGTTCTTAAGAGTAACAATCTTTCTGATCTTCCTTCAGCCAGTACAGCAAGGACTAACCTAGGACTAGGCTCTCTTGCTACAGCATCTACTATTAACGACGCTAACTGGAGTGGAACTGATCTCGCTATCGCTAATGGCGGTACAGGTCAGAGCACTAAAGCTGCTGGTTACGATGCCCTTAGCCCTAATACGACTAGAGGCGATATTACAGTTCGTGGTGCGTCTAACAATGAACGCTTGGGTGCTGGAACAGCAGGCACGTTTTTAAGCACACAAGGAACGACTGGTGAGCCTGTTTGGCAACATCCTCTTGAAACATTTGTTGTCTCTTTGACTGCCCCTACGACAGCAGTTACGACTGGTGTGACTAAAGATTCATTCTTCATGCCTTATGCTTTTACTGTTACGAACGTTTACGCTTCTCTTGTAACAGCACAGGCAAGCGGTAGCATCATGACGATAGACATCAACGAGTCTGCTTCGTCTATTCTGTCTACTAAGATTACAATTGATAATAACGAGAAGACAAGTATTACAGCAGTTACGCCTCCTGTTCTTTCAGATACTAGCATTGCTAGCGGTGCTGAAATCTCATTTGACGTTGACCAAGTTGGCAACGGTACAGGTCAGGGTCTAAAGGTTTATATTATCGGAAGACGAACCGCTTAATGACACTTCGTGTCCGAGAACCAAAGGTTCGATAATGCCTGTTATCAATTCTTACATTCATGCAGGATCAGCAGCTCCTCCTACAGGTAATCTCTTAGCTGGTGTATCGGTAGACTCCGCTGTCTCTGCTTCTTTAAATACTATTACTCGTGGTAGGCATGCCGCTAGTTTTCAGGCTGTTTCATCAGAAGCTAATTTAAGCACTCAAACATTATCTTTTAATACGTTAGCAACTAGCACTCAACATAGTAAACGACTTCTTGTTTTTACTATTGGTGTGAATTACGGAAGCTCTGGCAATATTACTAGCGTATCTTACGGTGGAAGTTCTTGTACACGAGCTATAGGTACAGCTAGTACAGCAGATAAAGGTTCTACTGAAATTTGGTATGTTACTCTTCCTAACAATCCTGCTAACAATAATTTAATAGTGACAGCCAATCAAGTCATACAAAAGATTAGCGTAACGAGAGAAGTTCTTTTG
>ERZ650311.1353-NODE-1353-length-12283-cov-9.693899_pt1 | contig 12283 bp, 11 predicted proteins | sample MGYA00376247_ERZ650311 | MGnify/ENA primary metagenome ERZ650311 (study PRJEB26733, sample SAMN07839324) | wastewater metagenome | biome: small river; feature: stream; material: water | place: USA: North Carolina | collected 2016-07-28 ... | reverse complement strand
TCTTCCGATCTGCTGACGCAAGCGCGCCATAGAACAGCCAACCGGCAGCTCGATCCGCCAGGCGCTGGGTCTGGCTCTTGCTGGCCTGGGCATCCGCCACCAGCTTCATGATTCCACTGATCACCGAATCCGAACCAACCGCAGTCACTCGGATGCGAATCGCACCCAACTCGGTGGAATCGGCGGCAGCCAGGAGGTCGGTGACAGTCACCTGGTCCGGCGCTTTGGCGGCATGGGCATTCACAGTGCCAGCGATTACCGAATCCCCCGCTGCCTTGTGGACCGGCTTGGACTCACCCGTCAACATCGACTCGTCCAGGGCCGTGTGCCCCTCGGTGATAATGCCGTCTGCCGGGATGGAGGCACCAGCGCGGACCAAGACAATGTCGCCCACCTGAAGGCGGGAAACCGAGATCTTGGTGACCACGCCATCTGCCACTACCTCGGCGAAATCTGGAATCAGCCGCGCCAGTTCGCCCACCGAGTTCTGCGCTCGCATCACCGAGGACATCTCTAACCAGTGCCCCAGCAGCATGATGGTTACCAGAGCGCCCAGTTCCCACCAGAAGTCCATTCCGGTGAAGCCGAGGTTTGCCAGCTGGGCCACCAGCAGGAACAGGCTGTAGGCGTAAGAGACCACTAGCGCCAGAGAAATCAGCGCCATCATCCCGGGCTTTTTACCCTTGACCTCGGCCAGACCGGACTTCAGAAATACTCTTCCACCGGTTGCAAGCAGGGCGGTTCCAAAAACCGCCGAAACGATGCCGCTGCCAGGGAATACCAGACCGAAGTGAAGCCACTCCTGCCACATCGGCGAAAGCACGATTGTTGGGACGGTGAGCGCGAGTGCCAGCCAAAACTGCTTCTTGAAAGCTGCTGGGTGGTGATGCATGTGTTCGTGGTTATCCATGGAGCGCTCCTGACGAACTAAGACTAGGTTAAAAGCATGCGCTTGATAAAACACGGCCACGCCTGCCTGGAACTGATTGATGGAACCGAACGGTTGATTATCGACCCGGGCGTCTACACCGAGCCGTTGGAGGGCATGTCCAACGTCCAGGCCATTGTTGTCACGCACCAACACGACGACCACTGCTGGGAAGAGCAGCTGGACCGCATCCTGGCGCTAAACCCTGCGGTTCCTATCTACGCACCGAGTGACGTCTGCGAGCGCCTGGCCAAGAACCCCCACGGCGACCGCTTCAACACCGTAGCTGTCTACCACGGCGACCTACACCTGGCTGGTTCGTTCCAGTTGGAGTTCTTCGGTTCGATGCACGCCGAGATCCACCGCAGCATTCCGCTGGTTCAGAACACCGGCCTCATGGTCAACGACGAGCTCTACTACCCCGGCGACTCCTTCACCCGCCCAGACCGCCCAGTCGCAGTCTTGGCCTGCCCGTCCAGCGCACCTTGGTTGAAGATTAGCGAGGTCATGGACTTCGTAGACGAGGTCAAGCCAGCCTTCAGTTTTGCAACCCACAACATTCACCTGAGCGACTACGGGCACGCCCTGAACAATGGTCGGATTCAAGCCGTCACCGAGCAGCACGGCGGCCGCTTCCAGTTCGTTCAAGTGGGCGAAGAGATCGAGTACTAGTTCAGCGACTCCACGCGGGTGGCGATGACTTCCTTGATGATTTCAACTGGTAGTTCTGGTTCATCTTGGAACCAGAGCGTGGCTCCCTTGAGCTTCAGCCACTGCGGATAAACCTCGGCAAGGTGCTCCAGCGCGTGACCGCCGTGAAAACTCAGGTGGTCCTTCCAGCCGCTGACAAACAGGCCCATCTTGCCATTGATGCGCCAACCGATGATTTGGTAGCTGATTACCGGCTGGACGCCGAGTTCCTCGGTGATGATTCGCACCACACGTCTGAGCGCAGGCTGATACTTTGCGTTGACATCCGCTAGGTAGCGTTCGACTTCATCCGGACCGTACTTACTCATGAGCCCATTAAAGCAAAATCGCCCTCTCGAAATGAGAGAGCGTTTTGGGTGATTCGTTCCAATGGAACTAGCTAAAACTCTTGCTGGGGTACCTGGACTCGAACCAAGAACAAAGGTACCAGAAACCTCCGTGTTGCCAATTACACCATACCCCAGAGCATGTTTCGGGGCCGCCCGCGAGCGGCACCGACTCTCTATTGTATAGGCAGTTAGACGGTCAGGGCAAACTGCTTTAGACGCTGCAGGCTCTCGTCCTTGCCCAGAATCTCCATGCTCTCGAAGAGCGGTGGAGAGACCCTGCGCCCACTCACCGCGGTGCGAATTGGGCCGAACGCAACTCTTGGCTTGAGTTCCATAACCTCGATCAGAGCGGTCTGCAGAGCGTTCTGAATGGCTTCGGTCTTGAAGTCTTCCGCGGCGATTGGCTCGAGCGCAGCGATTGCCGCGTTGGCAATTGCGGCAGAGTTCTCCGGGAGGCCCGCCTTGGCATCTTCTTCAATGGTGATCTCGCTGGCCGGCTTGAACAGGAAGCCAATCATCGGGACGACCTCGCTCAGGACCACGATGCGCTCCTGGATTAGCGGGGCGGCAGCATCGAGAATTGCTTCCTCGGTGGCGGTCAGTTCAGCACCGACAATTCCGGCCGACTGCAGGTATGGAACCAGGCGGTTCTTGAAGTCATCGGCACCGAGTAGGCGAATGTGAGCCGCGTTAATTGCGTCAGCCTTCTTCTGGTCGAAGCGGGCTGGGTTTGGGTTGACGTTGGCGACATCGAAGTTGGCGACCAGTTCTTCCAGGGTGAAGATGTCCTGGTCTGCACTCAGACCCCAACCCAGCAGCGCCAGGTAGTTCAAAAGACCCTCTGGGATGAATCCGCGGTCGCGGTGGTGGAACAGGTTGCTCTCTGGGTCTCGCTTCGAAAGCTTCTTGTTACCTTCACCCATCACGAACGGCAGGTGCCCGAACTGCGGAATCCACTCGGCGATTCCGGCCTCGTAGAGGGCGTTGTAGAGAGCAATCTGGCGAGGAGTGCTGGAGAGCAGGTCCTCTCCGCGAAGAACGTGGGTTACGCGCATGAGGGCGTCATCGACCGGGTTGACCAGGGTGTAGAGCGGCTGGCCGTTTGGACGAACCACGACGAAGTCTGGGAATGAACCGGCCGGGAAAGTGATCTCGCCGCGAACCAGGTCGGTGAAGGTAATGTCCTGGTCGGGCACCCGCAGACGGAGAGCCGGCTGACGGCCCTCGGCGCGATAAGCGGCACGCTGCTCCTCGGTGAGGTCGCGCTCCGAGTTGTCATAACCAAGTTGCTTGGCGCGTCCGGCCGCCTCGTTGCGGGCATCGATTTCTTCGCCCGTGAGGTAGCTCTCGTAGATGTGCCCACTGGCCTTGAGCTTCTCGACTACGTCCAGATAGATGTCCTTGCGCTGGCTCTGGCGGTACGGCTCATTCGGCCCGCCGACGTTGACGCCTTCGTCCCAGTTGAGGCCCAGCCAGTTCAGGCCGTCCAGGATCATGTCGAAAGACTCTTCGCTGTCGCGCTCGGCATCGGTGTCTTCAATGCGGAAGACAAAGGTACCGCCGGTGTGGCGAGCATAGGCCCAGTTGAACAGTGCGGTGCGTACCAGACCCACGTGCGGAGTGCCGGTAGGCGACGGGCAGAAACGCACGCGAACGTCGGCACCTTGGGCGTTAGAAACTGGGGCAGTAATTAGGGAAGACATGATGTTAAAAGTTTAGCCCGCGGGGTGCTTGGTTCCCCCGCGGGCATTTTTTTACATCTTCAGGCTATGGGCGACCGTGGCCGTGGCCGTGATTTGGCCCAGCGTGTCCACCCTTGCCTGGAGCCGGCGCGAATCGCACGTCGCCAGTGGGACGGGCGTCAAAACTCTTCCGGAAGTCACCGGTAAATACTGGAGGCATTGGCTTGAAACGCACCGAGCCACTTCGGACATCGCCAGAGCGGCAGTCAACGCTGCGGAAATCTAGGCTGAAAGCCAAGGGGCCGCGCGCATCGTGGCTGCGAACATCGCTTGAACCGTGAGGCGCCTTGCCTTTGCCGCCCTTGTGGCCCGGTCCGACTTTGCCGGCTTTACCTTGCCAGGGCAGAGCAGTGGCGACCGGGGTGGCCGATGGGTCGGAGACCGCCGGACGAGCCTTCGCAAAGGCGGAAACTGTCTGTCCGGCCACGACAAATGCAGCGATTGCTACTGAAGCAATGACGATTTTCTTCATACTTCCATTCTGCTGGGCGGAAGCAGCCGATTTTCTTAGAGAACCTTGTGAAAACTGAGTGACTAGGCGACTGGATTGGTGAGCACGCCGATGCCTTCGATGCCGCAGCTGACGGACTGGCCGCTCTGAATCGGAGAGATTCCGCTGGGCGTCCCCGTCAGCACGATGTCACCCGGCAGCAGGGTCATGTTGTGACTGATGAATGAAATGATGCGACGGACATCAAAAATCATCGAACCGAGGTGATCGTCCTGGCGGATTTCACCATCCACCTCACTGAAGATTCGCTGGTTGGCCGGAGTCCACTCGGTCTCCACCCACGGCCCAACCGGGCAGAAGGTATCGAAGCTCTTGGAACGCGCCCACTGGTCATCGGTGAACTGGAGATCACGCGCGGTGACGTCATTGGCTATCGTGTAGCCCCAAACCACACCGAGGGCGTCGTCCTCAGAAACGTTCTTGGCAACGTGGCCGATTACCAGGGCAAGCTCTACCTCCAGATCAACCTGCTTGGACTGCCAGGGCAGGACTACCGCCTGTCCAGCGCCGACTAATGCACTCGGTGGCTTGAGAAAAAGGGTTGGCTCAGCCGAACTAGCCAGACCCATCTCGGCAATGTGGTCGCCGTAGTTCTTTCCGACGCAGACAATCTTCGATGGCTGACTAGGCGGCAGCAGTTGCACATCAGAAAGCTGCAGGTGTTGCCCGGTCGGCTCTGCCAGCTGATGCATCGGGTCTCCATGCAGCACGGCCAGATATGCGGAATCGCCCTGTCCGACCACATTTCCGAAAGCTATTGTTCCGTTGTGTTCGAACCGGGCGATACGCATTTCTAGGTCTCTAGTCGCTCAGCTTGACCAGCCAGTTGTGACGGTCTTCAACCAGACCGTACTGAATGCCGGTGAGTTCCTGGCGCAGCGATACGGTTAGCTCGCCCGCTGGCGCGTCCTCGTCACCGATGGTTTCGAGACGGCTCTTGAGCTGGCCAACCGGAGTGATTACGGCCGCGGTGCCACAGGCAAAGATCTCGGTGATGTCACCGGAGTTCACGCCGGCGCGAACCTCGTCGAGCGAAATCAGTCGCTCCTCCAGCTGGATGCCGCGGTCGCGAATCAGAGTGATAACGCTGTCGCGGGTGATGCCGTGCAGGATGTTTCCATCTAGCGCCGGGGTAGCGACGTGGCCGTCCTTGTAGACGAAGAACAGGTTCATTCCACCCAGCTCTTCGATGTGGGTGCCGGTCTCGGCATCCAGGAACATAACCTGCGAGCAACCGTTCTCGTAACCCTCGGTCTGTGCCAGCAGCGACGCAGCATAGTTGCCGCCGGTCTTGGCCTCACCGGTTCCGTGCTTGCCGGCGCGCGAGCTGTCTAGGGCGATCCAGATCTTGACCGGCTTGATGCCGCCGGTGAAGTATGGTCCGACCGGCGATGCAATCACGCGGTACTCGGCACGGTGTGCGGCACGAACACCGAGGAAGTTCTCCGCGGCGATCTCGAACGGGCGGATGTAGAGAGTCTTCTCGTTTACCGGCTGCGGCACCCAGGCACCGTCGACTGCGATGAGCTGCTTGAGGCTCTCCACGAAGATTTCTTCCGGAACCTCTGGCAGGGCCATGCGGTGGGCGCTCTTCTGAAGGCGCTTGGCGTTGGCGGTTGGGCGGAAGGTCCAGATGCTGCCGTCTTCGTGACGGTAGGCCTTGATGCCCTCGAAGATCTCCTGACCGTAGTGCAGCACTGCTGCGCTTGGGTCCATCATGATTGGGCCGTAAGGCTCCACTCGAGCGTCATGCCAACCCTGATCTTTGGTCCAGGTAACCACGATCTGGTGATCGGTGAAGTTGGCACCGAAGACCGGAGCCTCGAGGATTGCCTCGCGCTCGGCGTCTGGACGCGGGTTGCTGTTCTTGATGACAGTCCACTGGTAGGTCATGTTCTTACTTTCCGTGCTCGGCGCCTTCGTTGGCGACGGACACAATTCTTTTTACAGGTGAGCGAAGATACTCTTCGCAACCTCGGAGGTCGAACGCTTCTCGGTGCCGCGGCTGGCCAGATCGGCCGCCACCGCACGCTCAATTCGCCCTGCGGCCACCGGGTTCTTCAGGTGGTGCAGCAGCATTGCCGCGCTGAGGATTGCGGCAGTTGGGTCGGCAAGGTTTTTGCCTGCGATGTCTGGAGCCGAGCCGTGAACTGGTTCGAACATGCTCGGGAAGTCGCCGTCCGGATTGATGTTTCCGCTGGCTGCCAGCCCAATGCCACCGGTGATTGCGGCGGCGAGGTCGGTGAGGATGTCACCGAAAAGGTTGTCGGTCACGATTACGTCGAAGCGCTCTGGATCGGTGACCATGAAAATGGTGGCTGCATCAATGTGCAGGTAGTCGTGAGTGATGCCAGGGTATTCCTCGGCGACGCGGTTCACGATCTTCTGCCACATCGAGCCGGCGTGAACTAGAACGTTGTGCTTGTGAACCAGGGTGACCTTCTTGCGGTCGCGAGTGCTGGCAAGTTCAAAGGCGTAACGCACGGTTCGCTCGACACCAAAAGCGGTGTTGACGGAAACCTCGTTGGCAACCTCGTGCTCGGTGCCGACACGAATGGCGCCACCGTTTCCAACGTATGGTCCCTCGGTGCCCTCGCGGACGACCACGAAGTCGATCTTGCCCGGGTCGGCCAGCGGGCTAGTGACACCTGGGAACAGGCGGCTCGGACGCAGGTTGATGTAGTGGTTGAAAGCGAATCGCAGCTTCAGAAGCAGACCGCGCTCGAGAATTCCGCTTGGAACCCGAGGGTCGCCGATGGCTCCCAAGAGGATGGCGTCGTGCTGCTTCAGGTTGTTCAGGTCGGAGTCGGTCAGGGTCTCGCCGTTGGCTAGGTAGCGGCGCGCACCCAGGTCATACTCGGTGGTTGCAAAGGTCACACCGGAACCACGAGTCACGAGCTCGATGGCCTCCAGGGCGTACTTGGTTACCTCTGGGCCGATGCCGTCGCCGCCGATGATGGCGAGGTTGTATTCACGAGTCAACTGAACTGCTCCTCAAGCAAGTATTTAGAACAACTTTACCTGTTGGAAAGGGTGCCATTCCGCCTGAAACCTAGGGTTCACAGCGGTTTTTCGGCGAATAGAACCACGGTCACCGACGGCTTCGGGCCGTCGCTAGTGCGGACCTTGCCATCGCGGTTTTCCAGAGTAAGGACTCGAAGGCCAAGCTGCTTGCAAAGTGCGGTGAGTGATTCCACCGAGGGGAGGGTGTCCGGGTTCTGCGGGCCATGGCTGTTGTGCTGGATGTTTTCCAGGGCGTGCCAGACCCCCATCAGGTGCCCTCCGGGTTTGAGTGCAGCGACGGTTCGTTCCATCGCCTGCGCGAACTGGTGCGAATAAATGTGCAGGTATGCAACCACCGCCAAATCCACCGGGGCGGTCTGAGCGGTGAACTCCAAGGCGCTCTGACAGGTGGTGACCAGGCGGTCTTCCACACCAACTTCCTTGGCCAGCAACACGGACTTATCCAGAGCATTCTGAGCGAAATCGATGTTTTCGACCTGCCACCCCTGCTGCGCCAGCCACACCGAGTTGCGCCCTTCGCCGCCCGCGACATCGATCGCCTTGCCGGGTTTGAGCCCCTGACAAAACTCGACCACGAACTGATTTACATCCTTGGTGTAGACGTACTCCTCGGTGTCGTACTTCTTGATCCAGGCGGTGGGGTCCATGGCTAAAGACTAGCCAAACGGAATGCGGTAATTTGGGAGGGAATCTTTTCCCGCACCCAACCGAAGGAAATCCCATGGCCATCGAAGTTTCGATTGACGACCTAGCCCGCGAAATCGAGAACGGCTCGTACGTCTTGGACGTGCGCGAGGACGACGAATGGGCCGCCGGACACGTTCCAACCGCTCACCACATTCCACTGGGAGAGCTGGAGGCTCGAATCGCTGAGGTAGAGGACGGCAGCCGCGTCTTCGTTATCTGCCGCTCTGGCGCACGCAGCCAAAGGGGTGCAGACATCCTCTTCAACAACGGCATCGATGCGGTTTCGGTTGCCGGTGGCACCATGGGCTGGATCGAATCGGGTCGCGCCGTCGAGTAACTCCGTACCACCGAGACAGGCACTGGCAGTACCTGTATCAACCAAACTTCCCTCACCCTCTTTTGGCGTGGCTTTTGTTGCCTAGTCTGAGAGGGTGAGTTCATCTTCTGGCGCCTCGCCAACCGCATCCACCAAAAACGGCCTAACTTTGACCGTCATTTCGCTCAGCTACTTGATGTTGGTCATGGACCTCTCGGTATCGGTCACGGCACTACCCGTGATTCAACGCGACCTCGGCTTTACCACCGCCAGCCTGTCTTGGATTCAGAACGCCTACACCCTGATTTTCGGAGGCTTCCTTATGCTGGGGGCTCGGCTGGGCGACATCAATGGGCGGCGGCGGCTATTCCAAATCGGCCTGATTTCCTTTGTGCTGGCTTCGCTGTGGGTTGGTGTCGCACCGACTGCCACGACGATGATCATTGGCCGCATCCTTCAGGGACTGGCCGCCGCAATTTTGGCACCCTCGACTCTGGCGTTGCTTTCCACCAGCTTTCCAATCGAACCGGCCCGAGGTCGAGCCCTGGCAGTCTATGGTTCTATCACCGGCAGCGGAACCACACTTGGGCTGGTGCTCGGTGGCCTGATTGCCGGCACGATTGGCTGGCGCTGGGCATTCTTGATCAACGTGCCCCTGGGTCTGGCGCTTGTAGCACTGGCTAAGAAGTCGTTGCCTGAGACCCAAAAGCATGAAGGCAAACTTGACATCCTAGGCGCGCTGACTTCCACGCTGGGAATGAGCTCGGTGGTATACGGATTGATCAGCTCGGCCGAAAAGGGCTGGGCGGACGCCGCCACCCTGGTCGCTCTCTTTGGCGGGCTGGCGGTGCTGGCGTTGTTCCTGTGGATCGAATCCAAAGTTTCGAGCCCACTCCTCCCACTTCGGCTGTTTTCTAGTGCCCAGCGAAACGCAGCGAATGGTGCCCGCGCCCTGTTTGTTGGTTCCATGGCAGGATTCTGGTTTTTTGGCTCGCAGTTCCTTCAGAATTCTCGGGGGCTAACCCCGTTCGAAACGGGTTTAGCGTTCTTACCGATGACTCTGGCTAGTTTCACGATTGCGTTTTTTGTTCCACGGCTCTCCCGCCGGTTCGGTGACGCCCCATTCTTGGCGGGCGGTCTGGCTACGGTGATGATTGGAACCTACCTGCTGGGTAATGCCACGGCCAGCGGAAACTACGCTCTGGTGCTGGCACTTCCACTGATGCTGATCGGGCTGGGCCAGGGCGCCGCAACCATCCGCCTAACCTCTGCCGGTATTGCAAACGTTTCGCCCGCGGATTCAGGTGCGGCTTCCGGCATCGTAAGCGTCGCAGTTCAGTTGGGAAGTTCGCTGGGGCTTTCCGTTTTGGTGGCTATCGCGAGTGCTTTGAGCCTGCAAAGCGGCACTGCAGCCGCCCAGAGTCAGCAGAACCTGCAGTCGGCCCTTCACGCGGGAGCCGGGCTTGTTTTGCTAGCCCTAGCCTGCGTTGTGATTTGGGTACTTCCTAAAGTTCGAAACAAATAACTCTTACCGGCAACCGCCCCACTACAAGGAGTAATACATGAAGGCAACACTGCTTTACGGACCAGGCGACGTTCGCGTCGAAGACTTGGCTTACCCAGTAGTTACGAACGCGACCGACGCTGTGGTCAAAGTCACCCTCGCCTGCATTTGTGGTTCGGATCTTTGGGATTTCAAGGACTCTGAAAGGTTGGAAACCGGCCGGCCTCGAGGACATGAGTTCCTGGGAATTGTCGAATCGGTGGGGTCTGAGGTCAGCACTGTCAAGGTGGGCGATCTGGTGGTGGCACCGTTCGTCGCTTCCTGTGGCACCTGTGACCGCTGTCAAAAGGGTCAGTTCACCAGCTGCCGCACTATCGGTTTCTTTGGACACGGCGGCGAAGCCGGTGGCCAATCCGAAGCCGTTCGAGTTCCTCACGCCGACGGCACCCTGGTGAAGCTTCCGGTTGCAGTCGACTCTCCCCTGCTGCCATCACTGCTGACCCTCAGTGACGTGATGTGTACCGGACACCATGCCGCCGTGACAGCAGGTGTCAAAGCCGGTGACACTGTTGCGGTAATTGGCGATGGAGCGGTTGGCTTGTGCGCCGTCATCGCGGCGAAGCGACTGGGTGCCGCACGCATCATCCTGCTGGGGCGTCACCAAGAACGCACCAATCTTGGTCGCGAGTTCGGTGCCACCGATGTGGTGCCAGAGCGCGGCGCCGACGCAATCTCAGCTGTCAAGTCGTTGACCAATGGTGATGGTGCGCTGCGCGTGCTGGAGTGCGTGGGAACCCAGGACGCCATCGATACCGCGTTGGCGATTGTCGCAGACTTCGGATTTGTCGGTCGAGTTGGTGCAAGTCAATACGAGAAGATCGACTTCGGATTTGGCCCACTGATGAGAAACGTGAGCATCTCCGGTGGTGTGGCTCCGGCCCGCGCTTACATCGAAGAGCTCATGGTGGATGTTCTGAACGGATCCATCAACCCAGGCAAGGTGTTCGACCTGGAAGTTTCGCTCGATGATGTTGCTGCGGGCTATGACGCCATGTCAAACCGTACCCACCTGAAGGTTTTGGTTCGCCCCTAGGTAGGCAGCTAGTTAGCCTTCGAGAGCCGCATCCGCAGGGGTGCGGCTTTCGTATTCGGAAATGCGCAAGAGCTTGAGCCCGTTTTCTGCGGCCGAACCCTTCTCTGCGAAGTAGGTGTTTAGACGCAGGCCTGGGTCCTGGGGTAAGTCCAGAGCCTCGTAGTGAAGTTCCAGCAGCCCTACCTCAGGATGATTGAAGCGTTTGGTGCCGGTGCGGTGTTCGAAAACGTTGTGGGTCGCCCAGCGGTGGCTGAAGAACTCGCTCCTGGTGCACAGTTCACCGATCAGGTCGGTAAGTGGCTTGTCGTATGGGTCCTTGATTGCCTGGGCACGCAAGACGCCGACCGTATCGGTCGCCACTCGTTCCCAATCAACAAAAAACTCGCGACCGGCCGGATCTAGGATGCAAAAGCGCGCCAGATTAGGTCGCTCTCCCTGCGTTGCAATCATCGGTGCGAAAAAGTTTCGAGCCAGTCGGTTCATGGCCAAAATGTCCATACGGCCGTTGCGAATGTACATCGGCACGTCCTCGACGGAATCCAACAGGCGCAGCAGTCCGGGGCGAACCTGTGCCGCCTTTGGTTTGGTTGGGGTTCGCAGGCTGGGGTTGGAGAGTGCCACCAAGTTGTTCAGGTATTTGACCTCGGCATCATCCAGATTCAACACCCTGGCCAAACCAGCAATGACGCTGTCAGACACTCCCCTGAGGTGGCCGCGTTCGATGCGCGTGTAATAGTCCACGCTCACTCCAGCCAACATCGCCACTTCTTCGCGACGCAGACCGGCCACGCGACGATTCTCGCTAAAGGTAGGCAAACCGGCGGCTTCGGGAGTGATGCGGGCGCGGCGACTGGTGAGAAACTCACTGATTTCTTTGCGCAGGTCCATGGGTTAAGGCTATCCCCACCGAGACGGCGTTCCCAACGGGCAAAGAGACCCTGCCAGTACCCCTCTAGGCGGCATAATCTCCCGGAATTGCCAGAGGGGTGCCGGACGAACCGGCACCCCTCTGAAACACTTGACTAGTTCTGAACCAGATCGATTGCGCGCATCTCTTCGGCCTGGATCTCCTTGCGGACGCCCTCGAGAATGTCTGCGTCAACCTTGCTGTCAACGGTGATCACCGAGAGGGCCTTGCCGCCCTTCTGCTGGCGGGCAATCTGCATCGCGGCGATGTTGATGCCGGCGTCTGCGAAGGCCTTGCCGTAGACCGCGACGATGCCTGGGCGGTCGGTGTAAACCATCAGGACGAAGTGCTCGGCGACTGCCAGCTCCACGTCGTAACCGTTGATGTTCACGATCTTCTGGTGGTGCTTTGGGCCAATCACGGTACCCGAGACGCTGGCGGTGGTGCCATCGGCGAGTGTTGCCTTAATGGTGGTCACGTTGCGGTACTCGTCGCTCTGAGTGTCTACGGTCAGCTTGACGTCAACACCGC
>ERZ650311.1352-NODE-1352-length-12285-cov-4.748651_pt1 | contig 12285 bp, 11 predicted proteins | sample MGYA00376247_ERZ650311 | MGnify/ENA primary metagenome ERZ650311 (study PRJEB26733, sample SAMN07839324) | wastewater metagenome | biome: small river; feature: stream; material: water | place: USA: North Carolina | collected 2016-07-28 ... | reverse complement strand
TCGGGGCTATCGAATCCCACCAGTTTGTTGAGATGGTCGACTGCGTCGTTGAATTCACGCTTCGTGCCGATCAGCTTCGCCTGGAAGTCGGCCTGGATAAAGCCCCCGTCCATGGAGGCGAGAAGCCCACGGACGCCAGCCTCTACGCGCATGGCTCGACGCTCAAACGCAAGGGCCGCCTGGCGCCATTGTTCGGCCCGATCTGCCGGCTCTGAGGCTTGACGGGACTCGGCGTCAGCGGCCAGCATCCGGCAAAGGGTCGGGGTGAGCCGCTCAAGCGCCGGCGGAAAGTCGGTTACCTTGTCTCCCGCCGCCCGCAGCACCCGCAGCATGATCCAGACCGCCTCCGACGACTGGATCGACGTGCCCGCCGCTGCGGTCCCGGCGTTGGACACGTATCAGCCACCGAGCGCCGTGACCGCTGTGTTCAGGCGCTGGCACAACCCCGGCACACAGGGGCACCCGGTCTTCACCACCAAGTCGAGTGTCGGCAACGTCCAACTCGGCGCAGCGCTTCGGCTGACCACGACCGCGGGGGGAACGGACATCGCCGCATTCGTCGGCGACGGCGTCAACTCCGACGGCACAAACGCTACGACGGACACCGCTTTCGGCGAGCGAAGCGTCGCGACGATGAGGGTCGGGAATGTCTCTCCGTTCGTTTCGGCCAGGAGCAACGCCGGCGTGACGGCAACCGACAGCGCCAGGGCTACGACGGGCACGACCTCGACAGCGGGGGCCGGCCGGATCGGAGCGTTCCTGGCCGGCGTGGGGCCGATCGACATGGAGTTCGAGGCGTTGGCCACCTACCGTCGCGACCCCGGCGCCGGCATCCACGACCAGCTGGTGGCCGGCTACAACGGCGGCGCCTGACCCGTGCCCGCCGCCACCTACCTGGTCCACCCGCTCGGCGTCGTCGTCCCCGACCACCCCGTCGACGGCATCGACCAGATGGTCCTGCGCGGCGGCTCGATCGTCGAGATCGACGACACGATCCCACCATGGTTCGGGATCCTCCCGCTCTACGTCTCCGCCGGGCTGCTCATCCCTGTCGAATGGCCCACCGAAGGCCTCACCTACCCCACTCTCGGCGCCGCGCTGCTGTCCCTCCCCACCTGGGTGGCTGACGGCGCGGTCGTCGCCCGGCGCATCGCCGGCCTCGGCCAAGTCATGTTCGCCTACAGCACCATGCACGGCTGGGAACCCACCACGTCGATCATCTTCGCCTCCCAGCTCGGCACCATCGTCGACGCCGCCACCGTGTCCCTGCTCACCGTCGCCACCACCACCGCCGACGAGACCCTCAACGCCGAGGTCCACACCATCAGCGACGGCGCCACCCTCACCCTGCTCTGAAAGGCCTCGGGCATGCTGCCTCACCAGATCCGCCGGCAAGCCGTCCAGGCGCTCGACAACCGCCGGCCCGCCGTCGCGGTCGCCCGGCTCGCCGAACGGCTCGACGGCGCCGTGCTCGACCTGCACGGCCACGGCCAGCTCACCCTGCTCGACGCCGCCGGCGTCCGCCCGTTGCACGTCGAACGGTTCGAGAACTTCGTCGCCGTCCCCGCGCTCGACTACCTGAAGGCCCTGGTCCGCCGGTCGGTCTCCACCTACCCGACCGCCACCACCGGCGACCAGGCCTCCACGGCACACACCGAGGCCTGGACCGGCACCGGTGCGGACAGCGACTACCTGCCCGGCCGCACCATCGGCGCTGTGTTCCTCACCGACTACGCCGCCCCCGAGAACTCGGCGACCGAAACCCACCTGCGCGGCAACATCATCGGCGCCGGCCACCCGTCGAACACCTCGCAGCTCGGGAACCGGGCGGCGCACGTCCCCGGGTCGGCGACCCGCAGCCCGGCCGGGCTGGTCCACCGGTTCGAGTGGGGCACCACCCAAGCGAACGGCACCATCGGCTCCGTCGGCTGGGCCGCCGACTTCTGGTCGTCCCGGTCACCGATCCCCGGCCTGTTCCGGGTGGCGTCATCCAGCGGCACCGGATGGCTGTTCCCGTTCCCCGAGCATCCAGCGCTCAACGACTACTCCGGCGGCGGCCCGACCGCCCGAGCGGTCGCGGTCCGTCAGTCCGACGGGCTCACCCTGCTGATCGCGTCGATCACGAACGTGGTGCAGCAGTTCACCGTGTCGCCGTTCACCCGCAGCACTGACTCGGCCGTGGTCACCGGCACCTCGGCCTACGGGACGGCGTCAGCGTCGATGGTCGACATGGCGATCGACGGCAGCTCGCTCTGGTACACGATGTCCGGGTCGCCGTACTCGATCCGCCGGGAAACCCTCGGCGCGCTCGGCACCGCGGTGGCCACGTTCGCCAAGCCGTGGGCCGCAGCGAACCCTGGGCTGATCGCAGCGAGCCCCACCCACCTGTACGTCACCGAGATCGCCGTCGGCGCCTCCCGGACGATCTACAAGCTGTCCCAGGTCGACGGCAGTGTGGTCGGCTCGTGGACCCATGACATCACCGCCCGAGGCGGTCTCGCCGACAACGCCGGCCTGCACTCGCTGGTGTGGGACTACACGAACAGCTGGCTCGGCGTGGTCGATGCGAGCGGCACCGCCAGCCCCGGCGCTGCGAACGGGGCGACGTGCATGCGCGCCAAGGTCACGTGGTACGACGCCGACGGCAACTTCGTCGCGGTCGGCGGGCTGAACGGCTCCGAGGTGTTCACCAGCAACAGCCGGTGGCGGTCGGTGGACACGGCCACCAGCTGGTTGCATGGCGCCGCCGAGCGCAACGGTCAGCTGCTGCTCACCGTCACCGACGGCGGGTCGAATCCGACAGCTCGGCTGTACCAGACCGCGAACCTCGGGACCCGCACCCGCCTGGGGTCGCCGGTGGCGAAGACGTCGGCGAACAGCTTGCGGTGCGACTACTCGTTCACCTACGGGTGACACGCACGGTGACGGTCTGCGCGCCCTCCGATAGTGTTCGGAACCCGTCAGATTACCACGTAAGGCGAACATCGAGCAGGTAGCAACCACCAACGGCGGCGCGGCGGACGGTGCAACCGGAACGGCGCGCCACGCCACCGGAGACGCCCCGATGCTCGACCTGATCCTGCTCGCCGCACGCCTGGCCGCGACCATCGCCGCCGGCGCAGCACTGGTCGCCTCGATCGTGGTCGACCACCCCCGACGCAAGCACGCCCCGCTCTGGGCGTACGTCACCCTCGTCGTCGGCACCACCGCCACCCTGTCGACCCTCCAGCACCTCGGGGCGATCAGCCGGCACACCTACAGCCGGGCGATCGGCCCCGTCGCCGTGTTCGTGTACGTCGCCCTCGCCGTGATCGCCGCCCACTACCTCACCGCCAGCCGCCGGCGCCGCCGGTTCAGGGCAGCGGTCGACGCCGCCCGCATCCGACCCGAGGAGACACCGTGACGGCCCTCCTGAACTCACCCGCCTGGCCGATCGTCGGCATGCTGATCGGCGCTCTGGCCACCATCGCCGTGCCGCTGATCAACAAGCGCCCGAACCGTCAGCAGCTCGGCCAGACCGCTTTCGACCAGCTGTCCGAACTCGCCGAGATGTACCGCGAGGACCTGGAGACCTACCGGGACCGGGCGGCGGAAGGGATCAAGGTCGAAGGAGCGTTGCGCGCCGAGCTGCAGGAAGCGGCGAAGCAGATCACCAGCCTCCGAGACGAGCTGGGCGCAGCCCGCGCCGAGATCCGGGCGTTGCGCGCCGACGCCGAGCAGATCACCGGGCTACGGGACGAGCTGGGCGCAGCGCAGGCCGAGATCCGGGCGTTGCGCGGCGAACTCGACCAGCTCCGCCAGTAGCAGGAACCCGCCGGGCAGCACGCGGCGCCGGATGCTCCACAGGTGAGCGTCCCCGCATTCGAGCTGTCCGGCGAGTTCCGTCTCGGCGTCTCCGAGGCCCTCCGCAACGCCCGAGCCCTGTCCGGCGAACTCAGCGGGATGGGCCCGGCCACCGCCGACGCCGCCCGGGTCGTCGAGAAGGCCCTCTCCAACATCGAGACCGCGGTCGGGCTCACCACCCGGCAGATCACCGCCATGGTGAAGGCCACGAAGACCGCTGGCGGCACCCATTTCGGCGACGGGCTGGACAAGGCCGCTGGGTCGGCTGCACGGGCCCGCCGGGAGGTCGAAGGCCTGGACCGGGCGATGGGCGCCGCCGGGCGGTCCACCGGTGGTGTGTCGGCCCTCACCCGGGAGATCGAACGCGCCGCTGACGCCGGCGGCCGGCTCGGCAGGAGCCTCGGGATGCTCGGCTCCGGCGCCGCGGTGCTCGGCATCGCCAAGGCCACCAGCGAGATCCGCCGTTTCTGGCACGAGGGCGTGAAGGGCGCCGCCGACGAGGTCGAACGCCTCGACCTGGTCCTGAAGAAAATCGGGGCGAATGCTGGCGTGCTGCCAGCAAATCTCGACCGGCAGGTCGAAGGGATGCAGAAGGCCGGCATCCAGCTGAACATCGCTCAGAAGTCGATCACGCAGGCGTTGCAGACCGGGATCGACGTCACCCGCACCGCCCAGGTGGAAGGCCAGACCAGGCCGGTGCTCGAAGGCCTCGCCCGCACTGCGCAGAACGCCGCGGTGATCGCCGGGCAGAACAGCTCCGAGACGCTGTCCGGGTTGATGCACGGCATCACCACCGGCCAGACCGACGTGATCCGCTACGCCTCCGGGCTGCAGGTCTCGTTCGAGGACGCCTACGCCCGCATGGCCATCGCCTTGCGCAAGAACGTGTCCGGCCTGACCGAAGCGGAGAAGACCCAGGCCCGGCTGAACGAGGTGATCCGAGCCGGTTCGCAGGTGCAGGGCGCCTACGAGCAGTCGCTCGACAACGCCGGCAAGAAGCTGCGGTCCCTCGACCGGACGTTCTACGAGATCACCCGCAACGTCGGCGACATCGGCACCCCCATGTTCATGTCGCAGGTCAACGCGCTGGAGCACTGGGCGAAGGCGTTGCAGGCCGGCACCGCTGAGGGCGGCCGATTCAACACGGTGGCCAAGTCGATGAGCGTCGATCTGGCCCGGTCGATGGACGGGCTGCAGCAGCGCCTGGAAACCGCCGCCGACTCGTTCGACTGGGGTGGGCTGGTCGACAAGATCCGAGGCGGGATCTCCGAGGCGGCGAAGAACAAGGACCTGCTCGGCGGCGCGTTCGGCGCCGCGGCGGCCGGCGGGTTGGCCGCCACCCGCAGCGTGATCGGCGCCACCCCGATCATCGGTGGTCTCGCCTCGAAGATCCCGCTGCTGACCGGCTGGCAGGGCGCTGTGCTCGGCGTGATCGCCAGCAACGAGGAGCTACGCAAGAGCGTCGCGAACGCCATCCGAGACCTCGCCGCCGGCGGCGCCCGCGCAGCCGCGGCGTTCGCTCCGGTGCTCGAAGCGCTGCAACGGCTGATCGACGACAACGCAGGCCGGGCCGGCCAGGTGATCGAGTCCATCGGGTCGGGGCTCGGGAACCTGGTGTCCGCCGTCGGCGCCGGCGCACCGATCGCCGTGGCTGGCCTGAACGGGCTCGGCATGGCCCTGAAGGCCATCGCCCCGGTGATCGACCTCGTGTCGAACTCGGGGATCGCCACCGCCGCGATCGGCATGGTCGCTCTCACCAAGGCGCTCCGTGCGCTCGAAGGCGCCCGAGGCGGGTTCGGAGGCGACTCCGAGGTCACCCGAGGCCAGCGGGTGTGGCTGGGTGTGTCCTCCGCGATGCGGACCACCACCGCAGCGTCGGTGGAGTTGGCCGGCGCCATGGCCCACCCGGGTGTCACCGCCGAAGCCGCAGCGGACCGGGCCAAGCGGGCGTGGACGTCGGTAGCGACCGGGGTGCGCGCTGCGATCGGGGACATCACCGGCCGCACCGCCGAAGACGCCGTCGCCGCCCAGCAGCGAGCCCAGGCTGCGCTGGAACGAGCGCAGCAGCAGGCCAACGCCCGAGTGTCGATGGGCCGGGGCGGGAGCCTGTCGGCAGCGGCGATCGCTGCCACCCAGGCCCGGTCTCAGCTCCCGCGGCTCGAAGCTGAGTTCGCCGCCGCTCAGACCCGGGCGCAGCAGGCGGAGGACGCACGCCGGCAGGCCCGCCGGCAGATGGGCTCCGGGGCGTTGTACGGCGGTCTGTCCGGCGCCGCGATGGGCGCCACGACCAGCAACCAGCTGGCCGGCACCGCCATGGGCATCGCGTCGGGGGCGATGGCCGGCGGGATGATGGCCGGCCCGATCGGCGCTGTTGCCGGCGGCGCGCTCGGTGGTCTCGGCGCTGCGATCACCTCCGGTCTGCGCCGCGCCGCCGAGGAGTCCCGCAAGACGTCCGACGAGATCAAACGGCACTGGGCCGGCGTCGCCGAAGCCCAAGGCGCCGCCGCGGCCATCCGGCAGATCGGCGACGAGATCGCCGTGGTGCAGGCGAAGATCCAGGCGGAGGGCGGCACCGGCGGGATCGGCGGCTGGATCGAGAAGCAGTTCACCGACATCACCGGTGTTGGTGGCGGGTCCGGGTCGTCGAAGGCCCGCCAGCTCGACGAGCAGGTGAAGGCCTTGCGCGAGGCCGCAGCGGACGCTGAGGGGCAGGCGTTCTCCACGTTGCACGACACGTACAACGTGATGGCCGAGGGCTCGTCGAAGATCGAACGCGAGTCCCAGCTCGCCGCCGAGGTGCTCTCGAAGCTGCTCGGCCAGGACGACACGACCACCGTCCGGTCGCTGAACCTGACGCAACGCCAGCTGATGCTGGTGCGGGACATCGCTTCGGAAACCGCTCAGAACATGAAGGCGCTCGCCGATTCGTCGACGAACCTCGGGCACGCCTTGTCCGGGGTGAGCGGCGGAACGGAGGCCACCGCCCGAGGCCGGTTGACCAGGCTGTTGGAGTCCGAGCGGAACTCGGCGCATGACCTGACCACCCTGTACGAGCGCCGGTACGCCGAATCCGGGATCGGCCGGCAGGTCACGTCGATGCTTGCCGGTTCCGGCGCTGACGCCCAGCTGCTCAAGGAGGTCGGGCAGACCGCGCCGGACCAGCTCCGCAAGATGTGGAACGAGCTGGTCGACATCTCCGCCACCGAAGGCAAGGCCGGCGTCGATGCGTACGTGCAGCGGCTCGTCGAGCTACGGCAGAAGACCCGGGACAACTTCACCGCCTGGTCGCAGGACACGGTGTCCGGCATCGCGAAGGCGGGCGGCACCCTGAAGATCGACGCCCCGCAGGCCGTGGCCGACGCCATGCAGCAGATCCAGGGCATCGAGCAGCAGGCCGCGAAGGCGCGGGAGCAGCAGCAGCAGGCCCTGGCGGCGCTCGATCAGAACAAGGCGGTCACCGGCAAGGCCGGCTACCAGGAATGGCGTGCTGCGCTCGCCGAGTACGACCGGGTGTCGCACGACATGAACGCGTCGGCGGAGCAGCGCACCGCCGCCCAGACCCGTCTGGCGGGCACCACCGCCGCGCTGTCGCAGAACGTCGACGCCGAGCAGAAACGCAAGATCACCGACGCCGCCGGGATCACCGGCGAGATCGTCAACTACGAGCAGCAGGCCGCCCGCATCCGGGCCGAGCTGCAGAACCCGGGCACGTCGGCCGGGGCGTCGGCCGTGCAGTCCGCCGTGGATCTCGCCGCCCAGGAAGCATCGACCGGCGGCACGACCACCGCCGAGAAGTTCGTCGCCGGGTTCGTGTCCGGCGTCGAGGCCGGCGCGCCGGCGATGAAAGCGGCGGTGCAGGGCGCGGTGGCGGCCACCACCGGCGGCCAGTCGCTCGACGAGCAGATCACCGCTCAGGCTGCGTCGCAGAGCGAGATCGAGGCCGCCCGGCAGGCGCTGAACGTGCCGTACGCCAACACCACCCGCCGGGACAGTTTCTGGGCCAAGTCGACCTGGACCGGCAGCGAATCCGCCGCCGAGAAGGCGCTCCGGAACATCGGCAGCGACGCCGGGTCGGCGGAGCAGGCGTTGGCCGGGGTGATCGCCTCGAAGCTGACCGGCGACTACATGAGCCGCGGCATGTCGGCCGGCTCCGCCGAGCAGTTCGGCGCCAGCCAGGCGAAGGTGGAGGCGGCGCAGGCCCGGGTGGACGCAGCCCGCGCTGCGCTGGAGAAGGCCCGCACCGACCGGCCGAACGCGGTCGCTGGGCTGCAGGCTGAGGTCGACCGGGCCGAGGCTGGGCTCGCCAGCGCACAGCAGGAGTTCGTGCAGCTCGGCATGGCCGCCGGGTTGGCGTACGGCCCGATCCTGGATCTCGGGTCGGCCGCTGGGCAGGTTGCCGCTGCGCTCGGGTCCGCGGCGTCGCTCGCCGGCGTCGGTGGCACCAGCCGCATCGGTTCCCGCGCCGCCGGGGTCGCCGCCGCAGGGCTCGCCGCCGGCGGCCCAGCTGCGTTGCTGCAGCAGGCCGAAGCCGACCGGGCCATCTCGATCGAGACCGCCACCATGAACCGGGACTCGATCCTCCAGTCGATCGGCCAGCGGCAGACCGAGCTGCAGGCGTCGTCGGACATGGCGTTGAAGAAGCAGCTGATCGACGCCGAGGTCCAGCACCAGCGGGCGATGATCGACGCCCAGCGGAACTACTACCGGCAGCTGCAGGACATGGCCCGCGATCACGCGGTGGCGATGGTCCGCATGCAGGAGGACTCGGACCGGGAAGCGTTCCGGTTCGCTCGTGACCTGCGGAACTTCCGGCGCACCGACGCCGGCGAGTTGCTCTCGGCGTCGATCGGCCGCGGTGCCGGCGGCTACGCCCGGCAGGTCGACATCGCCCGGGGCGGCACCTCCGGCGCGGTGGCGGAGGCCATGGCCGGCGTGTACTCGACGGCGGACGAGGGCGAGAAGAAGCGGAAGCTGGCCGAGGCCACCGGCAAGGTCACGCAGGCGCTGGTGGAGGAAGCGAAGGCGGCGGCGCAGGCCGGGATGATCGGCCGTGACGTCGGGAGCATGGCGAGCTACGTCGCCGCCCGGTTCGATGAGCTGAAGGGCGCGTTCGACGGGACGAACAGCAGCGTGCTGACGCTCGATCAGTCGCTCGCGGTGGTGCAGGCCCGGCTCGACAACGGGCTCGGCCGGGCCATGACGAGCGTGTCGGCCGGGCTGAACCTGGAAGCCGCCCGGGATCAGTTGCAGCGCGAGTCGGACAAGGCGCGGGCGCTGTTGACGAACGGGTTGCTGCTGCCTCGTGATCAGCGGGCGATCAAGAAGGAGCAGATCGACACCCTCAACCAGTACGTGGACGCGCTGCGCGCCGAAGCGGAGGCCATGGCCCGGGTCGGGAAGATCGCCCCCGGGGTGGAGTCGATCGAAGGCCGGATCCGTGAGCAGCTGGAGCAGGCCAAGGGCACCTTCCCCGAGCTGACCGGGGTCATCGACCAGTACCTCGAAGCGATGCGCACCGGGAACGCCAACATCGGCGGCCCGGACACCGGCAAGCTCGGCGGCCAGCTGAAGGACACCCTCACCGGGTCGCTGGACAAAGCCCAGCTGCAGCAGGCCATCGAGGTGGAGATCGCCTGGCGGGTCAACGAGGACACCGTCGAGCGCGCGTTGAAGCTGCGCGACCAGATGGTCGACGCACAGGTCGGTTACGCCCGGCAGGCCGAAGACGCCGCGTACCGCCACCAGATGGCCATGTCCCGCATGGCGGAGGACCAGGCCATCGCGGTGCAGCGCATGGCCGAGGACGCCGCCCGGGCGCTCGAATTCGAGTTCGGGAAGCTGGAGCAGGAACGCGCTCAGGCGATGCAGGACTTCGACCGGCAGGTGAAGGCCGCCGAGGAGACCTACAAGAACGCCGTCGACTCGATCACAGCGAAGCAGGCGACCATCGACGGCGGGATCAAACCGCTCGCCGACGCCGTGAAGGTGTCCATCGGCACCGTCGCCGAACACGCCCGAGACATCGCAGCGGTCGGCATCGCGAAGATGGCCGAGCTGCGCACCGAGGGCCGGCTCACCGTGGACTCGGTGCGTGACGACGCCAAGCGGGCGCTCGATCAGGTCATCCAGCACGCCCAGAAGGCCGCGGCCGGTATCGGCGTGTCGGCGCTGAACATCGCAGCCTCGTGGTTCCAGGGCGCAGCCACCCGCCAGTCCGGCAGCGCCGGGTTCGGCACGCCGCCGGAGGGCCTGTACGACGACGGCGGATGGCTGATGCCTGGCCGGCACTTCGTGGAGAACCGTTCCGGCCGGCCGGAGCCGATCCTCACCGCCAAGCAGTGGGACGAGCTGGGCCCAGCGCTCACCGCGCTCGCCGCCGGCCGGAACGAGACCAACAACCGGGTGGTGAACATCGGCCAGGTCGTCCTGCCGAACGCCGACCCGGACGAGTTCTACGACGAGACGGTCTGGCGGATGGCCACCGGCCTGCCGTAAATCAGCGCACCCACACGCTGCGCCCGAGCTGCCGGCGCACCTGGTCGAGCAACTCGGGCGCCGGGCGCCACAACCCGAGCCGGCCCTTGCACGGGATCGGCTCGGGCAGCCGGTCGTCAGCGGTGACGGTCGACAGGAACCAGTAGCACCGGCCCTCGCCGAACACCCCAAACGGTTCCTGCTCGGCGAGGGTGCGCTCGCCGAGTTCGCCCGGATGCTTCGCCGCCCGGTAGCAGTGGGCGACGGCCAGCACCGCGCTGGTCGGAAGCTGGTCGGGGCTGGTGATCCCACGGGCGGCGAGTTCGAACGCCACCCGCGGGTCAGCGCAGGCGTCTCGGTCGACACGGGCGCCGGCGTGCACCAGGAACTCGAACCGGCCATGCCGCCGTTCGCCACCGGGAAGCCACGAGCGGGTCTCGATCTTCTTCACCCCGAACGCGATCAGCGTCGCCCAGGGCTGCACGAGGGTCAGGCCTCGAAGCTCGGGGGCGGTCACGTGAGCCTCACGATCGTGACGGGCGTGACCACCCGCGAGAACCACGGGCAGTCCATGCCCGCGGTCACCAGGTTGACCGTGGCCGGGGCCAGAGAACAGGCGAACCGGGCTGCGACGTCCCGCAGTGGGTCGGTGCTGTCCAGCCCGAGGCACAGGATGTCGGGGTGGCCCTCGCACTCGTTGCCCAGCTCGTCGAGAGCGCTGCACAGCTCGTGCACGTCGTCCTCCTCTAGCCAGTCGGGCATGTCGTCGGCCGGGTCCTGAGAGGTGACCCATGTCGCGCCGTACCAGCCGGTCGGCGGGGACGCCCAGCACTCGACGCCGTGCACCGGGCGGATCTCCCGATCGCGGGCCATGTGGAGCGCTGCGCCCCAGTCGCCGACCTCGGCCCGCCACCAGAGCAGCGCCCGCGCCTTGGTGCGCCAGTCGAGCGGCAGCCTGCCATCGTGGTAGACGCAGTCGTAGTCCTCGCCGGCGAGTTCCCAGCGGTCCGCGCTCACCGTGCGCCGTCCAGGTCGGTGGCCGGCAGGACGGGAACGGGGAGCGGTTCGCCGGCGTCGCCGCATCGCTGGTACTCCAGCAGCGCAGCACCGATGGCGCCGAACGCAGCGACGTCTGCTCGGGCGGCCTGCAACCGGTCGGTCAGCCAGCGTTCGACGTCGTCGCCGCGGCGCGGGATGTGCGGCCGCGGCCGGAGCGGGTAGTCGCCCGGGTGGATCTCGGGCCGGGTCCGCCGCGCCTCGGGGAGCATCAGGCGTTGTCCTGCTCGGGCTGCGGGTTGAGCAGCTCGATGGTGTGCTCGCCGACCATCAGCCCGGGCTTGCCCCAGACCTGCTGGCGGGCCTGGATGAGTCCGGACTGCTTGGCGGCGCCGCGAGCGACGTGCTCCTTGTGCTGGGCCACCGTGACGTACTGGTGGCCCGCTCCGCCGTCCGTGGCTGTGGTGTGAGAGAGGGTTATTCGCTGGGTTGGGCGGCTTCCCAGCCGCCGCAGTTGCGCTCGAACATGATCAGGTCGCCGTCGCCTCTGTGGTCGGCGTAGACCGATGAGAACCAGTCGATGGCGCACTCGTTGTCGACGTTGCCGCGTGTGAAGTGCTTGCATGTGGTGCAGGTGCGGTTGGCTGGGTTGTGGTGGCACCAGCCTTCGTGGGTGGCGCACGCGCCTTTGCGGGCGTAGCTCTTGCGGCAGTGCTCGCAGCGGTAGCGGGTGGTGGTGAACGCCTCCATCACTCGTAGCTCCCGGTGAGGATCTTGTTGAGCATGTCTTGGACCCATCGGCCGCTGTAGCCGAGTGTGGGGTCGGTGGTGTCGTGCCAGCGTCGGGCGAGGGTGTGGATGCGTCGGAGGTCGTCGGCGAGGCAGCAGGTTTCGCAGGCGGATGGCCGGTCGTTGTCGTTGAGATCGGAAGAGCACACGTCTGAACTCCAGTCACGATCAGCGATCTCGTAT
>ERZ650311.1351-NODE-1351-length-12286-cov-6.627586_pt1 | contig 12286 bp, 16 predicted proteins | sample MGYA00376247_ERZ650311 | MGnify/ENA primary metagenome ERZ650311 (study PRJEB26733, sample SAMN07839324) | wastewater metagenome | biome: small river; feature: stream; material: water | place: USA: North Carolina | collected 2016-07-28 ... | reverse complement strand
GCCCCCGGTGATCAAGCCGGGGGCTGGTGCTATTGCAGCGCCGAAAGTGGCGTTTGTTGCGTTGTTGCTTACGAACCCAGGATGATGATGTCGTATGTCACCGGTGTACCCGCAGCGCTATTTGCGATCTTCAGCAGATCGCCTGTTGCGGCAGTGACGGCGAAGGCGGTCACATCCGGCGCAACGTTCATAAAGCAGCCGCCAGGGCGTACCACGATGACGTGCGCGGCCGCACCGAACATGGTCGCAAACTGGTTTGACGCAGCACCACCGACTAGCAAGTTATTGGTGTTGCCGGCGGCGGCCTTGATGATGATCGCGCGTACCTTGGTGAAGTTCACCGTCTGGCCCAGCGCATTGACCAGCACCCCGTTCAAGTCCAGATCTTCCGTACCCGATGCCGCCAGCGTGCGCGTGTCGGTGAAAATCTGGCTGATCTGGTTTGCGCCAGATCCATCGCCAAATACGGCGTTATAGCCGTTGGAGATGTCATGTTTAACCGTGCCGATATCGATTACTGCATCGAGAAGTGCGGCAAGGTTCAGTTGCAGATTGGCTGCTCCGCTCATGTGATTTGTTCCTTATCTTATGGCTGGAATGCGGCCGGTTACGAGAGCGCTTCGACGATGCCCACGCCGGCGCTGTTGGTGGTGATTTCCATGTTGATGTTGGCGGCGGTGATTTGATCAACGCTGCCTAGACCAACCTTGAAACTCAACACCTGCACCTGCATGTAGTACTTGTCACCGTTCTGCGTGGTGATTTCGACGCTGTAATCGTTGTCAGACAACGATGCAGCCTTGGCCATGATCTGGCCTGCGTCGTCGGTATCCAGCGCGAGCTGCAGCTGCAGCGATCCTTCGTTGAAACTGCCCTTTTTCTTGACCGTGCCGCGATTGGCCACGGGGTTATGCGTGACCAGGTTGTACTCGCGGCCAAACTCGCCGTAGTCAACGATCTCGCCCAACGTTGTCCAAGCCAGCGCGGCATAGCCGGCTGCGTTATACGTGCCCGGTTGCGCTGCGCTCATGCGAAGCGTAGTGCCGGCGGTGGTGCGTGAACTCATGTTCATTTCCTTTCGTTTCGGACATAAAAAAACCCGCCGGCGGCGGGTGTTGGATTTGCCCTTTCGGGCGAACTGCTAAAGCGTGATCAGGTTGATTCTTCGTAACCGACCAGAAAATCCTGCGTCTGCATGTAGAACCCGGCCTCCGGATCGTTGAAATCCGGGCCGCGTCCCGCCGTGTGCACGGTTACCGCCGTAATGCCGGCGATGGTGCCGATCTTGTCGGCGCAGGCTTTGCGCAACAGCGCCAGGATCTGTTTCTGCTGTGCATACGTTTGCGCGATGATGGTTGCCTGGATGCGTTCGCTCACACGGCGCTTGGTGCCCGGCTTCGGAATGTTCCGATCGGTGCTGACGACTTCAGTTAGCGCGATGATCGGCGGCGCGGTTCCTTGCGCGATCACGCCGGCGCCGATCTTGGTTGCCGGCACCACCGCGATCAGTGCGACATCGGCGACGGTGAGCGCGCGAACAATCTTGATGCCGCTCATGTACCTTCCACCTCGATATCGGCAGCACCTTCCAGCCCCGCCTTGGTCAGCCGCGATTTGACTGCGTTGCCCACGGCCACCAGCGCGGCCTGCGATTGCGTGTGCATGGCCGGGCGCATGAATGGCTTGGCGACCGCGCCCGGATGGTGCACGCCGTTTTCCAGCGGGTGGCCACTCCAGAAAAGCGCTTTAGCGTTCTTCGGCGCGATGAAATGCGCGGCGGTACCGAACTCCACAAAGTGCGCATAGAACACGGGCTGACCGTTTCTGTTATCACCGGCGCGAATCTTGGCCTTCACCGTGCCTTTGCGTGCCGATGTGGTGATGCGCAGGCTGTCCCGCAGCGCGCCGGCATGTGCGCCATACAGCGTTGCGTTTTCTCCGCTGGGTGGCCCCACGGGTACCTTTGCTCGCGCTTCGGTCAGGATCACTTTTGCGCCGGCACGCATGGCCGCGCGCATGATTTTTTGTTCGACATTGACTGGCAACTGATCCAGAAACTTTTGCAGTTCTGCCAAGCCCTTGACGTTCTGCGTGCTCATGCGGCGTCCCCCTGGCTGGAAAACTCCACCGCCATCATTTCCAGTCCGCCCTTGCGCCCCAGTTCCGCCGGGCCGGATACGATCTTCAGCAACGCATCGCCGCGATCGATCAGGACGATGCGCATGGCGCTGGTGATATCGCCGCGATATCGCGTGCGGATGCAAGTCGGCTTTTGCCCCACGCGGATATCGCTCGCGCTGGTTTCGGCGCGGCTGGGCAGCACATCTTCTATCCACGCCCACACTGTGGCCACCGGCGTCCAGATTCCGTCTGGCGTGCCGAAGTCGGACTCTTGCCCGGTGGGCGGCGCTTCAAAACGGATCCGCCGGTTGTACTTCCCGGCTTCCTTTTTCTTGTCGCGCATTACAGCCCCAGGTTCAACCGGTGTTTCTGCAGCATGTTGCAGAACGGGCCGGTGGGATTGAAATTGACGGCGCTGGATTCTTCGCGGTTTTGATACGCCTCGCCGACGCCCAGCAGCAGCGCGTAGCGGATGTTTGCGGGCACTTCCGCCGCGCTGGCCCAGCCGGCGACGTAGCGGACGCGGACGGCCAGGGCGGTGGCATACGTTGCGGGCCAGCTGGTGCCATAGGCCAGCATCAGCCAGCCGGGTTCGCTGTCTTTATCCAGCACGTATTCGGTGCTGGGCAGCGTGGTTTCTACCCCGGCGACGGCTTCCAGGTATTTCACCGATGTGATCGACTGGATCGGCGAGCCGGGCAGTTCGATGTTCTGCGAGGGGAACGCGTCCAACACTTTTTCCACCGTCTGCGTGATGAAGCGGCGGCCGGTGACGAATTCGGCATGCTCGCGCGCGGCGGCGATGTAGATGCCGATCAGCGTGTCTTCATCATCGCCGGCATGGCAGTGCGCCTTCGCGTCCACCAGGCTGATCGGCTCGGTGGCCGGGCCGGTGATGGTTTTCAGCGGGATGATCATCTGCGTTTTGCCTCGTTGTTGGTATTACGGTTTGCGCCTCGACTGCTGGTTCTTTGTGCCGCTATTCCGCTACTACGCGCAGGTTCTGCCGATGTTTGCCGCGCTGGTTCGTTGCCTTCGGCATCACGTTCGTTCGACAGCCCGCCGAAGGGGCTGATGTAGCCTGCCGTTAGCGCGGCGTCATAGACTGTCCAGACATATGCGGCCGATTCTGCGTGCAGTGTGTTGCCGATCTGCGCGTAAACCAGGGCGGCATTGTTACCGGTGAAGCTGTACGCGGCCGGCGCGGCAATCAGACGGCGATCAGCGCGCAACGTTGCGGCGTTGACTGTCCACACGAACCCGGACGCCGACATCGTGATTCGGCGCGCGGCGGTCAGCCCTGCGCTATTGCCGGTGAAGCTGTAGCTAGCGGCCGCTGTCGGCAGCTTGCGAGCCACGCGCAGGCCGCTGGCGTTGCCCGTCAACGAGAAGCTGGCCGGCGCGGAAGTCAGTTTGCGATCGGCTCTCAAGCCTGCTGCATTGGCCGTCCACAGATAACTGCCCGACGATGCCACCAGCACGGGCTGCGTGGCCCCATAAGTCAGCGTGACGTCATTGCCGGTGAAGCTATAAGTAGCAGCGGCCGCAAGGATCCTGCGCGCCGCCAGCAGGCCCGCTGCGTTACCAGTGAAGGCGAAACTGGCCGCTGCTGCCGATAGCTTGCGATCGGCGCGCAATCCGGATGCGTTCCCGCTCAGCGTGTAACCCGCCGCGACGGCACCAATGCGCCCGCCGCGGTAAAGCCCGGCGACGTTGACAATCCAGTTATACGCACCAGGCGCTGTCACCAGGCGACGATCGGCGCGTAATGCGCTGGCGTTGCCAGTCAGGTTGTAAACGCCGGCCGCTGCGGTCAGCGTATAGCCTGTCACCGCTGGCAGATACTGTTCCTGATCGAACCAATAGGCGGGCCACAAATCCCGATCAAACCAAACTGCTGCATCCAGGTGTTTGTCGAACCAGACTCCCACTGGATAACCGACGCCGTACATGCTCAATACGGAATCGTTCACCGTCCACGTGTACACAGCGTAATCAGTGACCAACACCGGCGCGGTGTTGGCCTTGAACGTGCCGATGTACACCTGCGCACTGGGCGATCCTGGCGCGCCGCTGACCGTCCAATCACCGCTGGGCGTGCCGGTGACGGTCAGATACTGATACGACATTGCTATGGGCCACGCGCCCATGTCTTCAAACAACTTCGTGGCGGATCCACCTGCCGTGAACCCGCTGCCGCCGTTCATGGCGATAAAGCTCAAGGCCACTTCGCTGGCCTGCGTGGTGGTGGCCGTCGCGCCGGAACTGAACGGCGATGATGTGTCTGTCGCCTTTGCGGACTTATCGAACGGCGTTGCCGCGCTATCGGTAATGCCGGCAACGCCGATTGCTAGGGCGGCGCCGCCGACCAGGTTCAGCGTGAACGTGTGCGCCGCGCTGGCTGAAAGACTATCGCAACGAAAATAACGCGAGCCTACGCTGCTGCCAAAATTGTCAAAACCGGGGTTTTCGATTTCAAGCCAGGTATTTGCCTGGCTATCCGACACGCCCGAAAAATTCCCGGCATCGAATGTGACGCCGATCACCACCGCCTTGCCGGCGTAGGCGGTAGTATCGGCGGCGACGGTGCTGATGGTGCTGCCGAACCCCGAATTACTGCCTATCAGGCCAACGGCCATTACAGCGTCCTATACCACTCAAGCATCGATCCGGCCTTGGCAACAATTGCCGATGACGACACTTCGCTGGCGAAGCGCGCGATCACGGTGCCATTCGCGCTTGGCGTGATAAACCCTTCGATGACGGCGCTATTGCCGGCAGTGGCGACCGATGTGGCATTCGACGCTGCCGGCAAATCATAAGCGGTCAGGCCGCTATTAAGCGTTTCCGTCGTTGACGTGAGTGAGTACGTCGAACGATAGGACAGGCGCGTGGGCGATCCCGGCCCGTTGATTGACCAGCGGCTGCCGGTTGCCGTTGCTGCGGCCGTGTAATCGATCCGAAAGCGAAAGAAATAGGTCTGGCCAGCGGTGACGCTGAAACTCAAGCCGGTAACGTCCGCGATGGTGTTCGCGCTTGCGTTGTTGTTCGTGACATCCGCCGACAGCACCACCAGGTTCGTGGCGTTGACGGCCGCGCCGCTGCCGTTGTTGCTGCTGTTCTGTTTTGTTCTGCCCTGGCTGTCGGTTACCCAGAATCCGGCCGACTCATGATAGTGAAGGCAATCGCCGGCCAGCAGCGTCACCTTGATCAACTCCATCGCGTTGGTGCCGTCCGTGTGAATGACGGTGACATCCTGCGACGTGCTGGCGTGTCGATTGCGTATGGTCAGCGTCTTGACGGTGCGGTACGCGGTGGATGCCGGGCTGGCCACCACCGTGGTGGTGGTGGCCGTGCTGATCGGCGTGTTCGTGCGCCCAGGTGTTACGGTGGTGCCCAGCAGGTCAGCCCATGAGGCGTGCACGTCCGTGGCAATGGCTGCGCTGGTCAGAACCCGCAACAGGTCGGACGTGCTGGCAAGCAATAGCATCGCGTTACGCCTTGATCGCTTTTTCGGCGCGGGCCACGTCGGCCAGTTCCTGCTTCAGCTGAAACAGGCGCGGCTGTTCGATGGCATTGATCTCTGCGGTTTTCTGCGCGATGCGCTCGCCCAGCGCGGCATGCTCGGCCACCATCACATCCAGTTCAGCATTGGCAGCGGCCGTTTGCGATTTCAACGCGTCGATATCGGCACGGATCTCGCCCATGCGCGTGCGATGCAGCGCTTTGGTTTGCTGCAGTAGTTCCTTGGTTTTGTCGCTCATGTTCTTTCGCTCCGGTTACTGCATTGTCCAAACGCCGTTCGTGGCATCGTTATCGATGGTCAGTGATTCGCCATCGGCCAGCGTCAAGGCGCTGCCGTAGTCATACCAACCGACAAGCGGATCCGCCGGGCTGGTGGGCGAATCGTTGTAAAGCACGGCGTAACGAAATGGGCCGATGCTGCCGCCAGCAGCGGTCAGCACTTCATCGGCGATCGTCACCTTCGCGATGCCGGCGGCTTCGCTCAAGACGACTGAATCACACGTCATGCCGCCAGACGGATAGCCATTGGCCGCCGTGATTTCCGTGATGTCGGATTTGATCGTGTTCGACGCAGACGGCGCGGAATTGGTCAGCAGCCATTTGAATGTGTGCGATGACCAGTTATGCACACCTTTGTTCAGCTGCTCGACGTAATCCTGGAACTTGTTGAATGTGGCCATGGTTTCCTTTCAGCCTGGTGGGCAAAGCAACGAACACAGCCCCGCACGCGGGACTGGTTTCGTGGCTCTATGCAAACGTTTGCGCGGTTATGTGCGCTTGGTTTAGTTGCGCGCCTTGTTCACTTTCGGCGCAGGTTTGGCTGCCGCTTTCGCTTCCGCCTTGGTCACCAGCGCGCCTTCCGCCGGCTTTTCGTCGGTGTACTTGGCGCAGCCTTGTTCCACGAAGTGCGCCGCCAGCAACGGATGGCAGCGCAGTACATCGCCGGCGCCGAAATTGCCCATGCTGCTGTGGCAACCATTGCGCCGGAACTTGATTTCGCGTTCCATGTTTTTTTCCTTTCGCGATCGGGGCCGGCGGGAACCGGCCCCGGATCATTAGGCTGGCGTCAGATCGCCAGCGCGGCAGGCTGCCGGGCGTTCCGTTGCCAGTGCCAGGCGACGTTCCGCGCGCAGGGTGATCAGGTTCTTGGTGAAGTTGTCCGAATCGGATTCGGACATATCCACCACGACGCCTTCACGGTTGTGGACCATGTACGCTTGCGCGAACGCGCCCACCGCGACGTTATCGGCGGTCATGCCGATGGCCTGGATCACCGGCAGGCCGAACAGGAATGCCTGGCCTTGCGCGTTGACGTTGTACAGCGTTTGGCCGGCGGCCGTGGTAAACAACTCGATCTCGATGGTTGCCCAGTCGATCGGGTTCAGCACGATGGCATCCGCTGGATAACCGGCCACGTACAGATCGGCCATGATCTTGCGGATCAGCACCAGCTTTTTCAGCGTGCTGGAAATCGCGGTCAGCGCGGCGTTGGTGTAGCCGTGGGCTGTGAAGTTGCCGGAATCCAGGATGCCGCTGATATTCGGCGCGGTGCCGTCGCCCACCACCAGCTGGGTATCCACTTTCTGGTTCACGCCATAGCGCATGCGGGTATTGACATACGCGGCCAGCGCCGGTGCGTCTGCAGCCAGCTGGCGGCTGATCTTGATCCAGTGCGCGACGGTGGAAATCGGCATGTTGACCAGCGACCAGGTTAGCGCGGATTCTGCCTTCTGCGCGCCTTCGGCCGCTTCTGCTGCGGAATTGGTGAAGGTGGCTTCCTTGGTGAACTCAATCGCATTGCTGTTGGTCGGCGTCGACGGCAACAGCTGCTCCATGCTGAACGGCAGGAACGCGCCGCCGACGATGCCAGGCTTGCGATCCGGTGCCACGGTCACATCCGAACCGGTCAGGGTGTTTTTGACTTCAACGCGCAGCTTGTTGGTATCGCCCTTGGCGAAGTCGGCAAAGTTTTTTGCCTTGATGACTTGCGCACCCCAGGATTCATCCGCCTTCGTCTCGGGCGGCGGCGTGGCGGCTTTCTGTTCCAGCTGCACCAGGCGATCGGCAAATTCGCGTTGCTGTGTGCCCAAGTTATCAAGCGCGGTTTTGGTGTCGGCGCTGACTTTGCCCATGGCTTTCAGTTCTTCATCGGCCTTCGCGGACATTGTGGCCAGATTCTTTTCCAGCGATTCCAGAGATTTGCCGATGGCTTCCAGATTGCCCATCCCGGCGAACGCCATCGCGCCCATGGCAACTTCAGGCGGCACGGCTAGTGCGATGTTGACGCCAGACAACTGCAGCAGGCACAGCCCGGCAATCAGGCCGAACAGCACGGCCGTTTTCAAACTTTTGTTCATGGTTTTTCCTTTGAGAAAATGAAGGGGTGACTACGATTGCGCGCCGAACTTTTCCAACCGCTGCAGGCGGGCGGTGATGTCGGCCATTGCTTTCGTTTCATCCTGCTCGCCGGCATCCCGCGCGTTGAACAAGGTTTTGAAACGCGCCACCAGCGCCTTGGCGGCATCGGCGTCGAATCGGCCCGCATCCCGCAGGAACCGTTCGACATCACGAATGGTTTCGATCTCGGCGATCGCTGCATCCAGCTTGTCGCCTTTAACGCTATCAATGCGAGCGGCGGAATCGGCCGGCATCGCCACGACAGAAATTTCGATCAGGTTTGTCCACTTGCGGATCACGCGGCCGGTTTCGGTTTCGTCGTAATCGCCACGCTTTATATAGCCGCCGATCGACAGGCCATCGATCGTGCCGTGCTCCATCGATGCGCGAACGTCAGAGGCCAGGCTCATGTTCGGCGTCAGTTCGCCTTCCACAAACAGCCCGTGATCGTCCTCTTTGGTCACTTCATATTTGCCGATCGGCAGAACGCTTGCGCCGGCAGCGGCGAAGTTTGACCAGGCGTGCTCCAGGTACATCTTCGGCTTGCCATTGGCGCGCAGCGTCGATTCGAACGCGCCTTTAACAATGGTGTCGCCATAGCTATCGACGCCGCCGAAAACGGACGCGTAGCCGGAAAATTTACCGGTGCCGCCTTCCGTTTTCAGCTGAACGTCACTGAGCTTCAGGTTCTTGCGAATTAGCATTTGTCCCTCCTGGTGGAATCTTTCCCAGCAGCCGCAGCGGCGCGAGATTGGTTTGTGCGGTCAGTTCGTTTGCGTCGGCTTCCGGCGGCAGGTTTTCCAGCTGACGCGCTTCGTTGCGTTTCAAAATTCCGTTCTGCACGCCCTTGGCGTAAACCTCGAATCGATCCTTGATGGATCCACGCAGCAGCGCATCAAGATTGAATTCCACGCTCATGCGTGCGCGCTGCTTGCTGGTCATAACGCGCTTGGTCACGGCCTGTTCGATCGATATGCACAGCGGCCGGATGGTGAACTTGTAAAAGCCGTCCACGATCTGTTCGATGCCGGTTCCCCAGGCGGTGACGTTGCTGTGATGCACCAGCACGGGCGGCGTATCCATCCAGCGGCAGATCTCTTCAACGCCGTATTTGCGGGTTTCCAATAGCTGCTGATCCTCTGGGCTAAGGGACAGCTGCTGATACTTCATGTTTGCTTCCAGCACGTAGAGCCTTGCCGTGCTGCCGGTTTGCATTTCGGCAAAGTTGTCTTTCAGTCGCTGACGCTGTTCCGGTGACAGCAGCTGATCGATCATCAGCACACCGGTGGGCTTGCCGCCGTTGGTAAACAGGCGTGTGGCGCTGCCCTGCGCGCCGGCCACTTCGCTGGTGGTGGCGCGCATGAATTCCAGCTTTGCCAGCCCCACGGTGCCATTGCCCAGGTTTTTCAAGTGCAGCACGTTGGCTTCAGCGAGGACGGCCACATCGTCGCCAATGCGGTATGCGTACACCATGGATCCGTCATCCAGCACGGTGGGCTGCACCTGGTCGGCCGGCATTGGCCACAGCGCGAGCGCTTCGCCATCCGATGCGCGATCAATCCGCGCGTAGGCGTTGCCGCGCAGATCGTGATTCATCAGCATGGCGCGCCAGAATTCGAACGGCGTCATGCGCGCGTTCGGCGAATCGTGCAGCAAGCCGTACAGACGCGAATTCCGCGCCAGCACTTTTTGGCCGCCTGAATTTTCGTATGCGAAGAACGGCAGGCTGGCGACCGTGGTGGCCCGCCGATCGATGCACGCCCAGACCGTGCTGATTTGCAAAGCGCCGTCTGTGCCAATGTTTCCCGATCCTTCCACCAGCGCGGTGGACGGCACCGGATTCTGCGCGCCGGGCTGCTCGCCCAAGGCGTTCCCGCCCCAGCCAAACCAGCCCAGGATGTAGCGGAGTGTTGACGCCATGGTTAGATGCTCACTGGTGAATTTAGAAAGTCATCGAAGCTGTGTACCTGGTTGCCCAGCAGCGCTCGACCCAACCCCAGGAACATCGCCACGGGGCCATCAATCTTGTTTTCGTCACGACTTTTGCAGGGCTGACGCAGGCCGGTGAATTTGCTTTCGGCCACTTCGACGTTGCTCATCATCCAGGTGAATACTGGATTGCCATCGAAGTGAAGCTTCTTTTCCAGCACCAGGTTTTCCGTCTGTATCAACGGCTGCGTGAAGAACATCGGCGCCTGCTTGATTTCCACCAGCGGCAATCCCTCCTGCACCAGCTTGGTGGCGAAGTACCGGCTTAACGCCGGATCGAACGGGATTTCCTGCACGTCGAATCGGGTGCAGTAGTTCCGAAGGTCATCGGCGATCACGTCGAAATCCGTCACGTTGCCGTCAGTCATGACGACGTGACCGGCGCGCGCCCAGCCTTGCAAATGCGCATTGCCTGATTGTTCGATCGCCGATTCATTCAGGTACAGGCGCGGGAACAGGTAAACGTGATCCTTGCGCAGGAACACCAGGCACAGCGCGGCAAAGTCTTTCTTCTCGGCCAGATCCATTCCGATCCAGCACTTTTCGCCCGCGAACGCATCCAGCGACAGCTTGTTATCGGCGCAGCGTTCCCAGGCGACCATATCCATCCAGGCGCTGGCGGAACTAAGCCAGACATTCAGCCGCTTGGTCAGGAAGTTGGCTACCGCGCTGGGTTGCGCCAGCGCCTTCCGGCAGCCGGCTTCCATATCTTCCATGCGAACGCTGATGCCCAGGTTCGGATTTGCTTTGCGCCAGCAGCTTGAATCGTGCCACTGGTCATCTTCATCAATCGTATAGATGATGCCGAACCAGGAATCATCCCGAACCACACCCTGCAGCACCTTGATGGTGTAGTCGCGCTGTTCGTAACAGATCCCGGCGCGGTCGGTACCGGCCGTGGTGATCATGCTGATCAGCGGCTGCGATCTGGCACCGGTGGCGCTATCCAGTACGTCATACACGGCACGGGTTTTGTGCGCGTGCAGTTCATCGATACTGCCGCCGTGAACGTTCAAACCATCAAGCGTGGATCCTTCGGCATTCAGCGGCTTGAAGCTGCTGGCCGTCTGTTCCACGGTGATGTCATGCTTGCCGACTTCCACACCGAATCGGCTTAGAAACTTCGGCTCGCGCAGCGCCATGTTGCGCGCCACGTCGAAAACCTCACGCGCTTGTTCGCCGGTGCTGGCCACGTTGTAAACGTGCGCGCCTGGCTCACCATCCGCCGTCAGCATGAATAGATCGCGCCCGGCAATGCGCGTGCTTTTTGCATTCTTGCGCGCGATCTCTTCATAGCTGCGACGGAACCGGCGTAAGCCGGTATCGCAGTGCAGCCAGCCGAACAGCTGAAACTCGGCGAAGATCTGCCAATCTTCCAGCTTGATTTTTGCGTACTGCAATTCGCCGTTCGCATAAACCGGCTTTGCCCAGTCGCCTTTGATATGCGGCAGCAGTTCAATGAACCGGCAGGCGCGGGCGCCCTTTTTTTCGTCTATGACGTAGGGAAAGGCGTCTGTGCCTTGCGCTGCCAGGTCATCGATGAAGCGTTTACACGCCAGGCGCTCATACTGCCCGGCCACTTCCTCGCCACCGCAAACGCGTTTCGCGTATGCGGTGGCGCGTTCGAAGTACGTCATTCAAAAGCTTCGAAGCCGGTTGGCTTTGCGGCCGTGCCGGCAGGCGGCTTTTCCGCGCCCGCGCCACCTTCGAATAATTGCAGCTGGGCAGCGATCGCCCGCGTGACGGCGGCGCGCGCGTCAGGGCGCAAGCCAAACGTTTTTAGCAGGCTGTGCAGCTTTTCCTGTTCCTTGTTCAGCACTTGGTAAAGCGCCGACTGGATTTGCATGCCGTTCGGCGTTTGGTCGGTGAAGGCTTCGGAAACGTCCCGGCCATCGTTGCGAAGCATTTCCATTTTGGCGTGCAGCGACCGTTCAAGATTTTCCACACGGCCGATGGTTCTACACAGCATAGCCAATGCGTCGTGATCAACCGTTGAAATCAGGTTGTACTTCAGCAGTTCCGGCGTCAGCCGCTTCCACGCTTTTCGCGCTTCCTGCGAAAGGTACTTGGGTGGCGTCGGCAGTCCGACTTCCGGCCGAAAGATCAGCGACAGATCAAGCGGCCGGTGACCGCGATTGCCTTCCAATACTTTCAGTTCTGCCGGTTTACCCTGCGGGCCGCGAGCGCCCATTTGTTACCCCCGATAGTGTTGACACCCCCCCACCCCTATTACCTGCGCGCACAAAAATTTGGC
>ERZ650311.1350-NODE-1350-length-12293-cov-7.072969_pt1 | contig 12293 bp, 16 predicted proteins | sample MGYA00376247_ERZ650311 | MGnify/ENA primary metagenome ERZ650311 (study PRJEB26733, sample SAMN07839324) | wastewater metagenome | biome: small river; feature: stream; material: water | place: USA: North Carolina | collected 2016-07-28 ... | reverse complement strand
CCAGAGCACCACCATCGACGTGGAACAGGACGTGCTCGGTGATCGCGTCGGCGTCCGTCGTGCTGGTGCCGTTGGCCAGGCCGACGTTCAGGTCCACGGCGTTGGTCGAGCCGTTCGCGCCAAGACGAACCTGGAACTCAGCGATCGGGTTGGCGCTGATCGCAACCCGGTCCACACTCAGCAGGTCCACGCACTGGGCTTCGCTGGTCGCCGTCAGCGTCAGCGCCCGAGAGCCGCCGTACACCTGCGGCAGGCCGAACCCGCCCGCAGCCGCCGTTCCCGTGGCCACCGACAGCGCCGGACCTTCGAGCAGGTCGATAGTGTTCTTCTGCTCGACGTTCAGGAAGACGTTGACGTAGGTCGCGCTGCTGGCCGCGTCCGCTGCCGCAACGCCGCAGTAGAAATCCTTGTCGTTGACGGTGCGGAAAGTCGCCGTGTTGGCGCTGGCATCCCAGAAAACCCGGCCACCGGCCAGGATCACGATGCTCGCCGTTTTGTCGAGGCGGACGAGCCCGCAGACCTGGACAGAGCCAAGGTCGCCGGCTGCGATGTCCCGAGGGGCCACGCCACACCGGCCATCGGGCAACTGCACCACCTGGCCGGCAGATACTGCCGTCTCCGGCGTGAAATCGACACAGTCCCCATCTCCGCGATACAGACCTTCCATTTCTGACTCCTGTGAGTGAAGCGGGCTGAAGCCCGCGATTGTCTCTGTCGGCCTGTACGCCGTGGATTACGCCTCGCCCTTGCTCTTGACGCCGCCCCGGTACTCTTGCAGGGCCACGCCGAAATCGTGGTAGCCACGCATCTGGATGCCCAGGACGTTGAAGTCGGCGTCGGCGGATTCGATGATTGGCATTTCCTGCCCGTTGAGGGCCACCACCTCGATCACCGGCATGTCATCCGGGCTGGCCAGCAGATACCAGGCCAGGGTTGAGTTGCCGGTGTAGTTGCTGTTGCCCAGGTAGGCCGAGACGACCGGCTGATAGAGCCCGGCGTGAGGGTTGCCCGTGGGTGCCTTGGTGCTGGCCGTCGTATCCCGCACCTCGCTCGACGTGTAGAGCACCTTGGCCGGCTGCTCCAACCGCGTCGGCACGAGCAGGATCTTGGGTTCCACACCCAGCGGCTCGCCCTCGGAATCCGTCTGATCGCGGAACGTGCGGACCGCGCGAGTCAGACCGTCCACGTTCAGGCGGCTATCGGTCGTGTCGCCTGCCGTGGCACCGGTCAGGTAGTTGTTGTTGCCCGAGGCGAAGAACGTGCTGTTGTCCATGAACGCCGTCCAGAAGACGTCGTTCAGTTTCAGGCCACCACCACGGCCGAGCATGCGGGGGATCTCGGAGAGGGCACCCAGGTCGTCGTTGATCAGATCCTGGCGGCTGATGGCCAGCATCTTGCCATAGGTGTCGGCCTTGTTCGTGTACTCGATCTCGCTCAGGTTGCCGTGCTTGATCTCGCCAGTCGGCGCGACCTGCTCATACTTCAGGTCACCCGTCAGGCGGTAGACGGTGATCGTCTTGAAGTCCGACACCGGGCGAATCCGGCTCACCTGACGCCAGGTCTGTTCGACCGTGTTCCAGCCGGCAATCAGGAACTTGTTGGCATTGTTCGACAGGATGCCGCTGATGTCGGCGCTCGAGAAGGCCGCACGCAGCACGTCCTTCGGCGACGAGCGGAAACTGCGACCGGTGTACCCGTTGGCCCAGGCCGCTTCGAGCAGCAGCTCCTGAAGGCTCAGGCGGCCACGGAATCGCGAGTGTGCGGCCTGCATGACCTCGGGGGTGAAATGCCGCTCGGCATTCGGCAAACGGGTAGCCTGCGCAAGTGCGGCCTCCAGCACCTGCGACGTCACCGGGCCAGTGCCACCAGAGACGACAGAGGGCACCGGCCGACTGGCCCGCAGCACCTCCAGTTCGGTCCGGGCCGCGTCCCAGCCCTCGCGGACGGCCCTCGACTCGATCTGAGGCTGGCCGGCACAGAGCCGGTGGATTTCGGCCACCCGCGTGACCTCGGCGGCCAACTCTTCCCGCTGGCGGGCCAGTAAGTCCTGGGTGCCCGGCTGCGCGACAACCGGCGCGGCAACAGGGGTGGTAACGGGAGCCGGCGTTTGAGTCGGTGCCGGATTCTGGTTCTGATTTTCGTTCGGCATTGGCCGATCTCCTTGAGCCGCAATGGAAACTTCGGTTTGCGAGTCAGCCCCGAGATCCACAACACTGATCTCGTAGAGCCGGGTTTTTCGTGCGATCTCGATGGGGCCACTCACCTGCTGGCCGTTCACCGTGGTGCTGACCCCGTCGCGAAGGAACTCCACCTCCATGACTTCGGCCCCGATGGACGCCTGCCAGGGGAAGCCGTTGGAAGCCGACTTGACGACTTCGCGGGCCGTGAGCGTGTCGCGGGAGATAACTCCCTCGGCCGTCAACTGGCCGTTGGCGACAGAGATGCTCTCCGTGTGGCCGACTCCGTCACTCCAGCCCGAGCGGTGGCCGAAGCGGATCGGGAGTTGCTGGCTGGGGATCTCGACGCCGGCCAGATCCACGATGACGCCTTCCCACCAGCCAGACGGGCGGATAACGCCGCCTGTGTAAGCCAGCATGGAGATGCGCGGCAGGGCATTCCCGCCCTCGGCAGCCGCGACCAGCCGCAGAGGTGCGGCCAGTCCAAGGGAACGCGGTTTGGTCATTGGTTCATGTCCTCCTGATCGACCGGTTCCGGGGTGGGCTGCTGATCGGTGGAAACTGACAGACCCAGTTCCCGCATGCGCTCGAGTTCCTTGGCCCGCTGCTGGATTTGCTCTTCCCAATCCAGCCCCTTGCGGGCGTACTCGGCGGCCAGCGTGGTTGTGTGATTTCGCAGTCGCGTTTCTTGTGCCGATGCTTCCTTGGCCGGGTCAACGTGGTCGCGACCGTCCCAGAACCACTGGTGCGGCCACGAGGCGATCGGACCAATACCAGCAGGCAGAAGGCCAGGAATCAGGGCCGCTTCGTCGAAAAAAGCCGAGAGGGTTGGATCTAGAACCACCTGCTCGCAGTGGTGCCGGTCCACGCGGATGGACAGGTCGTATACCTGGTGATCGAGACGACCAGACGAATAGTTGTAGCCGCTGCTGTCGCCCGCTGCGACGTTGTACGGCATGTTCAGGCAGCGGGCGATTTCCTTGAGAATCTCGCGCTTGAACTCGCCGTAAGTCGTCGTCGGCTGCTTGGCGTCCAGCTGGCCCATTTTCCAGCCGGATGGGACCGTCACCAGGGCCCGGCGCTCGAGTTCGATCGACTCCCACGGATCGGCCTCGTCCGACTCGCCGCCCGCCGGCGCGTCCGTGTAGAGGATGCCGGCGAAGTCGGCGGCCGTTTCCGCCGCCGCGATCACGGCCAGCGTGTACCGCCGCAACTGAGCGAACAGGGGCAGGGCCGAGAGGATCTCGGGCACGCCGCGCACCTGGCCGGGCCGCTCGGACAGGAACCAGTGACGCACGGCCGACGCCGGGTAGCGGTCGTACTCCAGCGACCAGCCGACCATGCTCACCGTCTCGCCGGGGTGATGCCGCAGCAGATGGTATTCGGTCGGGTTGCCGTGCGTGTCAAAAACGATCCCGTCCACCGCGTTGGTGGTCGGTGCGAACAGGTCCGGCGTGGCCAGTTGGTCCGCCTCGACTAGCCGAAGATCGAGTTGAACCGGCGTCGGGAGTTTCGGGTTGGTGGTCAGCAGGGCCACGGCCTCGCCGTCCACACAGCGGGCCATCCTCGCGGTGCGAAGCTTGGCAGCCAGGCCAATTGCCTTGGACCAGGCCAAGAAAGCCTGCTCGATGCGACGATTCGCCTCGGGGTTGGCGGTCAGCATCTGGAGCCGTGGCCCCGTGCCGATCACATCATTGGCCAGCGTGCGGACGATGCCTCTGGCGTAACTGTTGTTCGCCACCTCGTAGCGAGCCCGATTGCGGAGCAGTCGCCGGACCTCGGGCGAGTTGGCCGAGATCGGCGAGAGCCCGTCAGCGGCCGCCCAGTGCCGGCGGTTCTCATCGGTCGTCTGGGCCGCATCGTAGCGAGCGCGGACGGATCGCCACCCTCGCACGTGCGAGGGTGGCGTACGCTGTCCCAGCAATCGCCACAACCACGAAAACATGTCAATCGGCCCCCGGAGGGACGAGTTTGTTGAACCGCAGGCCGCGGTTCCTCTTTTTGACCTCTTCCTTGCCGGCGAGGTGCTTCGCGGCCTCGACTTGGTCGCGGAGCGAGTGCGCCTCGACCTCGGTCATGTCGCCCTTGACCCGCTTGGGTTCCTGCGCGGCCTGCTCGATCGCGTCATCCAGTTCTTCTGACATCGACGGCACCTCCACGCAGTGACCAAACACAAAATTTGTGCTGCCACAACAGGAGTATACACACACAGAACGAGATTAAGACGTTGGAAGTTGATTTGAAAAGTGTTGGTTTTTGAAGTGATGTCTGCCGCTAGACATCAGCGGCCAATGGTCTGCTCGCGAGTCGTGATTCGGTGTTGACAATGACGGCATTCCCGACGTCGCTGGATGTGTTTATTGCGGTGTCGGGTGTAGATCGTGCGAAAGTGTCCACACCCACAGCGTGGGCAGGTGATGCCCCGCTGTGAGTTTCGGTTTTGGTTTTGCTGCTGCTCATCGATGCTCATCGGGCCGACCTCCGTTGCCTGGCCTTGTTTTGCTCATCCCGGAACGACCGACGAGACTTACCACCGAGGGCCGATTCGGCACCGACTCCAGACAGTTCACAACCGAGGATCGAAGCCGCCACGGCGCAGCCGACGAGGCAGTCCAGCCAGTGGTTATCCGGCTTTTCGGTGCGAATGTGCCACTCGTCTACCTCGCGCCCCCTGGCCTGAACCCGCTCGCGCCGCTCGGCCGTCAGGTGGTCGGCCAACAACTCGTGGATTCTCGGCCGGTCGCCGAACAGGGACAGACAGCCCAGGTCGCCCATCACAACGGCCAGGCGAGCGTGAACGAAACTCTTCCAGGCATTGGTATCGTAAATGACGTGCCGCACGGGCTTTCCCGCACCAGACGGCGTGATCCTCCACCCCGATCCGGTTCGCTCGCCCGGCTTCTTGCTCCACTCGTGCATCGGCTTGGAGGTCGCACCGAAGTATTTGCCGTGCGACGGCAACAGCACCGCGGCATGGGTGGACTGGCGACAGAACTGGTAGACGACCGGTGTGGACGTGGACCAGTTGGCGTCGATCAGGCACTGGCCGACGCGCAGTTCCGTGCCGTCGTCCCGCTGCCACGCCTTGCCGAGCAACTGGCCCGTGAGCCTGTCGAGGGCCGCGTAGATCCGGCCCTCGACGCCGCCAGGGTGGACGTCCTCCAGAGTCTTCCTCGCCGATCGGAGCGAGAAATAGGGTTGCCCCTGGTCCGGGTAAGCACCGTAATCGATGACATATCCGGTGAAATCGTTCTGCCAGGCCGCCACCATCCAGTACAGCAACCCGCCCTGCACGTCGATGAATGCTGTCATCCGCGTGGCAGCAACCGGCGAGACTCCGCGTTCCATGCGGTTGAGTTTTCCTGCGATCTGATCGGCCGTCAATTCCTGAGAATCATCGGAATCAGGGTTTTTCGGCTCATTCTGGCATTCCGCGAAAAATGCTGCCTCGTCCATGAGGCGACGATTCCAGGCGTGTTGGATCGCTGACAGTTCGTGAGGCTCAAACCGCTCGGGCCAGGCCACTTCCGCCCCGGCATCCATTTCGGCGCGGTGCCGGCGGTAGAATTCCGTGGCGGCCGCGCCGTCGTCGCCGGCCTGGAGCCCGTCCGCCCGCAGGTCGCCGTACTTTTGCCAGAGGTCTTCTCGGTCTGGCCAGCGGTAGACCATCTTCATCCGCTCACCGGACCATTCCGGGTGCTTTTTTCGGTCGAGGATATTGTCTGCCATGTCGCCGGGGAAGACGACGGTGCAGGGCATCACGCCGGCGATCCGCTTGCCCGGACCCGACAGGCCGAGGACCGCACCGGCCAGGATCGCCTCGCGGGCCGCACACTGGGACCGGCTGCGGGCAGACTCATCGGTCTGCGGGTCGTCGATCACCACCAGGTCAGGCCGCACCGCCCGGCCATCGGCCCGCTTGTGTTTCATGCCGCGGATACGCCCGGTAATGCCGGCCACTTTGAGGATCGCGCCGCCTGCCTTGCTGCCCTTGATGGTCGGCAGGACGATTTGATCGGCGGTCCAGTCGATGCGGGTCTGCTCGCCGTCGCACAACTGGCCGTTGGCCCTGTTGGCGATCCCCTCCAGCCTCGCGATGGGATAGCAAACCTCGGGGAAATCCTCCACCAGCGAATCGTTTGTTTCCAGTTCGGTTTTGATGCTCTCCAGCATCTCCGAGGCGTGCCCGGCCTCGGCCCCGATCAGGCACACGAACGAGCGGTGGCCGCACAGGACGGCCCAGATGCAGGCGCACTCGCACAGGGTCGTCTTGCCGCTGCCGCGCGGCATGGCGAGGGCGAACAGGCCGCCCCGAAGCACGGCCTGTTCGATGCGAGCGATCACCTTGAGATGGTCTTGTGACCACGCCAGGGAGAAGGACGCAGTGAAGTAAGTCTCGCAGAAAACCCGGAACGACGCCTCAGCCGCAGCACGTCGTTCAGGATCGGCCACCTCGGGGATTGGCGCGATGTCCCGGCCGGATCGCGACTGCGCGGCCTGGCGGACGCGGGCCGCCTCCTTGCGGGCCTCGTACTCGCGCTGCTGGTCGGCTGTACCGCGATCGCGAGCCAATGGATTACTCCTCTCCTCGTTGCCTGGCCTCGCGGGCCAGTTGCTCCAGTGCGGCACGGATTTGCCGTTTGTCTCGCATGGCAAACACTTGGACTTGCAAAAATTGTGCAGACTCTTCTGGGTCGAGCCGTCGCCTAGGAGCGTCTCCCGTCGTGGTGATGGTCACGGTGTCACTCCTTTTCCAAAATCAGATCCAACGCCCAGCACCCGCGCCAGTGCGGACCCGGCGAACGTAGGTGGGTGAGCAGGGGGTGCGGCACCTCAATTTCCCGCCGCTTGGTGCCGTCGCATTTAGCACACAGGAAGTGCATCCCCCGGTCATAGGCATCCTGAACGAACCCTTCAGCGTTGCAGTTGTGGCACGACGTGGTGAGGGTTTCGTGCGTCGGAAACCCCGCATCCTCCAACGCATCCGACAGCACCATCAGCCTGTCAGACTCCAGCGTGCCATCGGTGTTGCGGTTGTCGTAGGCAACCTGGGCGATGCCGATGACGAATGGAGTGATGTAGGGGCAGGGCTGGTGACCGGTGCCGTTGCACTGCTTGCACGGCAGCCAATTCAGTCCCAGACCGTCAGGGTTCAGTCGCCCTTTCACCGGAGAATCGCCGCACCGCTCACACTTCGGTCCCACCGGCAGCACCACCGGGCGGAACGGGTTACCGATGAGGTCGCGGAGGATGTCGGCCTGCGTTTTGGCGTCTACGGCGAACTGACCACAGTCTATTTGTGCGGTGGTTATTGCTGCGTCACGGGCGTCCTCGAAACTGGCCCACGCTGCCAGCCGGTGAGGCGCGTTATCTCGGTTCCAAGGCACGCCGTAGCAACAGCACGGTGCGTGGTCGGCATCGACATTCGACTCGTACAACTCTTGCCCCGTCGCCTCACCATCCGCATACCGTTCAGCCACCTCCACCGCTCGCCTGCTCCGCTCATCCATCAGCAGGTGCCACATGCTTCGGCAGCCCGCACACGCGAACAGCCGCAACTTGCGGTCGCTGATGTTGGTTGGTGGGAACGTCTTTAACCAGGATATGTGCGTGCGCCACTCCAACATCGCCGCCGGGTCCGCACTGGTGAGCCATTCCCGTTCTATCATGTCTGCACCTCCTTCCCATACAACTCCTCCCACTTCCGCAGGGCCGCGAGGATCATCTCGTCGAGCGTGGTGCCCGCTGCACAGATTGCTACGGCGTGGTGCCCGACGACAACGGCGCCACGGTTAACGGTTACGGCCTGCGCCTGTTGATAGTTCATGCAGTCGTGGGCGTCGAGGTACACGCCCCGCCAGGGCCCGATCTCGTAGCGGCGGTAACCGGGCTCACCCGGCGATCGCTCTACCCACGCCTCCAGCCTCGCCGTAGGACTAGGTTCCGCCCGCAGCCGCTCGGCCTCCGCGATCCACCACGGCAGGGCTTCGCGGGCTGCTGCTGCAAAAATCAACTCAGGGTCATCGCACTCTTCGCCATTGACGGGTCCGCCCAGTAGGGCAATCTGACCGCCTGAACCTACCGCCGCCCAGATGTAATCGCAGCCAATCCCGTATGCCATGTCGTTGCACAGTTCCCACGGTCCCGGCGTTGCCGCCGCGCACACTGCCAGGTCAGCCTCTGCGTCACGCTGGTTCTGCTGCTCGCTCACGACGAATTCCTCCCCGTGCCATTGCAGGCTGGGCAGACAGACGCCAGCCCACCGTTGTATTCCCAGTCACTCGGGTTTCCTGATCCGCCACACCGCTTGCATTTTGATTGTGAAGCACATTGTGCCCTGAGCCGCTTCACCTCGGCCTCAGCCGCCTCAGCCCTGGCCAGCGCCGCATCCCGCTCGGCGGTCAGGGCGGCCAGTTCATCCGTCGGCGGGGTGGTTGCGGGTTGTTGGTCACTCAATCGCCACCTCTCTTTCCGTCACCTGCACCTGTCTGGTTTTGCCGCCGTCCTCGTACTCCACCGCCACCCCAGCGATGCCGCCATCCGTGTAGTACCGAACCCAGACGATGACGCACCTGGCCTCTAGCCGCCGGCCCCCTGGGACGCCCCCGAGTGTTGCCCGCACCGTGGCGGATTGGCCGACCGCCAAGCAGCCCATCTCTGAGACGCCCGCTCCAGCACCTGGAACAGGATCTCCCGCAGGTCGATCACCTGTAGCCCGTGCATCCGAGCCACAGCCTCCTCGCTGCGATTTCCTGCCTGCCATGCTGCGATATCCTCCAGCAATTCCATGCTCGGTTCGATCTGATCACTCATCGCTCGCTTCCTCCTTCTTCCGCTCATCCCGCACCCGGCGGGCGTACTCCAGGGCGATCTGCGTGAGCCACGCCTGGGCCTCGGCGGCGGTGGCGAACGAAACCCGCCGTGAATCATCCGACGGAATCCACCAGGTGCTTGGGATGTCTTCAGCATCCATCTCGTCGATTACACTTCTTCGCTGTTCCCACTTCCAAAAACGCCACACCTTCATGTCATCTCTCAGCCGCATAGATGGCGATATATCCAGCACCCACACCCTGGCAATCAGCACCCGGTCTACCACCTGCTGCCCCTCCCGCTCCCAGTCCTCCCGGCTGCCGATCCAGGTGCCCGCCTGTCGGCAGACCCGCAGCACCTCGTCAGGCGCACCCTCAGCCTCCAGCACGTCGTGCAGGGCAGCCCAGGAACACAGGTCGCCGGGGTTCTTGTCGATGACGGCGAACAGCCCTTGCTTGGTGTTGTCACCCACCCGTTACCTCCTCCCAGCGATCCAGCAGTGCCCGTGCCTCTGCCACGATGCAGGGCGGCTTGCTGGTGTGCGACTGACAAAATCCGTTGCGGTCGATGCGGCAGTCTTCCTCTTCCGCTCCCAGGAGTTCCGCGAGGGTTTCAGCCATCGCACCCGCCACGACGTACGCCTCACTGCCGAGGAACTCTTCGTGGTCCTCGCTTTCATCCGGTGGCACATGTCCCTCGGGAGTCCGCTCGCATGCCTCGTACGCCCGCTCGACCTCGCCCAGGTGCCGGACGAGCAGGTTCCAAAAATCCTGCCCCACCAGACGTGAGCCGTGCTGGCGGATGAGCAGTTTGGTAAACTCGCCGGCCAGTGTTGCGGTTACACTCATGGTTGCTCCTCCAGCCCCTTGATGGTCGCCTCGATCTCGTCCCGCATGGCCCGAAGCGCGGCCACCAGGGCAGCCTGCCGCTCGGCCTCAGTCGCCCTGTTGCCGGCTCGTCGGATGACGGTGTCTCCGGCTTCCATCGCGCGGCCCTGGATGTAGCAGAGGGCGATCTTCGGCCCGGCCTCGACCTGGAGCATGCCCTTGATGTTGGCCAGCGATTTCTCAGTCATCACGTACTTTCCGTTTTGGAAGCCACACGCATTCGCCGGATTCGAGCCAGTCACGAATCATAACCCCACGCAAAAGCATCATCATCAGTTGCCAGAGGTCGTGGAGAGCGACCTTATCAGGCAGCGGAATCTTCACCCCGGGCAGTTTAAAATCCAACCAGTCCATGACCTGTTGCGGGTCGGTCAGGTTCTGACACAACTCGCCCAGCTTCTCAAGAGGCTCGCCGGGCCCGAAGTAGGGGGACTCCCGGCGCTCGGCCTTGCAAAAAATCTCCTTCCCACGGGCCCAGGCGGCCTCCAGGTATTGGTCGCTCATCCCGCCTCTCTTCTGGGGTCAGTATTCGATCCCGGCCTCATCCAGAATGCCACGCAGCCGGACGAGTTGCGGCATGCACGGCTCCTTGCCGAGCCACTTCAGCCTGTCCTGTTCATGCTGCTCGGCATCGACCCCGAGGGCTGCGGCCTCAGCCGCACACAGTAGGCGGAACGCCTCGGTGTGGATCATGTGGTGACGCAAGTCCGCGTCACGCTGGATCCTGTCGAGGATATACTTGATTGCTGCTCGCTCCATGCTCATCCTTCCTTCCCTTCCACCGCCCCCTTCGCCGGCAACAACTCCTGCCGGTAAATCGGCACGTCCCTGGGCGCAGAAATCCCCAACCGGATTTTGCCGCGGTCGATGTTAACCACGGTGATCACAATGGACTGATCGTGGCCGATGTAGATTTTTTCGCCGAGTTTTCGGGTTAGCACGAGCATGAGATTCGCTCCTTTTCAGAATGCCTGGATGATTGCCTCACACAGCGACCGTGCCATGTTCACTTCCACCGCGTTCCCGATCTGCCTGACCACCTCTTTCTTGCTCCCCGAAAATCGGTAGCCGTGTGGGAAGCCCATCGCTGCGGCCATCTCGTGGGGCTGGAGCATGCGAAAGCCAACGGACCGCCCAGAATCCGGAAACGCAACCCCGAACCGATCTCGCGTCGTCAACGTGCGGAGAGGCTCATCGATGCTGCAAACTGTGCTCGTCCGGTTGTAAGGCACGAGGAACGGCTGGGATGATTTCATCCCGCCGAGTTCTATCTTTTGAATCGTCCTGGCCGACAGGGGCCGCTTCCTGTCCGCAATGGCCGGACACGGCAGCGTCCAGTCAATCACCTCCCGCGCCGCCCGCCACCTCGAGCGCAGGCCGAACAGGTCCCGCACGGGCTCTCGTGCGTGCGTCGGTTCCGGCCAGGGCAGCCGGCCCCGGCCGCGCCGGGCGAGCACGAACAATCGTTGCCGGCTCGTGGCCGCGCCATAATCGGCGGCGTTCAGCACCCGCCAATCCACGACGTAGCCGAGGGACCGCAGGGCCTGAACCCACGCCTGGAACGTCTCGCCCTTGCGTTTCACCAGGGGCTTGCCCTTCTCCGACAGCGGCCCCCAGGTCGTGAACTCCTGCACATTCTCGACCAGCACGAAGCGAGGCCGCAGGGCATCCGCCCAGCGAATGACGTGCCACGCCGTCGAGCGGCTCTGATCCTGCATGGGCTTTCCGCCGCGGGCGTTGCTATGGTGCGTACATTCCGGCGAGGCTATCAGCAGATCCAGCTTCCGCCCGATCACCTTCCGCGGATCGACCCCGTCCAGGCCGTGGCACAGGTGCCGGGCGCCGGGGTGGTTCGCGCTGTGCGTCTCAATGGCACGGTCCCAGTGGTTGACGGCGGTCAGGTCCAGGCCACGGCCGGCAGATTCGGCAGCGAGCGCCAGGCCGGTGCTGCTGCCCCCAGCGCCGCAAAACAGGTCGGCGGCCACGATGGTACCTGTCATTCGATCACCCCCGCAGCCTTCAGCCGCCCCAGCAGTTCCGACCGCCGGCGGGCCAGGCTCACGTTCGCCACGCACGCCTCGTCGTAGGTCAGCACCACGAGTTCGCTCGCCAACGCCTCCTGGTCCAGAAAGATCTGGAGCATCTCGGCGGCGTGAATGAAGAGGTTGGCGTTGGCGTCCCGCTCCTGGGGTGAGATCACCTCGCGACTCACGTCGTCCTGGTCCTGGTTGATTGCCGAGACAAACATGGCTGCCGTGGTGCTCCTCTGTTCGTCGAGAACCAACCGCAGGTCAGCTGTCGTGAACAGGTGCTGGTTGACTGGGGACCACAGCAGTAGAGGCCCCTTCGTGCATTTCAGTTTCAACACGCATCCACCCCTTCGGTAAAACAAAGTAAGTGTGTGAAATATCGCGGC
>ERZ650311.1349-NODE-1349-length-12296-cov-17.011274_pt1 | contig 12296 bp, 15 predicted proteins | sample MGYA00376247_ERZ650311 | MGnify/ENA primary metagenome ERZ650311 (study PRJEB26733, sample SAMN07839324) | wastewater metagenome | biome: small river; feature: stream; material: water | place: USA: North Carolina | collected 2016-07-28 ... | reverse complement strand
AGACGTTCTTGTAACCGTCCTCCAGCTCCTTGATCTGCTGGCGGATGCGGTTCGTGGCGTTGCGGGTGTCATCGTTGCGCTTGCCTTCGATGCCTGCCAACTCTTTCGCTAGCGGCCCGAGCTTTTCGTATTCCTTGATGTATGCCGTCAGCGCGCGGTCGCGTTCGGCGTCCTGCGGCATCGCGTTGATGCGCTTTGCCTCTGCGTTCAGCGCGTTGACCAAGGCGGTGTATCGCGTCTGCACGTTCTCCGCGAACCGATCCGTTGCCTGCGTCTGTAGCGCCGTGATCTGGTCGGCAAGGTCTTTGCCACCGACACGCTTGAACAAGTCCTCCAGTGCAGCGATGTCGGACTTGATCTTGTCCTGATCGATGTCGAACGCGATCTGAATGTTCTTTTGCTCAAGATTGACCAGCGCCATGCGCAGCGCTTGCGCGGCTGCGGCGGCTGCTTTCGCCTGATCCTTCGACCGGTCCGTCGCATTCGTGTAGTCGTCCATCGACTTGCGAGCGGTCTCTGCGGCCTTTGCGCTGCCCTTTGTGGCATCCGCGAGCGCGAACTGTTCTTCGACGGCACGCCGGAAAGAACCCTTCGTGAAGGTCTCCGCCATCTGGTCGAAATCGGCGCCCGCCTCGCCAATCATCTTGCCCATCTGCCCGATGGCGTCTTTGGCTTCCGCGAATCCGACCTTTGCTGCGGCAGCATTGCCGGGGTTGGCAAGAATGTAGGCGACGGCGTTCGCCACCTTGCCGAAATTCACCAGTTCGCCAGCAGTGCCGGCGATGAAGGCGCCGACCATCTTGAACACGGTCGGCACCGCGCGGGCGCCGTCAATCAGCGTGGCGATGGCGAGCGCGCCGCTACGCGCCCAGTCTTCGATACTGCCTTCCGAGCGCAGCTTCTTAGCCGAGTCGGTGACGTTGTCGTTCTTTTTCTTGAGTTCCAGCAACGCATCGGCGAATTGCTGGGCGACGGGCAAAACGCCCATCGCGATCTCTTTGTGCAGCGCCGTTTTTGAGGCCGTCAGGCGGCGAATTGTCTTTTCGTACTGGTCCGCCTGTTCTGCCTGTTCGGCAGTGACCTTGACGACCAGCTCTCCCGACTCCTCCAAGTCCTTGAGCATGGGCAGCAGTTGCGCGCCAGACTTGCCGAACAAGTCCATCGCGACCGCCGCCTTACCGGGGCCGTCCTTGAATTCAGCCAGCTTCCGCGCGATCTCGACGACCATGTCGCCGGATGACCTCAGCTTTCCTTCGCTGTCACGGGCTTTGATGCCAAGAAATTCAAGCGCGTGGCCGGCGCCCTTGGTCTCCTCGTCTGCGCCTGCCATGCCCTTGGTGAGCTTGAGCATGGCGGTTTCGAGGCCTTCGACGGAATGCCCGCCCATCTTGGCAACAGAAACGAGCCCGGACAGCTTTTCTACCGTCTCGCCGGTACGTTCGGCCATGTCCTTGAGGCCCGCAGCGCCAGACACGAAGGCGTCAAACTGACCCTTGACGAAGGTGAAAGACGCCACCGCCGCCATGCCGGTGAGCGCGCCTTTGATCGACGACTGGACGGAGTCAAACGCCTTGGTGACGTTGGCTGCCGTCTGCTTCGACAGGTCAAGTACCTGCTGCTGCGTCGTGCGGAACTCGGCGATGTCGCCGAGGAACTTGATTGTCAGTGCGCCGAGTGAATCAGCCATAGGTATGCCTCAGCGCCTTCTGCCACTCTTCTGCCGTCAATTCGCGCGCCTCGCCTTTGGCGTGGATGCGGTTGATCTCTGACCACGGGATAACGTCGTCAAGCGAGACCGGGCGTTGCCCTTCGCCGCGTGTTGCGTTGATGACGCGCGCGAGCAGACCAGCCAGCATCGTTTCCAGCGCCAGCCCCTGCGGGGGCCGCACATCGCGGAAATAAGCCAGCATGTCGCGCACGTCGTCAGGCTCGATCAGTGCCCTGCGGTCGACGTCGCTTGGCCAGCAGCCGAGGGCGATGGCGAGCTCGACTCGTTCCCGGCGGAACCCGCTGCGCCGGATTCGTTTCCCGCGTCCGCGTCCTTGGTTTCATTGCGGGCGTTGATCTTTTCCCAGAGGGCGACGATCATCTTGCCGTTTGACCGCTTGACCACTTCCCAGTCATCAGCCGACAGCAGCGGGTTGCCCTGCTCGTCGCAGACGCAATCAAGGATGGTGACGCGCTGAAACTCCGCGATCATGGCCGGGGAAATCTTCTCCTGCTCCGCGAGCCGCATATCGGCGATCTGGAGCTGTGTTCCGTAGGACACATCACGCAGCCAGACGGTGACGCCTTCGACTTCGACGGGCTCCAGGGGCAGGGTCAGTTTCGCGAGCAATTGATCGCGTGTATTCATGCGGGGTCTCCAGAAATTAAAAAGCCCGCGACAGGCGGGCATGGGGAATAGGTGCCCGCCGAAGCGGGCTGGTCATTACGCGTAGGTGACTTGACCGCTGATCTTGACCGAGAAGTTCGAGTCAACGACCTGATCAACACCACCGGATTGGCTGAACTGCTTACAGTAGCCGTTGAACCGGGCCAGTACAGAGCCGGATTTGTGCGTGATGACAAACGCCGACGACGGACCAGCCGCCAATTGCGACGAGCGCAGCGCCTGTTGGCCTGCATCGGTCAGGCTGAATTGACAGGTGCCCGAGAACGAGCCGTAGTCGATCAGACCGGCGCGATACTCCTTGGCAATCGAATCCAGATCGGTGACGTCGATGTCGCTGGCCTGGCCGTCAAGCCCGGACCAGGTTTTCCAGTTGCCGACCTTGGCCGCCGTCGGCGTTGCGGTACCGCCAGACGTGTAAGTTGTGAACGACGTCGAATCGACGCCGACCAGCTCGAACGTGTTGGCACCAGTGCTGCGCGTTACCGCCGTCTTGCCGTTGATTTCGGTCATGCCAACGACGGCTGCGATGGTGACCACCGTGCCATCGGTCAAACCGTGCGCGGTCGAGGTGACGACTGCGGGGTTGGCCTTGGTGATCGCGGTGATGTTTTTTGCTGCACCCGTGGTGCCGATAGTCAGGGTCGCGCCCTGCGCGCTGAGTGCGTTTGCGCTCATGATTTGCCTTTCAGAAAAGAAAAAACCCGCCGAGGCGGGTCATTGGTTGATTGCGCGGGCGCGCAGCTACTGCCAGACGGAAATGTCCAGCGATTCAGAATGCAGTTTGGTCGGCGCGTCGTACCCGGACGGGTTACGGCCGATCAGGTTGTTGCTCAGGCTCGACGCGCGGAACGCGGCAAGCACGGAATCCATCAGGGAGACTGCTGCAGCCTTGGTAGTGGCCCAGCAGTCAAATTGCATGCGCAAATTCTTGAGCCCGGGGTCGCCCTCAAGATGATCCATGCCGGCGCCATAAATGACGCTGTAGACGATGTGCGGATCGCGAACGTCTTCAGGCGACACATCCGGGTAAATACGCCCGCTGACGAGCGGCGACAGCAGTGTTACGACGTCTGTCTCGATCATTTCAGGCCAAACTTTGTGAGGCCACGCCGCATGCGTTCTTTTGCGGCGGTGACGGCGTCCATCTTCTTGGCTTCAAACGCAGGGCGCATAAACGGATGACGCGCCATGCGCTTGGTCCCGAACTCAAGGAACCCGCCGTAGAAAGCGTCCATGTTCACGGTTTGCCCCTTGTTCTTGCCGAATCTCAACTTGAGGTTTTGGTATCGCTTGCCCTTGCGAATCCCGATGAAGTACACCGACTGGAAAGCGTCTGCGCCCTTCTTGCGTTTGACGTAGATCGAACGAAACAGGGTGCCGGTGCGCTCTGTGAACTTGGCACGGGCTTGCAGCTCAACTTCTTTGCGGACCGTGGCCGCTGCTGCTGCCGTGGATTCGGCAAGCAAGCGAGTCTGCATTTCGATGTCCAACTCCTTGAGCCGGTTAGCGAGGTCGGACAGACCTTCGACCTTTGCCGAGATCATCCCTCGTTGACCCCGCGAGAGCAGTGCAGTCGAAGCATCCGGCGCCGACCATCTGGGTCAAGAACAGCGTTCAGCGTGTACTTGACGCCCTCGAACAATACCCTCGCCTTGGCATCGATGCCGGCCTTGTAGCGGATGACGAATTCCGTGGTTGTCTCGCTGTGTACCGCCTGCGCTGCGATCAGTTCGCGACCCGATAGGTCACGTTTCTCTGCCGGTTCGTTGGTGACGAGATTTGCCCATGACGCGACCGGCTGCCCGAAACCGTCCTGCGTGTCTGTCCGCGTCTGAATCGTGATGCGGTGACAGAGTTTGCCGGCTTGCATTTTCTAAACCGCGTCCGCCTCGGCAAAAAGCGCGTCCACTTCGGCATCCGTCCACCCGAATGCCTGCTGCACAATCGCCACCAGCGGGTGATCGCGCCGCGTGTAGGGCATTTTGAGATACAGCTCAAACTCACGCTGCTGGTTCTCCGGCAGTGCAGCGCGAATGGCGTCAAGCTGCGTCGTTAGTTCATGACGTTCCATGACGATCAATAGCGCGGCGGTGGGCACGCGCATGATCGGCTTCGGCGCTTTCATGGCTTCGATTTCGGCGCGCAGCGCATTTGCTTCGCCTTCCAGCGCGGCGACGCGAGATTGATACTCGTCACGTTCGCCGGTCAGGCGTTGCACTTTAGCTTGCGCGTCCGCGATCTGCGCGTTCAGTGCTGCCGCTTGCTCGTTTAGTGCCGTGTTGGCCACCAACGCAACAGCCAACACATCACCAAGAATTGGCTTGAGCGCGTCGGGAACCAATGCGACTGGGCGTGGCGGCAAAACCTTGCGCGCCAGCTCTTCGTCGCCATCTTTGATGACCTCCAAATACTCAACATGCGCACCCTGAATTCCGCCGTTTCCGTCACCACGGACAAAGAAGGATTCGAGAAAAGTGTTTTTGGTGGTTTGCATTTCTTCTCCATGAAGGGTCATCGCTAACCTACTTTCCAGTTTGTCCCGTCTGAGTAGACGGGCGTACTGACTGAGCCGCCTGCAGCGACGGTCGCTCCGAAAGTTGGCGAGAGCGCATCAGAGACGTGCGAGCGCGCGCCGTTTCCAGATGTCGATGCGCTCGGTAGAGTCGCTACGGTGTAGACGGTTTGCTTGACAACACCGACCGTGGTTAATGATTCAACGGTGAGCGTTTTGTATCCCGGCGTCGGGTGTATCCACGCAGTTATGGTGCCGGGGCTGCCGCCAGCCTTGGCGGTTAGCGCGTATCCTACGGTCGCTAGGGCGATGTTATTTGTGGTGTCTGCGCAGACAAGGCCGCCAGTAGTAGCCGACATGACCAGACGGTCCCCGATGGATATCGCGCCGCTATCGGCGTTGACTGTCTCTTTACCGCGGTAGCTAACCCACCATGGTACGTTGGGAGAAGTCGTGCCCACGCCCAGCGGTGTTTTTTCGCGTTCGGAGACTGTCGCTATTTTTGACGTTGCTGGCGAGCCCGTTGAGATTATCAATACATCGCCAGCACCGCCGCTGCTGTAGTTAAGCGCGGAATCGATATACCGGCCAGAATTCTCGATATAGCCAGTTCCGTTCGATGTCGTGCGTAGGCTAAGTGCTGAGTCTATAAAAGACGGCACTAAGTGATGCCCGTCGGAGTTAACGCTCATCGTTAACACACCGCTAGAGTTCAGCACCTCTAAAAGATTAGCCACACCGCCTGCTTTTTGGCGCAAAGTCAGCGTGCCAGTGTTGTTGTTGTAGGTCAACCCGACGCCGAGCCGCAGCTCGTTTGTGGCAGCGTCAAACTCTAACTGAGGCACGCCACCAAGCGTCCCTGCGTTGTTGTACTGTATTTGCTTACTGGTGCCGCTGGGCGTGACCGAGAGCGACCCGGCTGCGAGCAACAAGTTTGCGCTCGGCGTAATCTCTTCGACAGCGCCAGTCGCCACTGTGGTGCGTCCGAGCAGGCGCGCGGCGGACATTGTGAGGCCCGATGTGGTGACGGCGCCTGTTGGTGTAGCGCCCGTGGCTCCCGTTGCTCCCGTAGCTCCCGTTGCTCCTGTCGGACCGGCTGGCCCAGTTGGCCCGGTAGCGCCAGTAGCGCCGGTTGCTCCAGTTGCTCCTGTCGGACCGGCTGGCCCAGTTGGCCCGGTCGGACCTTGTACGCCCTGATGCGCGACCTCGACGACGGTCGTTGTCTTGCGAACTACCTCGACAATACTCATTGCGCGAACACCCGTTTGCGGTCAATAGTTGTCGTCTCGCCACCCGGAGATACGACGCGGACGCGATACCAATACTCCCGCGCTGTCAATGCGTTCGTGTCATCCTCAGTGAGCGCGTAACTGAATTCACCGTTGACGGCATCGCTCACGGTGAGCGCGCCGCTGTGGACTGACGTTTCGCCGTCGAACAGCTCGAACGTGCCGGTGTATCCGGTGACGTTAATCGCGGTGCCGTCCTCGTTCTTCCAGCGCCACACGCGAGACCAGTCGTCGCCGATGTTGATGGGGTCGCTGTCCAACAAGGCGGACGCCGGCGGCATGGTCGCATTGCCGAAGAAACCGGCATAGCTGCGGAACGGTTGCAGCAACGCCTCTACCGCAGGGTTTGCGTTGAGCTGTGTCGGGACCAGCGATTCGCGGTTTTCGTACAGCCCGCCGACGATCAGCAGTACCGCAGCGGTCACCGAGTAAGGCAGGGGCGTGCCGAATTCACGGTCGCACCATTTCTCGGCGTGCTCTTCCGCTGCGTCAACGTACAGGCCAATGAGTGAATCCTCATCGGATGCCGTGACGCGCAGATGTGCTTTAGCGGTAGATAGGCTGGTCTTGCTCATGGTTTAGTCTCATCTGCACAACCCGGCACGCCGGGTTGCACGCATATGGCTATTCCGCCGCCTTGATGGCCGCCGCCTGGGCTTCTGCCCATTCGACTGCAGCAGGGTTTGCATCAAGTTCTCCGCCTGAAGCGGCAACCTGTTCTGCTGTTACCTCGACGACATCATCGACCTTGCCGAATGCGCCGTCGACCAGAACGCGCGCCTTCACGATGGCGTCTGCAGCGGGTTCGGTTTTCGTGGTTTTGCTCATGATTGCTGGATTCCTTGAATGTTGCGCGCCAGCGCTGGTTAAACGCTGGCGCTGGTTTGGCTTAGGTGGCGCTGTTCTGGTAGTACTTCACGCCAGCCGTGTCGAGCAAGTTGCCGCCGCAGCGTTGCCAACCGCAGAAGCCGACCTGACCGTTCAGCGCAAAGGCCGAGTCGTCGAACCGGCGAACCTCGGCCGACATCACATCGCGGATCGTGTACAGGCTGAAGTCGCCGCAGATGATCGACTTCGCATTGGCAGCCATGACCGCCATGTCCTGATTAACGATGATGTTGCGGCCCATCAGGGTGTCAGGCGCGCCGCCGTTGACCACTGCGCCGGCTTCGTAGCCAGGCACAAAGATCGGACGGTTTTGCGAGTCCTTGATCTTGCGAAGCACCTTGACCGATGCGTCGTTCATCATGTACTGCGCACGGCCGCGATAGGCCGGGTCGACGGAGTGCTCAAGGTCGACGAGATCGTCATAGATGACAGTCGTCGTCTGCCCGGTCGTGCCCACCTTGCCCGAGGTTGCGCGCGCCACGATACCGAACGGCTGGCTGGAGCCGGTGCCGACGGTGAAGTGGGTATTCGTGATGCGACCGAGACGGGTTGCCAGACGGTTCACGACGAAGGCCACAATGTCAATCACCGAGTCCTGCACCAGTTCCCACGGAAGCGCGATCTTTTTCGAGCTGTACTTGTAGGTCACCAACGGCACTTGGGTGAACGTGATTTCGCCAGTGGTTGCGGGGGCGTTTTGGCCGACGATTTCGCCGACTTCCGACGTGCCGTCAGATGCCGGATACTGCCAGTCGTTACCAGCGCTCGACCGGATGATGTTGGCCACGCTACGCATACCGCCGAACGCCTTGAGCGAGTCGATCACCATCGTGGCGATTTCGGTCGGCACGGTGAAGCCACCTTCCGAACCGGTCGTTGTGGACATGGCGTTTTGCACCATCGCCAGTTCCTGAGCGTTCAGGTTCATGCCCTTGCGCAGGTACAGCGCGACCGCGTCCTTCAACGTGGTCGTTTTCTTGCTGTTTTTTGCGGCTTGGTCAATCAGCTTGTCAGCATCAAGTTCGGCCTGATCAGTAATTGCCTTGATCTGCGAGTTGATGCGGCCGATCTCGTCGGTCAACTTGTCGTAGGAGTCGGCTTCCTCTTTCGACCAGACCTTATCGCCAGCCTTGGCGATCATGTTGTTTGCTTGCTTGGCGAGTTCTTCTTTGCGCTCGCGCAACGCTTGGATGCCCATCATTTTTCCTTTCAATAGGCGAAAAAAAACCCGCCTAGGCGGGTCCGATTCACTTGCGCGAGTGCGCTAGGTGAGGTTGAGGAGTCGCAGCTTTCGCTCGCGATTCGCAATCTGTGCGGCGACAGCATCGGCCGGCGCCGGTTCTTGTCGTTTCGGTGCATTCTGGTAGGCGCTCAAGTCCCATGCTTTGTTCGCGGCGCCCTGCGTGGTCGCGTCGATCGCGTCGACGAACTTGTTGTCGAGCGCTTCCTGCGCGTTGAACCACGTTTCGGCTGCCATCCAATCGCGGATCTGCTGATCGCTTGCACCGGTCTTGCGCGCGTAGTCGGCAACGATCCCGGTGTCTACCTTGTCGAGCAGGTCGGCGGTCTTTCGGATTTCTTCCGAGTTCCCCCAAGCGATGGTCCAGCTGTTGTGAATCATCATCAGCCCGGAGTCGGCAATCCGCACCTCTTTGGCAGCGAGCGCGACGCGAGTAGCGGCACTGGCCGCGACGCCGTCAATGTGCGCGATCACGTCGCCGTCATGCGCTGCGATCGCCGTCGCCATCGCGACCGACTCGAACACGTCGCCGCCAGGCGAGTTGATGTGCAGATGCACGGTTTTCCCGGATGCGGACTTGAGCGCGTCCACCATCATCTGCGCCGACACGCCGAACCATGCGTCGATCACGTCATACAGGTAGATATGAGATGCGTCGCCTTTGATTTCGGCGCGCAGTTTCGTCTCTGCTTGGGCGTTGGCTTTAAGCAGGTTGAGTAGTCGATTCTTTTGCATTTGTGGTTCCCGTGTCAGGGTAGAAAGGTTTGTCCGCGCCGTCGATTGGCGCCAGGTTCTGCAAGGACCGGATTTCGTTGACCGACATCCAGCCAGGCCCGGAGCCCGGACCACCAAGCGCAGCCTTGTAGTAGTCGGCCTGAGCCTTGGCGTCGCCCCGCAGCAGACCGGAAATCTCGAATTCGACAAACGGCCCGGCGCGTCGAAACAGTTTGCGGTTCAGCTCTTCTTCCCAGCGCACCAGATGCGGCTTGAGCGTGTAGCGCACGAAGCCGATGGTGATCTGTTCGATGCCGGTGCCCCAGCTCGTCGTTTTTTCGTTGTCGCCACCCATGATCGGCGGCACACCGAAGGCGGTGTAAATGTCGTGCTTCTCGAACTGCCGGGTTTCGATGAGCTGGGCGTCCTGCGGCGTCATTGACAGTTCCTTGACATCCGCGCCTTCGGCCAAGACCAGCGGGAACTTCCGCCCGCGCGGACCGTTGTACGTCGCCGCGAAGGAGTCGCGCAGATCATCGCCTTGCGTCTTCGTGAACTTGTTCGGGAACTTGATCGCGATCTGCGGCAGCGTGCCGTCGGCAAATGAGCGGCCCGCGTAATCCGCTGCTGCCAACGCGTTGCCGATCGCTTGGCGCGCCGCCCACTGAATGACCGACATCGACCGGATACCGTCAAACCCGAGGCCGGCAAAGTGCAGCATGTCCTCGGGCAGGATCGTGCGGCGCTCGCCGTCAATGTCGATCACCGAATAGAGCAGCGTTCCGTCAGTCTTGCGCAGCACCTGCACATCGGTCGACTTAAACGGACGAATTCGGGTCACCGCGGCGCCTGTCCTGACCAGCTCGGCGAAGGCGTCACCCCTCAGAAGCACCGACTTGACAATGTTCTCTTTCCAAGCGGCGGCCGTCCAAGCATCGATCGGCGACTCGTTGAGCAGCCACCAAAGCGGCTGCTTCGGCAATTTCTCCCGCGATCCGTCGTCCTTCAGGCGGAAGTGGTGGATCGGAAGCTGAGAAATTGCACCGCCGATGATGCCGACGCAGCGATATACCGTTGCGATCGACATGGCCGTCTGGTCGCTGACCACGTAGCCGCTTGATGTCTGGGCGACATTGAAGAACTCGGCAAGCGTTTCCGAGCTGTCGCCGGTGCTGACCACAACGGCATTCGACGGCGCCCGCCAGCGGTCGACTACGTCGTTAAATTGGTCAGATTTCATGTGTTCAAGTCGTAGAAAAGGGTTTCGTGTGTTTCTTCCTCGACTGTCGGCATCACACCAACAGCCATAGCCAGCGCGACCATGCCGTCAATACGGCCGCGCGCCTTTTTCTTGTCGAATTTCCGCGCGCCGGAGTCGCCGACAACTACCGCGTTCGCCGAGCACATTGTCAGCACGGGATGATTCCCGTGTCGCAGTTGCTCGTTCATCAGCTTGACCTCCAGCTCGCGCAGCGCCGGCGTCATTGAAAGCGTTCCTTGCCCATATGGCTCGAACTTTTCGAGCTCGTCATCGGAGAATCCAGCCTTGACCAGCCACGGCTTGAGATGGGCAAACAGCGCGCGGTCAAATGCAATCTTGACGACATCGTGTGCGTCAAAAATGCCGCGCACGAAGTCGGCGACGTACTCATACTCGATAGCCTTGCCTGGCGTCGTCAGTAACCGCCCGTCACGCTCCCACACGTCATAGGGGACACGGTCTTTGCGTGACTTTTCGATCAGTCCTTCGCTCGGCAACCAGAATGTCGGGTGAACATCCCCGCCTTCCGTCACCAAAACCAGCGCCGTCAGGTCGCTGACGCTCGACAGGTCCAGCCCGCCCCATACCTTCTGCCGTTCAATCGGGTGCGGTGGCTCGCCGTTTGCCTGCCATACCGCCCGCGAAACGAACGGGCTAGACGTATCAACCCGCTGATTCAGGCAGAGATTGCGAAACTCATTCTCAAAGGCCGGCAGTGCCATTGCCTTTTTGCACTGCTTTTCGATGTCTTCCAGCGACCGGAACACGCCGAGCGCCGGATTTGCTGCCGCCCATGCCTTGCGGTCATCCAGCTTGCAGTCTTCCGGCGCCGCGTAGACGTGGCACACCACTCGCGGATCGGGCGCGTTCTTCTGCGCATCAATCCACGTCGAGAACATATCGGCGTCTGTCGGCGCCTGCGTGCTGATCGCGATGAGCAGCGGGTTTGTGTAAGCACCCTGCGCGGTCGTGATCGCGTTCACAAACCTGTCGGTCGGGCCTTCAACCTGACCGACCTCGTCGAGAATGGCAAGTATCGGTGACAGGCCGTGCGCCGTCTTGCCTTCTGCCGCCAGAGCTCGATACAACACGTTCCGCGCCAGACCAATCAACCGTTTGCCAGACGGCTGCACCCGGGCGAGCTTGGAAAGCGTTGGACTCATTTCAACCATCTTGCGCGCCAGCTCGAACACGACCGCCGCCTGATCTTTCGACTGCGCGCCGCTCACGATCTGGCTGTTTCTGACCGCCTCTGGCCCTACCAAATGCGCCAGCAGGATCGCCGCTATCAAGCCGGTCTTGCCATTCTTCCGCGCGATCGACAGGTAGGCAGAGTGCGTGCCGTACGGGTTGTCGTAAATCTCGATAATGAACTTCTTCTGGAACTTGTCCAGCTTCATCGGCTTGCCGATGTGATCGCCTTCCGGGATCAGGCAGTACGTCTCGATGAACGCGACAACCCGCTGACCACGCGTGAGCTTCTTCACGACGCCAGCAAATCCTCGTCTTCCAGTTCTTGGCGTGCTTTCTCGGCTCCGCGTTGCACCTTCCGGCGTCCAGCTTCGTCTCGCGCGTCGCCAGCAACCCGCCCGCCCATGCGAAGCGTCCGCATCAAAGCCATTTCACGGCGCGCGTACTGCTCCAGCACGGCAACGCGAGGATTGACGCAAGCCGTCCCGCGATCATTGACGACAACGGTCGTTTCCAAATCTAGCGCAGCCTGCTCGACCTCAATGTCAGCCTGGCACTTTGCCAGCTGCGCCGCGACGACGAGATCGGCGTCCGACCATTCGTCCCTCGCGCGTGCGCGCACGACACCAGCCCAAAATGGCCAGTCACGGTCACGCAATGTGACGTGATTCGGCGGCTGAATCTCTCCTTTTGCCGCATCCAGCATGGCCTTCACGGCGCTGGCAGCAGAATCAGACCGGGTTCGTTTCATCGTTTTTGTGGGTTTGCGTTAAAGCGAAGGAGATCGGAAGAGCACACGTCTGAAC
>ERZ650311.1347-NODE-1347-length-12353-cov-6.663523_pt1 | contig 12353 bp, 10 predicted proteins | sample MGYA00376247_ERZ650311 | MGnify/ENA primary metagenome ERZ650311 (study PRJEB26733, sample SAMN07839324) | wastewater metagenome | biome: small river; feature: stream; material: water | place: USA: North Carolina | collected 2016-07-28 ... | reverse complement strand
GCACGACATCGACATGCTCACCATCGGCCAGTACCTGGCCCCCAGCAACAGCCACTTGCCGGTGCGCCGCTATGTGCACCCCGACACCTTCAAGATGTTCGAGCGCGAAGCGCTGGCCATGGGCTTCAGCCACGCCGCCGTGGGCGCCATGGTGCGCTCGAGCTACCACGCCGACCAGCAAGCCCATGCGGCGGGCGTCGCCGCCTGAGGCCTCAGCGCTGCAAGCGCCGCTCTAAAAAGTCCAGCCGGTCCTGGCCCCAGAAAATCTCGCCATCCACCACGTAGCTGGGCGCCCCGAACACGCCGGCGGCGATGGCTTGCTCGGTATAGGCCTCGTATTTTTCCTGGACGACCTGGGTTTGCGACTTGTCCATGCATGCCGCGTCCAAGCCTTGCTCGGCCAACAACTCGGCCAGCAGCTTGCCGTCGGCAATGTTGCGCTCTTGCGCCCACACCGCCGACAAGATGGCGCCGGTGATTTTCATGGCGGCTTCGGTGCCGTGGTGCAAGTCGACCGCAATGATGAGGCGCGAGGCATCGTCGCCGGCCACCGGGAAATACTTGGGCTTGAGGTTCAGCGGTGCCTTCAGGTGCTGGCTGAAACGCTGCAGCTCCACCAGGCGGTACGCCTGACGTTGCGGCGCCCGCTGGCCCAGGGGCAACCCGCCCGAAATGGGAAACACCTTGCCGCCCAGGTCGACGGGCATCACCCGCAGCTTGGCGCCGGCAGCTTGCGCCAACTGGTGCAGCCGCGCATGGCCCAAATACACCCATGGGCTTTGGGGAGCAAGGTAATAGTCAATTGTGTGATCCAAGAATGTCTCCTGTCGTGCTATCTTGCGGTTTCAGACAACCGGTTGTAACGGTTTCGAACCATTTTTGCAGGAGACGCTGATGAAACCCGTATTGCTTGTGACAGGCGGCAGCCGTGGCATTGGCGCGGCCACCGCACGGCTGGCGGCCCAGGCAGGCTGGGCCGTGGCGGTCAACTACACCCAAAACTCACAAGCGGCCGATGAGGTGGTTCGCGCCATCCGCGCCGACGGCGGCCAAGCCATCAGCGTGCAGGCCGATGTCGGCGACGAAGCCCAGATCATGGCCATGTTCGCCCAAGTCGATGCCAAGCTCGGGCGCCTGAGTGGCCTGGTGAACAACGCGGGCATTGTGGATTTGCCCGCGCGCGTGGACGAGATGAGCTGGGCGCGCCTGGAGCGCATGATGCGCATCAATGTGCTGGGCAGCATGGTGTGCGCGCGCGAAGCCGTGCGGCGCATGAGCACCCGCCATGGCGGTCAGGGCGGCGCCATTGTCAACCTGAGCAGCGCGGCCGCGAAGTTGGGCTCACCCAACCAGTATGTGGATTACGCCGCCAGCAAGGGTGCCATTGACACCCTGACCCTGGGCCTGGCCAAGGAAGTCGCCGCCGAAGGCATTCGCGTCAACGGCGTGCGCCCGGGCATCATCGACACCGACATTCATGCCAGCGGCGGGCTGCCCGACCGCGTCAAGGAACTGGCACCTCAGTTGCCCATGCGCCGTGCCGGCACTTCCGAGGAGGTAGCCCAAGCCATTGTGTGGCTGCTCAGCGATGCCTCGAGTTACACCACCGGCAGCTGCATCGAAGTCACCGGCGGCCGCTGATCCCTTTTTCGAAATTTCATTCTCAGGATTGTCATGACCCTTCAAACCATTCACCATTTTGTGCAGGGCCAGCGTTTTGCAGGCACTTCGTCGCGTCAGCAAGACGTGTTCAACCCGGCCACCGGCGCCGTCACCGGCCAGGTCACTCTGGGCAACACGGCCGATGTGAACGCCGCCGTGGCTGCCGCCCAAGCGGCGTTTCCCGCCTGGGCCGAGATGCCACCGATTCGCCGCGCGCGGGTCTTGTTCAAATTTCTGGAGCTGCTGAACCGCCACCGCGACGACCTGGCCCGCATGATCACCGCCGAGCATGGCAAGGTGTTCACCGACGCCCAAGGTGAAGTGACGCGCGGCATTGAAATTGTGGAGTTCGCCTGTGGCGCACCCCAATTGCTGAAGACCGCGTTCACCGACCAGGTGTCCACCGGCATCGACAACTGGACGCTGCGCCAGCCGCTGGGCGTGGTGGCCGGCATCACGCCGTTCAACTTTCCCGTGATGGTGCCCATGTGGATGTTCCCGGTGGCGCTGGCCTGCGGCAACAGCTTCATCCTCAAGCCCAGCCCGATAGACCCCTCGCCCTCGCTGTTCATGGCGGACTTGCTGAAAGACGCCGGCCTGCCCGATGGCGTGTTCAACGTCATTCAGGGCGACAAGGAAGTGGTGGACGCCCTGCTGACCCACCCGCAAGTGCAAGGCCTGAGCTTTGTCGGCTCCACCCCCATCGCCAACTACATTTATGAAACCGGGGCACACCATGGCAAGCGCGTGCAGGCCCTGGGCGGCGCCAAGAACCACATGGTGGTGATGCCCGACGCCGACCTCGACCAGGCGGTGGACGCGCTGATTGGCAGCGCCTATGGCTCGGCCGGCGAACGTTGCATGGCCATCAGCGTGGCCGTGCTGGTCGGCGATGTGGCCGAGCGCATCATGCCCAAGCTGGTGGAACGCACCCGCACCCTCAAAGTGCTCAATGGCACCAACCTCAGCGCCGAGATGGGCCCCATCGTGACCGCCGCCGCGCTGGCACGCATCACCGGCTACATCGAGCAAGGCCAGAAAGAGGGCGCGCAGATGCTGGTCGATGGCCGCGGCTTTGACGGCAAGCAAGCCGGCGAGGGCTGCGACCAAGGCTTCTGGCTCGGCGGCACGCTGTTCGACCACGTCAAGCCCGACATGCGCATCTACAAGGAAGAAATTTTCGGGCCGGTGCTCAGCTGCGTGCGCGTGAAAGACTTTGGCGAGGCGGTCAACCTGATCAACGCCCACGAATTTGGCAACGGCGTGAGCTGCTTCACCCGCGACGGCAATGTGGCGCGCGAATTCTCGCGCCGCATTCAGGTGGGCATGGTGGGCATCAATGTGCCCATTCCCGTGCCCATGGCCTGGCATGGCTTTGGCGGCTGGAAGCGCTCGCTGTTTGGCGACATGCACGCCTATGGCGAAGAAGGCGTGCGTTTTTACACCCGCCAAAAGAGCATCATGCAACGCTGGCCCGAGAGCATTGGCAAAGGCGCCGAGTTCGCCATGCCGACGTCGAAATAAGCGCCAAGCTTGCAAGGAGAAGGCGGGCCATGAGCGACATGCATTTCGACTACATCATCATCGGCGGCGGCACGGCCGGCTGCCTGATGGCCAACCGCCTCAGCGCCAACGCCTCGCACAAGGTGCTGCTGATCGAGGCGGGTCGAAAGGATGACTACCACTGGGTTCACATCCCGGTGGGGTACCTGTATTGCATTGGCAACCCACGCACCGACTGGCTGTACCAGACCGAAAAAGACCCGGGCCTGAATGGCCGCCAGCTGCGCTACCCGCGCGGCAAGGTGCTGGGCGGCTGCTCCAGCATCAATGGCATGTTGTACTTGCGCGGCCAGTCGCGCGACTACGACCATTGGGCCGAGCTCACCGGCGATGCGCGCTGGCGTTGGGAGCACAGCCTGCCGTATTTCAAGCTGCACGAAGACCACTACAAAGGCGCCAACGCACAGCACGGTGCCAAGGGCACGATGAGCGAGTTGCTGAAGGGTGACTCGGTCTACAAAAAAACCTTGCGACACCACCAGGCCGGCGGCGAATGGCGCATTGAAAAGCAACGCCTGCGCTGGGACATCCTGGACGCCTTCTCACAGGCGGCGCAACAAGCCGGCATCCCGGCCACCGATGACTTCAACCGCGGCAACAACGAGGGCGTTGGCTATTTCGAAGTGAACCAGCGCGAGGGCTGGCGCTGGAATACCGCCAAGGCCTTTTTGCGCCCGGCCTGCTACGCCCGCCCGAATTTCGAGCTGTGGACCTCGGCGCAAGTCAGCCGCCTGATCCTCGAGACCTTGCCCGATGGCAGCCAGCGCTGCCAGGGCGTAGAGGTTTGGGACGGCCATCAAATGGTGACGGCGCATGCCAAGCGCGAAGTGGTGCTGAGCGCCGGCAGCATTGGCACGCCGCAAATTTTGCAGCTGTCGGGCATTGGCCCGGCCCCGCTTTTGCAGCAGCACGGCATCACACCGGTGATCGACTTGCCCGGTGTGGGCGGCAATTTGCAAGACCATTTGCAAATTCGCGCGGTCTTCAAAGTCGAGGGCGTGAAAACGCTGAACACCCTGGCCAACAGCCTGTGGGGCAAAGCCATGATCGGCTTGGAATACGCCTTCAAACGCACTGGCCCCATGAGCATGGCCCCTTCACAGCTGGGCGCCTTCACCCGCAGCTCACCCGAGCAGGCCTGGCCCAACATCGAGTACCACGTGCAGCCGCTGAGCCTGGATGCCTTTGGCGAGCCCTTGCATCCCTTCCCGGCGTTCACGGCCAGCGTGTGCAACCTGAACCCCACCAGCCGCGGCTCGGTCAACATCACCAGCCCCGATTTCCACCAATCCCCCGCGATTGCGCCCAACTACCTGAGCACGCCAGAAGACCGCAAGGTGGCGGCGGACTCACTGCGGCTCACCCGCCGCATTGCCGCCCAGCCGGCGCTGGCCCCTTTCAAGCCGGTTGAGTGGAAGCCCGGGCCGCAATACGAAAGCGACGATGACCTGGCCCGCCTGGCCGGCGACATTGCCACCACCATCTTCCACCCGGTGGGGACGGCGCGCATGGGCCGCCTGGACGATCCGCTGGCGGTGGTCGACCCCGAGCTGCGCGTGCGCGATGGCCGAGGCGGCGTGGTCCAGGGCCTGCGGGTGGTCGATGCCAGCGTCATGCCCACCATCACCAGCGGCAACACCAACTCGCCAACCCTGATGATTGCCGAGCGCGCCGCAGCGTTGATGGCCGGCACCTTGTAATTCTTAGGTTTGCGCGGGGAAGATGGGCGCCGAAAACGCATTCTTTTCGCTTCCCGGCCGCCTGTTGAGGGGAGATCAGAATCGGGTAAGCACCTAGACGGTGCGCTTTGCAATCCCTTTACATTCATCTCACTCGAGAAGAGCAGCCCGCTGCTCTGGCGAGGGTTCGAGGAGACGAACAGACCGATTCATGATGATGGCATCCCCATGAGATGCCCCTGACAAGGCACCGCCCCGGCGGTGCCTTTTTTCTTGGCGCATCGGCAATGGGACAATCGCCGCATGGAAATGTTGTTTGTCACCCTGGCAGCCGGCCTGGCAGGCTTCGTCGATGCCATCGTCGGAGGCGGGGGCCTGATTTTTGTGCCCGCCCTGTTTGCCACGTTTCCAGGCGCGCATCCGGCCACCATGCTGGGCACCAACAAATCGGTCTCGGTGTGGGGCACGGCCTTTGCCTCCTGGCAATACAGCCGCAAAGTGAGCCTGTCCTGGCAGAGCCTGCTCCCGGGCGTGCTCATGGCCTTGCTGGGCGCCTTTGCCGGCGCCTGGACCGTGACTCAAATTTCGCCTGATTTTTTGCGCCGGCTGCTGCCCCTCATTTTGCTGGGTGTCTTGGCTTACACCTTGGCGCGCAAAGAGCTGGGGCGGGCGCATCAGCCGCGCTGGAGCGGTCCGCGGGAGATGGCGGCCTTGGCCCTGGTCGGGGGCATCCTCGGCTTTTACGACGGCTTCTTCGGGCCAGGCACCGGCAGCTTCTTTGTGTTCTTGCTGGTGCGCTGGCTGGGCTATGACTTCTTGCACGCATCGGCGGGTGCCAAATGGCTGAACACGGCCAGCAATGCGGCCGCCTTGTTGCTTTTTTCCCTGCAAGGCCATGTCTGGTGGCACCTGGCCTTGCCGCTGGCCTTGGCCAACATTGCCGGCAGCCTCTTGGGCACACGCCTGGCCCTGCGGCATGGCGCGGGGTTTGTGCGCCTGATGTTCATTGGCGTGGTCAGCGCCTTGATTTTGAAAACCAGTTACGACGCGTTCTTGCGCTGAGCCTCGGGCGCGCCCTCGCGCTTGTCACGGCGCCAGGGGAAATTCATGCTGGCGGCCTCGCGCGGCTTGCCAATGGGGCGCGTGGCCTGCCCGCGTTGCACGGCGGCAATGTCTTCCTCTGAGGGGTATTGGCCGAGCAACACGTAATCAAACACGCGGCGTGCAATCGGGGCTGCGTTTTGGGCGCCAAAGCCCGCGTTTTCCACCACCATGGCCAAGGCCACCTTGGGCTGGTCGGCCGGCGCGTAAGCCATGAACAAGGCATGGTCGCGCATGCGCTCGTCAATGCGGGCCGCGTTGTACTTTTCATTCTGCTTGACGGTGAACACCTGAGCCGTACCGGTCTTGCCCCCGCTGGTGTAAGGCGCGCCGGCGAAGCTGGTGGCCGAGGTGCCCTCCAAATTCACGCCCTCCAGCGCCTTGCGGATCACCGCCAGGTGTTCGGGCTTGTACGGGAGTTGCGCCACCGGCTCTTGCGCGATGCGCCGGCTTTCGCGGGTCTCCACATCCACCACCTCGCGCACCAGGTGGGGACGCATTTTCACACCCTGGTTCACCAGCGTGCTGGTGGCTTGAGCGAGTTGCAGCATGGTGAAGCTGTTGTAGCCCTGCCCAATGCCCAGCGAAATGGTTTCCCCGGCATACCAGCGCTGCTGCTCGGGCTTGCGGTAGGCCGTGCGCTTCCACTCGGTGGACGGCAAAATGCCGCGCGCCTCGCCCAGCACGTCAATGCCGGTCAACTGGCCAAAACCCAGGGGCTTCATCCAGTCGTGCATCAGGTCCACGCCCATGTCGCGGGCCAGCAAGTAGTAATAGGTGTCGCAAGACTCGACGATGGAGCGGTACATGTCCACCGTGCCATGTCCCCCTTCTTTGTCATCGCGAAACCGGTGGCTGCCAAACATGAAGTAGCCCGGATCGGGAAAAGACTGCAAGGCAGTTCTCTTGCCCGTCTCCAGGGCCGCCAAGCTCATGAAGGGCTTGTAGGTGGAGCCCGGCGGGTAGGTGCCCCGCAGCGCGCGGTTCAGCAAGGGCTTGTCGGGCGACTCGTTCAGCGCTTGCCAGTTTTCAACGTCAATGCCTTCGACAAACAGGTTGGGATCAAAGGTGGGCTTGCTGACAAAGGCCAGCACTTCGCCGGTGCGCGGGTCCATGGCCACCAGCGCACCGCGACGCTGACCGTACAAGTCTTCCACCAGCTTTTGCAACTGAATATCGATGGACAGCACCACGGTGTGGCCCGGAGTGGCTGGGCTGCTGCTCAGGCGACGGACCGCTCGCCCACCTGCGGAGGTTTCCATTTCATGCACGCCGGTGATGCCGTGCAGATCACGCTCATAGCTTTGCTCGATGCCGAGCTTGCCGATGTAGTCTGTGCCGCGGTAATTGCCTTCGTCATCTTCCTCTTCCAGCCGGTCTTTCTCCGCCTGGTTGATGCGCCCGATGTAGCCAATCACATGGCTGGCGAGATCCGCATAAGGGTAATGGCGAAACAGGCGCGCCCGAATTTCCACCCCTGGAAACCGGTAACGCTGCGCGGCAAAGCGCGCCACTTCTTCGTCGCTCAAACGGGTTCGCAAGGGCACCGACTCAAAGCTCTTGGATTCCTCGCGCAGCTTTTTGTAGCGCCGGCGGTCGCGCGGCTGAATGTCCACCAATTGCGCCAGTTGCTCAATCACTTCATCCTGTGGCGCGGTCAGCTTGGAGGGGGTGATCTCCAGGGTGTAAGCCGAGTAATTGGTGGCCAAGACCACACCGTTGCGATCCATGATGACGCCGCGGTTGGGGACAATGGGCACCACCGAGGTGCGGTTGCTTTCGGCCTGCTCCAGCAAATCGTCATAGCGCCACAGTTGCAAGTAACCCAGGCGCAGCACAAGCAGCAAAAAAGCCAGCAAGACCAGGGCCGTGGCCACCAACACCCGGGCCCGGAAACGTCGCAGTTCCTGTTCGACGTTGCTGCCCAAACTCATAGCGGTCGGTTCTCATCAGGGTTGGGGGCGCGCCGCTGCGGCGCCAGCAGCAACACGCTGACCACAGGCCACAAGGCCGCTTCCAGCAAGGGTGCCAACAACGCCCAAGCACCCGGGAAGCTGTTGCCGGTCAGCAAGCGAGCGGTCCAACTCAAGGCGTGCGCCACCACGAACAAGGGCAAGACTTGCAAGGCCTGCGACGGCCCGCGAAACCAGAGCAGGCGGCGGTGAATCAGCGTCGCCAAATAGGCCATGACGGTGTAAGACAGCGCGTGCTGGCCCAGCAGCGCCACCTCATGCACATCGGTGATGAGGCCAAAGAAAAAAGCCCAGCCCAAGCTCACGCGAAAAGGCTGATGCACCGTCCAGAACAGCAGCACCAGCGCCAGAAAATCGGGCACGCCCGCGGCATTGCCAAACAAGCCCATGTTTTGCAGCATGTTGAGCAACAAGGCCAGCGTGAGGCTGGTGGCGATGAACAAGGGATTGGCTGGCAACAGCAATTGCTGGCCGCGCGGCATGATCATCGTGGACCTCCTTTGCGGGAGGGCGGCGCCACGCGCTCGGCGGGCGGACGCTGCGGCCACTCAGCCCCCACCGGGTCCACCACCATCACATGCTGCGCGGCTTGAACACGCGCCAGAGGCTCACACAAGATGCGCGCAAACACCGATTCCGAACGACGCTCCACCTTGACCACTTTGGCCACCGGCATGCCGGGCGGGAACACGCCGTCCACGCCACTGGTGCTGAGCACATCGCCGACCTCCACATCGGCGTTCGAGGCCAGGTAGCGCAACTCCAGCAAGGGCGCGCCAGAGGCTTCGCCAAACGCCACGCCACGCACGCCGGTGCGGGTGTTCAAAACCGGCACCGAGTGCTCGCGGTTGGTGATCAGCGTGAGTTCGCTCACCAGGGGGTACACGCGCGTCACTTGGCCCAAGACACCGGCATCGTCCATCACCGGGGCGCCAGCCTGAATGCCTTGCAGGCTGCCTTTGTCCAAAATCATTTTGCGGGTGTAAGGGTCGGCCGCGTCGTACAGCACCTGTGCGGCTTGTGCCGTGATGCCACTGCGCTCGCGCAGCGCCAGCAGGCTGCGCAGTTGCTTGTTTTCCAGCATCAGTTGATCGACCTGCCCCGCACGCGCGGCCTGGGCCAGCAATTGGGTGCGAGCCAGCTGTTCGTTGCGTTGCGCGGTCTCCCGGTCTTGCAAAAAATCGCCGGTCTTGTCGGCCACCACCACGGGGCGCTGGGCCAGCCATTGAACCGGGTACAGCACCACCGAGAGCGCCGAGCGCAAGGGCTGGGTGACGCCCCAGCGCACATCGGCCACCATCAGCAACAGCGACAGGGCACCGAAGAACAAGAGTTTGGTGAGCGGCGTCGGCCCCTGCTTGAAAAACGGAGGCGGCGAGCGGTCCAGGGTTCCCAGGGGCATGGTGGGCCCGCCCTGCGCTTACTCGCTCGTGAAGATGGCGCCCAGGCGCTCCATGCGCTCCAGGGCCAGGCCACAGCCGCGCACCACGCATGTCAGCGGGTCTTCGGCCACCAGCACCGGCAAGCCGGTTTCTTCAGCAAGCAAACGGTCCAGGTCGCGCAACAGCGCGCCACCGCCGGTGAGCATCATGCCGCGCTCGGCAATGTCGGCGCCCAATTCGGGCGGGGTTTGTTCGAGCGCGTTTTTCACGGCCGACACAATGTTGTTCAGCGGATCGGTCAGCGCTTCCAGAATTTCGTTGGAAGAAATCGTGAACGAGCGCGGCACACCTTCGGAGAGGTTGCGGCCCTTGACTTCCATTTCCTTGACTTCGCTGCCCGGGAACGCCGAGCCAATGCTTTTCTTGATGGCTTCGGCGGTGGGCTCGCCAATCAGCATGCCGTAGTTGCGACGGATGTAATTGATGATGGCCTCGTCGAACTTGTCGCCACCGACGCGCACGCTGCCTTTGTAGACCATGCCGCCGAGCGAAATCACGCCCACCTCGGTGGTGCCACCGCCAATGTCCACCACCATCGAGCCACTTGCGTCGCTCACGGGCAAACCGGCACCGATGGCCGCGGCCATCGGCTCTTCAATCAAATAAACCTCGGAAGCGCCCGCACCCAGGGCCGACTCGCGAATGGCACGACGCTCCACCTGGGTGGAGCCGCAAGGCACGCAAATGATGATGCGCGGGCTGGGCTTGAGCACCGAGCGCGGATGCACCATCTTGATGAACTGCTTGAGCATCTGCTCGGTGACGGTGAAGTCGGCGATCACGCCGTCCTTCATCGGGCGGATGGCCTCGATGTTGCCGGGCACCTTGCCCAGCATGGCTTTGGCTTCGTGGCCGACGGCTTGCAGGGTTTTCTTGCCCTGCGGGCCGCCTTCGTGGCGAATTGCGACGACCGAAGGTTCGTCCAGAACGATGCCTTTGTCGCGCACAAAAATCAGGGTGTTGGCGGTGCCCAGGTCGATGGCCAGATCGCTGGAAAAATAGCGGCGGAAAGAAGAAAACATGGTGTGGCGGCTTGTGAAAAACGACCGACCGGCAACGGCGGCGTTTTCGGGGTCGGTCGAGGGGAAAATCCGGGCCTCAAAGCACCCGGACAGCGGTGCCTGAGCCAAAGGCTGGATAATACCCGATCCCCCCGCCAGACTGGCCCCCCAACGCGCCTGGCCGCGCCCGCGGCGCCGGTCTGGCTTGACCTCTTTGAGACCCATTGCAGACCATGTCCCTGACTTCCCAGGATATCGAGCGCATCGCCCATCTGGCGCGGCTGGACATGCCGCCGTCCGAGGCCGAGCACATGCGCGAGCAGATCAACGGCTTTTTCTCCATCGTCGAGGCCATGCAGGCCGTGGACACCCGCGGCATCGCCCCCATGGCCCATCCGGTGGCTGCCATTCAGGAGGTGCAGCTGCGCCTGCGCGAGGACGCGGTGAGCGAGCCCAACCAGCGCGAGGCCAACCAGCAAAGCGCCCCCGCCGTCGAGCGCGGGCTGTTTCTGGTGCCCAAGGTCATCGAGTGAGGCTGGCCATGACGACCGTATTGCATGACATGACCGTGGCCGAACTGGCCGCCGGCCTGAAGGCCAAAACCTTTTCCGCCACCGAGGTGGCGCAGCACTTTGTGGCGCGTGCCCAGGCCGATGGAACGGGCAGCTTTCTGGCCCTGAACCCCGAGGCCACGCTGGCGCAGGCCAAGGCCTCGGACGAGCGCATTGCCGCAGGCAAGGCAGGTGCGCTGGAAGGCGTGCCGCTGGGCCACAAGGACATTTTTGTCACCCAAGACTTCCCGACCACCGCCGGCTCGAAGATGCTCGAAGGCTACCGTTCGCCCTTCGACGCCACGCTGGTGCGCCGCCTCGCCGAGGCGGGCATGGTCACCGTGGGCAAGCTCAGCTGCGACGAATTCGCCATGGGCTCGGGCAACGAAAACTGCGCCTACGGCCCGGTGAAGAACCCGTGGGATGCCAGCCGCGTGCCCGGCGGTTCATCGGGCGGCAGCGCTGCGGCCATCGCGGCCCGCGTGGTGCCTGCCGCGACCGGCACCGACACCGGCGGTTCGATCCGCCAGCCCGCCAGCTTTTGCGGCATCACCGGCATCAAGCCGACCTATGGCCGCGCCAGCCGCTACGGCATGATCGCCTACGCCTCCAGCCTGGACCAGGGTGGCCCCATGGCCCGCACCGCCGAAGACTGTGCGCTGCTGCTGTCGGCCATGTGCGGCCCCGACCCGGACCGCGACTCCACCTCGCTGGACGTGCCTGCCGAAGACTTCACCGCTTCGCTGAACGCGGACCTGAAGGGCCTGCGCATCGGTATTCCGAAAGAGTTTTTTGGAGAAGGTCTGGCCGCTGACGTGCGCGCTGCTGTCGATGGCGCTTTGGCCGAGCTGACGAAGCTGGGCGCCACGCTGGTGCCCATCAGCCTGCCGCGCACCGAGCTGTCTATTCCGGTCTACTACATCATCGCCCCGGCTGAAGCCAGTTCCAACCTGAGCCGCTTTGACGGCGTGAAGTTCGGCCACCGCGCCAGGGACTACACCGACCTGGAGAGCATGTACAAAAAGTCGCGCGCCGAAGGCTTTGGCAGCGAGGTCAAGCGCCGCATCATGACCGGCACCTATGTGCTGAGCCACGGCTACTACGACGCCTACTACCTGCAGGCGCAAAAGATCCGCCGCATGATCGCCGACGACTTCCAGAACGCCTTCAAACATTGTGATGTGATTGCCGGTCCGGTGGCGCCCAAGGTGGCCTGGAAGCTCGGCGAGAACGCCAACGACCCGGTGGCCGATTACCTGGCCGACATCTTCACCCTGCCGGCCTCGCTGGCCGGCCTGCCCGGCATGAGCCTGCCCGTGGGCTTCGGCGAGGGCGGCCTGCCGGTGGGCCTGCAGCTGATCGGCAACTACTTCGGGGAGGC
>ERZ650311.1346-NODE-1346-length-12357-cov-5.486913_pt1 | contig 12357 bp, 9 predicted proteins | sample MGYA00376247_ERZ650311 | MGnify/ENA primary metagenome ERZ650311 (study PRJEB26733, sample SAMN07839324) | wastewater metagenome | biome: small river; feature: stream; material: water | place: USA: North Carolina | collected 2016-07-28 ... | reverse complement strand
AAAGGGGCAAAAATGCCCCAAAAATAGCGAAAACCCTAAGAATTTAGGCTTTTTTACTCAAATCTGCTTGTTCAGCGTCTTGTTTGTAGACCAAAAGGGGCTTTCCGCCGTCGGCGATGCTACTTTCATCGATAACCACCTTTTGGACATTCTTCAGGGATGGGAGGTCATACATCACATCCATGAGAGATCCTTCCAGGATTGATCTCAGACCACGAGCACCCGTTTTACGAGCAATCGCCTTCTTGGCAATAGCAGAGAGCGCTTCACGACGCACTTCCAGCTCAGAGCCTTCCATGGTGAGCAAAGCTTGATATTGCTTAACAAGAGCATTTTTAGGCTCAGTCAAAATCTGAATCAGAGCCTCTTCATCCAATTGAGCCAAGGTAGCAACCACTGGCAAGCGGCCAATCAACTCTGGGATCAAGCCAAACTTAATCAGATCTTCCGGCTCAACCTCGATGAGCAAATCGCTCACGCCACGGTCATCCTTGCCTGGAACAGTTGCATTAAATCCAATACCTGTTTTCGCGGTTCGTTGTTGAATAACTTTTTCAAGACCATCAAATGCGCCACCGCAGATAAACAAAATATTGGTGGTATCCACTTGCAAGAAATCTTGATTGGGATGCTTGCGTCCACCTTGCGGAGGGACTGAAGCCATCGTGCCTTCAACAAGCTTTAGCAAAGCCTGCTGTACGCCCTCGCCAGATACGTCACGAGTAATCGATGGGTTATCAGATTTACGTGAAATCTTGTCGATCTCATCAATATAGACAATACCGCGCTGCGCTTTTTCTACGTTGTAGTCACAAGCCTGCAACAGTTTTTGAATAATATTCTCAACGTCTTCGCCAACATAACCTGCTTCTGTTAAGGTGGTTGCATCAGCCATGACAAATGGCACATCCAACATACGCGCTAATGTTTGCGCTAATAAAGTTTTGCCTGAACCAGTTGGCCCGATTAAGAGGATATTGCTCTTTGCAAGCTCAACACCGTCAACCATAGCCTTAGCTGGTAGCTTTGACTCTTTTTTGTTTGAACCCTCTACCGGCTTACCGTCTTTGTCCAGCTTCTCTTTTTTAGGCTTGGGTAAGTATTGCAAGCGCTTGTAATGGTTATAAACCGCAACCGCCAATGTCTTCTTGGCATGATCTTGACCAATAACATACTGATCCAAGTTCTCGCGAATCTGGTGCGGTGTTGGTAATGAATCGTCGCCCTCTTCCTTAGGAAGTTTCGCAATCTCTTCTTGAATAATGTCCGTGCAAAGATCAATGCACTCGTCGCAGATAAAAACGGATGGACCCGCAATCAGTTTCTTAACTTCATTCTGGCTCTTGCCGCAGAATGAGCAATGCAAAACTTTGTCTGCAGAATTAGTAGTGTTGGTATCGCTCAAGGTCGGAATCTATGGATAAATTAAGGACGCTTATCGATGACTTTATCGATTAAGCCATACTCTTGCGCCTGCTCTGCGGACATAAAGTTATCGCGATCAGTATCTTTAGCGATGGTTTCAATCGATTGACCAGTGCGATCAGCCAAAATTTTGTTAAGACGCTCACGCAAGTACAAAATCTCACGAGCTTGAATCTCGATATCGGATGCTTGTCCACGAGCACCACCTAATGGTTGGTGAATCATGACACGTGAGTTTGGCAATGCATACCGCTTGCCCTTTTCACCTGCGCACAATAGGAATGCCCCCATACTTGCAGCCATGCCCATACATAAGGTACTTACATGTGGCTTGATGAATTGCATCGTGTCATAGATTGCCAAACCAGCAGACACGGAGCCACCAGGAGAGTTGATATACAGAGAAATTTCTTTGTCTGGGTTTTCGCTCTCCAGGAAAAGCAACTGTGCAATCACCAAATTAGCAGTTTGGTCGTTTACTTCGCCAACCAAAAAGACGACGCGCTCACGTAGCAATCTGGAATAAATGTCGTAAGCACGCTCGCCTCTGCCAGAGGTTTCAATCACCATCGGAACCAAACCTAAGCCTTTTGGTTCTAAGTTTTCAGACTGAGAATGGTTGTAAATCATATTGAAACCTCTATAGGTAGTTTAGTAACGAAATGAGACTTAGTTTAGCTTGCTGAGCTCTTCGAAGGTTACCGCTTTATCGCTTACCTTGGCTTGTGATGTGAAGTACTTAATCACATTATCTTCAAGTACGAGGTTCTCAATATCTTTCAAGCGACTTGGGTTGCTATAGAACCAGCGAACGACTTCTTTTGGATCTTCATAAGTAGCGGCTTGCTCGTCAATTTCCGCTTTAATTTGATCCGCAGTAGCGGCTAAGTTTTGCTTCTTCACGAGCTCGCTCAAGATCAAGCCCAGACGCACACGCTTAGTAGCTTGCTCAGCAAAAATCTCCGCAGGAATTGGAGCATCTTTAGCATTTGGAACGCCGCGCTGCATTAAGTCTTGGCGTGCACCTTCAACTAAACGCTCTTGCTCAGAAGCAACTAAAGACTTAGGTACATCGAGCTCACACAAGCTATTGAGCTTTTCCATTACTTCATTTTTCAATAATGAAGTAATGCGACGCTTTACTTCGCGATCTAAATTTTCTTTTACTTCGGCGCGCATTTTGGCAACGCCACCCTCTGTAACACCTAAAGACAATGCAAAGGCATCATCAACGGCAGGCAGATGCGGCCAATTTACTGACTTCACAGTAATCGTGAACTCGGCGGTTTTGCCCGCTACATCCTTGCCGTGGTAATCGGCTGGGAACGCCAATGGAAATGATTTGCTCTCACCTGCTTTAAGCCCTAATGTTGCGGCTTCAAATTCAGGAAGCATGCGACCTTCGCCTAGTACATACTCAAAGTTCTCTGCTTTGCCACCAGCAAATTCTACGCCGTCAATCTTGCCAACGAAGTCGATAACCACTTGGTCGCCGTTTTGAGCTGCGGTGTTGGAGCCGCCGTCGCCATGGGCGCCAGCTTCGCCACGTGGGTGGTAATGAACTTGCTGTTTACGCAATACATCTAAGGCACGATCAATTTCAGCTTCACCGATTTCGGTTGTGTATTTAGTCACTTCAGCTTTGCTAAAGTCGCCAATTTTTACTTCAGGCAATACTTCGAAGAAAGCATCAAAGACGATCTTATCGGCATTGAGCTCACTCTTTGGCTCGAGACGTGGCTGACCTGCTAAAGCAACACCCTCTTTTTGGGCTTGCTCATAAAACATTTCAGCGGCTTTATCAAACTGGAGTTCAAAATCCACTTGCATGCCATGCTGTTTTTCAACGAGATTTTTTGGAACTTTGCCTGGGCGAAAGCCAGCCATTTTCATGGTCTTACCAACTTTTGCTAAACGGGCTTCACGCGCTTTTGCCAAATCGGCACGCGCGAATTCCAAAGTCATTTTGCGGTCTAGTGAACCTAAATTTTCTATCTGCACAGCCATTCTCGTCTCTTAATTGAAGATCTGGAAATGTGAAGTCCAAGCCAAGTAGCAATCTTGTGGTGCGAGGAGGGGGACTCGAACCCCCACACCATTTCTGGCGTCAGGACCTAAACCTGGTGCGTCTACCAATTTCGCCATCCTCGCGATATCCGCAAACTGCCAAGCCTAGACTTCACTCTAAAGACCGTAATTCTACAATGCCTAGGGTTTTAGAGAGACTTTTAGGCCTTGTAGAGCAAAGCAACGGCGTGTACGGCTATGCCCTCGCCTCTGCCTAAATGACCCAGGGATTCATTGGTTTTGGCCTTGAGATTGACGTGGCTTGGGGTCACAGCTAAATCAGCAGCAATATTACGGACCATTTCAGGTAAAAAATCCGCTAATTTGGGCTTTTGACAAATAATGGTGGCATCCACATTACCAACCTGAAAGCCGGCTGCTTGAACCTTTTGCAAGGCGGCTCTGAGCAAAATACGGCTGTCCATATCCTTAAATTGGGGGTCAGTATCCGGAAATAGCTGCCCTATATCGTTTAGGCCAGCGGCACCGAGCAATGCGTCAGTTAGGGCATGCAAAAGTGCGTCCGCATCTGAGTGACCTAACAAGCCCTTTTCATTAGGAACATGTACGCCACCCAAGATGAGTTTTCGATCGGCGACTAAGGCGTGAACGTCATAGCCCTGACCAATACGAAATTGAGGAATATGGGGGTTCGCATGTGTCATATGAAATCTTTATTCACTTTTGAGATGAGCTTAAAAGCAATTGCATTAAATCCCAATCGGCAGGATGGGTTACTTTAAAGTTGCGCGCAGCGCCCTCTATCAATAACGGCTTAGCACCAGCTAACTCAATTGCACTAGCCTCGTCTGTCACATCCGCCTCAAGACGAATGGCATTTTCGAGAGCATCATGTAACTGCTTTAAGCCAAACATCTGAGGAGTTTGCGCCTGCCAGAGATGTTCGCGCGGAATGGTTCTTTCTGAGTGTGGAATGTTACCTGCTACCACCGAATCTAAATCAGCTTGTTTCAAGGTGTCAGCCAAGGGTATGGCCAATATGCCCCCAGAACTAGATTCCTCAATAGAGTCGATTAATTTATTAATCAACGCAGGGGTTATGCCGGGCCTCGCTGCATCGTGAACCAATATCCAATCATCTGCAGGAATTCCTGACTTCATCATGGTAGCCAAAGTATTGCGAACGGTTTCTTGACGTGTTGGGCCGCCTGTTGGCACAACGTGAATGTCCGCTCCAGCCTGAGCGATGGTTTGCAAAATAGGGTTATCTATAAAGCCCGGACTCACACCGATCCAGATGGACTGAATTTGTGAAGACTCCATAAAAGCTTTGATGGCATGCGAAACCATGGGCTTACCTGCCAGTTGCCGAAACTGTTTAGGCAAATCGCCACCTAACCGCGATCCAGTCCCTGCGGTAGGTAAAAGTGCGTGACAGCGTTTATTCGAAGGATTACCAGAAGCCATGCCTGATTCTATAATGAGCTCAGATGTCAGATGCATTAAATCTAGTACCCCCCATACCCGCTCCCCGGGCTGGGCAGCGCTTTACCTTTTCAGGGCTAGTCGGCTCTTCAGACGCCGCCTTAATTGCCCAAACCGCCCTACGTTATCGTGACCAGTTTTCAGTCATGGTGATTTTTTGTGCCCAAGCACAAGAAGCCCAGCGACTACTGGAAGAAATTCCTGCTTTTGCCCCCCAACTCAAAACCCTACTGCTTCCAGACTGGGAAATTCTTCCTTACGATCACTTTTCACCGCATCAGGACTTAGTCTCTGAACGACTTGCAACTCTTTATGAATTACTCAACGGCAGCTGCGATATTGTTTTAGTACCGGTCACCACAGCACTGCAAAGATTAGGTCCGCCTAATTTTTTATCTGGACACACATTCTTTTTTAGACAAGGTGACAAGCTCAACGAAGCCGCATTAAAACTACAACTTCAACAAGCAGGCTATGACCCCGTAAGCGCAGTGATGCGACCAGGTGAATACAGTATTCGTGGCGGTCTATTTGATTTATTTCCGATGGGATCGAATCTGCCGTATCGCTTAGATCTCTTTGGCGATGAGATTGAGCAAATACGGGCATTTGATCCAGATACTCAGCGTAGTCTCTACCCTGTTAAAGAAGTTCGTCTATTACCTGGCCATGAATTTCCATTTGATGATGCATCGCGCACTGCGTTCAGAGGACGCTGGAGAGAGGTATTTGAAGGCGATCCAAGCCGCTGCTCTATTTATAAAGACGCGAATCTCGGAATACCTAGCGCTGGTATTGAATCTTACTTACCACTCTTCTTTGAAGAGCGATCCAGTCTCTTTGACTACTTCCCACGTTCAGGCGATCCAGTTTGGCTCGTTAGCATTGGTGATGCGGAAGAAGCTATCAAAGGTTTTTGGAAAGATACGCTTTCACGTTACGAATTTCTCAAACATGATTTAGACCGGCCAATTCTTCCACCAAAAGAATTATTTCTGGATGTTGACGAATTTTTTACCACAGCCAAACCCTATGCACGCCTAACGCTTGAAAAAGAAAGTACTGATAGACGGGAATTCCTTGCAGTTCCTGATATTGCCGTTCATCGTCGAGATGCGGATCCAATCAGTCTTCTGCGGAAAGTCGTTGCAGCAGAAAAGGTCCGTGTATTGGTCTGCAGCGATAGCGCAGGACGAAAAGAATCCATTCGCCAACTTTTTGATGAAAGCAATTCGGTTGCTGGGCAGGATGGCGAGCCTCTTTATCCGCTCAAGCCCGAAGGCTTTGAAAGCATCGCCGACTTTATTAGGAGTGACTCTTTATTTGGCTTAGTTACTGCACCACTCTTTAATGGATTTTCTTGGCCCGCCCAGAATCTATTAGTCATTACTGAAGCCGAGCTGTTTACCACTACGGCTAGACAAAGACGCAAAGGCAAAGCAAGTGAGAGCGCTGATCCTGATATGTTATTCAAGGATCTATCAGAACTTAAGATCGGCGACCCAGTCGTTCATGCTGAGCATGGGATTGGCCGCTATCAGGGCTTAGTCTTACTCAATCTAGCGCCCCCCAAAGAAGCACCTATTTTTGAAGAGTTTCTCCATCTGCAATATGCAGGTGATGCCACTTTATACGTTCCGGTGCAGCAACTGCAAATGGTGACACGTTATGCGGGCTCAGATCCTGATTCAGCACCACTGCATCAACTGGGATCTGGGCAGTGGGATAAAGCAAAGCGTAAAGCTGCACAACAAATTCGAGATACAGCAGCAGAGCTATTAGGCTTATATGCAGCCAGAGCCATTCGTAAAGGTCATGCTTTTGAATTTTCGGCACATGACTATGCGGCCTTTGCTGAAAGTTTTGGCTTTGAAGAAACCCCCGACCAAGCCAATGCCATTGCTGCAGTCATAGGAGATATGACTAGTGGTACTCCAATGGATCGTTTAGTTTGTGGCGATGTGGGCTTTGGAAAAACTGAAGTAGCGTTACGAGCCAGCTTTGTTGCGGTAATGGGCGGTAAACAAGTGGCCATTCTGGCTCCAACTACCCTGCTTGCCGAACAACATGTTGCCACTTGGAAAGATCGCTTTGCAGATTGGCCTGTGCGCATTGTTGAGCTCTCGCGCTTTAAAACCACCAAAGAGATTAATGCCGCCTTAGAGGCTATTGCTAAGGGAGAGGCAGATATCATTATTGGTACACACAAACTACTTTCCAAAGAAACGCAATTTGCTAATTTAGGCTTGGTCATTGTCGATGAAGAACATCGCTTTGGTGTACGTCAAAAAGATGCGCTCAAAGCACTGCGTGCTGAAGTCGACATCTTGACGCTAACAGCTACACCTATTCCAAGAACACTCGGCATGGCGATGGAAGGCTTACGCGAGTTCTCGATCATTGCTACGGCGCCTCAGAAGCGGCTAGCTATTAAAACATTTGTGCGGCGTGAAGGTGATGGCGTTATACGTGAAGCAGTATTACGCGAGATTAAGCGTGGTGGACAAGTTTATTTCTTGCACAATGAAGTAGAAACCATTCAGAATCGTAAGCATGCCTTACAAGAACTGATTCCTGAAGCGCGGATTAGCGTTGCGCACGGTCAAATGCATGAACGGGAGCTGGAATCCGTGATGCGTGAGTTTGTTACCCAACGCACTAATATCTTGCTTTGTACAACTATTATTGAAACCGGTATTGACGTTCCGACTGCAAACACGATCATCATGCACCGCGCAGATAAATTTGGCTTAGCCCAACTACATCAATTGCGTGGGCGTGTTGGACGCTCTCATCATCAGGCATACGCCTATTTACTAGTTCCTGATCCTGAAGCGCTCAGCAAGCAAGCGCAGTTACGACTAAATGCAATTCAAGCCATGGAAGAATTGGGTTCAGGCTTCTATTTGGCTATGCATGACTTGGAGATACGCGGGGCTGGAGAAGTCTTAGGTGATAAGCAATCCGGTGAAATCCATGAGATTGGCTTCCAACTCTATACCGAGATGCTCAATCGCGCCGTTAAATCACTACGCAGTGGCAAGGAGCCGGATTTGCTCTCACCCCTCCAGGCCACTACGGATGTTAATTTGGGTGTCCCCGCCTTGTTACCCGAGGATTATTGCCCTGATGTTCATGAGCGCTTATCTTTATATAAACGTTTTGCGGGTACCCATGATTTCTCTGAGTTAATGAGTTTGCGTGAAGAGCTAGTAGATCGCTTTGGCGATCTTCCTGATCAAGCCAAGTCTTTTTATGAGACACATCGCTTACGCCTAGAGATGACTGGCTTTGGTATTAAAAAGATTGACGCCACTCCTGCTTCCATCCAGGTTCAATTTATACCGAATCCGCCAATTGATCCAATGAAGATCATTCAATTAATTCAGTCCTCAAAACATATTCAGTTAAATGGCCAAGATAAGCTCAAAGTACTCCCTCAGAAAGAAAGGGAGTTTGAGAAGCTGGAGCAGCGTCTTGATGCTATTCGTAATATCTTGCGGCGTCTCAACGAATCTGCGGTTTTGAGCTCCGCCAAGGTTAGCTAATCCTCTAAAAATTCAAGAATTCGATTTATTATCCAGATATGCCCAATCACCAAGTCCTTGTAGCCCTAGCAAGACAGCCCATATCGGAGAAGCTGGTCTTTTCTCTAAAAGATCAAGCACTTCAGTTTGGCCTCACCCTGCATTCTCTGGGTGGGCAAATCAGTAACGGGAGCTATTTTGCAGAACGCTTCGAGGCAAACGCTCATTTAGATACAGCACAAAGGGAGCAGCTGCGAAGTATTGCCGCAACTCACAATGCGGATCTCTGTTTTCTAAAATCCGATCTTGTAGCGCAAGATATTCGTGTTTTAGCAATGGATATGGACTCAACACTGATCAACATTGAGTGTATCGATGAGATTGCTGACTTCACGGGCAAAAAGTCTGCTGTGGCAGAAATCACTGAAGCGACTATGCGTGGCGAGATTAAAGACTTTAAAGAAAGTTTAAGAAGGCGTGTTGCTCTGCTTGAAGGCGTACATGCTGATGCGCTTGAATCCGTTTATCGAGAACGCTTACGCCCTAATCCTGGCGCTGTTGAGCTGCTTGCGGGGGCCAATGAGCGAGGCTTATATACCCTGCTCGTCTCTGGTGGATTTACCTTCTTTACCGAAAAACTACGCGAGCAACTGGGCTTCAAACAAACTCAGGCAAATACACTAGAGATTATTGATGGCAAGCTCACCGGCAAAGTGCTTGGCGATATTGTCGATGGCGCCGCCAAAGCTGCTCATCTCGATGCAGCTTGTCAGCGCCTGGGTTACACCAAGGCAAATGCCATTACGATGGGTGACGGCGCCAATGACTTAATCATGATGAATGGTTCAGGTATCAGCGTGGCCTATCAGGCTAAGCCGGTTGTTAAAGAAAAAGCCGACGCGGCTTTTGACCGTGTCGGCTTAGATGCTGCTTTACTGCTGATCTCTTAAGCTTGTACCCAAGAGATCAGGGTAATGATTTCTAATGAGTCGTTTATAGGCGCTCAAAAATAGTAGCAATACCTTGTCCGCCACCGATACACATGGTGACCAAGGCATACTTACCTTGAACGCGATGCAATTCGTGAATCGCTTTCGTAGCAATCGCCGCGCCAGAACAACCAATTGGATGGCCTAATGCAATTGCGCCACCGTTGACGTTTGTTTTCGCTGGATCCAATCCTAAACCTTTGGTCACAGCCAATGCCTGCGCAGCAAACGCTTCATTCGATTCAATCACATCGATTTGATCTAACTTGAGACCAGCTCGCTCGAGAGCAATCTTAGTTGCAGGAATTGGGCCTTCGCCCATGATGTGGTTTGGCACACCAGCAACCGCATAAGAGACCAAGCGTGCGATTGGCTTATGACCAGCCTTCTTGGCAGTTTCAGCATCAGCCAAGACGAAGAATGCCGCACCATCATTAATACCAGATGCATTACCAGCGGTAACTGAGCCGCCTTCTTTTTTGAACACGGCTTTCATCTTGGCCAGTGTCTCCATCGTAGTATCTGGCTTCACGTGCTCATCAGTATCAAACACGACATCGCCCTTACGGGTTTTAATGGTGATTGGAACGATCTGAGATTTAAAGCGACCTTCTTTAATAGCATTTGCTGCACGACGATGCGACTCTACTGCCAACGCATCCTGCTCATCACGCGTCAGCTTCCATTTTTCAACGAGGTTTTCAGCGGTAACACCCATATGGCCAACACCAAATGGGTCCGTCAAAATGCCAACCATCAAGTCAATCATCTTGGTATCACCCATGCGAGCGCCACTGCGCATTGCAGGTGAGCCGTACATGCCGCGCGACATGACTTCAACACCACCACCAACACCGTAATCACAATCGCCCAACATGATTTGTTGAGCAGTAGTCACAATGGCTTGTAAACCAGAGCTACATAAACGATTCAATGCCATCGCTACCGATTCCATTGGCAAGCCAGCTTGAATGGAAGCAACGCGAGCAACATAACCATAGCGACTATCTGTTGGAATGGTGTTGCCAACAGTTACATAATTAATCAAGGCTGGGTCAACGCCTGAGCGAGCAACCGCTTCTTTCATCACAATGCCGCCAAGCTCAGAAGGCTCAAAGCTGCTGAGGGAACCATTAAAGGTGCCAATTGCGGAACGAACTGCACTTAAGACAACGACATCACGACTCATATCAATCCCCTTTGCTAAGCCCAATAATTAGGCTGACACTGCACTAAATAAGTACTAAAAAGTAATCCAGCTATTAGTTTTATTCGATTCGTCAAGTTTCGGCTATTAGGTCATGCCCTTGGGAGCTAATGACCGTTGCACGGATAATTTCACCAGCACGATAGCGCTTAGAGGGCTTGCTGGCAGGTAAAACCCTCACCAAACCATCAATTTCAGGGGCATCGCCAATAGTTCTGCCAATTCCACCCGATTCATCGACGCGATCAATGATGACCTGAACCCGTTTGCCTATTTTTTTAGCAAGTCGTTTTATAGAGATTTCCTCCGCTTTTGCCATAAAGCGAGCCCGGCGTTCCTCACGAATTTCATTCGGGACGGGGTTATCTAAGTCGTTTGCTGTAGCACCCTCAACTGGCGAATAAGCAAAGCAACCTGCTCTATCAATTTGCGCTTCATCTAAGAAGTTGAGTAAATACTCAAACTCTTCTTCAGTCTCACCAGGAAAACCAGCAATGAAAGTGCTTCTGATGACTAAATCAGGACATGCTTCTCGCCAAGACATGATGCGTTCTATATTTTTCTCACCACTAGCAGGACGTTTCATACGCTTGAGTACATCGGGATGGGCATGTTGCAACGGAATATCTAAGTAAGGCAAAACACCATAACCATGTTCTGAGAATTCAGCCATTAAAGGCAGAACATCATCCACATGCGGATAAGGATAGACATAGTGCAATCTCACCCAGGCCTGATGTTCACGCGCAATTTGATTTAGAGCATTTACCAAATCAAACATTTTGGTTTTTACAGGCTTACCATCCCAGAAACCAGTACGGTATTGGATATCAACACCATAAGCACTAGTGTCTTGAGAGACAACCAATAATTCTTTTACGCCTGACTCAAATAAACGCTTTGCTTCAAGCAATACTTCACCGATTGGACGCGATACCAAATCGCCGCGCATGTTTGGGATGATGCAAAAAGTACAGCGATGGTTACAGCCTTCGCTGATTTTGAGATAGGCGTAGTGCTTAGGAGTCAGCTTAACGCCGGCCGGTGGGACTAAATCTGTAAATGGATCATGTGGCTTGGGAAGATGCAAATGAATGGCTTGCATTACTTCATCGGTAGCGTGTGGCCCTGTAACGGCTAGGACTTTGGGGTGAATGCTCTGAATAAGATCAGAGCCATCTGCATTCTTTCTGGCTCCCAAACAACCAGTAACAATTACCTTACCGTTTTCAGCCAGAGCCTCTCCGATGGCGGAGAGACTTTCTTCAACAGCAGAATCAATAAAGCCGCAGGTATTAACCACCACCAGATCCGCACCAGAATAATCCTTAGCAGTTTCGTAGCCCTCAGCACTCAGTTGTGTGAGGATGAGCTCTGAATCAACTAACGCCTTAGGACAGCCTAAGGATACAAATCCTATTTTTCCAGCCACAACTATTCTTTTTCAGTTTTATTAGGCTGAGGCGTGAATGGGAAGTTGCCAAAAAGATTCTGAGAACCCTGCATTTGCTCTTGCATCTTGATGAAGAGGTCTTTGCTCTGTTCCATGTAATTCCCCATCAAACCTTGCATGAGAGGGTTTTGGATATTCATCATCTGAGACCAGGCTTCAGGAGTGCTTCCAGCACCCAAACCTTTGGTTTGATCACCAAGCTTATTGTGGATATCCACAAATGACTGCATGGTCTTCTCAAGA
>ERZ650311.1344-NODE-1344-length-12381-cov-5.125750_pt1 | contig 12381 bp, 16 predicted proteins | sample MGYA00376247_ERZ650311 | MGnify/ENA primary metagenome ERZ650311 (study PRJEB26733, sample SAMN07839324) | wastewater metagenome | biome: small river; feature: stream; material: water | place: USA: North Carolina | collected 2016-07-28 ... | reverse complement strand
ATGTCCATCGAGCGCGCCACCCCTATCGCCCCGCCTTCGGAGAGACCATGAGCGAGCTACTTCCGTGCCCGCCGGATTGGCATGAGCCGGTCCCCGCCCGATCAGTCGGACTGGATCGCGATTGGAACGTCTGCAAACACTGCGGGCTAGTTGAGCCGCGCACCGGGTTCATCAGCAAGTGTCGCGGCCCGGTCAAGGTCGGTCTGCGCGCCCCGCCTTCGGACCTCCAATCACGGGAGGGGAGGTGAACGCCCGCGCCTTCGTCAAGCCCACCGTGGCGGCCGTCGCGCTGGCCCTGTGCACGCTCGTGGCGATAGCGAGCGACTGGCGCGTGCTGGCGCCCCGGCACCTGCCGCTCTTCGTCGAGAGCGCGCGCCTGCCCGAAGGCGTGCTGCGCTGGCGCTACGTCGATGCCGGCGAGCTCCACCCCTGGGCGCGCCTGGTGATCGAGTCCGCGATGCAGGAGTGGTCCGCGGCGTGCGGCGTCCGGTTTGAGCAGAGCGACGCGCCGGCCGCCGCGCCGTTCGCCTGGTCCGACGAGTTGCCCGAGCACGTGGGTGCCGTCACCGGGGCGAACGTCGGCCCCGCCGGGCTGCAGGACGTCCTCGTGCTGTTCAACGCGCCCGCGCTGCGCGACCTCGAGACGCTCTACCACGTCGCGCGCCACGAGATCGGGCACGCGATCGGGCTCGCGCACTCCGACGTGCCGGACGCCGTCATGTCGGGGCCGCCGTTCACGCCGTACGCCATCTTCACGCCGCGCCTCGCGCCCGACGATGTCGCCGGGTGCGTCGCGCTCTACGGGCCGGCATGACCACGATCGACCTCAACGCCGCCTAGAACGCGCCCGTTTTCATAGCAGAAACGCCCCGGTAGCTCAGTGGATAGAGCAGCCCCCTCCTAAGGGCCGCGCTCGGCGCGTTTTCATAGGAGAAACCGGGTTCGCCGGAACCGCCACGCGCGGTCACACTCCGGGCTACGCCGGACCGCGCGGCACACTTTCGGTCACACTACAGGCGGATGTCCACCCGGACCTCGCGGGCCACGTCGCCCAGTATCATGATGCCGAGATCGTCGCCGCCGCGCACCGGGACGGGGTAGATCGCCTTGACGCCCTGCTCCGGAAGCTGATCGAGCGTGACCTCGACCACCGACGTCCGGAACACGCCGCCGGCGATGCCGACGCCGCCCTCCGGCTGCGCGGCCGACCCGTTGCCGTCGCCGCCGGCGCCGAACAGGTAGCACACGTTCGGCTGCATCATGACGGTCACCGGCGACGCGCCGGGCGTGAGGCTGATCCCGGTGCGCTGCGTGGGGTACACGCGGCCCTTCTGCCACTGCTCGAAGTTGTACTGGATGCCGCCGGCGCAGTCGGTGCAATAGGTGCCGGAGGGCGTCTTGGTCGAAGCCTCCCAGCGCTGGCGCGCGAGCGCCCAGTCGCCGGCGAACATGGCGGCGAACACGCCATAGAGCTCGGCCCACTTCTCGGGGATGGGGTAGGCGGGAAAGCGGACGGGATCGGTCACGATGCGATGACTCCGATGACGAAGGCGGCGATGGCCGTGGCCACGTACACCCACAGGGGCGCGGTGACGGGGCGGGCGAGGAATTCCTTGATGGCACTCACGGGGGCGGTGCTCCTGGCTGGTTGGCGGTGCGGACCTGCTCGTAGGCCGTGACGCACGCGGCCCACTTCGTGCGGCACGACAGGTAGGCGGCGCCGGCCCTCACGCCCCAGGCGGTGAGCTCGCCCTCGTCAAAGACGACGAGGGAACCGGGCGCGGCGGAATCGGGAACGGCGGGGGCGGGTCCGTGATCGACTTCGGCAGGGGTGGCATTGCCGGCGTTGGCCGCCACGGCTGCGTCGGCGAGCAGCCGGGCAGCATCAGCAGACACGCGAACAAGGCGGCCGCGCAGAGCGCGGGCACGGGCATCGAGCGTGGCGATCGTCGCATCGTTCTTCTCCTGGTTGGCGCGCACGGCGCGGTCGGTGTCGTCGAGGCGCTGCGCGGCGAGCATGGCCATGGCCGTGGCGCGCTCCTGCGCAGCGGCCTTCTCGGCTTGCAGCGCCACGACCTCGGCGCGCGCGTCCTTGCACGCGCTGTTGCAGCGCTTCTCGAGGAAGGCGTAGGTGGCACCGACGGCGAGCGCCGCGGTGAGGACGTAGAGCAGCAGGGCGAGGCCTGCGAAGCCGCGGTTAGCGATCATCGGGGATGTCCACTCGTCGGGTGCGCGGCGCGTCCCACCGCGCCACGAACTGGTTCGGCGGCGGCAGCATCGGGCCATCCCACCGCACGCCGTTCTGCATGTAGAAGTTCAGGAGGAACGGGATCGCACCGTAGACCACGGACACGAACATCCCCTGCGCGTTGGTGGGGTCCGGGATCCCCATGAACCACTCGGTGACGTTCCACGTCATGACCCCGTAGGCGGCGACGCAGGCGCGAGGGACGGCGCGCGCCTGGTCGAACTTGTGCCAGAAGCCGGACCACGTCACGGCCGGGCATCGTAGGCGCCGAGCAGGTAGATTCGCCGCTCGCCGCGGCGCCGCTTTGTCAGCCCGTTCCACTCTCTACCTCCGCTGCGGTTCCACATGAGGAAGCGGTCGGCGCATTCCTGGTCCAATCCCCAGTTGAAGCGCGCCATGACGCCGCTGTCGCCGATCGCCTCCACGCCGCAGTTGTAGGCGAGCGAGAGCAGCGCGTCGTACTGCTGTTGCGCGGGCTCGCGCGTCATGTAGGCCTGCAAGCGGTCGCCGTACTCGGCGAGGCTCTCGTCGAGCCACACCGCCGCCTGCTCTGCCGTGCAGGTGTCGCCCGGCTGCACGTCGGTCGTGCGGCCATAGCCGATGGTCCACACCCCCGCCACGTCCTGATAGGCGCGCGTGCGCAGCTCCTCCCAGGCCGCCACGAAGTCGCGGAGCTCGGGCGTGTGTGTCATCGCCCGCGCCGCGGCACCGGGTGGCTCCCGGTGTCGCCCAATCCGAGCATCAGATCGATGCGCTCGTGCGCGTGGTCGGCCGCCTCTTTGTTCGCCGCCACCTTCTCGTGCAACGAGCGAATCTCGACCTTGAGGCCGCCCCAAATCGCCGCCGCCGTGACGAGTTGGCCCGCGAAGAACAGCACCAGCTGCATGGTTTCAGACATCGCAATCCCCTGGGCGTCCCCGCGGCATCACGGGATGCGAGAGACGGTCAGCCGGGTGCCGATCGTGCCCTGCACCGTGGTGTTGGCTGTACCGAGAAAGAAGGCTTCCACGTAGCCTGATGTATTTGTCACGCGCACGATTCGATGCGCGCTGACGGACCAGATGTTGGTGGCCGTCGGGGACGCGCGGCAGCGCGCCTGCGCGACGACCACGCCGGTGAGCGCGATCTGCGCCGTGCAATCGACGTTGGCAACCGTGTCGGCGTACTCGTAGCTCGCGTTCACGAGGTAGTACCCCGGCTTGGTCAGGAGGTAGCGGTTGTTCGCCGCGTTCCAGTTGCCCATGGCGTCCTCCTCCACCGTCCAGCCGGCGAGCTTGGTGCTCGCTGCGAACCCGGTCTGGTTGGCCGTCAGCCGCGCCGTGAAGGCGGCCCGCGGGTCGAGATAGGCCGAATCGGCGTAGGGCTCGAGGCCGTACCATGCAGCGGAGAGGCCGGCGTCGAGCACGCCGGCGCCGTCGTTCGCGAGATTGACCGTGGTGTCGACGGCGAAGGATGACGAGCTCACCGTCGAGTAGACCGTACCGCCGGTGTTCTGCGTCCGCACGCGACGGCCGATGTGATAGCGCTGCGTGACGTCGACGCCGAGCACCTTGAATTGCGTCGCGCTCTGGAAGAGGATCCCGTTCGATTCCAGCACCCAAGGCGAGAGGAACGAGCCCGGATAGGCGTTGCCGCACTGGACGTTGTCCTGCGTGTAGACGACGCCGCTGCCGAGCGCGACGGGTAGGAGCATCACGAGCTTGTAGGCCGTGGCCTGCACCCATACCTGCGCGGCGCCGTTGCCGTCGAGCACCACGGGGTTCGCGTTGGCGTTGGTGCCGGCGAGCGCGTCGGCGTAGGTGGGGTACGTGGCGAGCGGCGTGTTGGTGCCGGCGACGTAGGTCGCGAGCTGCCAGCTGGCGGCCGGGTTCCCGTTGGCGTCGAACCACCGGAAGATCGGCGATCCGAGCGGCGCGGCGAAGGGGCTGGTTGCCATGGTGATGCGTCCCTATTCGAGGTAGGATTGATCTATGCCCGGCTTCGAAATCGACTCCAGAGCACGCCCGTACGACCCGCGGAATCCCCCGCCGAGGCCGTTCTGGGTGTCGTTGACCGCCGCCTTCCATTGGGCGGGGTTCGGCGTATTCGTTCTCCTGCTGTACGGCGTGCCGATCACGCTCATCGCTCTTCTGCTGCTGTAGCTCCTACGGTGGCGCCCAGCGCCATGCCGCGCGCGCGCGCAGTGAACTTCAACGCATCGCTCACGAAGTCGATGTTGTTCGGCGTGGCCTTTGCCATCATGGCGCGCGCGATCGCGGGATCGAGCATCGCCTGCGACAGCAGGTCCTTCACCTGCTCTTCGGGCATCTTGTAGAGCCAGTGCAGCGGCCGCAGCACTGATTGCGCCACGGCGTTGTTCGCCAGCCCGTTGCCGAGGCCAGCGCCGATGACGTTCGCCGTCGAGAGGTTCTGGAAGGTGTTCGAGCCGGCCGCCCGGCCCGCGCTGTCGCTCAACTGTGCGCGATCGAGATCAGCGCCGATGCGCTTCAATGCCTCAATGTGCTCGGGCGACAGCTTGCCCTTGAGGTCCTCGATGTTGCGCATCACGACGCTCTGCCATTTCGCTTGCGAAATGATCGGCTCGCCCGTCACGTCGGGGCCTGCAAGCCGCGTGCGCGCCTGGATGTCCTGGCCCGTCTCCATGCGGTTCACGGGCGCGCTGTCGGCGCGGAAGCCGGCCCGCGCCGTGGCATAGTCGGGGCTCGCGGTGTCGAGCCAGCTCACCAGCTGTTCGCGGGTCTGCGCGATGGCGCGCTGCTGCGTCTTGCCGATACCCGACTGCGGCGCCGTGTCGAGCATGTCGTCGAGGGCGAGTTTCACGTAATGCAGTCCGCGCACGGAGCTCATGACGTCGTCCACCGGCTGGCCAGACTCGGCGGCGATCTCCGCGGCCTTCTTCACCGCCGCCTTGAAGGCGGGCCGCTTGGCGAGATCCAGCAGCGGCGCCACTTCGACCCCGCCGGCGAGGTCCTGCGCCTCGGCGCGGCCGTAGTTAGCAGCGGCATTCTCGGCGCGCACCCCTTTCGCCGCGGCAAGCTCTTCGGGCGTGCCCGCGATCTCGTCGATCACGCGGTTGCGTGCGGCGTTGTTCGCGCTGCGGCGCGTGGCGAAGCGCGGATCGGTCGCCGCCATGGCGCGCTCGGCTTGGAGCAGCCCCGGGTCACGAGCGGCCTGCGCAGCGGTCGGCAGCGAACCCTCGACAATCTCGTCGCCGCTGTTCGCCATGCTGGCCATCGCAGCGTCGGGGTCCGCCGCGACGCGCCGCAGCGTGGCGCCCACGATCTCGCCGCGCCCTTGGGCCGTGAACGGCTTGGCCACTTGCCGCGCGGCGCGGGTAACCACCGGCGCGCCGACGCGCGCCGCCTCGATCACGGCGGGCGTCAGGAAGCCGGTCGCTATGCCGATGGCGAGCTGCATCATGGGATCGGCCCCCTCCTCGCGCGCCGCACCTGCGGCGGCCCCGGAGGCCGCGGCAGCGGTCGCCTGCGCGCCTGGGGCCGCAGCCAGCGCACCGCCCACGGCCTGGGTCACGGGGCCCGCGGCGCCCGCCAGGAGCTTGCCCACGCCCACGCCGCCGGCGGCGCCGGCGACGCCGCGCGACGCGTCTCCTACCACGCGCTCGGTGGCCGTTTCGGGCTGCGGGAAGCCGATGTCCGTCAGCTTCTCGGACAGCCATTGCGTGAAGGGCTTCGAGCCGGCGAGTTTGCTGATCGGGTCAGCCAACATGCCGGGGACGCCGGCCGCGCCCTCGATCAGATGGCGCGCGGTAAGCCCCCCCTGGCGGGCGAGCGCTTCGCCGGTTGACCTTTCGGGGCGCGGCGGCTCCGGGATGGCGCCGGCAGCGGCGCGCGGCAGGATGTCGCGCTCGATCGCGCTCGTGATCTGCTCTGGCGTGTAGTCGTCCGGGAACTGCACGACGCCCACGCCCTTGATGTTGACGGCCTGGGGCATGGTCAGAAGCCGTAGGTGAGCGTGCCGTCGGGGGCGCGTTGCAGGCCTCCGGTGGCGGGCGCCTTGGCGCCGGATCGGGTCACCGGCGGGAGCTCGGTGAAGATCTGGTCCTTGGGCAGCTGGTTGGCGTCGGCGGCACGCTCGTACGTCTGGCGCGCGGCGTTGTACTGCGACTCGATCTCGCCCACGCGCCCCTCGAGCATTCCCACCAGTTTCGCGCGCATCGCGGGCGTGAGGCGCCCGCGGCCGACCACGTATCCCATGGCGCCGAGAGCGCGCTCGAGCGGAGACCCCGATTTGATGACGAGGCTCATCTCGCCCTCGCGAACCACGCTCGTGGGGTCGAGGATCTTGCCCACGCCGTAGATCACGTCGAGGTCGCCAGCAGTGGTATCGGGCGCGCTCTGCACGGACTTCAACACCGGGATGACCGTCTTGAAGGACTTCACCTCGGGCAGGTCGTTGAATTCCTTCCGCAGGTCCGTGGTGCCCTTACCGACGTTGCCGGATCGCGCGATCGCGTTGAAGTCCCGCGCGCGCGCGTCGGTCATGTCCTGCCCGCGCACGGCGACCCGATGGCCTTCGCGTGTGGTTTGCGCCGTGAGGTCTTGCCCGCGCACGGCGTTGGCCTCGGTGGCGACGTTGTGCCGCCCGGTCTCCTCGCGCGCCTCGGCCTGGCCCTTGAGCTCGATCGCCTTGGCGGCGTCAATGCTCGCGGCGGCGGCGTTCTTCAGCCAGCCGCGCGGGTCCTGCTGCCAATCGCCGAACGAGCGCGGGTCGTGGCCCATGTCGGCCATCTGCCGCGCGATGGTCTGGACCTGGCGCGGACCCGACTCCGGATCGTCCAGCGTCGCCTGCGCGAGACCGCTGACGATGGCAAGGTCCTTGGCGCGCGTATCGGCCCGATGCTTGCCGATTTCGGCGCCGGTCTTGGCCTCGTCGAGGCGCGCCTTCCGGCGGGCGTCGGCCTCCTTGAGCATCATCGCAGCGGCGGCCGGGTTGGCGCGCGCCGCCTGCGCCACGGCCTCGGCGCTGAACTGCTTGTCGATGAGGTCGGGTAGCGCTGCCTCGTACGCCTTCGAGGCGTCGAGCTTGCGGCGTGTCTCCTCTTCCTCCAGCGCGCCCATGCGGCCACGGCGCGCGAGATCGCCGAGCGTCTGCACCTTGGCGAACTGCTGCACCGGGTCGGGCAATTCCACGCCCTGGGTGTTGAGCAGCATGCCGACATCGAAGCCGTTCATGGCTTGCCCCCGGCGGCGTCCACGATCTTGTTGCCGTTGATCTGCGCGATGATCTGGTTGATCAGGCTGTTCAGCGCGTTGGAGCCGCCCACGGTGCCGCCGGCCTCCGCGTTGCCACCCGCGATGGTGTTGTTCGAGAGGATGGCCGCCAGCGCCGCGGCGAGCTGCGCGTTGCTGTTCGATCCGGACAAGCCAAGCTGCGCCAGGTCCTTGAGCGTTCCATACTCGAACGCGCGGTCGCCGCTCGCGGTGTCGCGATCGAACGTGAGATTGAAGCGGCGCATCATCTCGTTGAAGTCGCGGTCCGAGATCGCCGTGTCCTTGTCGAACGAGAGCCCCCAGCGGCGGCCGGACTCGGCGAAATCGCGATTGCTGACGCGCTGCGCTTCGAGGAAGTCGCGGAGGTCCTTGTAATTGCTGAAGTCAAATGCCCGGTTGCTCTCGAACGTGTCGCGACCGAAGCCGCGATCGGACTCGAAGTTCCGGCGCCCGGTGTCGCGATCGTCCTGGTATACGCCGCGCGAGAAGTTGCGTTCCTGGTTGCGGCGCTGGTTCGCCTTGTCGAACTCCTCGGAGGCGAGCCCCTCGGCGTAGGCGATGCCCTCCTTCACCGCCTTGCCCGACAGCAGGCTCCCGCTCGCCGCGCGCGAGGTGTCGATGGCACGCTGGCCCTCGCCGAGGCGGAACTTGTAGCCGGCGTCGTCGAAGTAGTCCATGACGTCGCCGCTCGTGTCCTGCCAGGGCTCCGGCGCGCCGTAGGTGGGCGCGTTGTACGTGGGCGGCGTGTAGGCGCCGTTGTTCACGCCGCTGCCGGCGGACGCGTACCAATCCGGCAGCGTCATGCCGGGCAACAGCGGCAGGCCGGCGGCGGTGCGCATCGCGGCACCGAGCTTCGCGTCCGTGATCTGCATCTTGATCGCGTCCGGCAGCGAGTTGTAGAAGTCGGTGTTGCCGCTCATGGCCTGCCAATCCGGCGTGCCGTCGGGCTTCGTGATGAAGTAGCTGCCGAGGATCTGCCGCGCGCGCTGCTCGAGCGTCTGCTGTTGGGACGCGCTCGAGCTCGTGGTCGATCCGGTGGGCGCGCCACCGGCCGTGGGGCTGCCGCCAGCGCCGCCGGGAGCCGGCACGGTCGGCATGCCGCCGGCGCCCGCGGGAGGCGTGCCGACGCCGCCGGTGCGCGGGTTGGCCTGTTGGTTCGGCATGCCGCCGACCGTGGGGACGGAGGGGCCCGCCGTGGGCGCGCCGCCGGGCCGCGTGGCCGCGGCAGTGGGCGTCGGAGCGCCTCCCGTGCCGGGTCGCGCCGTCTCTCCCGCCGGCGTGGTCACCTGCGGGAAAAAGTTCGTCGTGGGGTTGTAGTTCATCTGCCCCGTGAACGTGGCGCTCGGATCGAAGCGCGTGGGATCCCAGCCGGCGACGGCGCCGCCCTGGCCGTAGGCCTCGCCCCAGCCGCCCCACTCGCCTTTGCTGGGGTCGAACGTCGTGTTGCCGTACTTCGTGGTGCCGGACGCGACCCAGTCCTTCGCTGCCTGCTCGCCCCACTTGTTGCGCAGCGCCGTGGTGAGCATGCCCGGGCTCGCGAGGCCGCCGCCGTTCATGCCGGACAGCCCGTTGTAGAGCGCGTACCCCATCGGCGAGTCCTTGTTCTGGTCGATGAGATTGACGAGCTCGTCCATCGTGTACGCGGCCATGCCTACCTCCGGATACGCGCGACGTCGCCGAGCGAGCGCGCGGCGGCGAACTGGTCCATAAGCGCCGACGGCTTGCCGCCGCCCGTGGCCTGGAACTTCGCGGCGAGCGGCGTCTTGTCGAATGCCGCCATCTGCCCCACTGCGTTCTGCCCGGCGCTGATGTACGGGGCGAAGTTGCCTTGCGCCCCGCCGATCGTGCTCGTGGCCATTTCGTTGGCCTTGTTCGCGGCCTCCTGCATCTGCTCGGAGGCGCGGTCCACCGAGTTGATCCGATTCAGGCCGCCGCCGCCCAGCGCGAGCAGGGAGAGCACACCCGCGAGGTCGATGCCGCCGCTCTTGTTCGTGAGCCCGAGCGCCTTGAGCAACTGCTGCGCGGCATCAGCCCCGCCGCCGATCAGCGAGCCCCAGTCGAATTGATCCCCAGTGCTCCCGGGGGCATCCCCGCCCAATCCCGGAGGCGAATCCGGATCGCCGCCCTCACCGGGAGGGAGGTACGGGTTGCCCATCTCCGGCGTCGTCACCTCGGGCGGGTAGAGATCGTCGCCGGGGTTCCATCCGCCGTCGTCGTAGAAAGGGTCATCCCATGGCATGGCTGCTATCTCCTGGCACGGGCCAGCTGGCCCAAGGTGAGCGCGCCCTTCACGAGCGACGGATTGAGCCCCAGCGCTTGGCCAGCGACGGGGATGCCCTGCGCGAGCAGGGAGCCGAGATCGAAGTTCCCGCTGCCCGCCTGGCGCGCGTACTGCGGCGCCTTGGCCAGCTGCTGCGTGAGCCACGACGGCAGGCTGAAGCTGTTCACCCCGGTGAGTCCGGACCCGGTGACGGCGCTCGTGAGCCCCGCCGCTCCGCCGATGCCCGCGCCGGCCGCCAGCGTGCCGAGGTACGGCGCCACGAGGCCGGGGATCATCGGCCCGATGATCTCGAGCAGGTTCGGCTTGTCCTTGAGGAACTCGCGGCTGTTGCGCACGCTGCCGTAGACCTCGTCCTCGGTCGCATCGCCGGAGCCCGGCCGCACGTTGCCGTGGTTGGCCGGGCGCAGGTCGTAACCCGCGGTGCCGCGGCTCGACGCCGGGAGCTTCGTGCGGTCGAACTCGAGGCGGCGCATCGGGCCGCCGTCGCCGCTCGTGGCGTCGACGTAGTGCGCGTTCGGATCGAACTGCTGCGCCTCGCGCAGGAGGGCCTCCGGGTCACCACCGCCGAAGTGCGCGAGGATGTCCTCCGGCGCGCCGGCGTCGTACCCCGAGGAGAGGTACCGGAGCAGCATGTTCGCGGACGGCATGGCGCGCCTAGAGCCAGCCTTGCGCGGCCGACGACATCGATTGCTTCATGCGCTCGAGGCCCGCCATGTAGTTCGGGTCGTTGCGCATGGCCTCGCTCGCGTTCTGGACGCTCCAGTTGTACTGGTCGTTCGCGCGCTGCAGGATCGCCTGCGCCTCCTGCTGCACTTGCGCCAGCACCTGGGGCGACAGCTGCCCCTTCACCGAAGGGCCGGCGCTGAAAATCTGCGTCATGAGCGAGCCCGCGGGACCGGCCGGGGCGTAGAGATCGGCGCCCGCGGCATTGGCGGCCTGCAGCGTTTGCGCGTAGCTGGCTTGCTGGGCCGCGTTGGCCTCCTGGCCGTGCAGCCCGCCGCCGGTGCGCGTCTGCCCCATGGGGCCCTGGATGCCGGGCGTGCTGGGGTCGTAATCGCGCTTCCCTGCCAGCGGGTCGCGCGCGGCCCCGCCGAACAGCGACATGGCCTGCTGCGCGCCGCCGAAGCGGTCGCCGAAGAAGGATTGCAGGCGATTCCCGCCGGGCGCGGGCATGCGCGGCGTGCCGGCCGGGGCGCCGGTGGCGCTCGCATCCATCGTCAGCGGCGAGCCCTGCCCCGCGGTCATGGTGGGGCCGCCCGCGGTCGCTGCGGTCGCGCCATACTTGATGGGCGGCATCTTGGTCGCCCCGGTTGGCGCCGGCGCGCCCGTGTCGTCCACGCCGGTCACATTCGTGCCCGTGAGCCGCGAGCGGCCGCCGCCCATCGTGCCCGCCCGCGCGAAACTGCCCAAGGTCCAGCCCGCCATGATCTTGCCCTTTCAGTAAGGCGACTCGCCCACGAGCCGCGTGAATGCGCATCCGAAGTTCGGCCCCGCGCCACCGCCGAACGCCCATTGCGGCGTCATCAACGACGTGTTCACCGGGAGATCAGCGGTCAGCGTGCCGCTCACCGCCACGACCGGGTCCACGTCGACGCGCTCGACGCTGTAGGCGATCTCCGTCGCGTTCGGCGCGGCTTCCAGCACCCACCGGTACACCGCGTCGACGGTCGTCTTGGCGAACCCGGTGTCCACCTTCGCGCACGCGCCCGCGGCGTCGTTGGTCATGACCTGGAAATTCGCGTCGCCGGCATCGCAGCCGACGAACACGCAGTTCACGAACGTCGACGGGTCCGCCGCGTTGAGACTGATCCCGGCCCCCGTGAAGAGGCCGAACGCCGCGCGGCCGCCCGCGCTCGCGACCGACACGCCGAACACGGATTCGATGCGGAAGCCCCCGCGCGCGGCGGCGCTACCGAGCGAATAGGCGTTCGTCTGCCCGTTCCATCCCGCCGTTGCACCGGCCGCCATCGACGCCTGCAGGCGCGGCAGCAGGCTAAGGCCGGTGCCCACCGAAGGCGCCGTGTTGGTGAGCCCCAGGCCCAGGCCGCCGACGTTGAAGCCGAGCACGACCGGCAGCGCGGATCCCGCGCCCACCGTGGCCACGCGCACGGTCTGGCTGCGCCAGATCGAGCCCTGCGCCGCCGTGGTCGCATTGAGCGCGCGCACCACCGCACTCATCCAGCCGGTCAGCAAGCGCGTGCCGAAGCCCGTCTGCTTGTCCACGAGCACGCCGTTGGGCACCGTCTTGACCGTCATTGCCGGGCCACCAGCGCGCCGTTGAGCATGACCACCTTCACCGGGTCCGGGATCGTCAGCCGGAAGGTGAAATCGGTGCCTTGGCCGAGCCCATTCCACGCCACGGGCACGCGGTACTTGCCCTGCGCACCGATGGGGCGCTGGCGCTCCTCGCCGTAGGTGTGGCCGCCATCCTTGGATACGGCCATGTTCACGAGCGGCTCGCTGCCCTGCCCCGCCGACAGCCCCACGCCGACCTCGAGATCGAGCTGCAGGCGGTCCAGCGTGAGGCGCTGCAGCGACGAGAACACGTGACGCGTGTACAACTGCCGCAGGATCGGCGCCGTGTCGTCCTGATAGCGGTCGGCGTCGAGCACGTACACGCG
>ERZ650311.1343-NODE-1343-length-12381-cov-15.615772_pt1 | contig 12381 bp, 13 predicted proteins | sample MGYA00376247_ERZ650311 | MGnify/ENA primary metagenome ERZ650311 (study PRJEB26733, sample SAMN07839324) | wastewater metagenome | biome: small river; feature: stream; material: water | place: USA: North Carolina | collected 2016-07-28 ... | reverse complement strand
AGCATCAAGAGCGGTCGCAAGACCCGGCAACCTCCCCACTGGAAAGGTGCCCAAAACGATGTGGCCCCCGGCAACCGCCGGGTGGCAACCAGTGGGAGCCAGCTCCCGCAAAACAGCAGGGAGCATTTTTTATGTCCGAATCATCAGAACCCCGAGTGCACCAGAGCGCAGGCGGAGGCAACTGCCAGTCCTACTGGCCGGGTCACAACACGCACTGGATCCCGGCGATCCGCAAATACGTTTCGTCACCGCGGCAGGATGTGCGCATCCGCCACATCGAAGGCAACGAGTTCGAGGTGGTGTTCGACGGCGTCACGCACCGCTGGTTCTATCACGACCCTCGAGTGCTGGCCGCCCGCATCGCAGCCGACCCAGACAACTTCGTGCTGGTCACCGGAACCTCGTTCATCAACTACAACTGGCGCAACAAGGCAGGCGGCGTTGCTTGGTTCTATCTGGCCAAAGACGAAATGTCCGACTGCATCTACCCAGAGAAAGGTGAAATCTATGAAGACTGACCCGAATAACGGCTCTAGCCAGTTCAAGTTCGGCCGTCGCTCATCAAAAGAGCAACGAGCAGCCGGTTTTGAGTACTGGGCTTGGGTTAGGGGCAACGAAGCCGCGATGGCCAAGATCGAGCAGCACCTGAAGATGCGTTCTAGCAACACAGGCAAGCCCGAGGCGGCACGAGCGCTAGCCATTATGCGGCTGGCCCGTGCAAGTCGAATGAAGGGGATTCACACTGTGGTCTACAGCAGATTCGAAGCCGAAGGTTGGGGAGTCTGTTCGTGCGGGCTTGTCATCAGAAAGGTTGCCATCGAGCATGCCGTCGGTCACCTGGATCTCGATTTGGCAGAAGTGACCGTTTTTATCTGCACTTTGCTCGACGGCACGTCTGTTGTCGTTTGTCAGGGTTGCGGTTCGTGCAATGCGGTGGACGAGCCGACTCAGGCAAGCGAGGAAAAAGAGCTGATGGCTGCGTTTAGACATGCGAAGAGATGCCGTTTCGGACCTTCGTAGGGAACTGAAAACACCGTGACAAGTGGCACCCCCTATATAAAGACAACAATGAGCATCTATACATGCGGGACGGAAATCGAACGACAGAACTAGTTGGCTCCCAGTTGGTCGAGTATGTGGCCAAAATCAGAAGCTAGGTGAGAGTGTTTTTTAAGTGGACACCCACATATCCGATGTAAACATTTCCGTCTTCTGTGAAATTGTCTAGATAGTACATTCTTGGATCTACTCGGCCCTTTTTGCCGAGTTTGAAGTGTGCGTACATTGTCGCGAAGCCATTAGCAGAGACTGCGGTGGGAACAGGAAAGTCTCGTTCGTTGTTTTTCTTGTTATTCCTGCGAGTTACACCCGATTCGTTTTTGGCGTGTTTTCGCGGTGGGAATGTGCCCTCGTGTTCTATAAATTCATGGACACCCTGTTCAAATGATCCAGCCCTACGTGCTCCAATGTATTCCCGCAGTACGAGCAAGCAATCCCATGCTGCACGCACAAAGTTTCCGACATCGTCATACTGTTCAAGCTCCAGTGCTTTCTTTGGTTCGCCAGAGAAAACTATTCCCCAATCACTTATGTCGTCGATGCGCTGAATAAAGTCATCCCAGTCTTTAGGCTCCGATAATTCTTGAGGATTGAGAAGTTCCAAATACTCGGTTTGATATCGCTCAGTTTCGTCAACTTTCCTTAGTAGCCATTGGTTTTGTTTCTCTAGGTTTCTTAACTTTTCCGTTAGTTCTCGGCGCTCCTCTTCAAGCATGCCGACTTCGGTTTCCATCTCATTTAGACCCTGTACAAGTTCACCGTTGTAAGTCTCTAGTTCCTCGACTTGGTCTTGGCGCAGATTGAATTCTTTGGTTAAGGAATCAAGAGCTGCTTGAGCAACATAACCCGTCTTCGCTACTCGAGCGAGTTGCTCCAGGGTTTCTTTGGTTATCTCCCCAATTCCAAGAATTGTTTCCACGAGATTGATTTGGCGCAGAAATGCTTCCGCCTGATCTGAAATAGGCGAACTCGCAGCGGGTTGAGGCAACTTGACGTTTGCCTCTTGGTGTTTAGCGTCATCAACGAAGCTTGCAGGCTCCGGTTCAGCAACAATCGCATCAATCATTGCCTTGTCTTCGAGCCTTTGCAATCTTCGCAGTGTGCTATTTACATAATCGGGAAAGACTTCTTGATAGGTCAACCCTCTGGCGATTGTTTCTAGAGTCCCTTGAATCCGAGCTGCCGGCTCTTGCAGCCTTTTCGTGCCTAGAATTTTGTGTCGTCGGGAGTCAAAAGCTTGCTCCTGCGCTACCCCTGGCAGGTACGACCTCACGGTCCACGTTGGCACTGCAAAGCCCTCGCCAAGGCCACGCCGAAAAGTTGCTGAGGCAGGGGGATCCAATATTACAAATCGCGCTAAACCGGGCAATTTCTTCGCCCAGATTTTTGCCTTGGCCACGTACTTATCAAAGTCTCTCGATCCGTCAGTCGCCGCGATAAATATTGGAGTTCGACGTTCTGAAGTCGCAATCTCATTGAATAAGTCAGCCAACATTGACTCGCGATAAATCTGTGCCTCGAGAGGCATTTGTGAGCCGCCGTCGACGACAAGCCCCGACTCCACTAAGTATCTGAGTAGGCGAGGAGGTTTAGCTCGGAGTCCTTCATCGTTTGATATGCGAATTAGCATCCACGCCCGCTCATTTTTATTTTTTGGCAGACTGAACGTGAATGTGCTTCGCCAAGTACCACTCTCCTTCGTTTCTGTAAGTTTTGCTTGGTAGGCAACACCCTCGGAACTAACCGAATGGACAAAGCGCAGGTCCACACCAGGTTTTGGGTAGAAGCCGGATTTTTCTAATGAGATCCCCGAAAAATCGCGGCCTGGCTCCTCTAACCAACGCGTTAGTTGTGCACGAAGTTCCTTCTCGAGACCCGGCTTAGCGTCGACGTAAAAGAGTGATTGAAATACGCGATACCTCGGGTCTGCGCTTTCATTGAAATCGGTTTCTGCCATCTCAAGCCTTACCTTATTCTTTACCAATCACAGACTTATGGAGCCTGAAATCAACTACATAGCGATAAAAATCAATTCCCTGTGTAACGGCGAGCGCCCTTTGTACTCTGCGATCGTCATCTAGGCCAATGATTACTCCTCGAACTTTCTGTCCTGGCTCTAAGAGTTCTTCCTTAACGAAACCCATGTAGCGCTGTATCTGGCCGACCACGTTGTCACTTACTTTGCCTTTTTTGAGTTCAACCACGAGAAGCGTTTTTCGATCTTTGCTTATTGCGAGGATATCGAGTGGGCCCGTGTCAGACATATACTGCTGACCGATTTGGATTCCATCTTCCTCATAAATGTCGTAATTCTTGCCTAGTTCTGTGTGTTTCCAGTTTGTAACTAAGAAGTCTTCGAGGTACTTTTCAAGCACAAAAACGTAAGGGTTTTCGACCGTCTCATCAACGCGGGCCACGGAATTTGAGCCTCCGCCTGCATTTCGAATTAAGTCTTCTATTTCTGTGCTGAAGCCAGTTAGTTCCTGTACTGTCGCCGGCGTGAACCTCTTGCTGAAGTCAGCGCTGATGTCAGACCTATTTATGAGAAACGGGAACCACTGAACCGCACGGCGGTGTGGGAGTTCGGCTCCTGGCACAAAGAAGTAGCCCCCAGTTACTTTGCCTACTTGAAATTGCATTTTGCCGTTGGAGCTAAGAACTATGTCGCCAACTTGCATACCTCGACACACAGTCCATGTCATGCCGCAGGCAAGTCCGGCGGCCACCTTGGAAGTAATCGCGTCAGCTTCCATAACAATTGGGATCATCGATTTGTTGAAATCTCGCCATTCCTCATGGAATTTGCCCGTCAAATCAAGCTTCGACATCCAGCCCGTGCCCACCCAGCCTTCATCGAGGGCTAACCCGGCGTTTGATCCACTTTTGCCAAGGCTAACTCTGAAATATCTAGGCAAGATGTCCCCATATCTGCGTGTGCAACTCAATGTAAGAATCGTAGCGCTCTCCTGAGACAAAGGCTCCACTGACTTATCCACAAGTGCCCGCGCCAAGGTGTCTATGTCGAAGCCCATTGGTAGTCTTGGACCGGGACTTCTGATAGCAAGTTGTCCCAGAGGATGAGATGACGAAATCGATTTTGATCCGAGGTGTCTCTAATGAAGATGCTGAGTGGATTGCAAAGTCGGCAACCGCAAGCGGTAGCCAGTCGGAATTTCTGCGAGGGATTATCCATCGCGCGAAGCTTGAAGATGAAAAGGCCAATAGGAACAAAGTGACTAAAGTATCTGCAAAAGCCTCTGTTTTTCGTTTCATCGACCTATTTGCGGGAATCGGAGGCTTTCACCTCGGCATGAAGGCCAATGGTGGCGAGTGCGTATTTTCCAGCGAATGGGACAAGCACGCAGCTCGAACCTACGCAGAGTGGCATAAGACTGACCATGTAAATACAGGTGACATTCGTGAGATCGATTACAAAACCGAAATTCCAGATCATGAAATTCTTCTTGCTGGCTTTCCCTGCCAACCATTTTCAATTGCTGGGGTTTCTAAGAAGAACTCGATGGGTCGCGCACACGGCTTCCATGATTTGAAACAAGGAAACTTGTTCTTCGCTATCTGTGAGATCGCAGAAACGAAACGTCCTCCAGTAATGATTTTGGAAAATGTTAAGAATCTCAAATCACACGACAAAGGGAACACGTGGAGAGTTATTCAGGAATCACTTGATGCAATCGGCTATGAAGTGCGGGCGCAAATAATCGATGCCAAAGGTTGGGTTCCACAGCATCGAGAGCGCATTTTTATAGTTTGTTTTGCTCGATCCGCATTCACACCTGAAGAAATCAATCAGTTCACGTTTCCTGCTATACCCAAAACAGGTCCCAAGTTAGCGACTATTCTCGAGGAAAACCCAGACCCTAAATACATGCTGACTGATGGGCTTTGGAAATACTTGCAGGACTACGCTGCGAAGCATAAAGCTCAAGGAAATGGTTTTGGATTCCAACTCGTCACAGGTGATGACATCTCGCGAACCATCTCGGCTAGATATTACAAAGATGGTTCCGAAATCCTTATCGCCCAACCCGGTTGGAAAAACCCTAGAAAACTGACACCCGCCGAAGCAGCCAAGTTGATGGGATTTACCTCAAAGTTTGCCAAATTGGCTGGCCACGGCAATGCCTTCCCTCAAGTGGTGTCCGATACTCAGGCATACAAGCAGTTTGGCAATTCCGTCTCCCCGCTGGTTGTAGAGGCAGTGGGCAAACAAGTAGTGAAAGTTCTCAATCTCAGAACAGCAAGACTCAAGGGTAACTAGAAGAGATTCTCTTTCTGGAGGGAATCGTAGAGAGGCTCGAGGCGCTTCGGAAGTTGTGTTTTGATGTTGCCGGCTATCCTCCACTGAGTGCGTGCATGTGGTGATTGCCCAAGTTTTTGCGAGTCTCCAGGGTCAAGGAAAATGATTCCATTCGCAACTTGTTCCAAAAATCTCAGCGCAGATGTACCTAACCCCATGTAGGCGAGTGGGCCATAAGAGTATCCATCTGAGGGCGGTCCTTCAACAGAAGTACTTTGAACGAACACTGCTCCTGCGTGCTTCTTCATCCAACTAGCTCCGATTTTGGCAAATGACCAACCTGAAATGACTTCCCCGGTAGCTACCTCTACTAGGGCGATGTTGGGTTGCCCGCTTCCGATAGGTGCGTTTGTTTTGAAATCCCAGTTCTCTATTGTCAACATTGCCCCAGTTGCAGAATTGGCTTGATTGCAGCGATGTACTCCTGAAAATACTCTAGAGCCGTCGCCCGCTTGCGCGTCACGACCGAACCTCGCTATGTAGGCCTCGACCCCGCAGTCATAGCGGTAACCGAAGTCAGGTTCCGTGGTGATCAGCGAGGTTCTGTCGCCACCAACGGCCTTGATCTCGAATCCATATTTATCTGGCTCCGATTTCGCGTTCATAGGGATACCTAAGAGCGCCTCAAGGGTCCAGCCTCCAGCTTGCCCACCCACTGTTATAAGTTCAAATGGTTCACCGAAGCGCTTTAATTTCCTTGGTTGATGCACTTGTCCGGCAATGGTTCGGAGCTCTGCCAGAAGCGTTGAAGAATCAAGGGTATTCGTTGTTGCGGAGAGGTTCAAATAGTGGAACAAACTCTGAACTTCCCAGTTTGGAAGGGCCTGCAACTCGGCTATGGCTTGAGGAGAAGAAGCATGGGTCACCACAGCGCCGAACGACTTTTCTCCTGAGTAGCCGAGGATGAGAGCGCGTTGGCCATAGGCGTCCTGCTCGTCACGGCGTAATGCCTGGGGGCTGTGTGGTGATTCTTTAAGAAACCCACTGAAACGCACTTCTGGATACTGGCTGTACTCAATCATCTTTGCGTGAGGGGCAGGCGAGGGGCCCTCGTTCGGCCATAGCCATGCGAAATCCAAATTTAGAGCAACGATGGGTGAACCATTATTGGAATTGACTTTGGTTGTACTGGTGCTCGCGGATCTAAGCTCAAGGGCGCCAGGGAAATACTGAGCTAACGAGAGCGCAGGCCCTAGGTATACCTGATTCTTTTCATTGTCTTGATTCTCTGAGAGGAACTTGATGATCAGTTCTTCACATCCGACCCTCTTGAACGCGTCTCTTATTTCCGTCAAGGTCCTGAATGAGGTCTCGAGTGTTGCCATGGACAATTAGCCTCCCCTGCACGAGTCTACCGAGGCGGCCCTTCGCTGAAGGATGCATGGACTCTTTTTTAGGGTCCATTGAGTCCAAGAATTGTCATGTCCGGCGCTTAGGTTCAAGGGCGGTCCGGTGCGGTCAAGCCGCAGAGAAGCAAGAAAACCTGCCCCTTTAATCGGACGCAAGGAAACCCTTAGGGATTGGAGACCTGTCCTGAGAAGCAATTTTTTTTTATTCTGATTTAGCCGATTAGGAATCGCAAATCCTGCAGCGTCGGCGGCTCACACCCCGCGCGCTCGCAGGTGATTGAGGCCGCGATGCCTGCCACATAGACGAAGTTGCGCAGGGCATCCGAGGGAATTTGGTTCAAGTCTGTGCCTAGGTAGCCTTCGTCTTGCAGTTGGCCGAGAAGGTTGGCGCAGAAGGTGTCGCCGGCTCCAACGGTGTCGACCACGTTGATCTTGCGGCTAGGCACGTCGATGCGCTCGTCTCCGCGGAACACGCTGGTGCCGTCGGCCCCGCGAGTGATGAGCACTAGGGCGTTAAGTGCCCATTCTTTTGCCACTTCATCCACGCTGCGTTTGCCCTGATAGAGCCACTCGATATCTTCGTCGCTGGCCTTGATGATGTGGCTGAACTCATTGACCCGCTCAACACGGATGCGCTCGTGCTCGGGGTCGAAGCCTAGAGCGGCGCGAATGTTGATGTCGTGCGAGATGGTGATGCCCTGGGTTTGCTTGGCCCAGGCCTCGATTACGAGGTTGCCAGGTTCCATCGCCATCGTGAGACAGCCAAACTGGATGCAGTTGACGCCCATGCGGGCGAGCTCGACGTTGGTCGGCAGTTCGTTTGGGGTCCAACCCCAGTCGGCGGTGCCTTTGACATAGAACGAGTAGGTGGGTGAGCCGGCTTCGTTGAGCGAGACGATGGCGAGGGTCGAGTTCTGGTCGGTGATCACCGAGTTCCCGTAGTTCACGTCGTTGTCGTCGAGGCGCTTGCGAATGATGTCGCCAAAACGGTCGCGGCTCATGCGCGCATAAAAGGTGTGTGCTGCTCCACGGCGGGCAAGGGCGAGGGCGACGTTGGCGTTAGCGCCACCCACGATGGCGTTGAACGCGCCGGGCTGGTAGCGGTTTTCGATCAGGTCGATCAGGGCTTCGCCGATAACAAGAATCATGAGTCAAGATTAGCCATTTGCCGGGCCTCGCTCGCGCCTGGTCGGGCGGAGGCTAGCCTTCGAGTTCGGCCATCCTGGCTTTAATCAGCTTGGTGAGCAGCTCTTTCGACAGCGGCTGGTCGCTCGCCACCTGGAACGACGCCTTCGACGTGACGAAACCGGTGAGGTCGTCGGCGAGGGCGGTCATCACGTCAGCGCTCTGCGGTGCATAAGAGAGGTGTGCTTTGTGGGCGCAGAGTCCGGCAACGAACTTGCCGTTGAACTTGAACATCGCCGACTTCCAGGCGAACGACTGCTCTAGGCGCGGTTCGATTTCGAGGATGCTCTGCCTCATCGCCAGCATGGTGCTGCGTTTTGGCTCGTCTTGGGCTTCGATGTATGCGGTGACTTCTTGTTCTGACACCGTTGAATTTTAGCCCCCGAACAGGAGTAGCCTGAAGGCATGAACAAACGCTCGAGAAATGCAGTCATCCTTCCTCTGATCGGGCTGAACGCCACCTGGGTCATCTTCTGGTTCGCGAGTTATGCCGGACACCTCGAAGATTCGCTTCGCACCGACGGCATGGGCAACTGGCTGCCTGCTCCTGAGATTCGGGCATCATCGTTTCTGTTTCTTGCAGGCATCGCGGTGTTCGCGATCATCGCCAGCATCGCCCAGCACAACGCCGAGGCCGAGGTTTTGGCAGCACCTGAGGGCAACCGCCCGGCACAAGCTGCCTTCAGATTTGCCTCACTCGCGGTGATAATCGCCCTAGTGGCTGGCGCAATCTATGCAATCGGAACCTTCATGGGCTCGTTCGATACCTACGCGGTCGACAATCGCGTGACGCTTGTTGGACGCCTAGTCGGCACCTATCTGCCAATCGTTTTGGCGACCATCCTCGAGGTTTTTGTGCTGCTTCGAGCCACTGTTTTTAGAAAATCGTCATCGAACCAAAAGGACGAAGGCGGCAAGATGACCAAGCAGCAGCGAGGTCTGGTGCTCGGTTATTCGCTGCCGATCGTGGCCACCGCTTTGGGCATCATCATCGGCTTGGCCTTCTGGGACATTCAAGGTCAGTCACTCGACGCCTGGGTTTGGGTGCTGATTCAGGCGCTCATCGCCGGTGGAATCGTGCTCGGAACCCGCTTTGCCGTGGCCTCTAGAAGCACCGATGCTGTCGCGCCAAAGCCACGCACTCGAAACGCCGCGGCGCTGGGCGCGGTCAACCTCAACTTCGTGCTGTCGATCGTGTTTGGCGGCGTGGTTTCGATCATGTCGTTCGCCATGGCCGCCGATTCGGTCGGCATTTTGGGCAGCGAAATCTATCGCGGCATCAGCATGGGCTGGTTCATCGACAAGCTGCTGCCCGCCTATGTGCTTCTATTCCTGGTGACCTATGGGCTCTATGCCACGATCGTCATTCGCAACCAAGCGCCTGCGGCTAGCGTCGGTGGTTCGGCTTCTGATGCCGCATCCAAGCCGGATGCACCAACCGAGGTCTAACCCCGCGTTTAGGCTAGAGGCGTGAAGTTCTATGCGTCAGGCCTGCTGTTTGATAACGACGGTGTTTTAGTCGATTCGCACGCTGCCGCATCGGTGGCTTGGGCGATTTGGTGCAGCGAATATGCTCCGCACATCGACTGGGACAAGCCCGAAAACGCTGGGCAACGCGCAGAAGACAAGGTTCGCGAGTGGATCGCATCGCCCGACCAATTCGAGGTGGCAAACAATCGCATCAACGAGCTCGAACAGCTTTCGGCTGGCGAGACCGTGGCCCTCGGTGGCGCGGTTGAACTGCTGAACTCGCTGCCTGCCGACACTTGGACGGTTTGCACGTCGGCGAACCCGAACCTCGGCAAGGCGCGATTGTTGGCTGCCGGGTTGCCAGTGCCACCGCAACTCGTGACTGCTGCCGATGTGCAGCGTGGAAAACCGCATCCCGACCCTTATTTGCTTGGGGCAGAGCGCCTCGGTTTTGCGATCGAAGACTGTGTGGTGTTCGAGGATGCGGCTGCCGGAGCCGCGGCTGCGCTCGCCGCAGGTGTTGGGTTGATTGTGGGTGTCTCTGAGCGAGCGCTAGACACTGCCGCCGACATCGTCGTGCGCGACCTTGCAGGCATCACGTTCGACGGGGATGTTTTGACGATTCCCGACAAGATACGCTTGCGCTGATTTCCCGGGCGGGCACTTCGTGCATAGAGCCCTGGAGAAACTTTGTTCTTTTGTTCACAGACAACTGGGCTAGTGTGAAAGTGCGTGAACAAACTGCTTGCGCATCGTTTGGAGGGAAACATGCGCAAAAGAATCCTTATCGCACTTGCTGTGCTAGCCACCGTTTTTGTGGTTTCGGTTGTGGGAGCCTCGGTTCTCGACCTCTCGGGTTCAGACCGGGCACCAGGTGAGGGCACCACCGAAGCGGCGTGCGCCACGAACCTGACCGTCGATCATCCTGTGAGCAATGGTGGGCACGACAACAACCGCATAACGCACGTCGACATCAGCGGTGATATGACCCAGTGTGACGGGCAGACCATTCGCGTCGAAGTCGACCTGCCAAATGCTGAGCACGCCTATGCGTTCAAGAAACTGGGTGCGGAAGTCACTATGGTTTCGTTCGTGTTCGACGCCAACACCGGCGACTTCACCGACGCCGCACCAGTCGCCCAGAACGGTGACCTAGTTGCCGCCGGAAACCTGGTTGGGCCAGTGAAGGCGAAAGACTTCGGCCTGGTCAACATCCTCATCGCAACATCCTGGGAGTAGGCATTCGCGAAATGCGAAAGCCCGCGCACTTAGCTGAACCGAGCGCGTTTCGGCATCGAGCCCGGCTCTGGGTCGTGATTTGCGGCATCTTCACTCTCTGGCTGGTCTTTCTTGCGCCCACCCAAATTGGCGGACCGGTGTCACTCGGGGTGGTCAAGGGCACTTCGATGCAGCCCCTGCTTCACTCGGGCGACCTAGTAGTTGCTTATCGGATGCCCGAATATCGCATCGGCGACCTGATCGTTTATGACAAATTCGGTGGGTCAATCGTTCACGAAATCATCGCAGAGTCGACCCCCGGCGTTTTTCGAACCGAGGGCATTCACAATCAACACCGCGATTCGTGGAATGTGCGCTTTGCCGATGTTCGGGGCAAGGTGCTCTTCATCGTGCCCCAGCTTGGCGGGTTCTTCGTTTTGCTTGGCACCAGTCCGCTTTTTGCCGGGGTCGCCGGGGTCGCGATGGCGGCGCTTATTTTGCTGCCGGCCCGACGCCCCAAATACAGCGAGCTTTTGACGCGGTTGCTCGAGCACTCAGCGGGCGAGCACCGGCGAATCAAACGTGGTGCCGCGCTGGTAATGACACTTTTGTGGGTTCTCGTGGTCGCCAGCATCGCTGCAACGGTGCTTCAACTATTGCAGGGAATCGCTCTATATCCGAGGGTCGCAATCTCGCTTCTTGCGCTCGTGGTCGCCTTCGCCGTCTTGATTGCCTTCTGGGAATTCAACGCGGATGGTCGCAACCTGGCTGAGCCGAGCAAAAGCATCGCGATTCTCGGGCCTGTGCTGCGGCGCATCCCGCCTGAAATCGATGTCGAGGAACATGGCGTCGAGCTGATTGCGGTGAAGAGCGCTTTTAAACTTCGCGATGCGAAGGAGCACTTCAACCTGCCGGTGTTGCATCAGATTCACACCGAACCCGTGTCACATTCGTTCTATGTGGTGACCGAAAATGTCATCTATGTTTGGAGAGTAAGCGAAGTGAAGGACCAATCATGAGTGAAATCAAATTTTATGGAGCCGACCGTTGCACCGACTGCCGTCGATCGAAGGCCTTGCTCAACGCAGAAGGTGTCGAGTTCGAGCTGAACGACGTGGATGCCAATCCGGCAGCCGCAACCGAGGCCGAAGCGATCTCGGGTCGCATGAACATTCCTGTGATTCAGTTTGCCGACGGACTCGTGCTGGTCGAGCCAAGCGACGACGAGCTGCGTGCCGCGCTGGTCGAACGCAGCCTGATCTAGTTTCAAAGGGTCTCGGGTTCAGCCAATGCAGCCGCTTCGCGCCGGAATCATCGGTGCCGGAGCCATGGCAGGAGCCCACACCCGAGCCGTTCGCGCAGCCGGACACGAGGTGGTCGCCATCTCGAGTTCGAGCGTGGCCTCTGCCAGTCGTGCGGCCGAACACCTCGGCATCAAGCAGGTGTTTGAGAACGCATCCGCGTTGATTGCCGCCGACATCGTCGACGTTGTGCATGTTTGCACACCTAACCGCTTTCACCTTGAGCCCACCGAGGCCGCGATTCTGGCCGGCAAGCCTGTGGTTTGTGAAAAGCCCATCTCGATGACCCTGGCCGAAGCCGACCAAATGCTCGCGCTGGCCGACGCCCACGGAATTCCGACCGCTGTTCCCTTTATCTATCGCTATTACGAGGTCGCAACGAGGATGCACGCACAACTGCGCGCGCTCGCCGAGGTTGGCGGTGGCTCAAGTCAGCTCAAGCACCTCGAAGGTGCCTACCTGCAAGACTGGTTGCTCGCTC
>ERZ650311.1342-NODE-1342-length-12382-cov-5.313783_pt1 | contig 12382 bp, 16 predicted proteins | sample MGYA00376247_ERZ650311 | MGnify/ENA primary metagenome ERZ650311 (study PRJEB26733, sample SAMN07839324) | wastewater metagenome | biome: small river; feature: stream; material: water | place: USA: North Carolina | collected 2016-07-28 ... | reverse complement strand
GCCGCATCCCGCGCAGCCTCGACCGCTTCGCCGCGCGCGCGACGCTGCTCGGCATGGCCATCGCGTTCGCGATCGTCTTCATGTTCTGGGGGCCGCGGTGAAGCGCATCACCATCGAGAACGATGAGCACCGCCGCGTGCTCCGCCGGCAGCACGTCGGGTCCAGCGAGATCGCGATGCTGTTCGATGCCAGCCCCTACGCGACCCGCTTCATGCTCTGGCACGACAAGGCCGGCACGGCCCCGCTGCCCGAGCCCGAGGGCGCGCGCATCGACTGGGGCACGCTGCTCGAGCCCGTGATCGCGGCCGGCGTGGCGCGCGAGATGCGCTGGCAGGTGGAGAAGTTCCGGGCCTACGCAGCGCACGACGACGTCGAGGGCTGGGGCTGCTCGATCGACTACCACGTGACCGACCATGAGGCCGGGCCCGGGATCGTGGAGTGCAAGAACGTCGACTGGCTGCGCTGGCGCCAGGAGTGGAGCGAGACGCGCGCGCCGCTTCACATCGAGCTGCAGCTCCAGCACCAGCTCGGCGCCAGCGGCTACGCCTGGGGCGCGATTGCGGTGCTGATCGGCGGGAACGAGCTGCGCATCTACGAGCGGCAGCCGGAGCCGAAGGCGCTGCGCGAGATCGAGGCGGCGATCGTCGCCTTCTGGGCGTCGGTGCGCGCCGGCAAGGCGCCGGATCCCTTTGGCGCGCCCGTCGAGAACGAGACGATTCGCTCGCTCTGGCCGGTGATCGAGCCCGAGAAGGTGGTCGACCTGACGGGCGACGAGGAGGCGGCCGAGCTCGCGCGGCAGTTCGCGTGGGCGCACCAGCAGATGCAGGCGCACCAGCCGATCCGCGAGGCCAGCCGGGTGAAGCTGCTGGCGCGCATCGGCGACGCCGGCCGGGTGGTGATGCCCGGCGCGCGCATCAAGGTGAGCCGCCGGCGGGCGCTCACCGTGGAGATCGTCGACGAGGCCGCGATGGAAGCGAGCTTCGCCGACCCGTCCTTTCCGATGATCTGAGGGGTGCCATGCAAAAGCCGATCCTGTGTCTCGACTTCGACGGCGTGATTCACAGCTACACCAGCGGGTGGAAGGGCGCCGACGTCATCCCCGATCCGCCAGTGCCGGGCGCGATCGCGTTTCTGCGCGAGGCCGTGAAGCGGTTCCGCGTCGCCATCTTCTCCAGCCGTAGCGGCCAGCCCGGCGGCCAGCAGGCGATGCGCGAATGGCTCGGCCGATGGCAGGTCGAGCATCGCGAGAGCGATCACGAAGACCTGTCGTGGTGCGGCCTGATCGAGTGGCCGACGGAGAAGCCGGCGGCGATGGTGACGATCGACGATCGCGCACTGACCTTCGACGGCACCTGGCCGTCGCTCGATGCGCTCGCGGCCTTCAAGCCCTGGAACAAGCGGTAATCGCCATGAGCACCGCACTCGCCACCATCAGCCCCGAGCTGGGGCAGCTTGAGCGCAGCTTCGAGCCCTACCTCCCGAGCTTCGCCCAGGTGCTCGCCCCGACCGGCCTGCCGGCGGAGCGGATCGTGCGCACCGTCGTCATCGCCTGCGAGCGCAACACCGACTTGATGCGCTGCGATCGCACCTCGATCGTGCACAGCGCCATGACGGCCGCGGTGCTCGGGCTCGAGGTCGACGGCGTGACCGGGCAGGGGTTCCTGATCCCGTTCAAAGGCCGCGCCCAGTTCATCCTCGGCTACAAGGGCTATCCCACCATCGGCGCGCGCTCCGGCCTGTCCATCAACTCGGGCGTGGTGCGCGAGGGCGACGAGTTCTCCTACGAGCTGGGCACCGCCGGGTTCGTCAAGCACAAGCCGGCGCTGCGCGGGCGCGTCGGCCGCAAGATCCTCGCGGCCTGGGCCACGGGCACCGCGCGCGGCCGGCCGCCGATCTTCCGCGTCATGGCCTACGACGACGTGCTGGCGATCATGCAGCGGTCGCCCGGCGCGCGCCGCAGCGAGAGCCCCTGGAACGATCGCGACGGGCCCGGGCACGAGGGCATGGTGGCGAAGACCGCCATCCGCGCGCTGGGCCGCACCATCCCGATCGTCGCTTTCCAGCGCGCCACCGTCCTCGAGGATCAGCAGGAGCAGGGCAACGCGGCCTGGCTGCGGCCGGACGGCGGCATGGTGATCGAACCCGGCGCGTCGCCCTATCCCGAGCGCCAGGCGCCGCCGGCGGCCGAGATCGCGCCGCCGCCGCGCTGCCGCTGGATCCTCGCCGACGGCAGCGAGAAGGGCTGGGCCAACGTCGACCTGATGCTCGGGTGGCTGCTGCAGCGGATCGAGAAGGCGAGCGCCGAGGACGCGCGCAGCACCCGCGAGCGCAACGGGGCGATCATGGCCGACCTGGCGGGGCACTACCCCGACCAGATGCACCGGCTGTCGGCCGCGCTGGCGGCGCGCATCGGGGAGGGCTCGCAGGCATGAAGACCCACGTCATCGGCTCAGGCGTTCTCACCTGGGCAAAAGACGAGCGCGTGAGCGACCGATACGGGACGGTGTGGCTGATGCCCGAGGGGTGCAGCAGCGCCACCGCGGACCCGGACGGGAGCACGGTAGAGCAGATTGTGTGCGAGCTGTCCGGCGTCTTCGGACAGCTGGTTGCTGTTGTGACCGCGACGCGGAAGAGCACGCATATCGGCGACCTGTTCCGAGGCATCTTCCCGCGCACGCCCAAGGTCGGGGACGAGATCACCCTGGGCAAGGGGACGCTGTTCACGGAGCCGTGCCCCGGGCGATCCGGCCTGATGGTCGGACTGAAGCCGCGCAGCTCGCGGCGCCACGACTGGCTTGCCCCGCGCGCGCTTTACGACGCGCACGAGCAATCGGTGCGACTCGAGTTCCGCTGCGCGGCTGGGCGCCGGAGGGCTGCATGAGCACCAAGATCCGCCCGGCGAACAAGTACGGCCGCGAGCTGGTCGCCGAGGCTCGCGAGCTGGGCTTCACCTGGCGCTTCGACGGCCAGGGCCACCTGTGCTTCGAGGGCCACGGCACAACGATTCGCGCGCCGAACACCCCGCGGTGCGAGGGCGTCGCGCGCAAGATCGTGCTGTCGAAGCTGCGGCGCGCCGCCGAGGCGGGAGGCGCCCGTGCCTGACGTGCCGATCATCGAGCAGGTCAAGGCGGTCGGCCGCGAAGTCGGCCTCCGCCGCAACGTCTACCCTGGCCTCGTCGCACGCATGAAGATCGACCAGGCCAAGGCCGACGCCGAGATCGCCGCCATGGAGGCCGCCTATCGCACCCTGCAATGGGTGCTCCGCCATCGCGACCGGCTGCTCGAGCTGGCGCCCGAGCTGCGCGAGGGGGCGCCGTCGTGAGGTCGCCCACTGCAAAACAGATGCGCAAGGCCGCGAAGGCGATGAACGCGGCTCGCGACGCGCTGGAGCCTTTCGTCCCATCCGATCCCCTCGACATGGGGCACAGCGTCAACCGGCTGCGCCGGGATCTGGCCGAGTATGCTGATTGGCTCGACGGCCGCGCCGCCGCGGTGGAGCGCCAGAGCGCCGCCGCATGACCTGGCCCTGCACCGACGCCGAGCTCGCCCAGCGCTTCCACATCACCGTCCGCCGGGTCCGCACCCTCGCGCGCGAGGTCGGTTGCGGCCGCCAGGCGGGCCGGCGCATGCTCTTCGGCGAGGCTGACGCCCGCCTAATCTGGGAGGCCCTGCCGTGTCCCTCGCAGTCCGCAAAGTCGGCCGCTTCTGGTGGGTCACCGGCACGGTCACCTACAAAGACCCGGCGACCGGAGATCGAAAGAGCCGCCGCGTTCGAGAGAGCACTGAGCTTGGCTCAGGTCTCCCGGCCTCCGAGGCCCGAGCCTGGGCCCTCCTCAAGGAAGCGGCCGTCCTCCGCGAGCTGCGCGGCGAGCACGCCCAGCGCGACGAGCCCCGGATCAACTCCATCACCTTCGCCCAGGCCGCCGCAGCCTGGCTCGCCGCCGAGCCCCGGCACCCCTCCGACCGTCGGCGCGTCGGTCATCTTCTTCGCTTCTGGGGCGCCGCGCGGCTCCTGATCGACTGCAACAGCCCGGCCGCCTGCGACGAGGCCGCCGCGGCGATCTGCCGGCGCGCGCGCTCGGCCGACACGGCGCGGCGCGCGGTGCACGCCCCGGTCAGCGCGATCGTCAACCACGCCGGGCTGCACTGGCACGAGCACGGCAAGCCGCGGCTCACCTCGGTGGTTTCGCGCGCGGCGACCGACGAGGCGCGCACCCGCTGGCTGGCGCCGGCGCTGGCCGTGCGCTTCCTCGATGCCGCGCCCGAGCACCTGCGGCCGCTGCTGCGCTTCTACCTCGGCACCGGCGCGCGGCTCATGGAGGCGATCGGCCTGCCGTGGAGCGACGTCGACCTGGTCGCCGGCACGGCCATCCTGCGCGACACGAAGAACGGCCGCTCGCGCACCGTGGCGCTGCCGCCGCGGGTGATCGTCGACATGGCCAACCTCGAGCACCGCGCCGGCGCCGTCTTCCGAGACCAGGCGGGCGACCCCTACCCGGTGCGCGAGGAGGCCAACACCCCGATTCGCTGGCCGCTGCGCCAGGTCTGCCTCGCGCTCGGCCTGGTCGAGTGGGCGGCCGCCGGCCCGGCGCGCGAGGGCGAGGACGGCGCCTACACGCCCGTGCGCTGGTCGGGCTGGGTGACCGCGCACGTGCTGCGCCACACCTGGGCGACGTGGTTCCTGGGCGCGACGCGCGACCCGATGCGGCTGAAGCACGAGGGCGACTGGGGCTCGCTCACCCTGGTCGAGCGCTACGCCCACCTGATGCGCCAGGATGAGGTTGCCGGCATCGCAGCCGTGTGGGGCGTCGCGCATCCCGATCTCTTCCCCGCGCGCGTGCGTGGCAGAAATCTGGCATACACCGCGGACCCCTCTGCGGTGGACATCGCCAGATCAACAGGTTAGCGTCCGCCGCCCTTCCGCTGCATCGCCTTGGTAAGGCGTAGGTCGTGGGTTCAATTCCCACCAGCAGCACCATCTTCCACCCTGAAAAATCAGGCGGTTAGATCAGCCGGCGGGGCCTTCGGGCTCCGCCGATCGCTGCGCCATCCGGCGTGAACGGACCGCGAAACAGCACGATCGCGCGGCAGATTTCTGACATGCGCCGCGGGCCGGCGTTCGGCCGGCGTTCCGTGCTGTAGGATCGGCGGATGCGGAGCACCTATCGAGGCAACCCGGCCACCCTGGGCCAGATCGCCGAGAGCGGCGATCGGCTCACGGCGACGTGCGAGCGGCGGGAGTGCCTGCACGCGGCGGCGCTCGATGTCCTGGCCCTCGCGCGCCGGCTCGGCGCCGACGTCACGGTGCCGGAGCTGCGGCAGCGACTGCGCTGCACGGCGTGCGGCGGCCGGGCGGTCTCCATGACGCGGTCACCGCACCAGGCCGGGCGCGGGATCCAGGGCGGTGGGGAATTCTTTACTTTTCGCGGCGATTTGCCGCTTTGCTTAACCTCGATTTTCTACGGCGGCCTGGCGTGCGGGTGCACCCAGGCGACCGCGGGGGCTGTCGCGCGGCTCGAGCGGGCGGCCGGCGGCGTCACCGGTGCCGGAGGCGGGGCGACGATCGCGGCCACGGTGGCGAGGCGGCTCTCGCAGTCGCCGCCCCAGTCGATCGCCTCGCCGGCGAGGTCGAGCAGGTCGCGGACCGTCGCCTCAGCGGGCAGGCCGGCCGGCCGCGGGCGGCACTGCAGGGCCGCCTGGTCGACCTGCGGGCGCTCCACCTTGACCCTGGTCAGCGGCGGGGCGGGATCGCTCGAGCAGCCGGTTGAGAGCGTCGCGCACATCAGCAGGCAGGCGAGCGTCGAGAGCAGGCGCATTGCGCTGGACCTCCAGGCGATAGGTGGACAGGCGGCGGGCGCGGGCGTCGGCGGCGTCGCGGTCGGCGCGCAGGGCGGCGAGCTGCTGGGCGTGCTGGGCGGCGAGCTCGGCGATCGCGGCCTCGTTCGCGCGCGCGGTCTCCTCGGCCTGGTGCCGGGCCTGCTCGGCCATCTCGAGCCGCAGGCGCACCAGGTCGGCCGTGCGAATCCGCCACGCCACGCCGCCGCCGGCGGCGGCGCCGAGGGCGGCAGCGATCGCCGCGACGATGGCGAGGGTGCGGATCACGGGATCCGCACCGTGCGGTTCCACGGCATGCGGTCGCGCAGCCACAGCGCCCAGGCCGCGCCGCGGCCGACGGCGCGGCGGTAGAGCCAGGCGAGGCCCGCGACGATGCCGGCGGCGAAGAACGCCGCGCCCTGGTAGGGCAGCGTCCAGGTCAGGTTGAAGTTCTCGACCAGGTGTCGGTAGCCGTCCGACTGCGTGGCGAGGGTGGCGATCGGCGCCAGCAGGTTGACGAGCGGGCCGAGCGCGCTGTCGGGGGTGTTCGGGTCGGGCGGCGGGGTGTCGTCGGTCATTTCGGCCTCGCGCATGCTTCGATGGCAGCCCAGATGCGGGCCCGGTCGGCGTCCGTCTCAAACCTGTCGGGCTCGTAGCCGCGCGGGCTCGCGTCGATTTGGCCGTAGGGGTTCGGCTCCAGCGGGATCTCGATCGACAGGCTCTCGTCGGCGGCGACGGTCGGCGGGAAGTTCCACGGGCCGCTGTGCTGGTTCATCAGCGCCTCGAAAAGAGCGAGCGCAGGAACGCGACCAGCCCCTCGAGCCAGCCTGGCGCCGCGCGCGCCGCAGGGGACGGCGCAGGGCCTGGCGCCGCCGGCAGGGGGGACGACGGCGGGACCCTCGGCCTCTCGGCCGGCGCGGCATTCTGGAGTTCCTTGAGCAACGCGCGCTGAGCGGCATTCCGCGCGATCAGCCCGCGGTTCGTGCTCTCGCCGGGGATCAGGCTCTCGGTGATCGCGGTCGCCCAGTCGCCGCGCGCGACCGCCGCCTCGAACTTCGGATAGGCGTAGTGCGGCCCGCAGGCCCAGCCGATCGAGTGGCGCACCATCTGCGCCTGCCACCGCCAGTCGCGCCAGCCGGGGATGCGGCCGGCGAACACCGCGTCGTTGGCCGCCAACTTCGCCAGGACCAGCCCGTCGACCGCGGCGTTCGTCAGCGCCAGCGTCGCCATCTCGCCGGCCGCGCGCGCGCCGCGCTTGGCGAGGTCGGTCTGCGCCTTCATGTGCGCCCACTCGGCACGGATCTGCGCCTCCGTCGCCGGCTTGCCGGTCGCGGCCACCAGCCATGGCAGCCGAAGGGCGGCCTCGACGGGGTCGATCAGGTTCCCCACGCCCGTCGTCACCAGCCCCTTGATGTCGAGGTACATCCAGCGGATGCGGCCCTCGAGCTGTTCCGACCAGGCGATCCAGCGGCGCTCGACCTCGGGGTTCATGGCTGTCCTCTCTCAATGCGGCAGCAGCCGGCCGATGAACTGCGCGCCGAACGCGGCGGCGGCGGCGATGCCGGCGATCCACGCCAGGCGCCGCTCGATCGCGATCAGCCGCCCGTCCGTCTCGCCATGCTGGCGCTCGCGCGACGCGCGGTTCGCCTCCATGCTCACGCGCAGCTGGTCCCACCGCTCGCCGCACAGCGTCTCGTGCCCATCCATCCGCGCCTCCAGGGTGGCGATGCGCGCCTCGTCTCCGGTCATCAGGGCCTCTCGTCCGGCTTGCGGTCGGCCAGCAGGGCGGCCTTGTCGCCGGGCTGGATCAGGCCCTTGGCGGCCATCAGGTCGAGCCCGTCGCTGGTGCGCTGGTCATCCAGGCCGATCGTGCTCGCGGCGAGGAAGCGCGCGCGCAGCTCGACCACCGCCGGGTCCGTCGAGAGGTCGAACGTGGTCCGCTGCGCCTGCGTGAACCTGAGCCGGAAGTAGAACGGGTGGATGGCGCGCAGCGTTGGATCGGGCGCCGGCGGGTCGGCGGCGTCCGGCGTGTTGCCGTCCGCCAGCCAGGCCAGATATTCACGCCAATCGCCGTTCGCGTCGTCCGGCGGGATGCAGGCGCCGTCGTCGCGGCGAACGCCCTCGGGCAGCAGCTTGAAGCGAGCCATGATCAGATCCCCGCGTCGGCGGTGTAGTGCGCGCGCACCGACAGCGCAGCGCCGGTCGCGAAATTTACGGTGCAGGACCGCTCGCCGATCGCGGTCACCGTGGCCGCGATGTCGACCCCAGCCATGTTGCGCACGTTCCCGCTCGCGCCCGTCGCGGAGTAGACCGTGACCGAGGGCGCGACCCGCTTGCGCACGAGGAACGGCACATAGAGCAGATCCGTCGCCGCAGTGGCGCCATAGACGGCGAGAAAGACCGAGCCGTTGTTCGTGCTGGTGGCGGGGGCGCTGCCGTAGTCGTAAGACTTCTCGTAGTGGAACTGGCAGCGGGGCAGCTCGACGTCGAACGGGATGCGCTCGAAGGCGGTGGGGGCTGCAGAGGCCGCGGCGCCCGCGTCCTCGAGCTGCACGTCGTCGATCTCGAAGTAGTCGTTCGCCCCCGCCGTGCCTGTGGGCGTCCAGAAGAACTGCAGCTCCATCTGGGTGGTACCGGCCGGGATCGCAGTCGAGAGCGCCACCGACTGGCTGACGCCGCCGCCCGCCGTGAGGTTGACGCTGCCGCTGATCGGCGTCGTCTCGCTCGTGTAGGCCGAGCCCGCACGCTTCGCCGCCGCGCCGGTGCCGCAGTAGAGCGCCCACGACAGCGTGCCGCTGGTCGGGCTCCAGTTGGCGCCCGCGCGGAGCTGCATCGAGAGCACGAGCAGCTTGCCGCGTACGCGCGCGATCTCGTCGAGATCGAAGGGGATCGCCCAACGGAGCACGCCCGTTCCGGTCTGTCCGCTGTTGCGCTGCACCCGCGCGCACCAGCGCGAGCCCGTGACCAAGCCCGCCTGCTGCGACACCGTGCACGCCTGGTTGGCGCCCGTCGCCAAGAAGAACCGATCGCTGGCATAGGCCGTGGTCGAAGCCGCGACGGCGATCGAGGCCGCGCCGCCGGCGCCTCGCTGCCATACCTCCTGCCCGCCGTTGACGATGGCGTTGCGGAAGCCGCGCCCATAGCCCGGCGAGGCCAGCAGCTTGTCGCTCTCCACGATCTTCGCGGCCGTGCCCGCGTCCACCTGGGCCTGCGTCGCCGAATCGTTGACGGCGGCCGTTCCAAGGCCGAGCGCGGTGCGGGCCGCGGCGGCCGTGGTCGATCCGGTGCCGCCCTGCGCCACAGCCAGCGGCAGCGTGACGCTGGCGGCCGCCACGGTCGCGACCGGATCGCCGTTCGCGTCGAAGGAGAGCGTGGTGCCGGCGCGTGTCGCCTTCGCGGGCAGCGCGCCGATGTCAGCGGTGTCGCTGTCGGGCTGGCGGAGACCGCGCCTGAACTTCGCCTTCAGCTGCTGCGCCCAGGCCGCGATCTTGTCGAGCGCGGTGTTGAGGGCCTTGATGTTCAGCGTCGACGACGGGTAGGGGAAGTCCTCGGTGCGCGCCGTCGGCGTGTCGCGCTGCACCACCACGGTGGTGTTCGACACCGCGGAGTTGAGCGTCACCGTCCCGCCCGAATAGCCGCCGTCGACCGACACGCCCGACACGCTGAAGTCGGTCGAATAGGTCTTCAGCACCCCGCCCACGTAGACCACGATGTCGGTCGGGTCGAAGTAGGCGAAGGGGATCGTGAAAGCCGATTGCGGGGTGCCGCCTACGGTGTAGGCGACGCGGGTTGCGACGTCCGCGACGGTGACGTGAGCCATGGCGCGGAGGCTCGCTCAGGCGCCCCCGGCCCGCACCGCACAGTCAGCGCGAGCCGCCCAGCGTGGCGCCCAGGCTCGGCGCGCGCGCCGGCGCGGCATCGCCGGGGCCCCAGAAGAAGCTCTGCCGATAGTCGCGCATGGCGCGGTCCTCGGTGCGCCGGAAGGCGGCCGGATAGTCGCTGTCGATCGCCATCTGGAGCCGGTCCCACACCAGGCGGTCGAGCGCCAGGCGCGAATACCAGAGCGAGCTGCCGGGCGTGTTCTGCCGCACGAAGCGCGCCACCTCGCGGCCGAGGTGGTTGTCGCGCACGTTCGGGTCCGTGCTCTGCCCGATGTTGCCCAGGGTCAGCCGCGCGAGATCGTCGACCAGGCCGGCGGTCGGGCCCGCCATCGTCGCCCACACGCCGCGATCGGCGCGGTTGAGCCCGCTGTTGAGGAAGTCGCCGAAGATGCCCGCCCCGCCACCCTGAGCGAAGGCGCCACCCCAGAAGCGCCAGTCGGTCATATCCCGCGGGTCCTTGCCGGCGGCGATCTGCTTGGCCTGCATCGCGAGCGCGCCCATCACGGTGAGCCCGATCCCGAGTGCCGCCAGGTACGCGCCGCGGTCCCCGCCCTCGAGGCCCTGATACGCGCGCATCAGGTGGGTGGTCATCATGGTGACCGGGAACGTCTTGTACTGCAGCGTCGCCCGCAGGAACTCGCCCTGCGCGGTGCCCGGCCGGGTGTTGCCCAGCAGGAGCGCGCGCTCGTAGGCGCCCGGCGTCGGGATCGCGAAGTCCATCTCCGTCGAGACCATCTCCATGAGCCGCGACGCCGCCAGCATCTCGTTGCGGCCGGCGCGCGCCATCTGCTCGGGCCACACGAAGCGCGCGCCGCTGCCGAAGTCGCGCACGCCAGTGGCGCGGATCAGCTCCCAGTCGGCCGCCGAGATCCCGTAATTCTCGAAGGCGCGGCGCGTCGCCGGCGGCAGCGCGTCGAAGCCCTGGCCCGCCAGGTCGGCGAGGTGCGCCAGCATCTCCATGCCGAAGGCGTGGCGGCCGGCGTCGGTGTGGGCCTGGAGCCCGCTCGCGCGCATGGTGAACTCGGCGAAGCGCGAGGCGAGATCGTTGCCCACCACCTCGGCCTGGTGGCGCGTGGCGCCGGCGGCCCGCTGCGCCCAGCTGTCGGCGATCAGGCCGGCGCGCACGGCCAGCGCCCGGTCCTCGGCACTCGCCGGGTTGAGCATCCGCAGATAGGTGCCCATCACCTTCGTGGCGTCGAGCCCGTTCCACGCCGCGGTCTGCCGAAGGGCGGCGAAGTCGGTGAAGCTCGACAGCACCGCGGAGCCGAGCTGCGCGGAGGTGAGCCACGAGCGGACCGAGCGCATGAAGTTGGCCAGGCCTTCGCTCACCGGCGAGCTCGCGGCGCCGCTCACGTGCGCCCACAGGGCATCGATGCGATCGGCCTTCCAGCGCGAGCCGGTCTCCTTCAGCACGTGGTCGCGCAGCAAGCTGACCGTCGCCGCGGGGTTCGGACCCAGCACCTCGAGCTGCGCGATGTCGCGGGCGATCCCGTCGAGGTGGCCGGTCAGCAGGTCGTAGACCTGCGAATCGCCCACGCCCCACTGCCGGTTCGCCTCCAGCCAGGCGTCGGCCGTGGTCCAGTCGAAAGCGCGCCGCTCGATGCGCGCGTTTGCGAGCTTCGACCCGGCGCGCTGGCCGGGCACCATGTCGGACAGGCCGCCGGTCGAGATGCGCTCCCAGGCTCCCTCGATGATCTCGACCGCGCGCGCGCGCTCCATCGGCCGGCCGGTGGTCCAGTCGACGACGGAGAGGCGGCCGTCGTCGAGCGCCTGGGTCATCCAGCCGGTGAAGCTGTCGCGACCGGCGGCCTTGACCTTGGCGTCGTCGAAGACCTGCGGCAGCCGCCAATCCTCCTGGCGCGCAAGGATGCCGCCGGCGTCATTGAAGCGCTTCGCCGCCCAGTCGGTAGCGCCGGTCCACGCCTGGGCCGCGTTCGCGGCCACGCCGTCGCCGGTGCTCTCGCCGTACAGCTCGCGCACCATGCGCTGCAGCCCGATCGTGTCGCGCTGGAGGCCCGCCATCTTGGAGCGGTAGGCGTTGAGCCCGTCGGCGAACATGGCGTGGAGCTGGCCCAGCACCGCCTTGTAGCGGCGCTCGACGCCCGAGAAGCCGGCCACGCCCCACACGTCGCGGGCCAGCAGCGAGGCGGCGCCGGCGAACCACCCCTTCGGGTGCGAGGCCGCGTCGCGGAGCACGCGGTCGGTGGCGAGGATCTGGAGCGACGCCTGGTCGAGCCGCTTGGCGGCGTCGGCCTTGAACCGGGCGGCCGCCTGCGCCTCCGCGGCCGCGCGCGCGGCGTCGGGGCCCATGCGGCCGAGGTTCTCGCGCTCGAACTGCTCGGCCACGCGGATCGTCTCGGCGGCCTGCGCGCGGCTCATGCGGCCCGCCGACACCATCCGATCGAGGCAGGCGCCCAGCGTCAGGCGACGGGCCATGTCAGTCCACTCCCTGTCCTATAACGCACGCCTCGATCTCGGCTGCCTGGGCGACCTGGGCCTCGGCGTCGTCGAGCACCTTCGACGCGGGCGCTGCCGCCTCGCCCTCGCGCACGATCACCGCGGGGTCGGCGTCGGCGGCGATGCGGCGCGCCTCCTGGGTGAGCGCCTGGTTGAAGGTGGGCTCGGCGCGCGCGGCCGCCTCCGCCCGGGCGCCCTCGGCGACCTGGCGCGTGCGCGCGGCCTGCGCG
>ERZ650311.1339-NODE-1339-length-12404-cov-4.060005_pt1 | contig 12404 bp, 17 predicted proteins | sample MGYA00376247_ERZ650311 | MGnify/ENA primary metagenome ERZ650311 (study PRJEB26733, sample SAMN07839324) | wastewater metagenome | biome: small river; feature: stream; material: water | place: USA: North Carolina | collected 2016-07-28 ... | reverse complement strand
AGAGATGACAGTCATGGCGATGACTGTATTACACCACTTCGCGAAGGTCCTCGTCGAGGAAGTAGCCTTCTTCGTCGCGCCCGAAGAGCGCCCAGGGGTCGTTCCGGGCGTTGAGCAGCACGTACACTCGGGAGTCATCGCTCCCGTGCCCGGAGTTGTCCGTGGTGGTGACCACGGTGACGCCCAGGAGGGTGATGACGTGGTCCGGGAAGGCGTGGACGGGTTTCTCCTGGTCCTCGATCACGAGGTGGTTGGGGCGGTAGAACCAGGGGCTTGTGACGAGGGTCACCGGGGCGTCCTCGGGCACGTACACGTCCGTGGGCTTGGTGACCACGGCGATGTGTCGCAGTGCCCTTGCCGTCTGGTGGAGGGCGAGGGCTGCGAGGACGGTGAGGGTTCGCGGGAGGGTGTTCACGGTGTGGGGTTCTTCACGGTGTGGGCTCGCCGGGCGATGGCGTGGACGAGCTCGGTGTTGGTGCAGTAGGTGACGTTGGGGTGCTCGGTCATGGTGTTGAGGTCCCCCGACGCCCCCACCACCACCACGGGCATGTCCTTCCCCACGGCGTAGCCCACCTCGGTGTGAGCTCCCCGGAGGTGGTGGCTGGGGCACGGGACGGCCACCACCAGCGTGGCGCGGTCGATGGCCGCGTAGTTCGCCATGGCGGTGGCTCTGCGGGCCTCGGGGGTGCCCGCCGTGTCGTCCGGGGGCTGGTCGTGCCACTGCGACGTGACGGTGATGTTGGCCTCCCGCAGGGCGGTCACCAGAGCGAGGGTGTTGGGTTCGTGCCGGGTCCCGGCCACGTACACCTTGTGGGGGTTGGGCACCCACTCCCCGGTGAAGCTCGGGTGCTTGTACGTGAGGCTCGGGAGGCCCGGGTCACCGTCGGGGCGGGTCCAGGTGGCCAGCACGGTGTCGTCGTCGGCCGTGAGCTCCCAGCGCACGCCCCACCGCTTGGGGTTCTGTGTCTGGGGCTCGCGGGCGGTGTCCTGGACCCATTGCTCCCCCTGGTAGTCGTAGTCCAGGTTGCGGATCCGGGCCGTGAGGGGGTTGGCGACTTCGGTGTCGTAGATGCAGAGGGTGCTCATGAGGGTGTGTGCTCGCTACTTGGTGGTGGTGGGTGTGTTCTCGTACACGACCCGGCCGGTCTGTCGCACGGCGGCGGTGCCGTTGCACTCCCACCGCCAGTGGCTCCCGTACTCGTCCATGAACTCCTGTACGCTCCCCGCTCGCACGAAGGGGCCGAGAATCCCGTACAGGGCGGACATGGTGTCTTCGTCGTAGCCCTCCCAGTTCAGGTACAGGGCGGTGAGGTTCCCCTGTGCGTCGAACTTGGGGGCGTGACCCCAGGCGTGGATGAGGTCCTTGAGGTCCAGGGCGCGGGCGACCTCCCGTGGGGATGCCCAACCGTCGGGCGGGAGAGGGGCATCCCGGAGGGTCTCGTAGACCGTGTGCAGGTCCCCCTTCGGGATGAACAGGGTGGAGAGCATGTTGCGAATGCGGTTGCTCATGGTGTGCTTGGCTCGGTGGTGTGGGTCATCCGAAGTTGACCCGGCCGTGGACCTCGGTGGCCGTCTTGCCGTCGAAGACCCAGCGCCAGACGGCCCCGTCTTCGCCGTGGTACTCCAGGTACGACCCGGCCGTCACGTACGGGGCGATGGCCTTGAAGAGCACCTCTTCGTCCCCGGCCTTCTCCCCCGTGAAGCACACGGAGGTGTAGTCCCCGGTGAGGGCGTCCACGTCGAGATGGTACCGCCACTCGTCCATGGCCTCCTTGAGATCCTTCGCGGCGAGGACTCGCTCGGAGGAGATCCACGAGTAGTGGTACCCCGAGGAGTCATGGATGGTCCCCTTCCCCGGCGCGCAGATGTTCCGCATGGCCGAGTGAGCGTAGGGAGCCGCCTCGGCGGCGATGTGGAACTTCGAGGGTCGCAGAGAGATGTGGTAGCCCATGGTTGTATTACGCCCTCAGTTGTCGAAGAACATGACCAAGCGGAGGTTCTGAGGGGTGACCCGGTGCTCCATGAGCACGTCCCAGCACAGCGCCACGAACCGCTCGACCACGGACAGGTACCCGGGGTACCCTCGCACCTACCCCGAAGGAGTCAGCCCATGATGCCCATGACCCGGAAGGAGCTCCGACACCTGGAACAGGTCCTCAAAGGGTACCGGAAGAGTGACCAGTACTTCACCGTGTGGGTGGATGGTGAGGCTCGGCGCTATCGGTTGTCACGCATGAGGGACCGGAGCTACCGGACCTTCCACGGTCACCTTGGCCCCCGGTACCGACATGCCCGGTTGGAGTGTGTTCGTATCGACACCCCGTACAAGAATGACGCCTATGAGTGGGTAGATGGCCGGGCGGTGGTGTATCACCACGTAGGTCGGACCCGTGGCGAGGTTCTTCGGGTGCTGGTGGGGGAGCTTCGAAAGCGTGGGGCGAAGGACGTAAGGGTCGTGAGGTGACCCCTACTTCCACACCTTCTGTGCGATGGCGTTGCGAAGGTCATCCAGGGTGCTCATGGAAGCCCGCGTCCGACCCAGCAACAACCCCTTCAGGTCCATGCTCTTGTTCAGGGTCCCCTTCATGACGTAGATGAGGACGAACACCTGTTGTAGTTGATCGCGCAGTGCGTCCTTGACCTTGTGGTTGAGCTTGGACGCTGCACGGTCACGGGACCTTTCCAGCCTCCCACGTTGGGCACCCTCATCAGCCATCTCCACAAGGGTGCGGAGCTCCGCACCCGTGAGGGTGACGGAGTCGTTGGGGCCGATGGTCTCCAGGCGGCAGCGAAACTCAGGGATGGGGTTCATGGGTCACGTTCCGAGAAGGTCATCCAGGGACATGGGTTGCGCTTGTGGGTTGAAGCAACCGGGAGAGAGCCACAACCTCTCCCGGTCGGAGTTGGTGTTCTCCCCATTGTCCCGACGGCGACCGTGTCCACCGTGCCCCTTCCAACGAACCTCTGACCATCCCTCGGGCATGGGGCGACTGTCGTAGCCAGCGAGTACCACCCTCACCTTGGGGGAGGCGTTGGCGACGGCCCAGTTCAGGGTGTCGTTGAAGATGGCGTTGCCATCGAGTCCTCCGTACACCCGCTGGTCCCCGCCATCGTAGGGGGGATCCAGGAACACCCCCGTCACATTGGTCTGGGACTCGTAGTTCCCCACCACGGAGGTGGTGAGGGCTCGCTTGAAGTCCCCACACAGCACCCTCACCCGACGCAACCGGGTCTGGAGCTCGTCCATCCATCGGTAGGGATCCGCGTGAGATGCCATCACCCCTTGTTGATTGGTGATGAGCTTGCAGCGGTTGGGCTTCTTCTGCACACACCACGCCCCGGTGAAGAAGTTGGACATCCCCCACAGCCACCACCCAGCGATCTTGGGGTCGCACCAGTCGGGGTCCCCCTCCAACTTCTGTTGAAGCTGGTCCCGACGTTCCCACAACCACAGATGTCGGGCATGGAGGTCACAGTTGTGTACGAGGACCCCTTCCGCGAAGTAGTTCCCGGTGTCTGTCTCGAAGTTGTGGACCTTCACCCATACTTGTAGTGGTTCCCTTTGCAACGAACACCCTTGTGAATGGATGCCGTCACGGATGAGGGGTCCACCTTGAGGATTCTGGCAACTGTTGCTGCGGAATCGAATGTTTCCCCCGTCTCGACACACACCACCCGTTTCCGACGGGAAGCATGGGCTGCTTCCAGTGTCGTAACCGGGATTCCGCGAATTTTCGCGGCTTCGGACATCTTCTTGCGGGTTGCTTCTGTGTGCTTCCTCCCCTTGCCAGCTTGACCGATCCTCTCCCGAACCTCCGGGGGGTGGTGTTTCCCCTTCATCCCCCCCACCCGTCCAGGAGCATACGGAACGCCCTTTCGCATCGCAGACCATTTCGCCCGGAGCTCTGGCGAAGGAAGGCACCCTGGAGTCCCTTCCCCCCCATCCGTATGATTGACCAGATCCCCCGTCAGTCGGTGTTCCGAGATCCAGAACCTCTCCCGATCCTGCCATCCCTCTCCAGCACCCCGTTCCAGCACCCTGTAGACAGGTCTGAGTCCCAGTGTGATGAGGGATCGAATCCAGCAGTCTCGATGGGTCTTCCCTCCGGTCACCGCTCTGGAAAGGTGCTCGTTGAGCCGTTGCTTCTCCCGAACGGTCACTCCCACGTACCGGATCCGGTTCGTTCTCGGATCCTCCAGCCCGTAGATCACCCATGGTTTGTCCATGGGGTGACTGTAGCACTACGAGGTCATATTCCAAGGTGGGTTGACGGATTTTCCAGAGGTGGAGTCCGGGTCGAAGATCCCCCGCGCGGACGTACCCGTGTTCGAGGGTCTTGATTGGATGGTTGGAGGTCACCCGGAGGTCCCCGATCCTGATGAACTCCCTGGCTTCCCCTCGCTGAATGGCACGAACTACGGTAGGGACCGTTCGACCCTCGACTTCACCCCATACGACCATGCCAGGAACGATCTGCTCGACGGGTACCGGACCCCGTGGGGTGTCGATCATGGTGCCTGTCGGAACACATTCCAGCGCGGGATGGTCCGCGTGCGCCGCCACTTCGTCGGGGGATTGTTGTACTGCACGCCAGAAGTTGCAGTTGTGGGAAGCCAGACCTTCAGCCACGAAAGTGTGAGATTCGGTTTCGATGGCCATGACCTCGGTAGGGCCAAGGAAGTGTTTCTCCACAAGACCCACGACCTGTCGCTCCCTGCCATAGATGGACCTCGCATTGAGAACGGCCAACGCATTGCGGATCAGCCGCTCGGGGCGAGCGAGCATCAGAAATCGAAGGATCTCTCGCATCCCCCCATTGATCTCGAAGGAGATCACATCCTGGTGCCTACCCTTCCCATTCTTGATGGACTCTCTGATGTCAAACCCCCTGGTATGGAGGAGTGCCTTCACTCGTTCAGCCTCGGGACCAACCTTCTGGCACACCGAGAGACCCCACCCTGGTCCCTTTCCACGAATGTGTCCCTCTCCATCATAGAATCCCCCCAACCACCCCCCTTCTGCGGTTTCCTCTTGGTCTGTGACATCGCAGAGCTTCATGACATGGGTGCGGTGGTTGGGACCAGCAAGGAGATTCTTCGTAGAGATCCACCGTGCTCCCCGACCTCCGGCTTTGCTCTTTCCAGCAAGCCAGAGATGATCCTCGGAGGCCACCACCTCTGTGCCATCCTCGAACACCAGTCGATAGCTTGGCCTTGTCACTCTCTGAACATTCGTGACTTTGGTGGTCCTCCACCTCCGCATTCTGGTGGGGGGTTGGAACGTGGGTCGGTCAGCACGTCGGGGGACTTCGGTTTGAGGGGTTCCGTTGTGTTCGTCGAACCCTACGAGCACGTCTCCGACCTGGACATTCCCTGCTTCCTTCCACCGGAGGTCACCACCAAGAAGTTTGGTGGAAGGGGCAAGGCAGACGAACCCGTTGGCGTCGTTGATGATCTCCAGCCCCGTGAACGGCTGTGGCCGTGCCAGGAGAACTGCACAGGACCCTGCGAAGGGCTCCACGTACGTGGTCACTCCCCCGAGGGCCTTCCACACGGTGTCCGCGATCATGCTCTTGCCACCCGTGTACGGAAACGGGGCTTTGGGGGTAGGGCTCACAGGTTCACTTCCGGGTGGCGCGTACGATGGCTTCTCGCAGTTCGTCGAGTGTGGCCAGTGATGCGTTGGTACGCCCCAGCATCCACCCCTTGAGGCTCACGGAACCACTCAGGGTCTTCTTCAGGGTGTAGATGGCCGCGTAGACTCGTTGGAGTTGGTCCCTCAGGGCATCCTCGATTTGCAGATCGGTCTTGATCCCCCTGCGTCGCTGGGCTCTCTCGGCACGGCCTCGTTGTGCGCCTTCGTCGGCCATCTCCACGAGGGTGCGTACCTCCGCGCATGTGAGGGTGATGGACTCATCCCGATGGAGTCCCTCCAGGCGGCGGCGTAGGTCAGGGATGGGGTTCATGCCCCATCCTACCTCACTCGGGGGTGGCGAGGATCCTTCGGACCGTGAGCACCAGGGATGCGTGGGACTTCACAGAGGGGTGTTCGTTGGGGTTGGAGGCAGCTTGGATCTCGGCCTCCCGCACGGGACCTCGGTACCCGGCCCGGAGAAGCTCTACGAACCACTCCGAGGGGGTGTCTCCCCAGAACTTCTTCCCGGTCTCCGTGTAGCGGGAACCCACCACACCATCCTTGGGGACGTACCGCTTCAACCAGAAGCGCCAGAACTCCGAGTCGTCGTCGAAACCACGGTAGTACACCACCGGGGCGTCCCCCGATGCGATGTGGCCCTGCGACTGCCACCATGAGAGACCGTGGCCGTGCTTGGCTCGGTGAGCCTTGTCATCGGCCTCCTTGAGCTTGACCCCTCCCATGTTGTGCCCGATGGCTCTGCGCCCCCAACTGCACTCCGTCACCGCATGGGCGATAGCCTCCTCGATCTGCGCTTCGCTGAGACCCATCCCCCGGAGCACCTGGGCCTGAGTCCTCACGAGCGCATCCTTCGGGGTCGTGCGGTCTTGGGTGTCCGTGATCTCCCGGGCGAGGTCAATCCAGGGTGGGGTCGTCATGTTCCACCCTACGCTGCTTCAAGAAGTCACCGCGTGACCCAGAGAAGGCACCCGAGGCCGATGGCGGTGAACACGGCGGCAACGCGCCCACGGGGGGTTGCGTCTCGGAACATGGTCCACCAGCCATAGAGCGCGGCGAGGCTCCACCCAACCATGTTGAGCGCGGTGAGCACGTAGAGGATGACGCGGGAAGGACTGACGGAGAGCATCAGTCGATCTCGTTGTAGCAGTGGATCGTCACACCGCAGCGAGGGCATTGCACGGTGACGCAGTGACGCCCCTCTCGGAGGGGGAAGACAATCGGGGGGAGCACCCCGCCGCAGTGGCAGTGAGGCTGGCCCGGTTCCGCGACAGGGGTGTTACCCACCAACCCCAGTGCCGCTGCGATGCACCCGCGGTACGACCGAGGGGTAGATGGTTTGTCGGTCATTTCTGGCACCTTCGGCCCCCAAAACACCGCTCGACCCGGTCAACCACCCACACTACCGGACGGGCGATGACGCACCCAAGGGTGATGAGGATGATGAAGGTCCATGACGGTTCCGGCATCACGCTCTGGTCTTGAGCGCGGGGGTCCGAGGGTGCCACGGTTGGGTCAGTCCCAGTTGTAGGGCTTGAGGGCCGCGGCGACGGCGTCGTGAGCCTTCTGGAGGTCGGCCACGGCCTTGAGGAGGGCCTTGTCGTCCTTGGTGTTGGGGTCGGCCTTCACCGCGGACTCCAGGGCACCGATCTTGTCACCCGACTCGTAGTAGCCCGACCGGATGTCCGTGTTCTTCACGGGCTTCTTGGCGGGAGGGGCGGGGGATTTGTACCCGGGCAGCGTGGTCGGTCGAGGGAGCCTTGGTGCAGCGACCCTCGGGGAGATGTCCTCCGCGAGGATGGGGAGGAGGAGGGGCTGGAGATCCGGGTTCTCGCTGGCCAGACGGATGGCGCGTGCTCGCAAGGTCCTCATACCCTCCGTTACGCCATAGGGCCATCACCGGGCGTAATACAGCGCATGAGCATCGAAGCACACCGGGGCAACTCGGACCAGAAGCACGTCGTGTGGGAGTACCTCACCGACAGTGGCACCCCCATCGACGCGGCCTACAACGCGGCCTACGGCCCGATGCCGGTGATGATCGAGGACGATGCCGTCGAGGGGTACCTGGAGTACCTCCGGGTGTACGTCCAGAACGAGGGTCGCAAGCACATTCAGCGGGACGTGAACGCCGCTGACACGATGCGGTGTCACGCCCTGCGAGTGCTGGGACGCCCTGTCACGAGTATCCCGGCCTAGAACCCGAACAGGTCGTCGATGGACGCGAGGGTCACCGCGGGCTCATCAACCTTGGGGGTGTCACCCGCGAAGGGGTTGGGCACGCCCCCTTCGGACTTGATCTGGTGGTAGGCGATCCGGGCGGTGGCAATCGCGTGGAACACAGGGTCCATCTCTACCCCGATGAACCGCGTGGTGGGACTGTGGTACATCGCCGCCACCCCCGTGCTGCCACTGCCTGTAAAAGGGTCCAGGACCACTCCACCGGGAGGGCAGACCAAAGTGACCCAATGAAGCATGAGCTTCCGACTTTTCACCGTTGGATGCACATTCCCCCCCTCAGGGAGACCCTCATGCCGCTCACTCTGCGAAGGCTTGGGCGTGTAGATGAAGCTCTCATGGTCGGGGAGGTCATCCTCCCCGTACCGAAACGTGTTGAAGAACCGCGACGCCCCACCAGCGTCGTCGTAGCCAGTGCGCTCCACCGGGTGCGCAAGTTCTCCCCCAACGTACTGATCCTGCCATCCGGCCACGCCACCCTCAGTGGACTGGGTGTACCCGGACTGCCGATCCAGGGCCGCTGCTTGGCAGTCGGGGTGGCACTCCATGGTGTTGCACTCAGGATGGTGCGAGACCACCAAATTCGCAGGATGACGGCCCTTGGAGGCGTCGTAGGCGGGCGCACCACTGCCGGGTTTGCCATAGATCTTCGCGTTGACCCCGAACCCTCGCCCCGCGGCGATCTTTGACTCCAGGATGGGGTCGTTGGGGTTGGTGGGCACACGAGTCCCGTCGATGTTGAGGGCACCCGTGCCGTGGGTGAGCACGTTCTGGGCGACCGTGGGCTGGTCACAGGGCTTGCGAAGAAGCCACCAGTCCTCACTGGCGGGCTTGAGCCCTGTCCCCCAACCCTCCCACTGCTTGGCGAGATCCGTGGCTGGAACACGGATCTCCCGGTCTCGTTCCCAGCGCACACCGTCATGTTGATACCCGAAAGACCCTTCGACGGTATCCACCAGAACATCTCCCCGCTCCATGTCTGCGTCGTAGGGAGTGGTGGTGTGCCCCAGAGCTTGACGGATTTGCGGCCACAAGCCCGGACGAGGGATGGAGATGCCATCCTCCCAGTTGCGTACGTTGCCGTCACACCGGCCAAAGATCCGGGTCTCCAGGTCGGGGCGAGACAGTCCGAGACGCTCCCTCTCGGACTGCATCCAACCGATGGCTTCCCGAGCCCGGACCGCCCCGCCCGCCCTCTTGGAGATGGCCTTGGCGATGTCGTGGTTCTTTGGGAATCCCTCGCTGTTGCCCGTCACGAACACCTGACCGTTGCGTCGGGCGACGAATGCCCCGGTGGGCACACTCACGCACCAGACAAGGCCGTCGTAGGGGACGGGCTCGATCCCCACCAGATCGGTGGTGGTGAACCGCGATGCTCGTACAGCTTGTGCTCCCGATTGGTCTTGAACAGGGCGAGGTTCTCCGGCCTGTTGTCCGTCGGGATGTGGTTGACGTGATGCACCGTCTCCGTCCGTGACAGGCACCGACCCATCACCCTCGCCACGATCAGCCGGTGCTCCATCACGTACCCGTCCTTCCGGGCCATAGACAGGAACTCCGGGGGACACCGCACGTACCGCACCCCGGCGTAGTTCCCGTGGGTCTTGAAGGTTGTCACCCCTCCCTTCCACGCGGGGTTGTTCGGCCCTGACATCTTGGCCTTGAACGACGCCATCGAGGCATCCGTCCACCCCGCCGCTCCGAGGGCTCCCCACACCAGGAGCTTGGCTTTGCCCTCGGGGGTCTTCGTCCAGTGCTGTGCCCCGAAACACTTGCGAGAGCAGTGCTTCGCCTTGGCCAGTGCGACGCCCCCCTTCGGGGTGAAGGGTTCGTGGCACGTCTCGCAGATCGGACGGGGTTTCTGTGTCTGCGGACGAGGTGCCCGGAGGCCCTCCCTCCCGCACGGGGCGCAGACCGTGCTGCGGACGGCCTGAGTTCTGTTGTGGCAGGGGAAGGGCGTTGAGCAGCCCCTGCACGTCTTCCAGTACGGGTACACGCGCTTCGCGTTCTTGTGCAAGCTCTTCAGCCCGCACGAATACCGTAGTTCCGCCTCGTTCAATCGGGCAGCGATGTCCGCGGGTGACGAGTTGATCCGTACGATCTCCTCGAAGACTGTAGAGGGAATCGTTGTAGTGGGCCTCGTAGACGGCTTGGATGGGTCCCCATGCGAAGGTGTCATGCTCCGCATCGTAGCAGAGTGTGAGACCACCTTCCACACAGCTTGTGTGATGGACCCACTCACCATTGACGAGGATCTCAGTGTCGGGGGTCAGACAGTTGAGGTGGGTGATCTTGTCACGCACCTCCCAGCCCGCGTTCTCCCACGCCGTGGCGGTCCAGTGCGAAGTTCTCGGGAGCGCCCACACGAGCGCGTGCCCGCCGGGCTTGGTGACCCGGAGACACTCCACGGCGATGGCGGTCATCCAGGCGATCCAGGCGTCCCGGCCACCGCGGTCGGAGTCGAACTTCTTCCCCATGAAATTGATCCCACACGGGGGATCAGTGACGACGGCGTCCACTGAGTCGGACGGGATGGTGGGGAGGACATTTTCATCATCCCCAAGCACGACGTGGTGCCTTGACTCGCCCGACAGGACGTTCTCGATGCTCATACCTTGTCCCAGCCCTTGGCCATAGAAGTCATGTGTGGTACCTGTTGAGTGTGAAAACCGTACCGCGCGTGTGCCCTGTGTGCTCGAAGGACTACATGGCCGACCCCGCGAGGTTGGCTATCGGGAGACAGACGACCTGTTCGAGGGGCTGTTCTTACGCCCTCCGGGCTCAGGGTCTGTCCGCCTCCACAGTGACCCGTTGCCCGGTCTGTGAGAAGGATTTCGAGCTCGCTCCCTCTCATGCTGCGAAAGCAAAGCACGGGACCAGTTTCTGTTCCAAGGACTGCCACTACAGGGGTCGCACTCTGGGGCTCACCAAGAGAACTGTCACTCGCCCCTACGTCTACACCATGGAGGGGAAGACCGCGATGCTCGCAGCGTCCAACACCCCGAAAGGTCAGAGGGTGTTCCATCCCGTGAACTGCACCATGTGCAAGGTCGAGTTCGACGACCCGACGGATGGTCGGGTGCGACTGAGTGGTTGGGTGTTCTGTTCCCTCAAGTGCTGCAACCGCTACCGGCGCGGTCCGAACAACCCTGCGTGGCGTGGTGGCCACTCCAAGTACTACGGCCCGGACTGGAGACCCGTGCGGAAGGCGGCTCGGGAGCGGGACAAGGTGTGTCGTCGGTGTGGGGCACCCCCAACCACCCGGCAACTGGACGTTCACCACATCATCCCAGTGGGGTCGTTCCCCAACCAAAACGACGCGAACACCATGGATAACGTGGTGGCCGTCTGCCACCTGTGCCACATGTTCGTCGAATGGAACGGGATGGACTTCACGCCCTGAGCCTCACGCGGGAGTCTTGGGCTCTCCCCGGTGGGCCTTCTTCAGGTCCTCGTGTTGCTGGTAGAGGTCGAGGTAGGCTTGAGCCAGTTCCCGTACCACATCGTCGCCCGGCGGCGGCAGAAGCGGGGCACAGGCGATCATCTTGCGGACGTGTTCAGGGGTGGGGAGTGCCATGGGTGCCCTACCTTACGCTCTGAGCGTGGGCACCCAGTGGATCGAGGGGCGGGAACTACTTCGTACTGGTCCGCCAGACATGGACCCACGCGGCGTTGGGCGTGGACGGCTTGGGGATGGCCTTCAGGGGCAGACCTTTGACGTGGTAGTCGAAGGCCCGGATGATCCGTCGCAGGAGGTCCGTGCGGTTGGGACCTGAACTCAGGCTACCCTTGGCCTTCATCGTCGCGATGTGGTTCCGAACGATGAGCGCCGGGCTGTCCGAGGGCAGACCCACCCCCCGGTGGACGCCCTCGAAAAATTCCTGTGCCTTGGTGGGATTGATTCCGTAGCAGAAGATGGCTGCGGATCCGACGGGGGCGATGACGGAACCCCCCAGCAGACGGTGTGCCCAGTCATAGGCTGCGGAATGGTTTTCGATGATGTTGTGGATGTCCGAGATACTGAGGAGCCGCTTCCCCCCCTTGCGGGGTTTCACGGCCTCGGACGGGGTCTCGGCATCGTCCAGAACCGGGATGCTGTCCGGGGCATCCTTGGCCACATCCGGGGTTGCGTCCAGGGTCTCGTGGAGCAACCGTGTCCACGCGGCGACGGTGGCTCCGTTAGGCACCCCGTACGCAAGGGTGAGGACATCACCAGCACTGCGGTTGCGGCCCTGGTCGATGGCCGCACGGTCCTCCTCCGACAGGTCGTAGACGCAGATGGCCCAGTGGCTGGTCCCGGACTGGACCTGTGCCGTCAGACGGTGCTCGCCGTCGTAGCAGACATCCTTCCCCAGTTGCGTCCCGAACCGAAAGGGGTCCCCTACGAACCGCCACCCACCGTTCCGCATGGCGTCGGCGTACTGCTCGATCCGAGGCCATGACAGGGGCCGGTTGGGGTTGGTGGCGTTGATGGTGTTCAGCCACTCCTGCGCGATGGCCGGGGTGACGCACA